>Ga0194129_10005435_pt1 | contig 16266 bp, 18 predicted proteins | sample TA2KigCa35mmetaG_FD_150862 | JGI IMG/M metagenome (GOLD analysis project Ga0194129, IMG submission 150862) | Freshwater microbial communities from Lake Tanganyika, Tanzania - TA2015038 Kigoma Deep Cast 35m | ecosystem: Environmental > Aquatic > Freshwater > Lake | place: Tanzania: Lake... | reverse complement strand
ACGTGGGCGCTGCCGACGGCCGCGAGTGGGGCTGGAACAACGCACCGTACGACACGAAGAAGCGGCTGTCGGACACGAAGCCGCTGTACAGCGTCGACGGCGACGGCGCGCTGGCTGGACAGACGCGGTTCTGGGCGTTCAAGAAGGTCTCGAACAACATGAACAAGGGGCCGCGCGTCGAGGCCTGTGACGGCGAGGACCTGAGCTTCGTGCTGCCCGCCGGAACGTGCTTCACACACTTTCTGCGCGAAGACAATTACGGCGAGAAGCCGCTCTTCTTCGGCTGCGACGGGCTGCAGGAGGTGCAGGCGTACGCACCGGTGCTGGTGCAGCTTAGCTCGACCAACCATGAGCAGGCGGAGAAGGGCAACGGGCTGAAGCTCCGGCGAGTGCTGCCGCTGCCCGCGCACGCGCTCAGTTCCTTTAGCGACAAGTTCTTCTCCTTCAAGGTTGACCTCGAGCATGCGCAGCAGGGCGCGGCAGGCTTTAAGGCGCTGACCAGCGTGACGAAGCCGGCGGCCGGGTGTCCACTCTCCCTGAAAGTCGATCGAAACGCATATTGGTTCCATGACGAGGCGGCGCACGTCGTCGAGCTTCTCGACAGCGGTGTCGACCCCGAGCTCGGGAGCAAGCTGGTGATCCAGGAGGACGTGTTGCTGCGCGCCGTGCAAAGCGCTGACGTGCAGCGCGCGCTGAATATGTTCACTATTGCGATCGGACACGCCGCGGTCACGTGCGTCGTCGTCGCGAACAAGGACGACGCAGCTGGCGTCTGCCGCGTCGTGCACCTGCACGTGGACGTGGCCGAGGCACTGTGGCTCGGGGCGCTGCAGAAGAACCGCAACGCGGACAGCCCCGAGCTGCCGTGCTCGAGCGCGCTGACGATGTGCTTTGGCGCGCCGCTGGGCGCCGGCGCACTGCTTGGCGAAGACGAGCCGCCTGCTCCGCTCTCGCGTCTGCAGTGGTACGCGCCGAGCTGCAAGGTGCCGATGGCCACCGAGGACGGGCGCGAGGTGCTGAAGCACGTCGTCTTCGAGATGGAGCTCGAGATGCAGACGGTCGCCGGCCAGCGCGAGGTGCCGCAGAAGACCTTGCTCATGGACAGCGTCGCGGGTCCGCACTACGTCGTCAAGATTCTCTTGGCCGAGGCCGTCGAGTACGACCCGCTCGTCGGCCTGCGCTGCAAGAAGCTTGAGCCGCTGCTCTCGTGGCAGCTGCGCCCCGGGCTTGGCGCCGACGTCAACGCCAGCACGTTCGCGTCGCGGAAGCGTCCGTGCGTGCGCGCCGACGCGCAGGATGCGGATCTGCTCAAGGGAAAGAAAGTGCGCTTCGACGTTGGGCAAGTGGACGGTACTTGCTCTCCACGCGACTCGCCGCATATTTAACCGTGTATCAACATGCCGTCCTATGCCCTACTGCTGCTTGCACTGGCCTCGCTGCTAGCAGCCAACGCCCACGGGCTCGACATCAACAGGACGGTTCCACTGCGCTGCAAGGGGCGCTTCGACATCTCGAGCTCGGCGCTTTCTAACTTAGCTTATGAATGGACACACCACAGCAAGATACTAGACTGGTCGTATTTGGCAAATGGAGTTGACTGTGCCGTAGTCGGCTACCAGACGCAGATCAAGTTAAAGCGCGTATTCCAGAAACTGCTGCCCTCCCGCGCGCTCCACGTGCGAATGCTCAAGCACGTGTGCGTGCGCGGCAATGTGCTTTATGAAACAGTAAACCTGAGTGAGTTGCTGCTAATTGACGGCATGGAGATCAAAATTCGCGCGGAGATCGACCGCGCCACCGATTCACTGCTAATGCACGCGTACGGTGACCTGACCGTGCCCTGGATTCTGCAGGTGTTTGCGAGCACGATCGAGACACAGATCGAGGACAGCTTGCGAGAGTACCAGAACATTCTGGCGGACAGCGTGTGCAACGCCGCCTGAGACAAACGCGAGCAAATACTGTGTTTGGTTTGTCTGTGTTTTAATAAAGCCTTATCATAGACGAATCTTTGTCCGCCTTTTCCGCCCAAGCATGCGCAAGTGCGGCGCGTGCGTCCTGCGGGCCGCGCCGGCAGCCGCCGTGCCCGCGCCGACCGCCGCGTGCGTCCTCGCGTTCTCGCGCACGGCCATGCTCGGCGACGACGGCGTTGTGCGCCGCATCGACGAGATGGCCGCGTCCGAGCTCCTCCCCGGCGCGTCCAGCTACTGCAAGACGTGCCGCAAGCGCACGTGGCTCAGCGACGACGCGGCGGTCGACGTCGCCGCGGCGGCGCTCGACTTCTGGCACCAGTGGCGCGCCAACAAGCGCATTGCGACCTCGATGGAGCGCATGCGCGCGCGGATCGCGGGCAAAACCAGAACCCCGGCGTGAAATTTTGATTTTGATTTTTACATGAATCCGCTCCTCATCACCCTCCGGCAGGATCGCCGGCCCTCGCAGACCCTTTTTTCCAATTTGCATGTTTTGGGTTGGCCCACAACTTGAATGAATAAAAGTCCAAAAACAACAAGGCTTTTTAGGGAAAAGGGGTGGTGAGGAGTGGATTCATATTTTTAGTCAAACTGTCAAAATCTGTGTCAAAATGTGAAACTCGGAATCCGATATATTCGCATTGTCCCAGCAAGCTTTGGCCAACCAGCTCATGCCACAGCTTCCGACGGTCGCGGCGCTTCCTGTCGCCAACAGCCTACGAGCCTTAGTCTCGCTCATCTACAATCGCTTGCTTCCGACGAAAGACACAAAACTCGATATGCTTGCCGACCTGGCTGCTTTTACTTTGAACGAGGTGCTGGTAGAAAGCGATTCGGTGCTTGTCGTGCTTGGCCAATTTTCATGGCAGCCACAGGGCGAGCAGAGTCTTGTGAAGCTTACACCGAAGCGGCTGTCCTCGCCTAGCAGCATCGTCGGCGCGCTCGATGTCAACGTCACATCGTACAGCGGCGCCGAGTACTGCTTTTACGACGGCCGCTGCTCTCTCTACAGCCTGCTTGCCACCAAGACGCTGCGCCCTGTCTACCACGTCGAGGTCATCGCTCCTGCCAGCGCAAAGCAAATCGCCCGCGCGCGCCCGGAGCGCGGCACGCTGGTCACCGAGGACGCCGCGCTGTATGCGAGCGTGGTGGAGCCGTTCATCGAATCGCTGGACCCGAAGGCAATCGAGTGGGTTGGTAACGTGCTGGCGCTCAAAAAGGAGACAGAGCGGCTGCTTTTCAACGATCCCGACGCGGTTCGCGGCTTCCTCCTCAACATCGACACCAAGTGGAAGTCGCATCCGCCTGCCGTCTGCGATGAGTCTGCGCGCGTGGCGTGGCGGGGACATGCCTCTGTCAATGACCTATACTGCCTCGCCATCTGCCACCGGAGCGACGTGCGCAGCCTGCGCGATCTCCGCGCCGTCCACCTGCCATTGCTCCGGCACATTCTGCACGAGGGATGCCGTGTCATCGAGGCCGTCTACGGCGTGCCCGCGGACGCGCTGCGCGTCTTTGTGCACTACCAGCCCCAGTTTTACCACTTCCACGTGCACTTTACCCGACTCCACAACGACTTCGGCTGCCAGGTAGAGCGCGCACACCTGCTGCCGCAGATAATTGCGGAGCTCGAAGCCGATGGCGACGCGTACGCCAAGAAGACGCTCTGGTACCAGCTCAAGGCCAACGACAAACTCCTGGAAAAAATCAGGGCTTTCAAAGAGGGAGGCGACATGGCTCGCCCGCGGGCGGAGCCTTAGGGCTGCTCGTGGTCGGTGATTTTATGCGGGACTCTGTCAATAAATTATTTCATTCGTAGCTTGCAGAGAGGGTTGGTGCTGATTTTAAAATGATATTTAAGCGTGCGTGAGCATGTCGCGTGCGCCGTGGCTAGCCGCACTCGCGTTGCTCGCCTGCACGGGCGCCCGCGCTCAGCAGACCATCGCGCTGGACTGCTGCGCGGTGCTCAACAGCCTGTACGGGTACATGAAGGTGGCCGACAGGTACGCGTGCAAGAGCCCTGACAGCGCGTGCGCTTCCGTAAAGCTGGTACAGCTCTTCGTAGAGCACTCGCGCGCCGCCGCACAAGGCGTGAACATACACGCGCAGGGCGCGCAGATCCTGGTTACGATGCCGTCTGACGACACGCTGCGCGAGCTGTTGGTGTTTGCGTTCTTCGGACGCGCCGCGGCGCCATCTGCGTCGACAGAGGTCGACCTGTGGCTGTCGTATGACACGAAGCACGAAAAGATTGTGTTTGAGGACTCGACGTGCGCCTACAACCGGAACGTGTACACGCTTCTCGTGCTCAGTTCGATAGTGCTGCTCATGTTCTTTATTGGCGTGCAGGTGGCGAAGAAGGACGAGACAGAACAACGGTTGGCGGCAGCTCAGAGAGACGTGAGCACGCACCAGGCATTTACCCTGCCTGCATTAGTTGCACGCACTGACACTGTGCGCTTTCGCACAATGAACGCGCCGGCAGCAGTCGGTTTGAAGATGTGATTGTGTACATAATATTTAATAAAGTCATTTTAAAGTCTCTTTGTACAATCTACTCAAGGCTTGCGCATGACGCGCGGGCCGTCGATGGTAAGGGTCGTCGTGGCGGCCGGCGCGGTCAGCCGCGCCAGCTGCGCCTGCGTCTCGATCATCGTCTTTTCGAGCTGCTTGATCTGCCGCTGGCGGTCCTGGTCCTGCGGCGTCGCGCTGCGCAGCGTCTTCGAAAGACTGGCCACCTCCGCGGCGACGGCGGATTGCTTCGTCGACAGCGCTTGGATGGCCTCGTTATGCTGGTCAAAGACGCTGGTGTGCGCCTTGAGGCCCAAGTCCATGGCCTTGTTGGAAGCCACCAGTGTTTTGATCTCCGACTTCATCTCCGTCAGCTGCTGCGAATGCGCGTTTAGCTGCCGCAGCGCGTTTGAGTGGCTGCTCTTAAGCTCCTGGATGTGCTTCTTGTGGTCAAGCAAGCCAACGTCTGTCGTTTTGAGGGTTGTGTGCACATGCTCCATGCTCTTTCGCAGGTTGTGCACGTTGTCGCGGTGATCAAGCAGCGCTTCGTGCACAAGTTCGCTGTGGGTCGAGAGGTCATGAATATCCGCGCCGTGACGCTCAAGCTGCTCGCTCACTGTGTCGCTGGCGGAGCTGCTTGTGGGAAACAGCACCTCTGCGAGGTCCTCTGCGGACGTGTACGAGACCTTGACGACGTCCTGCTGGCGGTCGGCCGCCGGGGCAGTAGTGGCCGACGCGCTAGGCAGTACGAGCATGTCCACGGAGGGAGCTGCCGGCCACGCGCCGTAGGCCTGGGCCATAGTCTGCGCGGGTGCGCCCCACGGCTGGCCCCACGGCTGGCCCCACTGCGCAAGCGCGGGCGCCGCAGGCGCAAGCTGGGACGCAAACTGCGGGGGCAGCTGAAGCGCGCATACCGAGCTGCTAAGTGCCAACTTGTCGGCCGTTGACAGGTCCTGCTGCCAGGGTAAGTTGAGGCTGAGATGCTTGAGCGGTGCGGCTGCGGGTGGCCATGAGCCGACAGCGCGAGTTGTCGGCGCGTTGTCTGTCATCGATGCAGTCGCCAACGACATGGTCAGGAGTGCTTAAATATTACAAAGGTCGCAATTGGTCGGCAGAAACGTCGAGCGTTTGAAGTTTGCGCTTGCGCAGGTTGCTCGCATGTACCGTAAGCACCTGTGGCAGGCTCTGCGTGATCACGCACTTGCGCGCAGAAAAACACAGATGCAAGCCGCTGAGATACGCGTCCGAGACGTCTGGCGCGCACGCGCCGTCCGCCGCGCCGCCCACGGCGCGCGCCACCGCGCGGCGCCAGCGCTGGTACTCGGTCGTGAGCAGCGACTGGCACTGCGCGCCCGCCGTCGTGTTGCACAGAGCTCGCACGCGCGAGTCGACGTGCGCGAGGTCCGCAGGACACGCGACGCGCACCTCGAAGCACAGGGTCATGCTGCGCGGGCGTTTTATACGCGCTGACGGCGTGAAATACTCTGCAGGTGGGTCGTCACGGCTCGCTGAGCAGGTCGTAGGGGTCGTATGACTCGTATGCGGAGGCGAGCAGCAGCCGCTCACCGGTGCTCTTGATAAAGGCCTGTATTGTTTCCAGAAAGAGACTCTGGAACTTGCACTCGATGTCGTTATGCCCCGCGTCTACGATCAAAGGCGGGAAGTATGTTTCTACAACACACGCTGCAATCAGCGCGTGCGTGTTGTCGACAGACACGATGTCGTCTGCGCTGCCGTGGACCGCGAGCACTGGAGCCCTGACTTCGCGTATGCGCTTGATGTTGCCCAGAGCGACTTCGTCCAGACGCTGCACGATAAAGTCCGGCAGGTATTTGGTCTCAAAGACGCAGCGCGCGGCGCTCGCAACTGGTGACACTAGGATGAGGCCCCGAACATCTCTGAACGCCGGATGAGAGGCCAGGCACACGGCGGGATACGAGCCGATGGACTTGCCCATCACGTACACGTCTACACTCTTCTTCCTTAGCTTTGTCGTCGCAAAGTCCATCAGCGCCAGCGCCGCATGCTCCAGACCCTCTTCCGAGGGTTCGCCAGAACTAAAGCCGTACCCGGGGTAATCGCATACCAGCACGCACATTTGCAGATGATCCGCCAGCCACTTGCAGTAGCTGTGGCTCGACTGCACGTCGTCGGCGTTGCCGTGGAAGAAAAGCAGCAGCTGCCCTGGATCGCTATAGTTTTTTAAGCTGCTCTCGCGCCCGTACGGGCACACGAGGCAGCAGTGTATGTAGTCGTTGTTGATGGTTTTAAACAGACAGTTGTTGTCGTTAGGCTTAAAGCTTGCGACCAAGGGACGCGGCTGTGGCGGCTTAAACATCAGAGAGTTCACGGACGCGCGGATCAATCGGTTCATAATATTCATTTCTTTTATAACAAACACATGCGCCAATATAATGTACGACGCGCCCGCGACTCAGCCACTCAATCTATTCCGGATTCTCCGTGGCAGCGGTGCGCAACCTCGCAGTCATGACCCCTCGCTGCTTCAATATAAAATAGTGCACAAGTTCAAGCAGCTCTGAGCACGCCATCTTGCGATGCACGCCGCCTACCAGGTGCATGGTTTGCACGAGTGCGGCTTGCTCAGACGCCGTAAGAAGATCACACACCTTCTTGTAGAGCTCGGATTCGTCGTACTCTGAGGAAAAAGTCGGCGACGGTGGGCAAATGTAGTTCGCCTGCCAGTATAACTGCTTCTCGACCTCCGTTGTAATATTAAGGTAAGAGCAAATGTCCACGTTGGCCTGCAAGAATGCGCGTTGTTGGTCGACTTGCAAGTCGTTGAAGGTAACCTCAACAAGCGTGTAGGCCTCGTACGGGAGGGTTGGCAATTCCTGCTCGCGAGGCGAAACGCCGTACAGACGAAATTTGACGCGGTCTGGCATTTTGCCATACTGTATGACCATGGCAAGTTTACCCTGCTGAAACTCAGACAGCAGACTGATCCTGCGCGCGCCGTCCACGATGTAACAGGCGTCGGTCGTCGAATTGATGGTGATGATTGACAGGTCAAGTCCACACATGATATTATAGATGTACTTGCCTTTTTCAAAGATAGTCCACGGTGTCTCGACGCGAGGGTACGCGTCGTTCACTTTTAAACATTTGCCGGTTGCCAGGTTGCTCCACTGTATAAGATGCTTGACAGACACGCTGCGCACGTTTTCCATGCTTGTCCTCGATCCGTGGCACTTCTTGTCAAAGTTCCATTGATAGGCTTTTTAATGATTAAATTTTTTAACAAAACAAATTTGAGATTTGTTTTTTTTATTATTTTTTTATAATTGCCACGTCACACTGTTTTGTAATAAAATTTAGTACTATAAGTTACGACTTATTTACATACTAATAGCTACTTTTTGGTTGTAATTTGTAGATTACTACATAATGAGTTTTTTGGAAGCATCCTTCAAAATGTATAAGAAGTCAATGTCAAAGTGAAAACGTTCGTGCGATCCTCAAATGACTCTTTTTTTGGTAGTAATTTGTAAATTACCACATAATTCGTTTTTGAGAAACATCCTTCAAAATTTTTGAAGAGTCAATATCAAAATAAATGTCGTCGGGCAGTTCTCTGGGATCCATCGATTGCCCGCCATGAAGCGTGCCATGCACTCGTTTTGGCTTGTGAATGGCCAGCGTCTCAAAGGCAATACACCCTCGCGCACATCTCCGAATCCTGTAGACGCTGCTTGTGTTGTTGGAACGTCGACCGGAATCGCCAGCGCGCCGGAAGTCACTGCCACGATCGATAAGGACAAGATTATTAGCGCGCCAAAACCTCCTGAGGGCACGGATGCAACTTCCACGGGCGGACTCGTGTTCTGTACCGAGGGCGCAAGCCTGGTCACCGAGTCCACGACGATGTTTTCAAACTTCGTGAACATGTATGCGGAAAAGTATGGAGTTGAAGAAAAAGGGTCTGCCATGGCACAGACCATGGCACTGGAGCAGTCGCAGAGGTGGCGTGATCCGTGTATGATTCGCAAAGGTCTCGGCGATGGACACAAAGCAAAGCGGACCTTGAGGCAGCGCGTGCAGAAAGCGTACGTGTCGCCTGGACTGTCTTCGACACATTGTGCCGCGGGCGCGGCGCCTGTCGACGGTCGCGTCGATTTGCAAAAGAGAATTCAAAATGCTTTAGCGCCTGATGTAAAGGTTGCGATGGCAATTAAGGAGCAATGCATGGCGCTGCATCTTGACATGATGGAACGCGCCAAACTGTTCTCGGACGTCGAGCAAGCCACGGATGACTGCAGCACTGCCGTGCAGTGCCTTGTAGAAGATGGCGGTATGCTGGACATCAATTTTGACGACGATCCTGCAACGACTTCGTTGTTTCGCGATTGTTGGAGTGAAGGAAGAGAGTAGCACGCGCTATTCTGTCACAAAACGTAAAACGCGATTTAAGGCATTGCGAGTATGAGCTTCTGGGTCAATTTGTTTGATAATAAACTGAGAATTTGTGCGGGGCTTATGATGTGGACGTGCATGTCCTGCTCTGTCTTCTGCTTTATCATGATCAAGGACGGCAGCAACTTTCTGACGATCGGTCCTAACCCGTCAAATCAACTTCTGGGTGTAAAGATGGACACGTGGTTCAAGTGGTGGGTGACGGCGATTTACACGTTTGTAAGCACGTCCATAGCCGCCTTCGCCTCCGACTCTCTCTGTCCCTTCTTCAGCAACGTTATAGAGGACCACAAAACCAAGTTCATTCCGTACAGTAAGTTTCAATGTCTGCTCATCGTACAGTGCTTCACAATTTACGGCGTGATCATGAGCGTCATCGGAATGTTTGTTGCGCTTACACAGGTAGACTTCATGCTTATTCGCATTGCCGCAGACCTGATCGTCAACTGCAACACCACATACTACTTCTTGCGCGGCAAGGAGGTCGACCCGCAGCGGTACGACATGTGGAAGAGCTGCAACGGAAACGGCAAGAAGCACAGCTGCGAGAGCTCATCAAGCCTTCACAAGATACTGACAGCCGTTGACGAGGAGGAGGCAGGCAGTAGTGCAGACGCAAACGAGGAGCCTCAGAAAGTCAGCAAGGAAATTGTTTTGCTTACTAACATGCAAATATAAAAACATTTAATAAACCTAATTTACGAACGCCTGTCTATGCAAAGTGAGCCGCACGCCGCGCCGCGCGCAGATACAAGCGTGTTGGACAGATTGCGGCGCGCGACGGAGCGCGCCCGCGCGCTGCGCGCACCAGAGACACGACAGACGCAGCAGCTCATGCCCGCGCTGCAGCAGCGCTTAATGAAGCGGGTGCAGGGCGCGGCCGCGAGCACGTGGGCTCTCGGCGCGCGGGAGGCAAAGCGCGACCCGATGGAGTATATGCAGCTGTGCCGCAAGCATCTGGCGAAACTGGACACGCTCGGGTGGAATCGAAGCTATCACCAGCGCCTGTTCCACGACGACTTCCTCAAGGCCTGCACGCGCAGCTTCTGGAAGCTTGAGCCGCCGGGGCAGTTTGCGCGCGACCACCAGCGCGTGCTTCGCGTAAACAGCTGGGACCACATCGCGCAGGAGATCCTGATCTCGACGCCGCGTAGGTTCGGCAAGACGATCAGCGTGTCCATGTTCTGCGCGGCTATGATGCTCTCGTGTCCCGGGGTAGAGATCAGCATCTACAGCACGTGCAAGCGCATCAGCCAGAAGATCCTGCGCAACGTGCAGAAGTTCGCGCTGCTCATTGCGGACTCGAACTACGCGACGCTCAACTTCAGCGTCAAGCGCGAGAACATGGAGGAGATCAATCTGCAGGGGCCGCTCGGCGACACCGACGTACGCATCATCAACAGCTACCCGAGCAAGGTGTGCTTTATGCAGTCAAAAGTATGTGTGAAAAGTCTGTGTGAAAAGTCTGTGAAAAGTCTCGCTGCAAAAGTCGCACGCTAGTCTGCTTCAAGCATCTCCGCCATTTGCATCAGCTCGCGTCGCGAAAGCGCGAGCGGCTTCGTCTCCTCCGTGGTGAGCGCGAGCATGTCCTGCAACAGTTGCGCCATGCGCGCGAGGTCCCGCGTCTGCCCCCAGAGAAATTCCAGGAGAAAGAAGAGGTCGCCCGCCTCGCCGCAGACGTCAAGCAGCGGCGTCGGCGTGTCGATACACTTCTGCACGTGGATGAGCGCCCGGCGCAGGTGGATTTTGAGCAGCGCGCAACCTTTTCCGTCCATTTTGTGGCTGAGCCTGGCAAGCACCGTGCGCTGCGCACTCACGCGTCACCGGGAAAGCCGTAGCCCTCGTTCTCGCAGTGTCGGCACCACCAGAACCACAGCACGGGTGGCATCGCGAGCAGGAAATACGGAATCAGCATCTTGCGCAGCTCAGTGCTCCGCGTCGACCAGCGCCTCCGGCAGAAGCTGCAACGTCCACCACGCCCACGCGAGCGCGAGCGGCAAGAGAGTGTTGTACGAGAGCGCAGGCAGACAGACCGGGAGCATGGTGTGGCCACGGGATCCAATGCGTATGAATCTCAAAAAAGCCCCAACATCAAAATTTGAAAAAACGTTTTGATTTTGATATTTGAGATTTGTTTGGGTTTTGTTTTCTTTTTTAAGAAAATTTGAGATTTATTTTGTATTTCGGGTTTGGATTTAAGCGTTGTCTGTCTTTTTACTGTCACATAAACACCACTCTGGATGCCGATGGCAGAGATAGATGACGCTGACTGTCTGGGCGATTTCGGGTTATGGAAAGACGACAACGCGCCGGCTGCCTTTGATTGTGAAAGCTCTGAGGATTTTTGCTCGGAGTACGATTCTGACACGCCCGTTCTTGACGAGCGTAGGCTTTCGTCGTGCGCGCTCTTTGACGTGCTTGGCACAGAAGATACGTGGCAGGGCAAGCTTTTTTTTCCGGTGTATTTGAACAACAGAAGTCGCGGCATGCTGATCCTGATGCGCTGGCCCATGGTGGCAATTCTACAGCGTCTCGGCCTGCGCGAGCTCATCATGTTGGCTAGCACATGCCGCAGCATGCGAAAGTCGGCCGCGCGCGTCTTGGAAGAGCACGCGCAGTTGCTGCTGCACAAGCGGTACTTCCAGAACACCAACCTCATTAAATTTCTCGACGCTTTTGCGTGTTTCGGCTGGGCAATGTCGCTCACCGAGTTCATGACGCCGGCGACGCTCCGGAGCTGGAGCGTCGAGGAGCTCGACGCAATATTCGAGCATTTGATTGCGTGTGTGGACATGGAGGCGGTTTCGTTGCTGCAAGGGCTGCAGCCCGCGGCGTTTCAGCGCTGGCGCGTGGAGGGACGCAAGGCCCTGGCGAATTTTATCACCGACTGCGTCGTGCAAAAACCAAGCTTTTACAAGATGCTGCGGCATTATGACATAGCGTGGAAAGCCGTGAGCCTGATCATGGAGGAAAACGCCCGGCTCGTGCTTAAAGCGATGTTTGACGGGAGCACGTTCGTGTTGCGCCGCATGCAAGCGTCGTGGCCGGAGGTGACGGTGTGCGCAGATGTGTCGCGGGCGAGCAAGCACCAGTTTCCAGAGGACATGAGTTTGTGGACGGCCTCGGAGGTACAGCAATGGTTTCGTTTAAAGAAGTTGCCGGTGCGCGGTGTGATCGACATGCAGCCCACCGGCGCGGATCTCCTGGACTGGGTCGCGCTTGAAAGCGCCAGGAGCAAATATAGCTATTTTTTACAAGCGCCGCCGCGCGGGCTGGGCCTGACGTTTCAGCAGCGCAACCGCTGCATGCTGCTGGTCGAGCGCCAGTCCAATCGGTCGCTGCAGTGCGCGCCGTTGGGCAAGACTTATGCGCACACGTTTACGTTTCGCTTTGGGGAGCCGAAAAACGCGCACGCGGGGACGGCGGCGGCGTCGGCGGAGCGGGCGCGCACAAAAGGCTCGGTTGCGGCGGCGCTGTCTGTGGATAGTACACCGTGTCGTAGTTGGTCTTCAGAATGATGTGCTCGTGCCACACCGCTTCGTCCGCCGCCGACCAGTGGTCGCCTTTCCAGGCGTTGTCTTCGTGCAGCAAGGGCTGGAGGTTGGTGTAGTGGTTACACAGTTGCAGCTGCGCGCCGACGCCATCGCTGCTGAAGGCGTGCACGGGCCGGATGTGATCGAGCGCAATGTTTGTGAGCGTCATTGGCATGTGCGGGTTCTGTAAGTTCCACGCGTCGCGCTTGGCGTCAAGCAAGCCAAGAACCTGCGCCCATGAATCCGCGCCGAGATACGTCAAGATGGGCTGCGTTTTTTGCATTCCCATGCGCTTGAGCGCGCTGCCGACGGCTTTCACCACCCGCCGCTGCATGTACTCCTTTGGCTGGCATGCGGGGCAGGCAGCCACTCTGTGCTGCGCACAAGGAGTGTGCTTGTGCAGAACCAGCCGGTTGCGGTGCACGGGCGGTGTGCTCAGCGCGCGCTCACTGGTCGCGTGCGACAGAAACACAACGGCCGGCGTCACGGGGCGCATGGCCTGCAGAGAGCGTGCTGGCATGGCCATCATGAGCGACATGAGATAGAAAACGCTCATGCGTAGAGACGCGCCGTCCTGCACGCAAGCACTTAAGAGTAAAAATAAACGGCGTGACTTTTGTTGCCTTTAAAATATCAATTGGATATATTTAAGATGTATAATATTAGTTTACTCAGAATGTCTGATCTTCACGATGTTCATTTTATGCTAGATGATGGTGTTGATCCGGAAGAGCTTTTGAGGGATTTTGAAGAAGATTTCAATTTTTCGCCCTTTGACACTGCGCCTGCCGTTGCTTCGCCTCCTGTTTCAAAGGACTCTAAAGCAAAGCCCAAAACACGCAAAAGCCGAGGCAACCCTGACAATTGCAAGACAGTTTACATATGGCCTGTAGAAGTAGAAAAATGGATTTGCAACCACGTGCGTGTAAATACAATTCTGACCACAATTTCATTAAGTAAACTTGCTGAGGATTGTCAACAGTATTTACTAGATAACAATCACAAAGAACTCGCGCAGAACATGGCAGGCCGGTCGTGGGAGGCATGGAGGGCGAAGATTATTCGCATGAAGAGGCACTTGCTGCCTGCTTTAAGATTGTGATTTGTGTGCATTCGAGTTAATAAAACTTGTGAACAAAGTGTCTAATAATGGCCAACGCGTATTTGCGAGCCGCATACCAAAGTCGTTTACTAGATTGGATCACAAAATATGCGCTGTCAAACTGACCTGTGTCTGAGCAGATTGGAACGACCAAGGGCACCGGCGGCGACGTGCTGATTCTGGAGGAGGCGGCCTACTGCGACGAGGGCTTCTTCTACGAGACGGTGGCGCCGATCCTCTCGATCGGCAGTGCGTCGCTAGTGGCCATCTCGACGCTGACGTCGGAGATCAACTTCTATACGCGGTTGATCCAGATGGTGGACCCTAGCACCGAGCGCCCGCTCTTTGCGATCCGCTGCATCGAGCTCTGCTGCGAGCGCTGCAAGGCGGAAGGCAAACAGGCGGAATGCGTGCACATGCTACACCTCGTGCCGATGTGGCAGAGCGAGGAGCGGCACCGCAAGCTCAAGATCATGATGCAGGACCGCCCGGACCTGATCCAATCGGAGCTTGCGGGCCTGGCCTTCGACAGCCTGCAACAGGTCTTCCGCAAGAGCGACATCGCAATTGCGATGACTCTCACGCCGCTGCCGATTTCCGACCACCCGTTCGTCTTCGTCGTCATCGACCCCGCCGCCGGCGGCCCGCAGTCCGACTACGCCGTCGTCTCCATCGTGCGCGAGCGCGGCACCGTCACGGTAATCCGCGCGCTTACGCCACCTGCCACGCGTCCTCGCACCGCGCGGCGAAGCGGCTCGCGTCGCACGTGTCCGAGCTGATGAACTCCGGAACCACGTGCTTGCGCAAGTTCATGAAAAAGTTGACGCACTTGCGCTCCTGCGCGGGCTCGATCTTTAGCAGCGCTTCCTTGAGCCGCGTGTCGATGTTTAGCAGCACAAAAAACAGCGCGAGCGCGCTTGAGAAGGAGAGCACAGGCGAGCATTCGCGCATGTGGCGGATAACGGGCATCTCTGGCGATACGCCGTAGTCCTCGCAGATGCGCGTCAGGCTGTCCGCGCAGTAGCGCTGCAGGTGCTCGTGGTTCACCGGCAGCAGCAGCCGCGGGATGAGCTGCGGCTGGCATACGACGGCGATGGACGCGCTGCGCGCGTGCGCGGACTGTCCTGACTCTGTGTTTGCTGCGCAGGTGCTCGGCATCGATGTGCTCATGGGCTGCAAAGGTACGAGCAAGCGCGTTTGTGCTGTTTTTGCGTGTCTATGCGTTTTATGTGTTTTCGCGCCGCTGACTCTGCCGTATACAGAGCCGGAGAAGCAGTTCGCGCTCGTCGAGCGCCACATCCGCCGCCTCCGCGAGGTGCGCGAGCTCGTGCTCAGTGAGGTCATCATCATGGTCGAGCGCAACCTCGGCTTCGAGGCCGAACACCACGAGCGCGCGCTCAACGGCCTGCCGTACGTGCGCTTCCGCGTCGACCACGCGGCCCGGCGCTTTGGTATCCTCACCACCGAGGAGGTCAAGTACGGCATGATGACGCTCTTCAACAACATGCTCCGCGCGCAGCGCGTCGCCTTTCGCGAGCCCCTGCTCAGCGAAGACCCGCCAGCCGCCCGCCGCCGTATCCAGGAGCAAATGAAAGTCTACTCCTTCCAGTTCAAGCAGGCCGCCAACTGCTTCAGCAAGCAGCGCGTCGCCCTCTGCGGCAAGGTTGGCGGCATGAAAGATGACGTTGTCATCGCGCTCCAGCTCGCCGTGTACTACAGCGAGCGTCCGGACATGTACGCATGAGCGTTTACACGCTCAGCGTCCCTAAAGCAGGTATCACCATGCGCCGCATGTGTTTTCGCGCGCTTGGCGCAGACAGTACATGATGCAGGAGAAGAGGTAACAGTGTGGCAGCATGGAGCGCGGAAGTAAACGCTCATGCGCGCGCATGTGTTAACGGTCTTTAATAAAATTAGTTGCCAGAGCGTCGAAGCAAAAAGCGGATGCTTGCGGCTGTCTGCGTTTCGTGTACCGCCATCTGTCACCGAGACTGATGGGTGCAGAATTTATGCGGAGCCTTAAGGCACCCTTTGTTAATTAAACTCAGGGAAACCGCAATTTTAACACGAGTGGTTTATATTAACAAAGTCGGTCAATAAGACCAATTGCCACGTCGCTTTAATTGATAAGTGTATGCCACAAGCACCCAAACTTTACGGGCATGCTGAAAGTATATAACCTGCTCGTTCTATCTCTGCCCGCGATTGCGACTTAGGACTCTACGAACCGCACGTACATTGCGTTGATGAGACACTCAAAAGCCACGAGCACTTGCGTCCCACAGGCACAGACGCAGCCGGAGGCCTCTCCCGCAAACACAAAGACCAGCGCGTACGGCGACACGTGCATGCAATCTTGCAGCAGGTGGCTGTAAAGCACTGGAAAGAGCACCATGCCCGCGGCGCTTGCCAGCCTTACCGCGCCCGCGCCGACTAGCAGCCCGCTGTGTCTGCTCGTCGCCTGCCAGAAGCAGCAGAAAAGGTAGCAGCTACAAAACTGCAGTGCAAAGCACGCGTGCTCCGCCGACACGTGCCCCGCGTGCATGCCGCGTATCAGCAGCAGGTACAAAGTGAGAAGCAGCAGAATCTCGCTGCAGAACGCATTCGTCTTTATCCGGTCGGCCACGCTATGGCACAGCGACGGCGCAAGCAGCAGCACCGCCAGCGTCGCCTGGAACGCAAAGACACTCGCCGCCTTCTCAAGCACCGAGGA
>Ga0194129_10005432_pt1 | contig 16272 bp, 10 predicted proteins | sample TA2KigCa35mmetaG_FD_150862 | JGI IMG/M metagenome (GOLD analysis project Ga0194129, IMG submission 150862) | Freshwater microbial communities from Lake Tanganyika, Tanzania - TA2015038 Kigoma Deep Cast 35m | ecosystem: Environmental > Aquatic > Freshwater > Lake | place: Tanzania: Lake... | reverse complement strand
ATAATATATTTTTTCTTCACATTTTTTATTATCTTCTTTTTTTATTAAACTATTATTAATTAAATTATTACTATTCATCTTTCCTTTAATAACTTCATATAAATTTGACAATATGAATAACAAATATAAGTTTATAAAAAGATTTAATAAACTATTATTATTCAAAATATTAGATATATATAATGTTAAAAATAATATTTTATGAATAGGTTTATCAATCATATTCATTATTAATAAATTACCTATGCTGTTTATATAATTTATGTTTGTTATATAATTTATGTTATTTTGATTATTAAAATATTTTTTATAAAAACTATCAGAACTCAAATAATTATTAATTAAAATCCAACTTGTATATTTTAACATGTAAATTAATTTTGATATTTTAATAAAATGTATATTAATGAGTAAATATTTTTTTTTGAATAGATTATTAAAGAATGATTTAGTTAAATTATTAATTAAAAGAGGATAACCAAAAGCTGTAATAAATGCTGTTAATATTGAATTATTATGAGTAATCGTTATCAACAACGATAATAAGCAATTCGCTACTTTATTATAATTTGGATCTAAAGATTTATATCTATAAATTTCAATTATTGCATGAATTGGTGGTATATAATATAATGAAATAAAATTACCAACAGACCAATAGCTAAAAAATATAATTAATCTAAATTCTAACTTTTTTAATATAGATACATTCTGTGTATCATAATTTATATAAATAGTTTTTAAACTATTCGTTATTCTTGCAGATGTAATACTATTCCAATCATTATTTATAATCATTAATCTAATATTTTTTTGTGCTTCTTCTAAATTTAATTTAGTTGATACTTCTTCTCCTGATTTATAATTGTAAATTTTTTTAACAAAATTATAAGAAATATTACTCATATTTATTTTTAAATGGTTGATTATAGTTATAATTAATATATTTTTTAACATACTTACTATAACTTCAAATACATTATCAATATGATTCCATAAAGGCATAATTTTGGTATAAGATAAAACTAATGGCGGAGAACCTGTTATAAAAGAATTATTTTCAATAAATTTTGATATCTGTTTTGAAAAAAACTTTTTTAAAAATAAATTTCTCTTTGTTATTATGAAATTAAAAAATATCTTACCTTTTTCAGTTTTACTATATAAATAATTTATTGTTGGTGGTAATATTAATATATAAAGAATGTAAAATAAATATATCTCTTTAAAAAATAATATTATTTTTATCAAATAATATATCGCATTTAAAATTAAATAATATTCATATCTTGTTATCGTATCTATAATGTATATATCACTAATACTGGTTAAAATTTGATTTTCTGTTAAATCTTTATTGAAATATTTATATAAAAAGTATAACCCTGAATAAATACCATCGCAAGTTATACCTAATAATAAAATATCATTAAATGAATTTATTAGTATTGGTAATCCTAATATAAAATAAATTATAAAACTATACCATTTCATTATCTCTATAATACATAAATATTTTTTATATATAGAGGATTAAAATATTTTTATTTATTAAATCATTTTTTTAGTTATTATATATATTATTAATAATTTATGGATAAAGTATATTTAACAAATATTTTTATAATAGATTGGGATGATACATTGTTTCCTACTAATTGGGTAACAAAAAATAACATTGATATAACTGATTCAGAATCATGTAATAAATATAAGCTATTTTTTATTGAATTAGACAACATTTTATCAAATGTAATAAATAGATTAAATAAATTAGGAAATGTATTTATAGTTTCAAATGCTAGTTTAGCATGGGTTAAAAATTGTTTAGCAATATTACCCTATACAAATAAATTAGTAAATGCTTTTGGTATAAATGTAATTTCTGCCAGAGACAATTATCTTTCAAATAATTCTACAGGATCTATTATGGAATGGAAAATATCATCTTTTCAGGATATTTTGGTTAATGTTTTAAATAGTATAGCTGGTAAATTTAATGAAAAAAACTATTTAAATATTATTTCAATTGGTGATGCGGAATATGAATATGTAGCATTAATAAATTTAAATAGTTTCTTTAAAATTAATAAATTAGATATTAACTATCTTTTAAAAAATATTAAATTTATTGAAAAACCAGATTTTAATATTCTTATAGAACAGTTAGTAATATTAAAAAAAAATATACAGACGATAGTTGATATTTTACATTTTGTAGACCTTAATTTAGTTCTTAATTAGATTTGTTTCAATATAAAAATTGATTAAGTATTATAATATATATTATAATATTTAAAATGAGTATAGATAATGAAAATGATACAGATATAACTCCAAATATAACACCAATAAAAAAATCAGTGGCTATCGTTAATTCAAATAGTAAAATTATTTCATCTAAATCATTAACAGCTAAAAAATGGACGCTAATTGAAAAACCATTACCTGAAGCTGATTTAAAAAGAAATAAGATTATAAATGATTTGGGTGAAAAAAGCTCTAATATGTTTATTGAAATAGTTAATAGTAGTGGTTTATTTACTGTTGGTGAAATTAATTATTTAAAAATAAGAGATGAAGTTAAAGATTTATTAGGATTACCTCTTTTAGAAAAAACTGATAAAAAAGATGAGAAAAAGTTAAATAAAGCAACAAAATTAAAATTAGAAAATTGTCAAATAAATTTAAAAAATAAGATTGATATTTTAAAAAATCTATTAAAAGATGATAATATTCAAGATAAATTGTATGAAGATTTAATGATAAATTTTAACTATATTGAAATGAGAATATTAGTATTAATGAAATTGATAGATATTATTACTAAAAAGAAAACAAATTCAATATTTGGTAAAAATATTAAAGAAATTTCATTAGAAGAACAAAATAATAATAAAGAAGAACTATTATTAGCTAGTAAAAAAATATTACATAATTTAAAAATATATAAAACAGATAATTTTTTCAAAAAAATATGCAATATTCCTGAAGTAGATATAGTTCTTTCTCAAATATTAATTGATGATTTTAACTTTAAAATAGAACAACTAAGTTCTCAAATTAATTTAAAATTATATGAAATAGCTAATAAGAGACCAAAACTTATTTTTGATACAAAATATGATATAACTATACCTGAAATGAAATTAAAACCACATGATACTCAGCTTGAATTAATTAACACTGTTAAAAATAATATTAACAATGGTTTTTTAATATTTTATAAAACGCTACCAGGTTTAGGTAAAACTTCAATGATTCTAAGTATTTGTTCTTTTATTAAGAAAATCAATGAATTACCAAAAAAAAAGGTTATATTTTGTTGTTCTGATATATTAGAATCAGTTAGAGTTCAAGTATTGCGAGTAATGTTTAATTTTGGTATTAAATTTGGTATTGGTATTAGTTCTGATGAATCAAAATATACTATTAAAAACTCTTGGAATTGTAAAAATGATGACGATAGAGAATTAATAGTTTGTGATTATTTATCAACTTATTTAATATTAAAAGAAGCAAAGAATGATTATTTATTATTTTTTGATGAACCAACTGTTTTAACTGATGTAAGTTCTGATACAATTATAATAAAGACTTTGGCAAAAATTCTATATTATTTACCAAAATGTACTATTTTATCATCAGCTACACTACCATTATTAGATGAAATTAGTGATATTACTAATAGATTTAAGAAAAACTATCCAGAAAGTATAATTAGAGAAATAACTTCAAATAAGATTCTAGTAGGATGCACTATTAAAGATTTTGATGATAATATAATTGTTCCTCATAATTATTGTAATAGTAGTAAAGATTTAGAATTATTGTTAATTAAAATTAAAAAATATCCATTATTGGGTAAATTTTATACATTACCCTATTTAATGAATTTAAATGAATTTATGAAGAATTATAATCTAAATATTGACTTGGAATCAATAGAATCATTCGATCAAGAGAATATTATAGAAAATATTTTACTACTATTAGAAAGGGTTGTTTGTAATAATACTATTATTAATTATGATAGTTTCAAATCAATCCAAATTAATCATATTAATGAAAATAAATACGACAGTAGTAAATATGATACTACCCTTGCTAAAATTGATTATAGTAAGTTATTAACAACACATGCTTTTAAATACTTTGGTTGTTGTTTAATTGCTACACATAATCCCTTAGATTTTATTAGAAATAATTTTTATGAATTGATTGAAAAATTAAAAAATAAGATAAATATTAAAAATATTAATCATATTTATGATAAATATATTAAAGATGATAAAAATTTAAAAGAACAAATTGAAGCTATCCAAACCAAATATACATCTGAAAATGTTATAGAGGAAAAAATTAATACATTATTAAATAATAAACCTAAAATTAATTTTCCTACTGCTCTTCAAATTAATACTCACGAACATATTAAAAACTTTGCAAAGTATGTAAAGTGTTATGATGATACACTTTTAAAAAATGTTATTACCCCCGAATCAATTGATATTTCAACTTATACTATTGAAGAACCTGTAAATTTCCTATTGTATATGGGTATTGGTATATATTGTAAAAATCTTCCTTCAGATTATACTGATTTAGTTTTAGAAATGTTATCTGAAAGACAATTAGCATTTATAATTACAGATGAATCGTTTTGTTATGGTGCTAATTATCAAATATCTAATGTTATAATTAATGATGATTTAGCTGATAATCATAGTATAAATACTATATTACAATTAATTGGTAGAACATCAAGAATTGGTAAATCATGGGCTGGTAAAGTATATCTTGATACAAATACTAAGAAAAGATTAACAGAGTTTTTTGATGCTCCAAATAATGATAGTTCAAATGAAGGTAAAAATATTACTACAGCTTTTAATTCAATTATACAAGAAATAGAATTAGAAATTAAGAAAGAAAAAGAATTATTGGAAAAGAAGGAAAAAGAAAGAGAATTATATCTAGAAAAAAAGAAAGCTGAAGATATTAAAAAGAAAACAGAATTAGAAGAATTAGAAGCTAAAAAGAATCAAGAACAAGCTGCTAAAATTAATGAAGATAAGAACTTTTGGACTAGTATTAGAAGTAATAGAGTTGTTGATAAATCTAATATAGTTGTTAATGAAGATATTACAGATAAAAAATCAACTGAAGAAAATACTAATCAAAATAAAGATACTATTGAAGATATAACTGTAAGTTGGGGTAATCTACGAGGTTCTAGAAATACAATAGTATCAACTCAATTAAAAACACAATCAATACAATCAGCAACAAATTTATATGTGCCAAAAGAAAGATCTAGAAATACTAATTTAGATAAAGTTAATAATACTAATTCAGTTTTTAAAGATATTAGAGGAACTAATAAAGCTAATACTAAAAAAGATAATACTAATGATAAAACAAATGATAAAAATAGTTTTGAAGAAATTAAAAACTATTTTAAGAGAAAGTAAATATAGATTTATATATATGAATATTTATTCTTACTACAAAAATCCGTCTCCATATTATATTCACCAAAATGCAGTACATTTATCACGCAATGAAATTAATCGTTTGTATTTGATGACTCATCAATTATATACTCATAATATTTCAAGTAATTTATATAATGAAACATTACTTACGAATAGTGCTATGGCTGTGTATAACCGCTCCTTCTTATAATATATTTATACAACTTATATAATGTAAGAATACATCAAAAAAATTGAAATTTATGATGTTTATAAGGTGTACCAGCAGCTATGCAAGTTTCAAGAGGAATACCCCTCTCAGGAGAAGGAGTCAGACGCTACGCAGTCTTCATTAAAGATAACGACAAAGTGCGTTCGGTGGTTGTTCTCTCGATGGACCCACTGATTTCAACGCCCGACATGTTCGTCGTTGCTGAATTGTTTATTCAGTGGTATCAAAAAGGGATCATGGAGTATCTGAAGGAGGTCATCGATAACTTTCTGAAAAGTCATCCAACCTTCATGGAAGACTTCACACGGATCCCACCATCGTAGCGCTACAGTAGGTGCACCCAGTAGCTGTCATATTGACAGCATGTTATTAATTTTTATATATATATTAATTTTTTTGTAATTCAAAATTTTCTATAAAAGCTTTATATCTTGGCAAATCTGATGAATCATCACCATATTGGCCCCAAGCATCTGAATGCATAAATAAATATTCCAAAACATTTTTATTATTTCTTACATACCACATACAACCCATGCCTGCATATAGTTCTACATAATGATTCAATTTGATTTTGTATTTTGTTATATCCTCCTGCATAATAGAACCAAAATTATTTGGATCATCTGTAATACTAGCTCCATTTTTAGGACAGTTCTTAATATGATTTTTTATACCAAAACTACCACAATAATGACAAGTATGACCTTCTGTAGTATGTTTATCTTTATGTTTACATCCACCTATCTTACATTTTTTTTCTTTTGGAACCTTGTCTAAATAATAAAATCCTAAATGTTTAAGAGCATTTGCATCATCACATTCTTGTTGTCCGTGGCCGTAGTTATTACATTTACCACATTTATGAAAACTGGTAACATGATAATCAGCATATTGGCATCCTTTTACTTGGCATAATACCATTTTTATATATTTATAATATATTTAATAATTATTTTTCTATATTCTTTTTTATATTTATGGTTGTTAAATAAATATAATTTTTTATAGTGATTAATTATATATAAAATAATAATGGATTATGGAAATGTGCGTTTAGAAATTAGGGAATTATATGAAAATGACAGTATTAATTATGAATTTTCAAGATTTATTTTAGCTTTATCTAATTTAGTAAATTCAGATGATTGGTTTAGAATAGCTGGTATACATGGTTCTATATTTTTAAAAGATGATACGGATGTATTATGTCCTAGAGATCCTGTAATAATAGCTCAACTAATGAAAAACGATGAACCAACTTATTGTTGTCATAACGATGATAGATTTTTAATATGGCATAGAGTATATTTGTATGAATTTGAATTATTATTACGAAAATATGATGTTTATAAAAATAAACTAAATCCTATTATGTTACCATATTTAAATTGGCTTATCATTGATAAAAAATTATTCTTTGTTAATGAAGAAAATATAACAGTCTATTTAGAAAATGGAGAACCAATTACTATACATAATCCATTATATTCTGGAAGATTATATGATGAAGATGAAAATGGTAATTATGTAAATAATAACTATAAATATACAGTAAGAAATGGAAAATTATTAACAGATTATGATTGTGTTCGCACAAAATCAGAGAGAAAAGATATTATAAAAGCATTAAATTTTCCAAACTATGAATTAGTTTCTTCTAATTTTATGACAGATAAAAAAAGAGATTATACTAATTTTTTAGTAGGTAAAAATTCGCTGGAAGTAGTCCATAATCATATACATGTTAAAATTGGTGGTTTATTTGGAACTATGACTAATGTATTAGCAGCCCCCTTTGACCCTATTTTTTGGCTACATCATTGTTTTATTGAAAAATTATTTTATGCTTGGCAAATTAAGGTTAGTAATAATACACAGGATTACAATAGTAATATGATTTTACCTGAAACTTTAGAACAAACACTTCCTCCTTTTTTTAATAGGGGTATTAATGAATATGGTTGGAGAAATAATACTAATAATTTTACAACTGTAAGCGAATGGTTTGATTATAGAAATATACCTTATTCATTTAATGTTGAAGATTTATTAATTTTATCAAAACCTATTAATAATAGTATTAATGAAGATAATAATTATTTTAGAACTTTATTAGATGAATTATTAGATGAAGAAGATTATAAAATTGTTTTAGAGGGAGCTCCTGTTCCACAAAATCCTTGCATTATAAGTTTATATTTATTCAATACCGATGACGAACATATTAATGATGATTTTTTTGATAAAAAATATAGAGCAGCACGATATTATTGGTTTGGTTTAAATAGAAAGAAAGTGGAATGTATAAGATGTAATCAATCTACCCTTAATATGATATTTGATATTACAGAATGGGTTAAAAATAATGATATAAATCCAGAAAATATACAGAATTATATTATAAAACTAAAAAGTGATGATACCAATATTACACATCAGGATGATATAATAGGATTAGGTAAATTTACTTATATTACAGAATAAACATTTTATATTTATATTTTTAATTTTTGTAATAACTTAAAAAAAGAAATAAGTTCTTGTTGTTTTAACCAAGAATAATTTCTTAAATACAGATCAACAGATAATATTTTATCTTTATATTCTAAATAATTATTACTTATTATTTTATTTAAATTTTTATATTCAATAGGTTTTACTAAATATAATTTGTAAATAATAACATGTCTTTTAGAAGAGGGTAAATTTTCATGTGATTTATATCTTACACCTCTACCTATGATTTGTTCTATAGAATTTTCATTCCATGCTGGTTCTAAAATAATTATGTAAGATGTATTTTTTAAATCTAAACCTTCTGAACCTGCTTTTGATATAAATAAAACTGTTATTTCATTATTATTATAAGCATCTACTGCTTCTTGTCTTTTATTAATTGATAAATCACCAGTTATATGTGCGTATTTAACATTATACTTATCTAAAGCTTTCATAATAGGTTTAATACCCATGTTTAAAAAATGACTAAATATAACAAATTTGGATTTTATATTATCAACTATTTTCTTTTTAATCCAATCTATTTTAGGTGATTTTTTTTCTATAATATTACTAGCTCTTCTAACACCATTATAAAAAACATTTATATTTTTACCTGAAAAATCTGGAATTTGAGATACTTTACCATTTTCTATATTTTCATATGATTTTAAATAATCACTATTCATTTCTAAAAATATTTCATTAATTTTTTTTGATGGAAAATTTGGATCTTCTTTGGTACTGTCTTTAGTATAAAAACTTAATATATTTTTTAAATATACTTCTAACTTCTTTCTATTTTCTTTTAATAATAAATTATCAAATTGTTCCATACTTATAGCTTTTTCACCTCTTATTAATGATACTAAATTTATTATATCATGACTATAATTTATTAATGGTGTTGCTGTTAATAATAAAACTTTACTTGCTTTTTTAATATATCGTTCTATATATTTATATCTTACACCATCTAAAGTTCTTAAATTATGTGCTTCATCAATAATAACTAGAGAATTAGGACAACATAAATTTTCATTATTTTCTAATTTAACTACTAAACTTTGAATTGTATAAAAAGTATAATTATTAAAGTCTATTTTACTATTATACATTTTCATTTGTTTTTTAAAATTATCTTGTAATGAAGTAGGAGTAATTACAATAACCTTGTCTATCTGTTTTCTTATTAATAAACATTGTGCGGTTGCTATTGCTGTTAGTGTTTTACCAGTGCCGACTGAATGAACTACAATTACACCTCTTTCTTTAATTAAAAAATTTGCAACATTTAATTGATGTTTTTTTAAAGATAGTTTTGTATCACTCTTAAGAGAAGAATTACATGGATAGTTTTGAGAATATTTCTTTCTTACTAAAGGACATACTACTTCAGGATTATTACTATCTGTTTTAATTCCTAATTTATTTTTTAAATTTATTATTTCTTTTGTGCTTAAATTATCACAATTTTTTATATTATTTATTGGTACGCTCATTATATAAAATATGTCTTATTTTATTTTTTTTATATAAATAAATTATTTTTATCAATAATTAAAATATTATTATATTATATTATGGAATCAAGTCTGCAAGAAGATAATTTAGAATCAGGATGTGATTCTAAATTAATTTTAATTATAGTAGTTCTTATAATTATAGTATTTATTTTCTTTAGAAGTAATAACGTTGAAAATATGTCTCCTGGTGTTGTCACACAAATGTACGCTCAAGATGCCCAAGATACTTACTTAAAGGGAAATGTAGATCAGTTGGCTACAGGTAATTATTTACTAAATTGGAATCAACCGACTAGATTAGCAACCGGTTCTTATTATTATACCACTGGACCAAATAGAGGGGCATTATTAAAGAATTTATGTTATAAATGTAAAAAACAAGAGTGTGATTGTAAAGATGGACCAGTTTATTATCCTATGGGATATCCAGGTGATTATTTTGAATTTCCAACACCAGATATTAATTATCCATTACCATATATCGTGTCTAATGGTGGTTTTGTTAGAGAAGGATTTAATAATGATATGGCAAAATTAAAATTATATTATGCTGATTGGTGCGGACATTGTAAACGATTTAAACCAATTTTTGATGGTGATTTAAAAAATAGAATTAAAGAATTAAATCTTCCTGTAAAACTAGTACCTGTTGATTGCACTACAGATAACGAAGAAGCCAATAGAAATGGTGTTACTGGATATCCTACATTAATTTTAGAAGTTAATAATAAAAATGAAGTATATGATGGTGATCGTGAACCAGAACAAATTGTTGAATTTATCAAAAAACATATCTAAATATAAATAATGATAATTAGATTTATTATAAATTTAATTATTAACCAAACAAAATAATTATACTATATAATATATATGAATAATAAGGTTGAAATTATTCAAACATTATTAGATAAAATAGATACATCATTAATAAATTTAAAAATAATAAGAAAAAATATTAAATTTTTAATGAATGAATATAGAGATATAAAAAAATTTTATTTACAATTTAGTAGACTAAAATTACAAATTATTGATATTCCTAAAGATACTGATTTATATAAAAAAACACTAACAATTATTAAAAATAGTTATCTTAGTTCTTTTAATTATATAAATAATCAAATAAAAAATATTATAGCAATTAAATTAATTAAATATTCTAATTTATCTTTTTATTATATACAATTAGATAATCTCTCAGTAGATAATGATTTATCTATTTTTAAAAATTTATTTTTACAAGCATTAACACTTATAAATAATTATAATAAAACCACACAAGATATTATTGTTATTTGGATTCCAGTAAGAAAAGATAGAGATTTTAATTATTCACTAATAAATAAAGAAAATATAAATTCTTCTGTAAATAATTTTAATGCTTTTACAGCAAGTGGTGTAACTTTCGGATATAATCCAAGAATATCTATCTTAACAAGATATGAAGAAATAAATAAATTAATGTATCACGAATTAATACATAATTTTGGTATTGATGGTTCTACCTATCATGATGAATTAAAAAAAGATGGTATATTTGAAAGATACATTAAAATAAAAACAAAAAATAGTTATAATTATGAATATAGTTTGTATGAAAGTTATACAGAATTAATATCTTCATATATAAATATAATTTTTATAACTATTAAACAAAATATAACTGATGATAGTCTAAAATATATACTAATTACAAAAATAATTATTGAAATACTATACTCATATAATACAATATCAAATATTATTAAACTTAATAATTTTACTGATTATGAATCTTTTAAAAAAAATAAATCTTTTTGTGGTGATATTTGTTTTTATGAATATTATTTTCTTAAAGCTCTACTCTATAATAATCTTATTTTAGAAAAACCTGCTAATAAAAATGATTTCTCAAGATATTATTCTAAAATTATAAAAATTAATGATGATAATTTATTAAAAGATGTTTTTAATAAATCAATTAAACAAAATAATTTTAGTTATATTTTTTTTAAGTAAACTAATTTGATGATGCAAAATAGTTTAATAATTCTTTCTCTTTCTTATAATTTTCTATCATGTAATTTATTATCTTTTCCATATATTTCTTTTCATCCTTGTATAAATTACATATTTGTATAATTCTTGCTGGAGACCAAACCTTTCTATCTTCATATGTTGATAATCTCGTTAATAATTTAATATATCTATTATCTGCTATTTTAACACTGTAAAAATGTTCTATTATTTCTATCATAATCTCTATCGTACAATTATCTAATAAAATATGAGAATCAAATCTACCAGGTCTTATTAATGCTTTATCCAATAATTCATATCTATTTGTTGTCATAATTAATATTCTACCATCCGCTTCTACTAAACCATCTATCAAATTTAATAATGTATCTAAATTATACTCAGGTTCAGCATTCTTCTCAATTATTTTATTTAAAGTTTTTAATTCTTCTGGTGGTGTATTGTTTATTACATTTATTAAATTTTTATTTTTATTGTCATTATCATTTCTATTACCAACTATACTTAACATACAATCTATATCTTCAAATACATAAATTCGATTGTTTAATGGTATTTCTCGGTTATTTATCTTTTTATCATTAAATACTAATTTTAACTCATTACTTGTTTTAATCTTACTTAATGGTATATCTATTATATGTCTATTACAATGCTTTGCCATCGCTTTGATACAAGATGTTTTACCCGTTCCCGGTGGTCCGTGTAATATAATACCTAATGAATGCGGTAAACCTTTATCCTTATACCATTTCTCATTATTCATAAATAAATTTAAATTACTTATTAATTTTATTTTTTCTTCAAAGAAAATATTTTTAAAATCTTTATTGGAAACAAAATTATATTCATCATATATTATATTATTATTCATCTGATTAACATTATTAAATTTATAATAATATTGTAAGTTATTCTTCTCTTGATGATTTTCTCCATATAATAATTTCATACATTTATCAATAAATTTATGTAATCTATGAATTTTATGTTTGTATGAATAAATTAATAATTTATAGGTTATATTAATATTTGCACCACTAGAATTATTTTTAACTTCACTATCTATAAAAATATTATCACTTATATTAATTTCTGAATTATCATCTAATAATGTTAATTTACCATTATTATCCGATGTAAATTTTATCCTACATATGTTTTTTAATTTTATATAATTAACAATTGATAAATATTGCTGATATATAACATCCTTACTTATTGAATTCATATTTATATTGTTTAATATAAATGTTAAATTTATTTGTGATTTTTTATCCTTTGTAAAATAATAATTAATTATTGATATGTTTGATAATACTAATTTTATTAATGTTAAAAATGTCATGATTATTAACGATTCAACATTAAATACTTTTCCTATTATTGATCTCCAATCTATACTGTAAAATATTAATTTAACAAATGTCTCCTTATTTAAGGGCAAATTAAAAAAATTATGCATAGGATTATATAAAAAACTTGTTAAGGGATTATTAATATCTGGCTCTGTCATAATTAATATTTATTTATATATTTTTTTATTTTGTTATGACAGTCATAAAAAATTTTATAATATCAAAACTGGCATAAAAAATTTTATAATATCAAAACTGGCATAAAAAATTTTATAATATCAAAACTGGCATAAAAAATTTTATAATATATTATAAAAATTATAAAAATTGATTAAATATATAAATACTATCTAATATAACCTATATATGGAACAACTAGATATTGAAGATATTATAAAACCTTATGGTATAATAGATGTTGATGAAGATAATGTTTATAATTTTTTAGATAAATATTATCTAACAAATTTAGATTCAACCAATATAAAAAATGAATTTATAAAATATCAAACTATAATAAAAACTAAAATCATTAAATCAGATTATTTATTATATTTTTATTTGTTAGCTAGAAATAATGGTAGATACAATTTCTCAGATGTTGCTCTTGAAAAAAATCTAAAAGTTAATAGTGGTCTGTCTGTTATTGTTTCAACTATCTTTACAAGTGGATATCCTTCCTACACTGTTTTTGATAAAATAACTAATACTGAAAAAATTGTTTATGATTTTCCAAATAATACTCTAGAAGGTTCTAAAAAAAATTCAGGTGCATTTAGTTGTGGAAATAATTGTCATTATTGTCCTAATGTTCCAGATCAACCACGTTCTTATTATCCTGGTGAACCTGGTGTTGATAGAGCTATTCAAAATGATTATGATCCTATTAAACAATCTCGTGCTAGAGCCACACAATATATTCAAAAGGGATTGCCAATTGATAAGTTTGAAATAATAACTAAAGGTGGAACTTGGGATTGGTATTCTGAAAATTATAGAAGACAATTCATTAGAGATATTTATTACGCTCATAATACGATGATTGATTATATTTTTGGTAAAGAAATTAGAAAACCATATTCTCTAGCTGAAGAAATTTATCTAAATGAATCAGCATCATGTCGTATTATTGGTATAACAGTTGAAACTAGACCAGATCATGTAAATTTTAAAACAATAGAATTTTTAAGAGAAATTGGTGCTACTCGTGTTGAATTAGGTATTCAACATTTAGATGATAATATATTAAAATATGTTAATAGAGGTTGTTATAAAAAACATTCTATTAGAGCTATTAAAATTCTAAAAGATGCTGGATTTAAAGTTGACGCTCATCTAATGCTTGATTTACCTGCACCGCCTGGTTATGAAAATAAAATGCCAGAAATTGATAAAGCTATGTTAGAAGAATTTAATGGTAATCAATTTTTTAAAGTAGATCAAATTAAAATTTATCCTTGTATGGTTATGCCATATACTGAAATAGAGAGGTGGTATAGAGATGGAAAATATAAACCATACGGTGAAGATAAAGTTATGACAGTAGAAGAAAAAATAAAATTTAAAAAACTATCAACAGAAGAACAGATAGAAATAAGAAAACAAAATCCACTTTATAAAAATATTTTTGAATTTTGTCAAAACATTGATCCATCAGTTAGAATAAATAGAGTTATTAGAGATTTACCAACAACTCAAGTTTGTGGTGGAACTAAAAGATCAGGTATGAGAGGTGAAATTGATAGAGATTTTGATTATTTAGGATTGGTTTCAAATGATATTCGTTTTAGAGAAGCAGGTAATTATAGAAATATTAACAATTCTGCTATACAAGTGCCAGAATTAATGATTAGACAATTCTACGCATCTGACGCTATTGAATACTTTCTTAGTTTTGAAACAAAAACTAAAAATCCTATTCTTTACTCTTTCTTAAGATTAAGATTATCTTCAAATGCCGGTAGAACAGATACTGGAAAAATTATATTTCCAGAACTTGCTAGTTGTGCTCTAATTCGTGAATTACATACTTATGGTAAAGTTGTTCCTTGCTCTAATAACGAACATCTTTATACAGATAATAAAATATTATTGTCTCAAAATAATCAAGTTCAACATAAAGGTTATGGTAAACAATTATTAAGAGTTGCTGAAAAAATTGCTTACGATAATAATTTTAAAAGAATAGCTGTTATAGCAGGTGTTGGTGTTAGAGAATATTATAGAAAACAAGGTTATATTTATGATACTAAGGAAGGATCTTATCAATTCAAACTTCTAGATAAAGAGAATTTTGATTATAGAAAAAAGTATAATTTACATGATGGTAATATAACTTTTGGTTTTACAATGTTATTAGTTTTAGGATTTATTGGAGCATTTGGTTTTATTGTATTTGCTAGTAATTATTTAGCTTATGGTTTTAGACAATAAATAAAATTATCTATTTTCTGTTTTCTAATTTTTTTAACTTGTACTTATTTTGTACCTTTAATTTCTTAATAGCTAATTCTTCCATTCGCTCCATATTTCTGTTCTTTTCTTCCTCCATTTTTAATACATGTTCTAATTTGTATTTGGTTATCTTGATTATCATTTTGGCTTTTGCACCATCTGATAAATTTTCTATCATATTATTTACTGTTTCATCTAATTCTTCAGTATCAGAATCAGAATTATCATCAGAATCTTCATTTAAATCTTCTTCAGAATCTTCTTCAGAATCTTCTTCAGAATCTTTATCACAATCTTTATCACAATCTTCTTCAGAATCTTTATCACAATTAGAATCTTCTTCTATATCAGAATTTAATGATTCATTGATTTTTTTAGATTCTACAGATTCCACTTCTGAATTTTCTGATTTTGCAGGAGCATTAGAAATTAATATTTCTTTATTAGGTAGAATTTTTTTTTTAATTGCTTCCATAAAATTACCTGCATCAGTATTTTTAAAAACATATATTTTTTTAACACAATTTTCAAAAGCTGTTTCTTTAATATCATCTTCTTCCGAACAAGAAGAATTTATATCTTGATATTTTTCAAAATTAGTTAATTCAGTAATTAATTTTTGTGTTAATAATTTTTTTAAATCAACATTGTATTTTATTGATGGCAATAGTGATAAGATTTTATTTATTTTTCTCTTTTTA
>Ga0194129_10005430_pt1 | contig 16274 bp, 10 predicted proteins | sample TA2KigCa35mmetaG_FD_150862 | JGI IMG/M metagenome (GOLD analysis project Ga0194129, IMG submission 150862) | Freshwater microbial communities from Lake Tanganyika, Tanzania - TA2015038 Kigoma Deep Cast 35m | ecosystem: Environmental > Aquatic > Freshwater > Lake | place: Tanzania: Lake... | reverse complement strand
GTCGTTCAGGTCGTCGCGCTCGGCGAAGCTCGAGTTCAGGCGGTACAGCGCCGGCGCCGGCTGCAGCCGCAAAGGAAACCGCGCGGCGTCGTCGAGGTCGGCCCACGTCGGCTGCGCCCGCGGCGGGCCGAGGTGCGCGGGTGAGAGCTCGATCCTGCCTGAAGGCGTCAGGAACGCGCCGCGCGGCGGCGTCAGGCGCACGGCTTCGCCGCGGTCGAGGGCGGCGCGGTCCACCGAGCCGCGGCTCAGGTGTGCGCGCCACGGTGACGGTACGTCGAGCACCGCATCGATGTGCTCGTCGGCGGTCTTGCCGAAGACGTCGTCGTGAAAGCCGAGGGCGGCGGCGAGGGCGCGGATGGTGTCCCAATTGGAGCGGCACTCGCCGACCGGCGCGATGACGGGACGCGTTCGTTGGACGAAGAACTGGCCGTAGCTGCGGTACAGGTCGCTGGTCTCGAGCATCGTGGGCGCCGGCAGGACGACGTCGGCGTAGCGCGCAGTGTCGGTGAGGAAGCGCTCGTGCACGACGGTGAACAGATCGTCGCGGGCGAGCCCGCGGAGCACCGCGTTCTGGTCGGGGCACACCGCCGCGGGGTTGCAGTGCGAGACGTAGATCGCGTGGACCGGCGGTCCGTCGTCGCCGTCGTTGCCGAGCTCGGTCAGGGCGTGGCCGAGGCGGTTCAGGTTGATGACCCGGGGGCGCGGCGTGGGCATCAGGTCGGGGCGCAACAAGGACGACGCGTCGAACGCGTCGGCGGTGCCGGTGCTCGCAAACAGCCCGCCGCCGCGCGCCCAGGCGCCGGTGGCGGTCACGAGGGCGAGCATCGCGCGCAGCGCCTCGGCGCCGCGGCCAGTGCGAAACGGTCCGCCGCCGACGCGGACGAACGGGACCTTCGCGCGCCCGATCGCGCGGGCCAGCGCGACGACGGTGGCTTCGTGCAGGCCGGTGCGGGCGGCCGTGTCGGCGGGCGTGTGCGCGGGCAGCACGTCGCGGGCGAGGACGTCGTAGCCCTGCACGTGAGCGTCGAGGAACGCGTGGTCGACGAGCCCCTCGCCGTGCAGCACGTGCAGCAGACCGAGGGCGAGGGCGGCGTCGCTGCCCGGACGCACGAGGTGGGTCGCGTCGACGTGGTCGGCGGTGGGCTGGCGCCACGTGTCGATGAGCACGACATGGGCGCCGCGCTCACGGGCCTTCTTCACGCGGTGCAGGAAGTGGATGTTGGTGGCCAGCGCGTTCGTGCCCCACAGGACGACGAGGTCGGCGGCGAGCACGTCGTCGGGGTCGGGGCCGGGGGTGTCGCCCATGACCTGCGCCCAGCCGGCCTCCTGCGCCGGCGTGCAGATCGCGCGATCGAGCAGGGAGGCCCCGAGCTTGTGGAACAGCGGGTGCAGCGCGTTGCGTTGCACGAGCCCCATCGTGCCGGCGTAGCTGACCGGCAGGATGGCCTCGCCGCCGTGGGCTGCGCGGATCGCGTGCCACCGTCGAGCGATGAGCGACAAGGCGTCATCCCACGACGTGGGCGTGAACTGCCCCGACCCCTTGGGGCCCGCGCGCAGCAGGGGCGTGAGCACGCGCCCCGGCGCGTACACCGTGCGCTCATAGCGGTTCACCTTCGGACACAGCGAGCCGCGGGTGTAGCCGTGGTCGGGGTCGCCGCGCACGGCGTCGACGCGCTCGCGGCCCTGGTCGTCGTGTCCGATCTGCACGAGCAGCCCGCAAGCGTCGGGGCAGTCGTACGGACACGTAGAGCGCGCCGTGCGGGTCACGCGCGCACCGCCGTCGCACCGTCGCCGCGGAGGTCGGCGGCGGCGTGGTCGTCGTGCCTCGTCGTCTCCTCGGCCGTCATCGTCGCTCCTGGCGTATGGGCGCGCGCGCCTTCTTCGTCTTCTTCGTCGTCTCTCTGGTCATGGTCGCGCGCGAACGGCGCGCGTGATCCAGCGCGAGGGCACCGAGCACGCGAGTGAGCTCGGTCTCGAAGTCACGGCGAAAGAAGCTCAGCCCGGGGTCGGTGAGCGCCTTCGCGGTGGCGGGCAATGGATGAGTGACGGGATGCAGGCCGACGATCGTCTGGGCCGCGTCGTGCAGCAGCTCGCCGTAGGCCGTCGGCGACAGACCCGGCGCCCGCAGTGCGAGGTGCGCGGCGACCTGCGCGAAGAGTGCGAGGGCCTGGTGCTTGAACGCGCGGATCGCCCCTTCGCTGAGGTTCTGCTCGAGCATCGTCGGCAGCGCCGCCGTCAGCTCGCACAGCAGCGGCGTCCGAGCCAGCGAACCGGCCAGCAGCGCCACGACCTCCCGCAGGCGAAGCGCCCGCCGTCCTGACGACGTCGACGCTTGCAGACGCGCGAACCAACGCTCCCACTCGTCCCACAGCAGCGCCAGCAGCAGCGCCTCGCGTGACTCGAAGTAGGTGTCGACGTTGGCCTTCGCCATGCCGGCCTGCCGCGCGAGCTCATTCAGTCCAAGGACCCGCAGCGGGTCGCCCCGGGTGAGCATGGCGTGCGCGGTGGCGAGCAGGTGAGCCCGTCGCTGCGCCTTCCGGGCCGGATTCCGGGCCCGCTGAAAGGTCGTCTGCACGGGGGCGAGGGTACCGGCGTTTCCGTAAGCGAACAACGGTCGCTTGACAGGCGACCAGTGGTCGTACGACGCCGCGCTCACCGTCGTCACACCTCGTTGCGCCGACGATGGTCCTGCGCAGGAGACTCCCGATGCCCCAACCGCTGCTGTGTTCCGCTGCGCTGCTCGAGCGCGACCTTGCTGGCCACGTCTACGTCGTCACCGGCGGCAACTCGGGCATCGGGCTCGTGACGGTCGAGCAGCTGGTGAAGCAGGGGGCCCACGTGGTGCTGGCCGCCCGGCGCCCTGCCGAGGCTGAGCGTGCGCGGGCCGATGTGCTGGCGCGCTCGCCGCGTGGCTCGATCGAGGTCGCGACCCTCGAGTTCGAGAGCCTCGCGTCGGTGCGCGCGTTCGCCGCGGCGGTGGTCGGCCAGCACGCCGCGATCCGCGGGCTCGTGAACAACGCCGGCGTGATGAACACGCCACAGGGCAAGACCGCCGACGGCTCCGAGAGCCAGCTGGGCACCAACCACCTCGGCCACTACCTGCTCACCGAGCTCTTGCTGCCCGCCCTGCGCCACGGGGCGCCGTCGCGGATCGTCAATGTGTCCAGTTGCTTCCACGACGTCGCCAACGGTCGCGAGGGGCGCATCGACTTCGACGACCTGCACTTCGAGCGCCGCCGCTACGACGGCTGGAAGCCGTTCCCGTCGATGGACCAGCCGGCGGTGTCGCGGCACGAGGGCCCCGCCGTCGGACCCGACGCCGTCTTCCAGTACGAGGGCAAGCGCCTCGGCAAGGGGCGGACGGAGATCACGTCGATGCAGGCGCCCCACGACGTCGACATCGTCATGACCTTCTTGCGGGGCGACACCGCGATGCACGCGCAGTCCGCGTTCTTCATCCACGGGACCGGCGACTCCTCCGACGTACACTGGACCCTCGACGAGGACCGTGGCGTCGCGCTGTCCGTCATGGGAGCGCTGATGTTCGACCGCATGATGACCCGCACGTTCGAAGGCGGCCTGCGGGCGCTCAAGGCGCTCATCGAGAGCGACGCCCGGGGCGACGCCGCCGGCGCGTGACGACACGCAAGCGGCCCGGCGCGCCAGTCGCCAGGCTCGAGGCGTCCGTCGTCGCCGACCACATCGAGGCCGCCGAGGAGCCCGCCCGTTCGCGCCTGCGCGTCCTGCGCGACGCGATCCGCAAGGTGGCGCCCAACCCCGCCGAGCGCATCGCCTACGGGCTCGCGACGTGGCACGAGGGCGAGAATCTGGCCCACCTCGGCGCCTCCACGCAGAGCGTTGGTGTGTACCCGGGGGCCGCCGCGATCGTCGCCTTCGCCGACGAGCTGTCGGCGTCCAAGACCACCAAGGGCGCCATCCAGCTCCCCCATGACGCCAGGCTGCCGGTCGCGCTCGTCGCGCGCATCACCCGCTGGTGCGTCGCACAGGCGAAGCTCCGGCCCGCGACGACGACGGCGGCGCAGACGAAGACGAAGAAGACGAAGGCGACGACAGCGACGACGACCCTGCGGCTCCCGCGCTCAGGTCCGTAGCACCTTGTGCATGGCCCTTCCCTTCGCGAGCTCGCCGGCGCGCTGGTCGAGCATGCGGATCGGCCGCATCCGCGGGTCCTCGACGGTCTCGACGCGCACGCCGCACACCACGCCGGTGATCTTCGCGGCATTCTCGTGCAGACGGGCGGCGGCGAAGAAGTCGGCGAAGGTCGTGCCGTCGTCCAGCTGCCGGCGCAGCGTCGCGTCGTCGAAGCCCGTCAGTCAGCCGATGACCTCGTCGAGCGCTTCCCCGTTGCGCCCCTTTTTCCTCACCTTGGCGAGGTAGAGCGGGTGCACCTTGGCGACGCTCATGCTGAAGATGCGATGCGTGGGCGACCTGGCCATGGTCGTCTCCTCTTTGGACCCCGAACACTCTACGGACCATGCTGCGGAGGCATGCGCCCCTGCAGGCGCACGAACATGTCCTTCAACAGCGCCGCGTCGCGCTCGCTGACGTCCATCTTGTCGAGCAGCTCCTGCAGCCGCGGCGCGAACTGCTCGCGCGACGTCGTGCGGTAGAAGCCGGCGTCGTGCAGCGCGTCGCTCCAGGCGTCGCGCAGCGCGGCGCGGGCAGGAGCGCTCGCCCGGCGCTGGTCGTCGTCGTCGATGGTGGCGTGCAGCAGGGTCAGCGCCACGGCCACCGCGCTGGCGAGGTTGAAGCTGTCCACCGGCCCCGGCGTAGGCAGCCGCACGAGGCGCGTGCACTGCGCGGCCTCGTCCTTCGATAGCCCGGTGCGCTCATTGCCAAAGACCAGCGCGGTGCGTTCGCCGGCCGCGGGCAGCACGAGGCGCGCCGCCCGCGTCGACCACGACGGCGCCGCCCTCGCCGCGCCGATCTTCCCCGACGTCCCCACCGACAGCGCGACGTCGGCGAGGGCCGCGTGGACGTCGGACCACGGCTGCGCGTCCAGCAGCGTCTGCTCCCGCGGGTGCGCCATCTTCAACGCGTCGCGGCAGGTCGGATCGCACAGCGGCGCGACCAGTCGCAGCGAGGCGCCGAAGTTGCCGCACAAGCGGGCCACGCTGCCCACGTTCTGCGGCCCCTCGGGGCGCACCAGCACGACCACGATGCCCAACAGATCCACGGCCTCGCTCCTCACGGTGACGACATCGACGGTGACGGCGTCGCGGCGAGCCGGCGGGCGACGACGACGGCGATGACGATGGCGAGGGCGGCGACGGCGGCCATCGCGCTCCAGAGGACGACGACGCCGTCGCTGTGTTGCAACGCGGTGCCGGCCAGCGCGCTGCCGAAGAATCCGCCGACGCCAAAGACCAGCGAAGCCAGCAGCCCCTGCGACGCCTGCCGCAGCTCGGGGGGGCAACGCTCAGCGACGACGCCAACTACGACGACGAAGAACAGGCCGAAGGTGACACCGTGCAAGCCGTGCAGGAGCACGAAGGCCGTCGCCGAAAGCGGCAGCGCCGAGGCCGCCCACCGTACGAAGGCGAGGGCGGCGGCGGCGACGAGGATCGCCGGGACGCCGAAGCGGGCAGAGAGGCGCGGCGCCGCCGACATGATCACCGCCTCGGTCAACACCGAGAACGCCACGGCGGCGCCGGTGACCACCGCTGGCAGGCCGGCGCGCTCGACGACGACGGCGAGGAAGCCGGCCCAGGCCCCGTGGCTGCACCAGAGGACCATGCCCAGGGTCACGAGCCCCACGAGCAGCGGCTGGCGGAACGCGACGCCGACGAGCCGCGGGTCGGAGAGCGCCGGCCGCGGCAGCGTCGGCACGCCGACGGCGACGACGAAAGCGCCGAGCGCCAGCAGCGCTGCGCACAGCGGGAACAGTGAGCGAGGCAGCGGCTGCAGCACGCCCTCCTGCAGCAGCAGCGTGACGACGAGGGAGCTGACGCCGAAGCCGACGGTGCCGAAGGCCCGCCAGCGCCCGAACTGCGCGCGAGAGGTGCCGAGCGCGGTCAGCGTCATGCCGTCGAGCATGCTGCCGGCGGGGCCGGTGGTGGCGCCGTAGACGCCGAAGATCACGACGCACACCCACGGCGTCGTCGTCGTCGACAGCAGCGCCGTCAGCCCCGCGCCGAGGGTCAGCGACAGCGCCAGCAGCGGGCGGGCGGTGCCCAGGCGGTCGGCGAGCAGCCCCCAGAAAAAGGGCGCCACGGCGGCGGTGAGGCTGCGCGCGCCCCACATGGCGCCGATCGCCGACGGTGACAGCCCGACCTTCTGCATGGCCACCGCGGTCAGCGGCAGCTGGATGCCGCTGCTGGCGAAGACGAGGAGGTAGACGACGGTCAGGGCGGGCAGCGCGCGGCGACCACGGACCGCGGCATCGGTGACGGCGGCGAGCGGGTTGGTCGGGGTGGGCGTCACGGTGACAGACAGGGTAGCGTCAGGGCCGTCTGGCGGGGGCGGGGTCGTACGCCGCGGCGTCGCCGCTGTCGACGAAGCCGCCCGTGACGAAAGGCAAGCACCGTGCGTGACAACTCGGACCAGTGGCCGGCCAGCAGACTCCTCGACGACGCCGAGGCGGCCTTCCACCGCGGCGCGTGGCGGGCGGCGCTCTCGGGGCTCGGCGGCGTCGCCATCGCCATGCCGGGCCACCTGCGGGTGCGCCTGCGCCTCGGCGACGCGCTGTTGAACGCTGGCCGGCGGCAGCAAGCCATGGCCGCCTACGTCGCCGCCGCCGACCACGCGATGCACGCCGGGCAGCCGCTCCTCGCCCTGGTGGCCGCCAAGATGCTCCTGCTGCTCGATCCCGATCACGAGGACGTCGTCGCCGGGCTGGCCGGGCTGTACGCCCGCGACGGCGACCGCGTCGACCCGCTGGCGCCTTTGCCGGCCCCCGTCCTGATCGGCGACACGCCGGCGCGGGCGCTGCCCGACGACGACGAGCTGATCGCCCGGGCTCTGGCGGCGGCGACCGCGCCGCTGCAGGGCGTGGCCCCGCTGCGGCGGCTGCCGGCGGTGCCGCTGTTGTCGTACCTCGACGACGACGCCTTTCAGGCGCTGGTCGGCAAGCTGCGCCTGCGCCGCTTCGCCGACGGCGAGGTGATCGTGCGCCAGGGCGAGCGCGGCGACAGCTTCTTCGTCGTGGCCACCGGAGAGGTGCTGGTGAAGCGCGACGTCGACGACGAGGACGGCGGCGTCGTGCTGGCGAAGCTCGGCGGTGGCAGCGTATTCGGCGAGCTGGCGCTGATCAGCGACGAGCCGCGCCACGCGAGCGTCGTCGCCCGCGGCGACGTCGACGTGCTCGAGCTGCGCTGCTCCGACGTGGTGGTCGCGTCGGCGACCCACGACGGCGTCAGCGAGGCGCTCAAGCAATTCACGCGCGAGCGGTTCCTGCGAAACCTGACGGCGACGCACCCGCTGTTCTCATCGCTGTCCCGCGACGACCGCCACCGGGTGATGGAGCGCTTCGCCATCGTCACCTTCGCCGCCGGCGAGCCGATGATCGTCGAGGGCCAGCGCGGGCCCGGCCTGTTCGTGATCCTCAACGGCGCTGCTGCCGTCGAGAAGGTCGTCGAGCACGGCGGCGACGGCGACGGCGTTCGCGGCCTCGAGCGCCACGCCGATCGCGTCGCTGCGGCGAAGGCCGCGAAGGCCGCGACCCGCGACGGCCGCGTCCACCTCGCCACGCTGCGCGCCGGCGACCTGTGCGGCGAGATGTCGCTGCTCGGCGACCAGCCGACCAACGCCACGGTGACCTGTGCCAGCGACGTCGAGGCGCTGCTCCTTGGCAAGGAGACCTTCAAGGAGGTCGTGTCGGCCTACCCCGAGCTGCTGCGCTACCTGGCCGGGCTCACCGACGAGCGGCTGCGGAAGAACCGCGCTCTGCTGCACGGGCACGGCCTGCTCGAGGACGACGAGCACGTGATGCTGTGAGTCGTCGAGGGCCGCTCCCGCTGGGGGCGGCATGACAACGACAAGGAGACCCGCGCCGGTGCCATGGACCCTCGGTCGCTACCGCCTGGAGCGCCTGCTCGGCGAGGGGGGCATGGGCGACGTGTACGCCGCGGTGGTGCAGGACGGCGCCGACGCGGGCCAGCGCGTCTGCGTGAAGATCATGAAGCCGGCGCTGGTCAGGAACCCTCGCGCAGTGGACCTGTTCCTGCGCGAGGCGCGGCATGCCTCGCGGCTGCGGCACCCGCGCATCGTGCGCATCCTCGAATTCGGGAATGACGCCGATACCTTGTTCCTGGCGATGGAGCTGCTCGACGGGCTGCCCTGGCACGACGTCGCGCAGCGCTGCTGGCGTCACGGCGTCGAGCTGCCCCTCGAGGTGGTCGTCGCCGCCGCCATCGACGCCTGCGAGGCGCTGCATTACGCGCACACGCTGCGCGACGAGCACGGCCGCGCGGCGGGGCTCGTGCACCGCGACATCAGCCCCGACAACCTCTTCCTGTGTCGCGACGGGGCGACACGCGTGCTCGACTTCGGCATCGCCAAGGCGACGACAGCAAACGCGACGGCGTTGACCGAAATGGGCGAGCTGCGGGGCAAGCTGCCGTACATGCCGCCGGAGCAGGTGCGTACCGACACCGTCGGCAGCGCCGCCGACCTCTGGGCGCTGGGCGTCACCTTGTTCTACCTGTCGACGGCGCAGCGGCCGTTCGACCGACCGACGCCGCTGGCGATCATGAAGGCCATCGAGCACGAGCCGGCCATCAGCGTGCTCGACATGAACCCTCACCTGCCAACGACCTTCGCCAATGTCGTGAACCGTTGCCTGCAGAAGGAGCCCGCGCAGCGCTGGCGATCGGCCCGCGCCCTGAGAGACGCGCTGCTCGCGCTGCTGCCGCGCCCCCCTGAGGTCGACGCGGTGCGCCTGCTGCTCGCGCAGGCGAGCGGCCTCGTGCCCGGCGCCCGGCGTCCGATGACCGCCCACGCCGCGCTGCCTACGTGGACGGCGTGGCCCGCCGCGCCCGCGCCCGTCGCGACCGGGGGCGAGGACGACGATGCGCTGCTCGACCACGACGGGCCGAAGGCTAGGATCTCCAGCCCGGCGCGCGCCGCGCTGCCGCGGGCGCGCACCCGGATCGGCACGCCGGTGGTGACCGCCGACGAGAGCGGCTTCGACTCCGTCGAAGAGTCGTCGTCGACCGCCGCCGAGGCGGTGGTCGACGACGACGGCGCCGAGGACTTCGACGCCGCCACCGTCACCGATCAGCCGTCGCTGGTCCGGCGACCACCGCCGGATGATGACGCGCAGGAACGCACCGTCGAGCTGAAGACGCCGTTCCACCGCGACGCGGCGGCGGCGTTCCACGAGCAGACATCGATGGCGGTGCTGCCGGCGGAGAAGCGCGGCGAGGGATCGCCGCCGGTACCGTCCGGCGCGAAGCCCCCCGCCAGGGCGCCCGTGCCGGTGTGGGTGTTCGGGCTCGGCGCCTTCGTCGTCACCGTCGGCTTCGCCGCGCTGGTCGCCGCGCTCCTGCTGACGCGCTGACGCGCCGCCGTGGGCGGCTACGACGCTGACGGCCCTACGGCGTCGAGCAGCGCGCGCCGCGCCGGCACCGACCAGAACCGCGCGCGCTCGTCTGCCGGCAGGTGACGCGCGCGCGCGGCGAGCAGCGCGTGGGCACGGCGCAGGGCGGCGTCGGCTTCGTCGTCGTCGCCGACGGCGCGCTGCACGCGGGCGACGGCGGCGAGCACCTCCTCGACGGGCAGCCCCGAGGCGCGGTCGTCGAGCAGCTCGACGGCGCGCAGCGCGTAGGGCAGCGCCAGCCCGGCGTCGCCCGAGCTGACGAGCACGTCGCCGAGCAGCGCGTTGCCGAGCACCTGCCCGCTCAGGAAGCCGCGACGCTCGCCCAGGGCGACGGCGGCGCTGGCGCGGGCATGGGCGGTCTTCAGCAGGCGCTCGCGCGCCGCGCCGGTCGCGCGCAGGGCGCGCTGCCACTTGGCCCGGGCCGACAACAGCTCGGCCTCCATCGCGGCGAACGGGTCGCGGACGCCGTCGACACGGCGGCGCATGTTGTCGAGCACCGCCTCGGCGGCGGCGGCGGCGTCGCGGGCGAGCTCGACGCGCGCGAGCACGATGGAGGCCTGGCGCTCGAGGCGGTCGAGGGACAGGCCGCGGGCCAGGGCGCGGGCGCGGCCTGCCTCGCGCGCGGCGCCGTCGAGGTCACCACACTGGAGCAGCACCTCAGCGCGGTTCTTCGTGCCGTGGGCGATGCCGGCGGCGTCGCCCTGCCGAGCGCGCAGCGCCAACGCGCCCTCGACGAGGCGCAGCGCCGTCCACAGCCGTCCGGTGCGCACGTAGACGTCGGCGGCGAGGTCGATACAGGCCGCCTCGCCGGCCGGGTCGCTGCAGGCGCGCTTGTGGCCGGTCGCTGCGAGCAGGTGCGTGAGCGCGGTCAGGGGCTCGTTGCCTTCGAGGCAGTAAAGGCCCGCCTGGTGGTCGATCACGCCGAGCACGCGGCGCTCGTCGGGGCGCGTGTGCCGTCGCGCCTCGTTCAGGGCGCGGCGGGCGCCGTCGACGTCGTGGCGCGCGAAGCGCACCAGCGCCAGCAGCCGCAGCACGTCGCGCAGCGCGCGCCCGCCGTCGTCGGCGGCGGCGGCGCGGGCGCGCTCGAGGGCGCGCGCGGCGCTCTCCTCGGCGCGGGGCGCGTCGCCCGAGAACAGGTGGAAGCGCGCGACGCGCGACTGCGCGGTGGCCAGGTGGCGCGCCGAGCCGGTGCGCTCGGCGACGCGCACGAGCTGGCGCAGCGCCTCCTTCAGCGTCGCCTGCTGCCGCTCGCCGTGGGCGGCAGCAGGCTCGAGCACGGCGCACAGCTCGAGCTGGAGCGCGAAGAGGGTGTCGTGCTCGTCGGGCAGGCAAAGGTCGAGCCCCTCGCGCGCCAGCGCCTGGGCGCCCTGGCGATCGTCGAGCCTTCGGGCGCGCCGTGCGGCGACGACGAGGTGCTCGAGCGCGGCGCGCCGGCGATCGGCGGCCTTGTGGTGGCGCGCCAGCGCCGAGGCGATGGCGCGGGTGTCGAGCAGCGCCTCGAGCGCCAGCGCGACGACGCCGTGCACGGCGGCGGCCTCGTCGTCGGACAGGGCCTGCTCGGCGACGGCGCGCAGCAGCGGGTGCTCGAACGTCAACAGCGCATCGTCGTCGCCGACGGCGTCTTCGAAGACCGGCGCGCCGGGCCGCGGCCGGCTCTGGGCGAGGAACCCCGTCGCAGTCAGCAGCCGCACGGCGTCGCGCACGGCGTCCTCGACGAGGCCCAAGCGCGTGCCGACGAACGTGACGGCGGCGGCCGTGAACACGTGGCCGAGCACGGCGCACGACGACAAGACCTGCCGCGCCGCCTGCGGCAGACGCAGCACGCGGGCCTGCAGCAGCTTGTCGAGGCGCGAGGGCATGCGTCCGGCGGCGACGGCCTCGGCGAAGCGCGAGGCGTCCCAGCGGGTCGCGCTCTTGCCCCAGGGGTCGGCCTTCTTCTGCAGCAGCCCGCCCTCGACGGCCCAGCGCACGCCGTGGGCGACGAACAGCGGCGAGCCGCGCGCGCGCTCGTGCAGCGCGGCGAGGGATCGGGGCAGCGCGTCGTCCTGCAGCAACGACACCACCGGGCCATCGTCGTCGGCGTCGTCGTCGGCGTCGTCGGCGGCGTCGGCGGCGGCGTCGTCGTCGGCGTCGTCGTCGGCGGCAGCGTCGGCGGCGCTGGCGAGGCCCGTGGGCGCCGTGTCAGCGGGCTGATCGAGCAGCGCCCCGGCCAGCGCGCGGGCGTCGTCTTCGTGCAGCGGCGCCACCTCGTGGCGGGTGACGGCAAAGAGCTCTTCGAAGGCGGCGGGCAGGCGTGGGCGCGCCGTGGCGAGCAGCACGACGCGCGCGGCGCCGCCGAGCTGCTGGGCGACGAAGGCCAGGGTGTCGCGGGTGGGCGCGTCGATGTCTTCGGCGCCGCTGACGACGAAGACGGCGGGGCGGCCATCACCGGCGCGGGCGCGCAAGGCGCGGGCGAGGAGCAGCGTCGCGCGGCGGATGGCGCCGCGCAGCGCGCGCGGGCTGCGGTCGGCGCCGGCGTCCTCGCCGTCGCCGGCGCCGAGCAGGTCGACGAGGGTGCCGCCCAGGGCGCGCAGCTCGACGGCCTCGTCGTCGACGAGGCTGTCGGCGAGCCCGTGCACCAGCCGACGCACCCGCGTCTCGGCCCGCGGGTGGCCGGCGGGCGCGCGGGCCAGCGCGCGCACCATGCCGACGATGGACGCGCCGGGCGTCGGCTGCAGCGGATCGGCGGCGCCCCACAGGACGACGGCGCGCTCGTCGAGCAGCCGCGCCTCCTGCAGCGCGCGGCGCACGAGGCTGGCCTTGCCGATCCCCGCCGCGCCGGTGAGCACGAGCAGGCGCGGGCGCCCGTCACCGCCGCTGCCGTCACCGCCGCCGCCGTCACCGCCGCCGCCGTCACCGCCGCCCAGCAGCGCGGCGCAGGCGCGCACGTCGTCCTCGCGGCCGACGAACGGGGGCCGCGGCAGCGCCGCCGACAGCTGCCAGCGATCGACCCCCCACGGCGTGCGCGCCTCGACGGCGCGCCCCTCGCCGGGAGCCGGGGCGAGCTCGCCGGCCCGCTCCCACGCGTCGTCGTCCAGGGCGAGCTGCCCGGCCGCGTGCGGGCCAAGCACGGCGGCGCGCACCAGCGCGTCGACGACGTCGCCGGCGGCGCCCACGACGACGAGCCCGAAGCCGAGCGGAGCGCCCTCGGGCAGGCTGGTGGCGATGGCCGCCGCGGCGCGCACGAGCACGGTCACCGCGTCGTCGATGGCGCTCTCGTCGAGCAGCTCGTCGCCCCCGACGCCGGCGCCGACGACGAGCTCGTCGGCGGCGTGCTCCAGCGTGCGCACCGGCAGGCGCGCCAGCGCCGTCCTGGCGACCCCACGCAACGAGCGCGCCGCCGAGGCGGTGTGGGCGCGGGCGCGCAGCAGGGCGAGCGGCGTGCCGGCGTCCTCGGGCGGCGCTCTTGCAGGCCCCACCGCCGTCGGCCCCACCGCGACGTCGTCGACGATCGTCGCCGCGCCGACGGCGCGGGCGATGGCGCGCTGCACCGTGAAGACCCCGGTCTTCGTCGACGCATCACCCGGGGACTCGGGCGTCAGCTCGGCGACCGGCGCGCTTGTCGGCGCGCCTGTGGGCGCCGGCCAGGGCGCCACGCCGGGCGCGGGGATCGTGGTCGGCGACAACGAGGAAGGCGAAGGCGCCAGCGGGTCGGCGGCGACGAACGCGGCGGCGGCGGCGGCGGCGCGCGCCGGGCTGGCGGCGACGTCGGCGGGGTTGGTGACGAGCTGGCGCGCGTCGGCGCGCGCGCGGGCCACCGCCGAGACGTCCTTGTCGTCGAGACCGGGCAACGACAGCAGCGCGCTCGTGATCCCGCCGGTGGCCACCAGCAGCGCGTCCTCGCCGCACTGCTGCCGCAGCGCGACCAACGACGCGCGCGTCACGGCGGCGCCGGTCAGCCGCGCGACGAGCAGCCGCCACGCGGCAAAGGCGACGACGGCGCGGCGGGCGTCGCCCTCGGGGTCGTCGAGGTCGATGGCGAAGCCCTCGGTGGAGCCGAGCCGGGCGTCGTCGACATCGACCTCGCTCTCCTTGAGCGCCTGCGCGCCGGCAGCCCGCAGCCGGGTCTGCTCCTGCATGGCGAGGACGGCGACGCGCATCGCGCCTCACGGTATCAGGGACGATGGAGTGCGGGTGACGACCACTCTTTCCCACGGCACGGGCGCTCCGCGACACGCCAGCCTGCGTCCGCTGGTGGTCGCCGGCGCCATCTTCATCGTGGTGCTCGCGGTCTTCAGCGCGGCCGTCGGCAACGACTTCGTGAACTACGACGACGGCGGCTACGTCATCGCCAACGCGATCACGCGCCGGGGGCTGACCCTCGAGAATCTCTTGGTGGCGTTCACCAGGCCGGTGATGGCGAACTACCACCCGATCACGTGGCTGAGCCACATGCTCGACGTCGAGCTGTGGGGCCTTGCCCCCGCCGGGCACCACCTCACGAGCATCCTGCTGCACGCGCTGGCCAGCGGCCTGCTGTTCCTCTGGCTGGCCCGCGTCACCGGAGACAGCCTGCGCGCCACGATCGTGACGCTGCTGTTTGCCGTGCATCCGCTGCGGGTCGAGTCGGTGGTCTGGGTCTCGGAGCGCAAGGACGTCGTCAGCGGCGTCTTCGTGCTGGCCTGTCTCCTGTGCCGAGCGCGCGTCCGCGAAGACGAAAGCAAAGGGTGGACCGTGGCGATGCAGGTGGCCGGCGTGCTCGCGTTGCTGAGCAAGCCGACGACGGTGCCGCTCCCGATCGGCCTGTACCTCGTCGATGCGTGGGTCGACCGCTCGGCGCCGGCCCTGCTGCCCTGGCTGCGCCGGAACGCCCTGCTGGTCACCGCTGCCCTCGTCGTCGCCGGTCTGACCGTGGCGTCACAAGAGGGCGCGCGCGTCGACGCCCAACTCGCGCCGTCGTTGCGGCTGCAGACGGCGCTCATGGCGATGGCCCGGCACTACGTCGTCGGGCACCAGCTCTGGCCCGTGGGCCTGCATGCGCCCTACCACTACCGGGAGGCGTGGCCGTGGCACGAGGTCGCCTTCGGCGCAGCGCTCGTGCTCGGGCTGTCGGCGCTCGGGTGGCGCTGGCGCTCGTCGCGTCCCGGCGTCCTCTTCGGCTGGGCGTGGACGGTGGTCTTCCTGCTTCCGGTCATCGGCATCGTGCCCGTCGGCATCGCGCCGGCCGCCGACCGGTACACGTACCTTCCTTCGATCGGCCTGCTGGTCGGCGTCGTCTATGCCCTGCCCGTGCGCAGGCGCGCCGCCGCCGTCGTCGCCGTCGTCCTGGCGACGGCCGCGCTCGTCGGCGCGATCGCTGCCACGAGGCGCCAGATCGGAGTCTGGTCGAACTCGGTCACGCTCTTCCAACACGCAGTCGACGCCGAACCCGACAACGCACACGCGCTCCTCTCGCTCGCCCACTCGCTGCCGGAATCCGACCAGACGACGGCGCTGCGGCTGACCGAGCGAGCCATCGCCTCACGGCCCGGCCTCGCCGGGGCCCACCGCTTTCGCGGCCTGCTGCTGCTGCGCAGGGGGGACGAGCACAGCGCCATCGAGTCGCTGGTGGACGCGCTCACCCTCGATGCGACGGACGGCTGCTCGCACCTGCTGCTCGCCGCGGCGCTCGTTCGCCGTGACCCCGCCGCCGCGCACGGCGAGATGCGCCTCGGCCTCGCCAGCTGCGGCGAACCATGGGCGGTCCAGGAGCTCGTCACAGCTTGGCGGGCGGCTGGCCGGCAGGACGATGCGCGCCTCGTCGAGCGCGCCGCGGCGATGTCGACCCGCGGAGCGCTCGACGACCTTCCACGTTGACGAGCCGCCCCACCTCGGTGTCGCGATGCGCGCACGGCGAACGCCGAGACCGGCCGCTCATCGCCCGGAAGCACACGACGCCGGCTCGCCCCCCCGCGCGTCCGTCGTCGTGAAAGGCCGCTCCTTGTCGTCCGTGAGCGAGCGACGACGAGCGGCGACGAAGTTGCAGCCGATCTTCGGTCTGCCTTTCAGTTCCAGCGCTGCTCCTGGCTGCGCAGCAGCGAGTTGCCGAAGACGTACTCGAGCGACACCCACGACCAGAACGTCACGGCGTTGTAGGCGCTGCCGCCGAAGTACTGCGCCAGCGGGTTCTCCTGCCCCTCGTCGCGGGGCTCGTTCAGCAGCGCGGTGCGGTAGCTGACCTCGCCGTTCACCGACAACGAGAAGTTGTCGAGGATCCGCCAGCGCAGGCTGCTCGTCGCCGACAACGTCGAGAAGCGCGGGTCGGTGACCGGGCTCTGCCAGCTCAGGCGCCCCTGCAGATCCACCCGGCTGAAGTGCCACGCCCCGAACAACCGCACCCGGTGCCGCAGGTAGGTGTAGCGGTCGAGGTCGAGCACGTTGGGCAGCACGTACTCGTGACGCTCGGCGCCGAAGACGTACTGCACGCCGTAGTTGCCCTCGTCGGTCTTCAAGAACGGAACGAGCACCCACTCCGCCCCGACCCACGCCCCGGCGAGCAGCTGGTAGTTGTTCTGCGGGTCGTGCATCGCGTAGCCGTTCGCCGCCAGCGAGAAGCCCTGCCACAACGAGCGCGCCACCACCCAGTCCGTCCCGCCGCCCCACACCTCGTAGCGCAGCTCCTCGGGCTTCTCGGTCCCGGTGACCGGGTCGGTGAGCACGAGCTGGTAGTTGCCCCACGTCGCTCCCTTCAGGCGCC
>Ga0194129_10005429_pt1 | contig 16275 bp, 13 predicted proteins | sample TA2KigCa35mmetaG_FD_150862 | JGI IMG/M metagenome (GOLD analysis project Ga0194129, IMG submission 150862) | Freshwater microbial communities from Lake Tanganyika, Tanzania - TA2015038 Kigoma Deep Cast 35m | ecosystem: Environmental > Aquatic > Freshwater > Lake | place: Tanzania: Lake... | reverse complement strand
CTGCTGCTGATGCCGCTCCCGCTCCCGCTCCTGCGCAGTAAATACATATAAACATAATCCCTTTCATTTCATTATACAATTCTTTTATTTCAACACAACAATTATTTTGAAATAATCGAGAATTCTATAATGTCCGAGTCATCATACCCGCATGAACGTACCCGTGCGTCTGAGCATCTTCAACTACTTCAGGGTCTCACGAACGCCATCGCAGATTACAATATTGTAGAAGGCGGCTCTTTTCAAATCGTTCATCAAGTTGCGCGACTTCGTGAGCTTGTGTATCAGACATCACCAAAGTCAATTATGGAAATCGGTTTTAATGCGGGGCATTCCGCCCTCCTATTCCTCGCAATCACGCCACCTGAAACAAAAGTTGTCAGTTTCGATCTAGGAGAGTATGCCTATGTTTTCGCAGCGAAACGATATATCGACTCGGTGTTTCCAGGACGTCATACACTCGTTACGGGAGATAGCACAACAACCGTCCCGAAATACGAAGAACAGGTTGCTCACCGAATGAAAAATCCGCTTACAGCACCGCCGTTGAGCTTTGATTTTATCTTTATTGATGGCGGACATCAAAATGATATTCCAATGAAAGATATATTGAATTCGCAAAGGTTGGCCGCAGGTTCGCATACTATTGTAGCAATCGATGATATATGCCGTAATCAAGAACGTCAAAAGCATTATACGATTGAACCGTCAAAAGCATGGAATCAAATGATTTCAGCCGGTGTTGTAGAAGAAATTGGGTTTGATGATTATTTTGAAATGTTGAATCGTGATGTAATCGACCACGGATGTCAGACACGTGGAATGGCTTGGGGTCGATATTGTTTGGTATCAGATAGATATAATGATGATCCTGGTTATGATGTGTCTTCATCGTCATCAGCCTCGTCATCAGCCTCGTCATTCAAACGCCTTCGTTACAATTACTATCAAAACAGTAGTAAATACATGGATCGTAATCAGATGCTTCAAGAAATCCATAACCAGCACCATTATCATAAAGAACACGAAAAGTTGGTTGCGATTGCCGACATGTATTTAAACTATTTTCCAACCTACAACAAGCGTGATACTAATTATGTCCGTTTCTACCGCGCAAGTTCGAATTTCACTTTGAACCCACCAGAAGCAATCAAGCAGTTTGAAGAAATCGTGGATACACCTTCACCATCGCCATCAAATGCGCCGAATGGTGTAAATGACAGCGAGTCTGAGCTCCCTGATTTTATCAAAGAAGCGTCGGTTGCCAATCTTGGCATGTTATATCCCGCCGACCCTTGCGCTGAAATTCCGAAAATCATTCATCTTCTTTATTTCGGCGAGACCGAGTTTTATAACTTTCATCATCGATGTATTCATTCGATGATACAATATATGCCCGATTATGAAATCCGGATCTATAATACGAAAGAACCACCCGCTGACAACCAATATTGGCAAGATATTAAATCGCATCCTCGTGTGCGTATTCATAAGATGGATGCTCCGCAATTTTATGATGGGTTTGAGCTAAAACATTTCCAATATAAGGCGGATGTCGCTCGTCTTGAATTGTTATACGAGCATGGTGGCGTTTATTTGGACATCGACATGATTATTGTTCGCTCCTTTCACGAAATATTCGCATCGGGTCATTCTTTTTACATAAGTGAAGAACGTGAAGGGTCTAACGGCCGCGGAAGTGGTGCGCTTATCAATGCGTTTTTGGCAGCGAAACCGAAAAACGAATTCATCAAGTTATGGTTGAACGAATTCAAGTCGGGGTTGCGATTGGGAATATGGGCGCATCATATTCGGGACTCGAATAAACAGCTTCTTGAAAAACACCCGCATTATATGCACAAGTATCGTATTCGTGTGCTCGACTGGAAGATGTTTATGCCGCTTCACTGGCAAGATACTGAAGCATTTATTCGGTCGGAGACCGTGCCGTATGAATTTCCACCTGAGTCGTATGGAACGCATCTATGGGAGACGATATTAGGTGATGTTATGCGTAAAAACGAGTTTCTTCAAAAGCAAAAAATGGAACTTGAAATTTATCAACCGAAGGTGTCGAATGACGCAAACGACGACGAAGACGAAGACGACCTAACAATCTACCCAGAATATTATCACCCTCTACGAAACGACCAGTTTTACGATAAATATATTGTAAAAGGCAAACATGGTGGTTATTTTATTGATATTGGCGCGGCCAACGGTGAAACGAATTCTGGCACTTATTTTTTCGAGAGATATCGAGAATGGCGAGGGCTTGCTGTCGAACCGGCAAAACACTATGAATCTGCGCTTCGCACTACCCGCGCGAAACCTGTTTGTGCTGCGGTGTCGAATGTAACATCTTCGATTTCAAATGGAAGCGGTCGTGGTGCGATTTTCTATGAATCTCTCGATCCGTCACACAGCGGTCTTAAAAGTGCGCTTGAAAATAATAAAGATGGACAGGAATGGACTCGCAAAGGATTCAAATCGTATAAGGTGGATACGATTACGCTTTATGACTTGTGTTGTCAATATTCATCACCCGAATATATCGATTATTGTTCGTTGGATTGCGAGGGAAGTGAGGTTGAAATTCTCTCGACATTCTTTGAAGAAAACCAATCATTTTGCCAAGTGCCGTCATGTATATCCGAGAGAAGCAACGACGAGTTATCTTGTGTTGAGATGACAATTACAAACAAGGTTTTTTCAATTGGATTTTTTAGTGTTCGTGTTAGTTCAGATAAGGTATATCACAGAATTTGCGAACTTATGAAACACAATAAGTATGTTGAAACGACAAACCCATATCTCTCGGTGATTGACTCGACAGCCGCTATTTCGGCCGATATGAAGTATTTTAAATTACAGGATAGTAGTACATCTCCGTCGTCAAGTCGGTGTTCTCTGTCGACAATATCATCAAGCGCAAATTTTACACCTCAAGCAATACAAACACCGCCATCTTCACCCGAAATGGGAACGTCTGATATTGTTGAAGTAAATCGTATTCGTTCAGCCGAATTTCTTAGCAAACCTCCATTTGCGCAAGAAGTCGTCGTGATATGTCTTCATGAGCGTCCGGAACGAACAAAATATGTAAGCCAACATCTTACATCACACGGTATTCCACATTCGATTTTATTGAACCATCTTCATAAAGAAGATACAAAAGTCGGTTGTTTTCGGTCCCACATCAACGCAATACGCTATGCTCAAAATAAAAATCTCTCGTCTGTCCTTATTTTAGAAGATGATGTATTGATTCGAGAGAATATTCATGAACTAGCGACGATTTCTCTTCCGTGTCGCGGAGATTGGGACATATTATACCTTGGCGGTATCTTGACGAAATACGATGGAATTGATGAAACACATAAATGGGTTAAAGGAACAATATGGTGTAATCATGCTTACATCGTGAAACAATATATGTATGAGCCGATTCTTCATTTGGTAGATACATTTCCGGATTTGCCTGATTTGGAACGGCGAAATATCGATTATATGTTCACAGAGTATATCCAGCCAAAGTATCAGTGCTGGCTTGCGAACGAACAATATATCATTCAAAAAGAAGGATATAGTGAAGTAGATGGGCGCGTTAAGTGGAAAGCTGGCTTTGATTGGGCGACGTTTGCGATGAAAGTTGTTTAACGCTGTTACACATACTTATAAAAATTGTGGAGGCAATTGAATATTTGAATAGACACCTCGGTGAATATCGTTGGCTGCGTGACTAGGCTCTCGCACCATTTCAAATCCTGCCTGATAAAATGGATGTGGAAAACGATCATATGCGTCGATATATCCGCGAAAGTCCATTTCAAGTAGCCATATATCGAGAGGTGTTTTCATGAATAACGCAGTATCGGTTTCTACCGCTTCTAATAATCGTTTCGCACCACGGCGGCTAATCACATAAGCACCTGCGGTGCGAAATAATGGTGAATACCAAACGTTACGATTGTCTTGAATCACAGCTGATGAGAGATTTCGGCGCTTATAAATGTTGGGTATGAGAGATTTACGATAGTGTGTTTCGAGAGATTCGCGCGTCGTCTTTTGAAAAGGGAAATATGGTGGGGGTGTAGTTCCATCAATGTCATAATAAGGCGTCCATTGACCGCCGACATATATGAGGTCAAATTCAAAACCATATGACGCCTGTGTTTTCATCGTAACTGCCTCTCCAATCTCTTGCGTCATCATTTTATACTGGGTCTTTGATGATTCAGAAAACATTACGTCATCTTCGAAAATGAGAAGATGTTCGTGTTTGTGTTGCGTAACATGTGATCTCCATAAAGAATAATGGCTCAAAGAACATCCAACTTCACCCAATACGCGCGGATGATTTCGGACTGTGTCTAACAAATCGGCGAATTGAAAGTAATGTTTCGAGAGATTTTGACCGTCGATCGCAGGAAATCGGCGAAACATGATTGGTGACGTATTATAAAGATGAGACATACGGTCGACTCGTCTGTCTAAATTTATAACCGCGATATCAAAATCGTCAATCCGTAACTCGTCTTTTGGTTCCATTTGATATACTATATATTACTCCATGGATTTATACTGTTTCTTTTTTATCCTTTTATAATATCCACCAGCCCCCTCTTTAGGAAAACAATATTAAACCTTTATCTAGTAATATACGTACCCGCATTCACATCTATTTATCGTCACATGTCTGTTACTACTTTAGAAAATCCTGATATTACAGTTGGCACTCTTCCGATTTCTACCACGACCTCGACCTCGACCTCGACCTCGACCTCGACGAAGTCTCACCAAGTGGTAGAACCGTTACTTGAAGAAGATCAAAACCGATTTGTGCTTTTTCCGATTAAGGATGCCACGATTTGGAATATGTATAAGAAACAGGTGGATTGTTTTTGGCGAGCGGAGGAAGTTGATCTTACAAAAGATCTAACACACTGGACATCTTTAAATAATGACGAGAGATATTTCATTTCGATGATTCTTGCGTTTTTTGCGGCGAGTGACGGAATTGTCATGGAGAATTTGGCCCAACGATTTATGTCAGAGGTTCAGCTTGCCGAAGCCCGCGCATTCTACGGTTTTCAAATCGCGATGGAAAATATTCATTCGCAGATGTATAGTATCCTTATTGATACATATATCAAAGACGCAACGGAAAAGGACCGATTATTCAACGCAATACAGAATTTCCCTTGTATCAAGAAGAAGGCGGATTGGGCTCTGAAATGGATTGGTGATAAACGTAGCACGTTCCAGACGCGACTTGTTGCGTTCGCATGTGTCGAAGGAATCTTCTTTTCTGGCGCATTTTGTTCTATATACTGGTTGAAGAAACGTGGACTGATGCCTGGTCTCACGTTCAGTAACGAACTCATCTCTCGCGACGAGGCTCTTCATACGGAGTTTGCGGTGCTTTTATACACGAAGATGGTGAAGAAGATTCAACGTCATCGTGTGTATGAGATTGTGCGTGATGCGGTAGAAATCGAGAAAGAGTTTATCTCGGAAGCGCTTCCATGTCGTCTTATCGGTATGAACGCGAAACTCATGTGTCAGTATATCGAATTTGTAGCGGATCGTCTCATCCTTCAGCTTGGTTATGACAAAATATATAATGCGGCCAACCCGTTTGATTTTATGGAGATGATAAGCCTCGCTGGAAAGACGAACTTTTTTGAGCGTAGGGTAGGTGAGTATGCGCTTGCGGAGAAGAAAGTGGCGGATGATGTCTTCGAATTTAATGCTGATTTTTAGATGACGCGTTCGGTCGTTCGTAAGTTCGAATGTTACATAAACAAAGCTCGCATTCCAAATTGACTATGCGCACGTAATCCTGCCGCTGGTTGTTGTTTTTTAAATGGTATGATAATGTCGGAATTCTGTTTGACATTTTGATATACACGACCATTCGTTGTAGCCGTATCTACAGCCGCAAGCGCAATACGGCGATTTTTTTCTTCTTCTGTTATAATCGTTCTGTCTTGTGGAATGGTTAATCCAATATTTTGACGCGGCCTATCCCCCAACATCATAAAAGGCATATTTGATTGTATAGGAACATTCACCGTATTTACACCACCGTTGATTTTACGCATCAGATGACTATTTGTTGATTGTCTGACTAATGCTGCTGCTGCTGCTGCGGATGCAGATGCTGCGTGAATCGAATGTATCTTCTTATTCGCATCAACGATATATTCGCTCTGTAATTGTTTAATATTTCGAAGCGCGTTCAAAGGCGAAACGCGTATTTTATTGAGACGTTCTAGTGACTGTTCTTCAAAGTGAAGTTGTGAATAATGAATGTATGTCTCGAATGTATTCACATCAATCATATGCGTGTCATCATATTTCATATACGATATATTTGTTAATTTTGTTAGTCCATCCGTATTATTGGGCATAATTGATGTAGCTAATTCGTCACGGCAAATCAGTCGTTTCATTCCATCTGCGAACTGAAGAATATGTGTATCGCCTATGGTGTAAAAATTGCTGCGGTCGATTGTAAGACCAAACTGTTTGGCCCGTTCGCTGATGAGATTATCTTCTCCTCCCCATGCCCAGTAATTGGGGAATCCATTAATTCTCTCGAAATCAACACCTCGAATCGAAAATATTCCACCGAGAGCAAATTGAAATCCGTAGAAATGTTTTACGACCCCATATTCCGTATGATAATTCAAGATATTTTTGTCATAGGGTAAAGTGTCAATGTCGTTGAATATGAAAATAATATCTTTGTAACGATTCGGATATGCCTCTTTTAATGCTAAAAATCCTATATTTTTCATCGCCCCGCGATTGAATGGGCGTTTATCGTTTTGATGAATAAAGTAAAATGTCCAGTCTTCGCTTGGTATATCTTCCATGATTTTGTAGATATATGTGCTGAAAAAGACGCGATGTGGTTCGCGATCACGATAAGGAACGATAAACACATATTTTGGGATGTGTGTATTTGAAAGTGATGTTTCTTCACCCATGTGTAAAATAGAGTAACGAATATAATATGATAATATAAGAAAAATATGACATTATAACGTTGATTTCTGAGATGTATAAGTTATTCTGTTTTCGGCGCATATTTGTCAATCATCATTTTCGGAATAAGTCTATCGCGCATATCATACAGCTTTTTGTAGCATTTGTTGATGGTAACTTCACTCATGTCGCTAATACGATTCACGTCTTTTTTTGTGATCGGAAGATGACACATGCATGCGACAAAATAGATGATACCGGATGCGATGCTGTGTGGAGTATTTTCAGGAATCAAGTTCTGTTTTTCGATCATTACTGCGATAAACTGGCACAATTTCGTGAGTTCGTCATTTATCGATAGACGGCTACAATATCTCTCGATGAACGCTTCTGGTTTTGTCTTGCAGAAGTTTGTTTTCTCCGAATTATCTAAATTCGATTCAAGTTCGTTGATAATGCTGACCGCATTTTTACATCCTTTCGTTGCGCTCGTATTGTCTAGATTGAAAATGTTGGCAATTTCTTTGGGTGTGCGCGGACAATTATGTATCTTGCATGCGATATAGATGGATGCGCCGACAACGCCATCACGATTGAGACTCCGGAATGTCTTGTGCTCAGAAATGCGTTTATGAACCCGGAGTGCTTCATCGATAATCATCTTAGAAATCCCTTTATTTTGTGCGAGGGTGGTGATTTTCTGAAACATATCGTATTGTGCTTTCTCTCGATACGGCATCGATTGCCATTCCGTATAACGTCGGATTTTCATCATGTCTTGGGAATAAGAACCACCTTCACACATCACCTTGCAACCATAGGACGACTCCTTGAGCAAAGGATTAACTGGCATGCCGCATCGAGTTGGGTCGTTGTTTTGATTGTCATCGGCACCGTAATAACGCCACTCTGCGCTTTGATCGAGAGATTCATCTTTGTAAAGAATACTACATGCTGGATTTTTACATGTGAGAAATCCGTCGTCCGTAAGAACTACATCACTCGAACACACTTCGCAATTCTCTCGAACACCTGATTTACGATAAAGACATTCTACATCGGTCTCGGGTTTGATAAAGAGTGCCGACATTCTTTTTACGCGCGGTTGTTCCTGAGATGAAGCCGAGAGATTATTCAAATCACTTTTGCGACCACCATCGCCGTCGCCGTCATCGCCGCGCAAAGATGTTTGTTTTGGAGATTGTTGTATTGTCTCCGGGAGACTGAGAGGCATCAAACCTTCATCCGTTATATTAGAATATTCTTGTATAATTTCCGGCATGAAATCTTCCTCTATTTTTGCCCAGATATTCGCTTCTTCCTTTACACGTTTGTTTTTTTTGGTTTCATTTTTTATATGTGTATTTGATTGGTATGAACGGTAATGTCGCGTAGTTCCGTTGCTGCTACTGCCGCCGCCGTTGCTGCTACTAGCGGCTCCAGAATATTGAAGAGAAGTAGGAATAAACACACCATGACACGAATTTAAATTTGAAAGCATCGAATATATGGGTTGCGTTGTGCTGATATGTTTAACCACTCTTTAAATAAAACATATATTTATCTCTTTATATCTATTTATTGTTCAATTTTATCGCTCGACCCGTCCGTTGAAATTTCAATAACTATTATCTATGTGTATTACAGTGTAATCGTATTAATCGTATTAATCGTAGTAGTAAAACCGATGGGAAATCAAATATCATCTAATTCGTCATTTGGTGGTGATGATGATGAAAAGATGGCCTTACGATTGGATTTATACGCCCAACGTATTATTTTGAAAGAAGTTAAGTTCAATTCATCTTTATCGGATAGCGGCAAATGTGAAAAGCTGATTATTATCACAAGTGAGGTTCTGAATCGTCTTCCGTTTCGCTTGATTTCGTATATGGACCGTCGTCATAAACTATTTTCTGAAAAATATGAGACATTTAATGCGATGGACCGTGCGCTTCTTGTGAATACGAATCCGGAGATTTTAAAAGAAAGCAAATTAGATGAACCAAATGAATTTAGAAAGAGGCAAATGTGTGTTGGACTTGCCCGGTTTTATATTCAAATCGGGAATTTATTTAACGCGATCATGACGACGATGCGACCATACAATTATGAAAATACCCGTCGAACAGGACCGGATAATTTTTCGGATATGCTTACGTTTAGTTTATTGGAAGGACGAACGATGAGTTCGAAGGACAAGTTACGTTATGAGATGTCAAATATGTCTGGCTTCGCAAAAAAACAACAAGATATGAAAAAACGAATTGGAAGTATATTAAAATTCGGAGAAATTGTTCAAGATCTTACACCCGGTGAAGGAATCTGTAATGTTCAGCGTGAAATCGAACAAACTAAAATTACACCGCTTACGATAACTGGTTCGTCCGCAACAGAAACCAAAATTAAGCCATCCATATTCGCGATGTTGGAAGAATTGTATTATGATATTTTTCACCAGTCATCAAGTGTGAATCCAAAGTCGCCGCAGTTTATTGCGATGTCCACTAGCATGAAAGAGAAAATATATCGAAATGACGTTCGAGAATTATACCGGATTGTTACCGGTGGAAAAGATCCTGGACCTGAAATCGAGACATTTACAGATGTTGCGAAATATGTGAATGACAACGATGAAATAAAAAAATGGTGTAACCAACCTGGAAATAAAAATCTGAAAATCAAAGTAACGAATGAAATGCGAAGTGATTCGGGTTTTGTAGAATACGTCCAGCATATTCGAGACACCATCGTATATACTTCCAAACAACGAAAAGCGATCGTTGGATTATTGGACCGGGTGTTTGTCACGATGAAGAAGAGTTATGACGAGTTACGAGAGATTGAAGAAACATGGTATAAGTCGGGAGCTAAGCGCTATGAAGGATTTGAACGTGACGACGAATATTCGCGTGAATTCTTCAAACTGAATCTCAAATACGATTTCTTTATTAATCCGAATTTGACCGATGCGGAGTTACAGGCGATTACGAATGAGGCGCGCACACGAATTGTTCGTTTATACGCCGACAGCTATCAGAGATTTTTAAAAGGGTTTCAAATCCTTCAAAAAATCCAAGCAAATAGTGAGATTGTTCAACTTCAAATGCAGCAAGAATTTTCAACAAAAGGGCAAGAAGTGCTCGAACAAGATTCAAAACAACCCACCGTAGAGAATAAGAATAAATCTATTGTTGATGGTTTGAATTGGGACAGCACAAACTTACGAGATGAAAAAACTACATCAGAAGTGATACAACCGATTATCGGTGAAAAAAGTTCAGAGATCGCAAGTATATTTAGAGACATGACGAGAAAAATACACGAAAAAGGGATGAGTGATGAAAAATTCAAACAGGTTTGTTTATTTTATTTGAAGAAGGTGAATGCGATTATTCGCCCTTATTTGATGAGAGAACAATTCAATAGAGAAACGTCAGATAATGTGAAGTTTCAATTATCCTCCTTAGATAAGCAGTATGAAACATTTGTATCTCAACAGGATAAACCATCGAATACAATACAGTCATCAAGCCCATTCATGACATCGATTGTATAACGTTTCGTCTAGCATTGCTTATAGCCTAACCTAGCCTAGCCTAACCTAGCCGGTTTTCTAGTTTTTGAAAATACTCTTGATTATATACTAAATTACCAGTTGGGCGATACGTATCAGTTTGCTTATATTCTTTTTTGTCCGATCCGCTTGGTCCATTACCGTTGGCAGATCCCGCCGTTCCAGATGGATCGTTACGTTGATTATAGAGTAATGTATTTGCGTCTTCTGGAGTGCGTGGTCCGCCGCCACCGTTGGCTCCCATTCCTGCTCTGCTTCCATTCTCGTATTTTATGATGTTGCCTTCTTCGTCATACAATATCGGTCTTCCAAACTCATCGATCGCAGTCCCGGTTTTTCGTTTATATTCGTTACGCACATAATTTGGAACATAATGAATCCATGAAATCAGTAAAAGGTTTGGGTGTGTATAACGCACTAGGAATTTGTTTTCTTGTAATTTATCGACAAGATACGCAATACAACCTGCGTGATCATAATTCGCTACTCCAAGAATGATTTCTGGAACAACAAACCAACAAAACTGTTGTTGGCATTTTTGACGTGACGTGAGTTTTATTTTTTCATGGATACGTGTAAGTATTTTATTGTATGTAAATAGTTGGTTCTTATCTTGTTCCTGTTTTTTTTGATACAACTCATCTAAATTTATTTTTTCGACATTCTCGACATTATCACCGGAGAATTTGAATAAATCGTCCATTATGCTATTTGGATTGTATAATAATATAAGTTATAATTGTTTTGTATTCATACGAGAAAAAACCGATATCTCGACGACGCAATACACCTCTGAACGCCGCGGAACAATATTAAATACTATTTGTTTTGTATTATATAGAAATGACAACACCAAGCACAGAAGAACCTACTGTTATAAAACATCTCGTGATTTCATCAGGAGGACCTGGTGGTCATATGATGTATAGTGTTTTACGTACATTAAATCTGAAAGGAATATGGGAATTCAAAAATATCAAAACAATATACGGATCATCGATTGGGTCATTTATTTCAATCATAATCGCTCTACAGTATGACTGGCAAGTCATGGATGATTATCTCATAAAAAGACCATGGGAGAAAATATATAATTCACCATCTTCTACAAATGATTCGTCTTCTTCAGCATCAGCCGCCGCAGCAGCAGCAGCATCCGCAACCGCCGCGTTTACTGACGCGAAAAACAAACTGGATTATGCGATTCGATTGTATAGTAACCACGGGGTATATGGTTTTAAAGAATTTTCAGAAACGCTTCGGCCAGCATTACAAGGAAAGGATATTCCGGTGAATATAACATTTCAAGAGTTTTATGACAGAACTGGGAAAGAGATACATTTTATGGTTACCGAATTGAATAAATTTCAAGTGATCGATTTTAGTTATAAGACGCATCCAAATCATTCTGTTGTAGAGGCATGTTATATGAGCTGTTGCTATCCATTTGGTTTTACTCCAATTTATCGTGACGGTTGTTGTTATTTAGATGGCGGTATTATTAATGATTATCCGGTGAATGAATGTATTCGACAACAAAAATGTAATATTAAAGAAATACTTGGTGTTAGAATGCATTGGGAGCGAAAACCCGCTAATTTAACAGACAAATCTTCTTTGATTCAATTCATTAGTACATTTTTTAATCAGCTTAAAACGAATCTTTTTGAAAATCAAGTCACACAAGCGATTCCGAATGAAGTTGTTTGTATATCAAAAATTTTCTCATCTCAGGAGTGGTTAAACTGGATGAGAGACGAGAATTTCCGTCGTGAATTAGTATTACGCGGTGAAACCTTTGCGAATGTTTTTCTTTCATATCGACGAAATTTTAATGAGTCGTCGAATTATCACACGATTACAAATTTGAAGACAGAAGTAGATACCGCAATCGAATTACCAGTTTCTATTATTGAAGATAATATACAAACCGGTGAGGAAAAGAATGATATATCCTCATTAGAAACAACATCTCGAGATGGAGAAACAACTTTATTTGAAGTTCATAATACCGATGACATGACGATGGTTTAACTTTTCTCGTTATAGGTATTATGATTATATGAATTATTAAATTACGGTATTCAGAAATTCGGTAATCTTTTCTTTATCAGGTTTTGCGTCATACTCGATGACTTGACCATCCTTTACAAGCTTAATTGTCGGATAACCTTCAATCTTAAACTTATCGGCCAAATCAGGTTCAGCTTCACAATCCACAGTTGTAAATGTCACGGTGTAGCCATTAATTGGCGTTCCTTTTTGTTCCTTTTCAACCTCATCAAAAATCGGCTTTGCCTGCTTGCAGTGAGGACACCAATCAACTTTGAATAAAAATAGTTGCGCAACCTTGTCATCTGTGGCGCCGATACCATCTGGCGCGGGTGTCACTCCTTGCGAATCTTGAAAGAACTTGTTCAAGCCTGGTATCATGTCATTTTTGATGATATAATAAATCACACCACCTATCGCAGCAATAATAACAAGTGTGATGATAATGTTTTTCGAGTTACCCGAAAGAGCAGAACCTATCGAAGACATCGTAGATGACGCAGAATTCATAACAGACGATGATGACAGTTCAACCATTATGAATATTAATTATATATAATACATCGAACTTTATTATATACCCTAAACGAAAACAAACGTGCCAACATATTTATGGCGCATTCATGTTTGATTTCATTCAAAAACAATATGAAATCAAATTGATATATTCATATAATATATACGCCATCTAAATGATTTTTCGAGATAATAAAACAGGTGCTTTACTAAATATTCGAAGAGACGAATATACGAATGACCGCATGTATTTTCAAGAAATCATTCATATTTATGATAAAAATCGCAAACTCAAAACACGAATGAATATTCCTTATACACGCCCTTTTCAGGAATTACAGCCGCAAAACAACTATACCTAAAACCATGATTAACAAAATAAACCCGACAGTGATAAAGAAATTGTATTTTAAGTCAGGAAACATATCTGTTTCAATAATTCCTTTTGTATCAATAACTGGCTTTACTGCTTGAAATAATATCGCAGAAGTTCCAAGTAACATACCTAGAACGACTAGTTTCATAACCCATGATGACCAAGAACCAGATGAAACCGAAAATGGACTTATAAAAAACAGTATTACAAGAAGAAGTGAAACACCTAAAAGAATACATGAATATTTGGTTTTTTCGCTATACTGAACAATATAATTTGTTGGGTCTTCAAGGATTGAAGTTGTGCTTGTCATAATGGTATGAAATGGAATGAACCGAATCTACTGTTATATATAGACACGAATATTTATCACTCTCTTTTTCGAATTGCCCATATTGGATATTTTTTACCATCTTCATTCCATCGGGGGGCAAACCATGTTTCATCTGGTAAATATATGGTTCCATATTTTTTACGGACGACTGAAAATATACTTTGATCGTTTCTGGCGGCGTTATACAATGGAATATTCGGAAGTGTTCCAGTCGAATCATCAATTAAATGATACTGGCAGCAACCATCATACCATTTGTCTATAAGTTCAATGGTATGTTGGCATTTCCGAAGAACAAAAACACCGCCAACGATCTGACCAGTTTTCATGATACTGTCGTCCTTCGCGTCGTAATAATCCAGTATATTCATTTTTGTAAATAATTCTTCTAAATGAACCATTTGAAATGATATGTTTCCGATGGATTCATTCGTATTGAGCATATCAAAATATTCTAATAATCGCACCTTACCGTCTTTATTCATAAAACATCCCGCATCCGCATAAACAAGAATATCGTTGTCACTCATTCTCTCGAGCGTTTTTTTTGTTAGATATGGTTTCCATAACCAACAACCATAACCTCGACCCGCGTTTGATTGTATAAAATGTTGATGTTTCTCCCAAAATGAATGATCCGACATGAGGTCTTGTTCCGTATATCCGATGGTCTCGTCAAAAACATCGAATCCGTTGGCTTCTTGACATATACGTTTTACTGCGTTATGATAGTTTTTAGTTGGCCCCCCGAATGTGATAAACCATTTACGTTGGTGCTGCTGTTGTGTCGGTTGTTCTGTATTAGTTTTTGTTATTGTTTCACTCATGCCCTGGCTGTTGTTTGACACAATTATAATATAATTATTATATAAGAGAAAAGGTATTACAATACAACGAATTAATCGAGAGGGAGGTTGAAACATGGCAACAACACGCAAACGCAAACATCGATTATCGGTATCCGAACGTGCGAAAAAATTAAGTGGTGGCGGTGACAGTGGTGCTAGTGCTAACAAAACACTACGACGTCGACTACGACAACGAGAACGAAGTCCGGATATGCGTTTGATTCCAGAACGTATTGTCCCACATCGTATCAATAAAAAAACAAGAGCATTTACCAAGAAGGATTTTAATAGCGGCGACGGTATGCTTACCACGGTATGGGGGCCGAGCATGTGGCATTTTCTGCATACGATGAGTTTTAATTATCCTGTCACACCTACACCGGAACAGAAGAAAGATTATATGGATTTTATACTTAGCCTGCGAAATGTTTTGCCGTGTAAATATTGCCGAATGAATTTGACAAATAATTTAGCAACACGGCCGCTGAAAATGTGCCATATGGAAAGTCGTGAAACCTTTTCGCGTTTTATTTATGAACTTCATGAGACTGTGAATAAGCTACTGGGGAAGAACTCGGGGCTTTCATACTGCGATGTGCGCGAGAGATATGAACATTTCCGATCGCGATGCACACAGGACGCGCCGAAAGTATTTAACTTTAAGGAGTTTTACAAAGGAAAGAACAAAGACGCGAAAGAAAAAGGGTGCACAGAACCTTTGTATGGAAAGAAGGCGAAGTGCGTGATTTCGATTGTTCCGCAAGAGGTGAAGGTGCCGACATTTAGTGTCGATGACCAATGTATCAAGAAGAGAGGGGAGGTGGTGGAGAAGGCATAATTTTTATGTGAGGTTAATGTATATAGTTGTAAGAGGCGTGTAGATGAAACGAAATGGACCACATGGACCAGATGGACCACATGGACCAGATGGACCACATGGACCAGATGGACCTGCGGATGCGGATAATCCACCACCACTAGAACCAATACAGGGTGCAATCGCCGGAGGTGGTATCGGCGGTGATCAAGCCATAAACGGTGATCGTATTCAAGCTCAACTCGTAGATGTAGAACAAGTAGTACCGCAAGTAGAAGCACAGGACCAAGCAGCGTTAAGACAGTTAGAAGAACAGGACGACGCAGCGTTACAAGCAATCAGAGTGAGGATACAACAGGTAAATGCTAGAAGAGAACTAGCTCAACAACAATTAGAAATTCTGCGAGAAAATACGAGAGCTAGGCGAGTATTAGTAAATGATGTTCGCTGTCTTCTTCCAGGACGTTTAGGTGCGAGAGCAAGAGCTGATCAAGCAGTTGAACGTGCGCTCGTTCCACTTGTTGATACATTCTATGATGCTTTCAGACCATTTTTAACTGAAGCATATGATGATGTAGCAGTTTTTAGAGAATGTTTTCGACCGCAAGCTGCTGCTGCCGATGGTAATTTAACACAAGATGAGGAATTACTTCGTACTAGTTTCGAACTATTGATGAAAGAATCTATATTACAAGATATTAGTGCCCCTGAAGTAGCATTAACCGCATTCACACAACTACTATTTAATAATGAAGCCGG
>Ga0194129_10005426_pt1 | contig 16283 bp, 12 predicted proteins | sample TA2KigCa35mmetaG_FD_150862 | JGI IMG/M metagenome (GOLD analysis project Ga0194129, IMG submission 150862) | Freshwater microbial communities from Lake Tanganyika, Tanzania - TA2015038 Kigoma Deep Cast 35m | ecosystem: Environmental > Aquatic > Freshwater > Lake | place: Tanzania: Lake... | reverse complement strand
AAAATATTACAAATTTTTCAAAAGTTAGTAATATAACGACATGCAGAAAAAAACAGTATTAATGCTTTCAGACCATCCACTAAGTTCAAGTGGGGTAGGCACACAAGCTAGATGGTTAATTCATGGATTGATCTCTACTGGAAAATGGAAGTTTAAATGTTTTGGTGGTGCTGTCAAACATGAAGATTATAGAACCGTTGTAGTTAACGATGATTTCATTGTAAAACCTACAAATGGATTCGGTGATAGAAATATGTTAAGACACGTTTTGGCAACTGAAAAGCCAGACGTTTTATTGTTATTTACAGATCCAAGATTTTTTATTTGGGTTTGGGAAATGGAGGATGAAGTACATCAAATTTGTCCAATAGCATATAATCATCTTTGGGACAATTATCCATGGCCCGAGTTTAATCATGTTTTGTACGAATCAACAGATCTAATCAATTGTATAAATTGGCCAACCTATCAAATGGTAAAGGAAAGATTTCCTTCAAACACAAATTACATACCCCATTGTGTTCCAGAAGAAATTTATTTTCCTCTTCCTGAAGATGAACAAAAAAAGTGTAAAGTTAATCTTTTAGGTAAATCAAGAGAGGATCATTTTACAGCATTATTTGTTTCAAGGAATGCTAGAAGAAAAATGCCAAGTGATATATTAGTATCTTGGAAAAAATTTATTGAACAAATAAAAGAAAAACACGGTCACACTAAAGCAACTTTAGTGATGCACACAGAACCTTTAGACCCAGAAGGACCAAATCTTCATCATGTTGTTGACATGTTAGGAATAAGAGATCATGTCTTTTTTTCAAAAGATAGAATTGAATTTAAAGATATGAATAAGCTTTATAATGCATGTGATACTGTTATTAATCGTAGTTGTAATGAAGGATTTGGTTTATCAACGCTTGAAGCAATGATGTGTGGTAAGCCAATCATTGCAATAAAAACTGGAGGTCTGACAAGACAAGTCGAAGACATTAAAACTGGAGAACAATTTGGAATTGGGATAGAACCAAGTACCAAGACTCTTGTTGGAAATCAACTTGTTCCATTTATTTATGAAGATTACATAACTCATGATGAACTAACAAATGCATTAATCCAAATGTATGAATGGGGTCCTGAAAAAAGAAAACAAGTGGGACAAAGAGCGTTTGAACATGCTAAAAAAGATTACAATATGAATGATTTAATAAAAGCATGGGATGATTCATTGACAAAATTGGTTGATAATTGGAAAGAAAATTATAGCAGTTGGCAAGTAAAAGCACTATGAAAGAAATGAAAATGAAAAAAGTAGTTTTTAGAGGACCGGTGCTAACACAATCAGGTTATGGAGTTCATAGTAGACAAGTCGCAAAATGGTTGTTATCAAGAAATGATATTGATGTAAAATTTATTATTACCCCTTGGGGAGATACTCCGTGGATTTTAGATCGTTCACGTTGTGAAGGAATAATAGGAAAAGTTATGGAAAGGACAGTCGGTCCTGACTATAAAGCAGATGTTTCTTTTCAATTACAACTTCCAAATGAATGGGATGCAAAATTATGTCCTATCAATATAGGAATCACAGCAGCAGTTGAAACCGATCTTGCAAATCCCGAATGGGTTAATGATTGTAATAAGATGTCGTGTATTGTTGTACCATCACAACATTCATTGGATAGTTTAAAAAATTCTTCTGAAATAAAAGTTCCAACCTACATAATACCCGAATCATTTGATAATGAAATATTAAATGAACAAAAACAAATTGATCTTTCTAGCGTCGAAACATCTTTTAACTTTTTGTTATTTGGTCAATTGACAGGAAACAATCCTTATAATGATAGAAAAAATCTTCTATTTACAGTAAAATGGTTGTGTGAATCATTTCAAAACGATAGTGATGTTGGATTAATAATAAAAACAAACGCTGGAAGAAATACAAAGATTGATAGAGATATTGTTTTTAAAAATTTAGAAGCTCTTTTAAAGGAGGTTCGTAAATCAGAAAATCCAAAGGTGTATTTGCTTCATGGAGACATGCAAGACAATGATATTGCGTCATTATATAGACACCCCAAGATCAAAGCGTTAGTTACTCTTACAAGAGGAGAAGGATACGGCCTTCCAATTTTAGAAGCCGCTGCATCAGGTCTACCCGTAATTGCTACCGCATGGTCCGGACACATGGATTTTATGAAACATACTAGATTTATTGGCATTGAAAATAAGTTAATAAACATTCATCCCAGTAGAGTTGATAACAAAATTTTTATGAAAAATTCAAAATGGGCTGATCCAGTTGAAAGTGATTTTAAGAAAAAAATTTTAAAATTTAGAAGTAGTTCAACAACACCAAAAGAGTGGGCAGTTGATGGTTCTAAAAAAATCATTGAATTATATAATCACAATGAAATTTCAAAAATTTATGATGAAAAACTTTCACAATACATAACAAATGTATGATTTACACATTATTAATTTTTACCAATATAATTTTAGCAACTTGTCTTGTGGTAATTACTCGTAAATCTTTATTATTGACTGATAAAATTGATGAAATAAGCATACAAGTAGAACAATCATTAGATATTATTGACGAGTGTTATAAAGATGTTTCTAGACATTTAAATTCACCTGTTTTGTTTGACGATCCTGTTGTAATAACAATGATCAATGACGTAAAAATTGCTAGAGATTCAATGTTATTGATTGCAAATAAGCTGACGGAACCTTTTCCCTACGAAGAATCAGGTTCAGATGAGGAAGTAAAAAAGTGATAGACAAAAAAGTAAGAAAACCTAGAAGAAGTAGAAAAAAAGGGGAAGATTCGCAACAAGATACGACAAAAAATCCTAAATTTTACTTTACGAGTGAAACTCAAGAAGCAATTGTAGAATTTCAAAATTCTGTAGATAGAAGAGTTAGAGAAACATTATATGTCGTTAAAATAATGCCAGCTTTTGAAAAATTGGTTGAAAATCTAATCAACATTCACAAATTCAGCGGTCTTCATGATACGTACGATGATTTAAAAAATGATTGTGTAAATTTTCTTTTTGAAACAATCCATAAATTTAATCCAACGATGGGTACTAATGCATTTTCTTATTTTAACGTCGTTGCAAAAAATTGGTTGATCATAAAAACAAAACAAAAAGCTCAACGTGGTAAAAGAGACGTAAGTATAGATGATGTTAAAGGATTGTCAATAAGCGAAATTAAAATTATTGAAGAAAAAGGAACAATACCATCTCAAGATTTTTTTCTTGAAAACACTGAAAACATTTCAAATATACTAAAATTAATGTATGAGATTAGATCTAGGGTTAAAGTTGAAAATGAATTATTGTGTATAAATTCAGTGATAACAATTTTTGAAAACATTAATGATTTAGACATTCTCAATAAAAGTGCAATACTTCTTTATATTAGAGAGATGTCTGGTCTTACACCAAAGCAGCTCACGACTTCGATGCAGGCCGTAAAAAAACACTATAATAAATTAAAGTTAGAACACAAGTTTGATTTATTTGAATAATTTAAAAGTCAAATAATCACATGTGGAGAAAAAATGTCAGATTCAAATACCGAACAAATTAACGATCTTATTCAATCATCTGAAAAAATAATAAAAGATCGAATTAAAGACTTTAGCGGTTTATTAAACTCAATAGAGTCTGTGAATGATAAAAAGAAACAACTTTGGAAAGAAATTTATGAAAACGCAATAACAGATAGACAAAATGCATACATAATGTTCACAAAGTTGGTTTTAATTGTTCAAGACAAGAGTACTGAACATGCCGTTCATGGTAGAACAATTTCTTCTTACATAGAAAAAATGAGTAAAGCCAATGATCAATTAATTAGACTAGCGGAACTAGTTGCTAAAGCAGAAAGTGCTGCGGAACAAATTAATCCAGATGATTTGTTTGATAAAATAAGGAATAATTGACTATGTCAAATAAATCAAGATTAATTGCTGATGGAACTTATTTTCAAGCCGGCTTTAAAAATGCTGTTTATAATAACATAGATAAAAATCAAACAATAAATTTAAAACCAATCTTTCAAAGATGGGTAGTTGTTGATGTAATATTTGATCCTGTTATAGTAAATCAAAAAAAAATAGATTATTATCAAGAAAAATACTCTGATACTCCAATTGTTAATCTTTCATATATGATTAACAGAGAACTCCCAAGAAATTCAATAATCGCAAGAAAAATAGTTAATTCCAGTGAAGGAAGCAATTATGGTTATGATTCACTAATGATATTATATCCATTTTTTCCTTCACATTTATCTTTACCTTGTAAACCCGGTGAACATATTTGGGTTTTATTTGAGCACTTAACTAGATTTAATGATGTAGGTTATTGGATTTGTGGAATTGTTGGTCAAGGAACAATTGATGATGTAAATCATACACATCACCCAAGAGACGAAGATTCATCTTTTAATCCCACTAAAGATGCATTAGAATCACATGAACAAATAAACACAATACCGACTTATCACTATAAATCCGGAATGTATTTTCCAGATGAACAAGATTTTTATGAAAGAATTTTGACTGAATCAGAGGCTTCGCTAACGTCTGTGTATGAATCCGTTCCAAGATTTAAAAAAAGACCAAGTGACGTTGTTTTAGAAGGTAGTAATAACACTTTAATTGTTTTAGGAAGAGATAGAACAGGATCCGCGGTAGAATATAAAACAATTGAAATAGAAAACTCTGAGAATATCGTTTCAGGTTCTTTAAAAGTTGTTTCTGATGATCAAAATCAATTCTTTAAAAAAAGAAATGCTGGATCAATAGACATAGTTGCTGGAAGAGGACAAACAGAAAAAACTTCTGGAACTACGGCTATAAATTCTTTACTAAACCAAGAACTTGATAAAACAACAAATCCTAAACCAGAAAATGAAGGTGATCCAGATTTTAAAAATGATAGAAGTAGAATATACATTTCACAAAATACGTTGGTAGACAATTCACTAGGATTATCATCATATAATTCAAATCTAGAAATCAATGATAACACAACATCAGGTGATGCAGGAATTATAGTTAAATCAGATAAAATAAGAATTTTTGCAAGATCTGATGTTCAAATACTTGTTTCTGGGTTTGATTCATCAACAACAACGACTACCATTTCGCAAGAATTACCAGAAGGTTTAGAATTTTTAAAAAGTGAAACTGAAAAAAAATTTGAAAGTACTGTAAAAAATCAAAAAGATTCAAACATTAATTGGGCATCAATAACGATAAAATCAAATGGTGATATTATTTTTAAACCCTCTGAAAAAGGCTACATAAAATTGGGTGATGAAACAGCTGATAAGGCAATTTTGTGTACAGATTTTCCTGCAATTCAAAATAATGGTTCAGTCACTGTCAATACTCCATTTCTTTTAACAACTGGTGCTGATTCTATAGGAACAGGAGCAGCAGGACAAGGTACTTTTTCAAAAAAAGTATTAGTAAAGTGAGATAATCTATGCCAGGAATAATGCAACATGCCGGTTATCTTGATGATAGTGAAAATATAACCCAACCAGCAATTAAAGCATTTCTCGATCATAGAAATGCAATCATAAATGGTGACATAGACCCTTTTTTTCAAGAAGAAAAAACCGACCCAAAAGATGGAATTATTATAAACCTAGAAGACAAACAACGTTTTCCAAGTTTTTTTGAAAAATGGACAAATAAACTGGAAATTGCATTAAAGATTCTTAATATGCAATCTAACATTCAAGTTCCTTTTTTTGATACACTTGCATTAGGAAGTGCATTAAATTTGGACACGCCAGATTTATCTTTTTCTTCATTAATGGGAATATTAGCAGTGTCAACATCTTCAGGTCCAGTAACATCTTTTCAAATACCTCTTTTAACGTTAAAAATTGAACCAAATAACATACCAGACGTTATTGGTAAAATAAAAAGTGATATTATAAAATTACCGAAACTTCCAATTGCTTCCAATTTTTTTCCTACATCACCAAGCGCTAGCTTTCCATTACTAGAATATCCAGTACCAATTTTTAATTTAAAAGATAAACAAATTTCAATTTTTACTCAAATTCCAATCACGTTAACATCTGTCATTACAGAATTTTTAAAAATTGAAAACTTAATAAAGTTTGCATCTGAAGGTCCTGGAGGGTTAATAAAGCTTAGTTATGAGGTAGTAAAAAATGGATTTCAAAGACCACCGGGGGCTTTTAATACAAGTTATGATATAAACTTAGAAGCAATTTCAAGAACACTTTCAAAGCCGGTCGGAATTACTGCAATTGGTAATACAATAGGTTCAGCAAACAATGGAATAACTGGAAATATTGGAGCACAAAACCCAGATCCTATGAAGGTTGTTGAACAACCTGCTTCAAAGTGTAGTCAAACTCTTATAAATGCATGGGTCACTCCATCTACAAATTTATTTGTAAGAACAACACCTGAATTTAGAAGGGGCGTTGTTGATTTATGTAAAAGACTAGAAATACCAGATCCTGATTGGTTAATTGTTTGTATGTGTATAGAAACCGCAGGAACATGGTCACCAGATGTAAGATGTGGTGAAGTACGAATTATTTCAAAAAAGAAATCACAAAATGAAAAATATAACGAAAATGAATTACAGTCAATCGCAAAAAAAATGCAATACTTACCCGGAACTGGAAAATGGACATATGCACCATACGGAGGATTTGCAACACAAGTACTTAAATCACAACTACAATATGGTCAAGGTGTAATTAAAACTATTGACGGAAAAACTGTTCTTGCAAGAGTTGAACCACACAAAGATAATCACCCAAAATTAATAGAAAGATGTAAGCAATTAGGAATACCTTATAATCTTAGCAATCCTAGAGTAAAAGAAGAATCAAGTAAAATACCAGCGTATTGGCACAGAGGAGTCACTGTATATGAAAAAACAGATGAAAGTGCTGAAAATCCCAATTTAAATCCAATAACTCCTTCTTCATCTTCAACAAACCAAAATAGTCCAAATATCGATGATGATGACACAAAAATGTCAAATTCGTTAGTAAACCCAGGATCAACAGATGTAGAATCTCAAACAAAAGAAGAAGATAATTTCGAAGTAAAAGTTAATAATGGATATTATATAGGAAACGCTGGGACTGCAGTTGGGTTAGTACAATTTACAACAATTGCAGTAGAAGATCTTAACCAATTCAAAGGATTTAAGGATAGAGAATTTCAAGTACAATCCCCAACAGAAAAAGCTAAAAACAAAACGAGGACAGTCAAAGGTTTAACAAAAGAAGTTCTAGCAAATATGACTCAAGTTCAACAACTAGAAATTGTTGAAGCCTATCTTTCAAGGGCATTTCAATTAAATTCGGTAAAAATTAGTTCAGGAAAACAAGTTAATAATATCGAGGGATTCTATACTTTAATTTTTTCTCCAGGGTTATTTAAAAGTGTTAATTTTGGTAATAATGGAAGCGATGTGTTAACAAAAGATCCAAAATCTTGTTCTACTAATCCTGGATATGTTGAAGATAAATTTAAAGTATATCAAGTAGTAGATGGGAAAAAAAGGTTTGTAAAAAGCAAAGAGTTTAAAGGAGGAATAGAACTAAAAGAAGGAGCCTACATATCAAGAAAAATGTTTCTTGGAAAACTTTATGGAATTATTAACGAATCAAAGTTAAAAGGTGGAAGAGTCTGTGTAGATGAACAAACACTAATTCCCCCCGATATAAATGACAATCCGTTACATTCTTAAAATAAATAATTCATAAAAAGTCAAAAGTTTAAAATTTTTAATATTTAACGTTGATATGGGAGCTTATAGTTTTAAAAGTTCTGGAAATACTCCTAAAAAAATAATTGATCAAAATCCAATAAATCTTGAACCTCAAGCAATTGGAATAAAAACGCCTTTATCTTTAGATAATAAAAATTTGTTTTCTATGCATTATAACCTTGCAGAACAAATTCATGATAATTTAAAAAATCTTTTATTAACAAACTGGGGAGAGAGAGTTGGATTATACTTTTATGGTGCAAATTTACGTGAATTAGCGTTTGAGTTGAATTCAACAACCTCTTTTGATGATTTAGCGATAGAAAGAATCAAAAAAGCGGTTAATAAATGGATGCCATTCATTAAATTGAATGATTTTGTTTCTAACGTTGACAATCAACTAAATAAACATACTGGTATAATTAAGATTTTAATAACATATGGCATACCTCAATTAGGTATTGAAGATCGATCACTTCAAGTTTCATTATATGTAGTTTAGTTATCACGTGAGTAAAAAATGCAATTAAAACAATTTAGAACTAGAAATTATCTTGCAAAAGATTTTGACTCACTAAGAGCACAACTCATTAATTATGCTCGTTTATACTATCCTGATAGAATTCAAGATTTTTCTGAAAATTCATTAGGAGGGCTGTTAATTGATCTTGCCGCATATACTGGCGATGTGATGTCGTTTTATCTTGATCATCAATACAATGAGTTAGATTCTGAACTTGCAGTAGAAACAAGAAATATTGAAAGAATGATAAAAAGCGCCGGCGTAAAAATAAATGGCGCATCACCAGCAACGGTGGAGATAACAATATATGTGGAAGTACCAGCAAAGTTTGTTTCAAATGAAATAAAACCTGCACCTGAATCTATTCCTATTATAAAGGCAGGATCCATATTTACTTCTACGAATGGTGTAAGTTTTAATTTACTTTCTGACATCGATTTTTCAATAAAAAAATCTGATGGTGTTAACTTTGTAGCAGATGTTAAAGTTGGAAAGAAAACCTCAAATGGTACTCCAATAACTTTTACAATGGCAATGACAGGAATTTGTGTTTCTGGACAAGAAATAACTGAAACATTTTCCTTTGGTAACTTTACTCCTTTTAAACCGATAACATTGTCACAAAACAATATTACTGATATTCTTTCAGTAAGTGACAGTAGAGGAAATGTGTACTATCAAGTTAATTCTCTTGTTGATGATGTTGTTTATAGGAATGTATTAAACCTTTCAAGGGATTCACAAGAAATTTCTGATTCTTTAAAAGTTGTTCCTGCACCATATAGATTTATTGAAAATGTAGATTTAGCAAATAGGTCAACAACACTTATATTTGGTGGTGGAGATGATTCTAGTATTGAAGATGACGTAGTACCAGATCCATCTGATTTTGCAATATCATTTCCTTACTCAAAAACGTTTTCAAGAGTATCAATAAACCCATTACAAATGTTAAAAACAAGAACTCTTGGAGTTTATTCGGCAAATTCTGAATTAACAGTAACTTATCGTTATGGAGGAGGATTAAATCATAACGTTCCACCAGGAGGTATTAATTCAATTAGCTTATTAAACATTGATTTTCCACTTAATCCTGGATTAAACATTATAAATGAAGTTAGAAGAAGTATTGCTGTGACAAATAAGGTTCAAGCAACCGGAGGAGAAAATTCTCCTACAATTGATGAATTAAGAGCATTAATCCCCAGTTTTAGAAATTCACAAGAAAGAATAGTTACAAGAGAAGATTTATTAGCAAGAGTATATTCAATTCCATCAAATTTTGGAAGAGTTTTTAGAGCCGCAATTAGGCCGAATCCAAACAATCCTTTAGTGACTCAATTGCACATAATATCAAGAACGTCTAGCTCAGAGCTTGTTCACAGTTCAGATACTCTAAAAGAAAATTTAAGAAAATATCTTGCACCTTATAGAATGATTACAGATGCAATTGAAATTTTAGATGCTCAAATAATAAATCTCGGAATAAATTTTGATGTTACTGTAGATCCATCATTGAATGGAAATATTGTTTTACAAAACATTTTAAAAGTTTTGAAAGAAAAGTTTGATACTAAGAAAAGTTCAATCGATCAACCCATCGTAATCACTAATATTCTTTCAACAATTTATTCAGTTCCAGGAGTCTTATCAGTAATTAAGTTAGAATTTAAAAATTTATCGGGTTTAGTAAATAATGTTGAATATAGTCCAATATTATTTGATGTTAACGCAAATATCAGAAAAGGAATTTTATTTCCTCCAGAGGGTGGGATATTTGAAATCAAATATCCTGATATTGATATTTTAGGAAGGACATCTTTGTAATATGTATAAAATTTTAAAAGCTGACAAAGATGCATATTTGACAAATAGATTCATAAGAATTAATGGTGTGTTATCGAGTAGAACTGGTTCAAATGTTGGATCTGCTGGTTCTTTAGATTTATTTAAACTTTATGGAACAACATTTTCTGGAACTGTACCAAATCTTGAACTCAGCAGATTGTTAATTCATTTTGATCTTGATGAATTAAAAGATCAATACACTTCAGGATTAATAAACATCAATCATAGTACTTTTAATTGCACATTAAAATTATTTGATGTTTATGGAGGTCAAACAACCCCTTCTAATTTTAATATTTCAATCTATCCACTGTCTAAATCATTTGATGAAGGTGGTGGAAGAGATGTAGTTTATTACTCAGATTTTGATGCATGTAACTATATTTCAGCGTCCATTAACGATCTTTGGATTTCTGAAGGTGCAGGATTTGGTGGTGGTTCGAATCAAATATGTGATTATATAACAGGTTCCACATCAATTGACGATTTTAAAAAAACACAAACTTTTATAACGGGTGAAGAAAATTTAAATGTCGATGTAACAAAAATAATTTCAGCAACATTAGTTGGACTAATACCAGATAGTGGTTTCAGAATTTCATTATCTTCTGAACAAGAAGACAATCAATATTCTTATTATGTTAAAAGATTTGCGAGTAGATCAGCATATGATGAAACAAAACATCCAAAGCTTGTTGTGAAATATAATGATTCAATTCAAGATGATTCTAAAAATTTAAGATTCGATCAACTATCTAGCATATTTCTTAGAAATTATGCTTATGGTGAATTATCAAATATAACAAGTGGTTCATCATCAACGCAAATAACCGGTTCAAATAGTCTATTATTAAAGTTATCTACACCTATATCGGGTGGAAATTATGAATTAATTTTCACAGGATCACAACACAGTAATGGTTCAAGTTTCTATTCAGGAATATATTCAGCATCATTTACAGTAGCGCTAAATCAAAATTTAAACAAAAAGTTGCAACAATCAGGATCAGTGATATTCACACCTATTTGGCATTCAATTGATGGTTCAGTTACATATTTAACAGGAAGTGACATTACGTTTTATGGTCCTCAACGAGGATCTAGTAATATAGATTTTAAAAATTATGTTGTTAATGTTTCTGGAATACAATCTTTACATAGAACAAATGAAAGCATCTTTGTAAGAGTTAATGTTTTTGATTATACATCACCAACAATTAAATTAACAAAGAGACCGATTGAATTACCTGGATTAGTTTTACGTAAATGTTATTATCAAGTAAGAGATGTACTAACCAATGATATTATAATCGAATTTGATGAAAAGTACGATTCAACTAGAATTAGTAGTGATGCAGACGGTATGTATTTTATTTTAGATACAACAAACTTAGTAAAAGAAAGAAGCTATATCATTGATATATTGTTAATAATAGGATCAACAAAAAAAGTATTCAAATCCGTGTCAAATATGTTTAATATCAGTGATACACAGGTTATTTAACGATGTCATACTATAATAGCTCAAATTATTTACCATCGTTTTTTAAACATGTGTCAGAAGGTGGAAAATCAGTTTCACTTACACTTAATGATATCACAGGATCAAATTTTGAAAATGTAAATTCATTTGGTTATGATCCCGATGGCTCTGGATTAAAATCGACACAACAATTAAACGTTGATTGGACAAAATTTGAAAATCATACGTTTTTTATGTCTGCAGAAGCTAAAGTAAACCTTGCTTTTGAACAAATTATAAACAATTATCCTTTTGACGGCAATAGACAAGAAATAGAAAACTTTTTCACAAATTTAACTGGATTTGATAAATGGGTATTTGATAGATTTCCTAAATATAAAGGTCAATTACACTTTTCTGGTACTCAAATTGGAGAAAATCCATCAAATGGATATGCTTCTAAATTAGGTACATGGATCGGTGTTAAAGACATCCAAGGTGCTTTATTCCCTGCACTAAGTCCTAATGCAAATGCTCAAACATCGGTCTTGAATCCTAAAAATGGTAAATCATTAAGCATTGAATTACATTTAAAAGTACCTGAAATTTTAACAAATGGCACACAAGTATTGTTACAAAAAATAGATTCTGGTTATAACCATGGATTCTCTATATGTCTTAATTCACTTGCTTCGACGACACAGGGTGAAATTCAATTTGATGTTTTTTCTGGTTCGTCAGGATTGACAGCAACAACAAAGATAAATAAAGGAACGTTTAATCATTTATGTTTTGTTTTTGATAGAAATTCAAAAATAGGAAATATTAAGATTTATAATAACGAATCTTTGGTTTCACAATCTGATAAAAAATCTCAAATAAATGATCTTGAAATTAATTCATCAGATCTTATAATAGGAAGTGGATCACAATATTACGTTAACGGAGTTTTAATAAACCCACAACAAACATTATCTGCAAGTATAGATGAACTTAGAATATTTCATTCCGTAAGAACTCTAGAACAACAAAAACTATATGCAAAAAAATCAATATATTCAACAGAAGATTTAAAACTATATTATAAATTTAATGAACCTCCACCACCTTTATCACCAATATCTGGAGATATAACAAATTCAATAATTCTAGATAGTTCAGGAAATTCATTACATTCATACATCACAAATTTTTTAGCTGTCTTACGTGAAGATGCGACACAGGACAACAAAAGTAAAATGACATATGAAAGAAATGATATGTCTCCAGTTTTGTTTCCTGCACAACAAGATGTAGTATCTTTAAACGTAGAACTGCTTACTAGCGCGTCAAGTTATGATTTAGAAAATCCAAACTTAATAACAAGACTTATTCCAAGACACTATCTCACAGAAGGAGCACAAAGTGAAGGATTAAGCTTTGCTGAAGAAAACAATAATGAGCCATATTCAGGTAACGGGATACCCGGTCAAGGTCAAATTAATAACGTTCAGGTATTGTTATCATTACTTTATATATGGGCAAAATTTTTTGATGAGATTAAATTATTTTTAGATGCATTTAGCACTTTAAGAACAGTTGATTATGATATAAATCAAAGCATTCCAAATAATCTTTTATTTGATGTTGCAAAACACTATGGTTTTTACATACCTCCGATTTTTAACAACTCAACAATAGAACAATATCTTTTTGCCGAAAATATAGATCCATTAATAAAAGGTAATGAATCATTATCTATTAGATCCATACAACATGAAATTTTAAGAAGAATATTAATTAATTTACCAGCAGTAATTAGATCAAAAGGTACACAGCACAGTATAAAAGCATTTTTAAGAGCTGTCGGAATTGATCCTGATTCTAGTATGAGATTCAGAGAATATGGTGGACCAAACTACAGAAAATTGCAAAATCCTAGAGATTTGAAATCTGATATTACTGGTATTGTTACTTTCATATCATCATCATTAGTAGTTTCAAATTATTTATCAGGTTCAAGAATTGAACCTGGTTACCCAAAACCACAAGGAACGTTTGTTCTAGCAAAAACATCTGATTTTGGTTATCATGGAATTTCTAATTCAAAAAATGATGGATTATTTACCTCAGGTTCATGGACGTTTGAATGTGATTACAAATATAATTTATTAACCGTACCGCTGTTATCAACAACACAAAGTCTTGCAAGAATGTGTGTAACAGGATCTATGTTTTATCATTCTCCAGGTATAGTTGCAAATCTTGTTGCGTACTATGACAAATTACCTAAACTTACGTTATTTTTAAGACCTGGAAATGCTGATGCAGCTCCACTTTTCAAGTTAACATTAAATTTACCAAAAGATACACTCTTCAATGGTGATATTTGGAATGTATCATTTGGATGTGACAGAAATGATTCAATAAATTCAATTGCTTCATCATCATACTTTATTAGAGCCGGCACTCAAAATGAAAATGATGTTTTGTATTATACAACATCTTCATATTTTTATGAACTTGATTCAACAGTACCAGAACAAGTAACAAATCTAAACGTTTTTAGATCGCTAGATCAAACCAATAATACAAATTCATCAGGATCTTTTATTTGTATCGGATCAAATCAAAATTTTAAAACCTTTGCAAATGCAAACTTTTTAAATAACACAGACTTTGCAACCGATTCAGCTGCAAGATCATCTGCTTTTGACGGAAGGGCTATGAAATTAAGGTTTTGGTCAAAAGGATTGTCAGAAGCAGAGTGGATAGAACATGTAAGAAATTATCAATCTGTTGGTGTTAATGATCCTCTAACAAATTTTAATTATGAAAAAGTAGCATCAGGTTCTTTTGAAAAATTAAGACTAGATTCTTTAACAAAACAACAGATAAAAAAAGCAGATGTTTTAGGAAGCATCGTATTCTTAGATTTTAGTGAAAATAAAATGGATTTATCAGGAAGCGGATTTCCAACTGATGTAAATTGCATAACTCCTGAAATTATTCGTTACACACATTTAAGTCCATATTTTGACGAACCAATAACAAACGAAAAAATTAGAGTTAGAGGTTATAATGATGAAAAATTAATTTCTCAAAATTTGTGGGCATCAAAAACTCCTGTTTATGAGATTTTAAGATCAGAACCTCCTCAAGATGATGTTAGATTTTCAATAGATTTTTCTTTGGTTGATTCTTTAAATAGAGATATAATAAATATGTTTTCATCTTTTGATGAATTATCAAATTATATTGGAAGACCAGAATTGTTGTTTTCTCCCGATTACCCTGATTTAGAAAAATTAAGAAATTTATATTTTAATAAGTTAAAAACAAAATTAAACTTTAAGGCATTTATGGAATTTTATAGTTGGTTTGATAGTTCAATAAGTGTGTTTATACAACAATTAATACCAAGAAAAACATTTTTTAAAGGATCAAACTTTATTATAGAATCTCATATGTTAGAAAGAAATAAACACGAATATTACTATAGTGACATGTACAAGATTCAATCCAAGATAAAACCAAATTTGATTGTTTTTGATTTTAAGCCTAAAAAGTACTAAAATGAGCAATGTTTCAAATAAAGCAAAATTGCTGTTAGCTCCAAAGAAAAATACTAATTTTTTCTATAGCTTTTTCCCAGAATCAATCAAAAATTACTTTGATGATAGCCAAGGTATTGATTTAGATAAAAAAATTAAGCAAAGTAATTCGGTACAGTACTTGTTAACTGGATCTATAGAAACTACTGATATTGATCAGTATAGGCAAGGCGTTGAAATAACTAACATAAAACATTTTTTTGCTGGTATTAATCCTAAAATACATGCAGGTGAACCTGGACATGTGTTAAGAAAAAATTTCTATGGTGCAGATAAAAATTATTTTAAAGAAAATTATTACGAGGACCTTGATTACTTTAATCCTATTGAATATATTTACAATTCACAAGCAGCAACTTATCCAATTATAACACATGACACTGATGAAACTGAAAATTATAATCTAAACGGTGTTATTGAACCGTTTACAATACGATCTATAGCTTCATTCTATAGTATATATTATCCATTTGAAGCACATTCTGTTAAAGGAATGATGATGGATGGAAATCATGAAATATCTACAATGTCAACAAGTATGATAGTTACTGTTCACGAAAAAAACACAAAACAAAAATTTCCCGGATGGTTTGACATGATAGATTTGATTGGTACCGTAAAGAAAATACCAACAATACCTTTTTTTAATGATAAAAAAGCAAACCTTGATCCGTTTAATGATTCAAAAAATAAAGTAGAATTATCATCAAAATTACCAAATGATATGTTAGATGCAGTCTTGAAACTAATTGGTTCAACAGAAAATTATGTAAGAGATTATGAAATTTCTGCCCCTAGTGGATGGACATATGATGATGTTACAATAAAAGGGACTGATTCACTAGCATTTGGAGGCATGGGTTACTGATGCCATCTCCAAAATCTTTAAGATCTGCACCTGATAGAACGTTCGAAAATTACATTTTAACATTGTCAATTGATAATGGCTTAGGATTACTAAAAGTTCCACAAGAAAAATTTTCACAAGTACCTGGCCCTCCCGGAGACAGCGGAAACGATGATAACACAAGCGATCCATTAAATATTGGATTTCCTTTTCA
>Ga0194129_10005425_pt1 | contig 16285 bp, 19 predicted proteins | sample TA2KigCa35mmetaG_FD_150862 | JGI IMG/M metagenome (GOLD analysis project Ga0194129, IMG submission 150862) | Freshwater microbial communities from Lake Tanganyika, Tanzania - TA2015038 Kigoma Deep Cast 35m | ecosystem: Environmental > Aquatic > Freshwater > Lake | place: Tanzania: Lake... | reverse complement strand
AGTTTTTTTACTTTTACCATGTTTTTTCTTGTATTGTTTTTTACTGTTTCTCATTATATATAATATATAATATATAATATATAATATATAATTATATAATTTTGTTGTAATCGCTTATCATTTGATTTAATTTTAATTTATTTTTTTCTATAGTTTTCTTTAAATCTTGCTTACTGTTTAAATTTGTTAAATTAACGTAATTTAATTCAAGTATTTTGGTATAATTAATAAGTTTTTTAATTTTATTTTTAATTATATTTTTTATTTCATACGGTTCGTTTATGTGTGTATCGTTTAAATAACTTGGAAAATTTAAATAACACAAAATGCCTAAAATTTCATAAATATTTTCCAATTCTGACATTAAATTAAATATAAATAAAAATATTTTATAGTTAAAATTTTATTAAATATATTTGTCTAAAATTTTGCCATTTTTATCGAAAATCCATATCTCATATAATAAACCCATTTTTTTCGCATACTCCTGTTTTTCAGTTACATTATTTTTACTCTGATTAGTCCAGTTAGACTTAACTTCAATACATTTATTTTGTGATGTAATATAAAAATCGACATAATGTCTTCTATTTTTACCGTTTTTATCGAGATACCATATTTCAGGAACATCTGTTCTATTTGTTATTATGTCGTTTTCGTCAATATTTTCAACTAACAATAAATAGTCAAGCATAAAATTTTCATATCCTTGTAACAATATTATTTTACCCGATGGTAATTTATATTGTTTTTTATTATATGCGTGTTTAATCATATTTTCAGATACTTCTGCATTTTGTGAATGGTGTGGAACACCATATTTTTCTAAATTTGTTTGAATAACCTTATTTTTAAACTCATTGGTTTGGGAAAAGTGTTTTGAACCATATTTTTTTAGATTTGTTTCATAACATTTGTTTTTTATTTCTTGGTTTTGTTGTGGATTTTCTGCGCCATATTTAATTAAATTTGTTGCTTTAATTTGATCTCTAATTTCTTGACACTTTAAATGGGAATCAAAACCGTAATTATTTATGTAAGTATTTCGTTTTTTATTTTTAATTTCTTCTGATTGAGAATTATGTAATACACCATACTTACTCATTATTGTTTTACTTAATTTATCTTTAATTTCTTCATTTTTCATTGGATTATCAACACCATATTTTTTAATGTTTGTTTCGATTATTTTTGCTTTACCGTTTTCTTTGCTACAATTTTTACAATATCCGTTAATTTTTAACAATTCCCTAAAAGGTTTTATAAAAATATTTTTACAATATTTAGTTTTACACATTCCTTCAATTTGACTATCTCTGCTAATAAATTTATCAGTATAATCATCAATTAATATAATTTTATTTTCATCACAAAAATTTATTAGCATATTTACATCGTATTTTACCTTTGATTTTTTTATTTTATTGCTAGCAATTTTATTCATACATATTTGACAATAAGCACCCGTTTTTACTAGCTGTCTAAAATTTTTAGAAAACTAAATTGAACATTCAATACAATTAAATTTGATATAACTTTCTCTAGTTATATTGTTGTTGTTAAGATTATTGTTAAGATTATTGTTAAAATCATCGTTAAGTGTAATATTGTTTTCATTACAATACAATAAAAGTGATTCACTATTATATTTCATTTTAATTATTGTTTTTATTTATCTAAAATATTTTAATAAAATTTTTTCAATTTTTTATTAAAATAAAAATATGTCGTTAGCATTTATGGTTTAAAAACCCCCAGGAAACTTAACAAGATTTGCTCCAATACCAAATCCAGCTCCCGAGCGTGCAGAAGCTCCCATTGAAGGAACATATGTGTCTAAGATGCTAAAAGTAGCTGCGGCAGTTAAAGCGATTAAAATAATTTCCTCAATATTTAAGGAACGTTTAGGAATAGCATAGGCGGCAATAGCGACCATTAAACCTTCAACAAGGTATTTAATTATTCTTTTAACTAGTTCATTAATATTAACTAATTCCATTTATATTAATTAAAAAGAAAAAAATATATATTGTGCGATAAAATACTTAAAATTAAATAATTTAACTAAATAATATGAATAACTCTCATAAAGACAAAAGTCATAAGTCAAGCTTTACAAAAAAACAAATTAACGGAAAAAATAATCCTAAATATGTTGATTTATTGGAAGAAGATAAACCAATCGCAGGACAAAAATTTGTATGTGTTTCGTTTGTATCTCCAGAAAAAATTTTAAAGCAAAAAGAGCAATATTTTTTCGAACAATTTTTAAAGAAATGGGAATTCAATAAATCTATGGAAAAATTTGTTCAATTTCTAAATTTCATTTCATATAAATACAATATTTCTTTTGATGATATTTCAAATGATTTTAAGGAATTTGTAAAGGAAGAACAAGAAACAATTACTAAATATAGCATCGAAGATGATTATAAGACATTTTTAGATAATAATGAAGCCGAACTTGAAAAGAAATTTAGCATTGAACATAGTTTTCAAACATGCACCAGAGGCATTAAAATTCGTGGCTCATATCCATCTATGGAAGAAGCAGAACTCAGATGTAAACTTTTGAGAGAAACCGACCCTAATCATGATATTATGGTTGGTCCTGTTGGCCTATGGATGCCTTGGGACCCTGAGGCTTATAAGACTGGACGTGTTGAATATATGGAAGAAGAGCTAAATCAGTTAATGAGTGAGAAACAAAAGAATGAAACGAGCGCAAAAGCTAATTTTGAAGAACGCATTAAGGAAACAAGAAAGAAAGCAATGGAAGAAAATGTTAAGAAGGCTGAAAAATCAGGAAATACATTATCTCAAACTATTGATGAAAATGGAAATTTAATTGGCATTAATAATGTAAACAGTCACGAATTCGCATTAAGAGAACAAGAAAACGTTTCATCAGCAGATATTTGTAAGGAATTATTTGAAAATGAAAATGTTGTGATTGGCGATACTGATCATGGTCAAAGTAAGCTAGTTAGCGGACCATTCGCAAATAAGAAGATTTAAAAATAAAATTTATAAAAATAAAATTTATAAAAATAAAATTTTATATTAAAAATAATATTTTAATATAAATACATTTTAAGGTTTTTAAAAATAATGACCAAAACCGTTTGTGTTCTTATAACAGATATTAAATATTTTGAAAAAGCGAAAGTAACGATTCGTGACTTGAGAAGTGTCGGTAAATGGCAAGGCGACTTAGTATTAATTACTATTGATTGTCAAATTAATGAACACTATAAAAATGAAGAAAATATTATTAATATTCAATTTCCGCAAATAGATAAAACACAATTAATAAAAGAAATTGGACCAAATGGATTTGAAAACAGCGATAAGAGAGAAATATACAAATTAAATCAGTGGGAAAAATTTCATGTTTTTGATAATTATTTTTTAAGTTGGGATAGAGTAATTTATTTTGACGCAGGTCTAAGAATTTTAGATGATATCAATTGTATTTTAGAATTAGATTATAAAAATAAATTATTGGCTCCTATTGACGGAAAACAATTGACCATAAGACCAACTGATATTTTTAAATATCAAATAGATCATAATGACACAAATAAATTAAATAAACTTATTAATGATTTCGGAATTGAAATATTTGAAAAAAACCATATGTTAAATTGTATGTGGATTTATGATACAAATATATTAAAAATATGCAATAAACAACAACTTATTGATGCAATGAATAAATATACTTTATGTAGAACAAATGAAATGGGAATAATGAATTTATTATTTCATTTCAAATATGGATTATGGGAAAAATTTCCTGCTTACACATCTAACGGAAAGTTTCTGTTTGAATGGTGTGAGTTAAACAATGATTTTCCGACAACATGGAAAAATTATTGTTTTTTAAAATATCCGATTTCAATATCATTAAATCAAAGACCAAATTGATTTAACATTGTGTTCCGCTAGAGTTGTAATAAGATAATTGCTCTGGAATATAAACATTAATAATATTATTTAATCCAAAAATACGGTAACAAAATACACAATCCTCTCTACTGTAATACTCATTTTCTTCAGGATACCTTACTTTTTCTAAAATGTGTTGTTTAACGCTTGATTGAGAATGATGTATTTTATCTTTTATTGAGTAATTAAAATATAAATGTCTAATACATCCACTTCCGCATCTTGTTAGTTGATTTATTTTGTAGTTAAAAGAGTTGTAGTTTGTAAATTCATGCTTATCTGAATAATTATGCAAAATAATATCACAGTTTGTTTCCTTAAAAATCCTTAAAAGTATTTCAATTCTCTGCGGATGCATTATGTCATCTGCATCCATAAATGTAACATAGTCCATGTCATTTAATTTACTAATTGCGATGTTTCTATTTTGAGCGGCGTTTTTATAATTTTCATTTAATAAAACTTCTACATAAAAGCTATATTTTTTAATTTCAAATGGTTCTTTTGTTGATGAACAACTTACAACAACTTTATTAGGTTTAACAGTTTGATTTTCAATTGAATCTAATAAATCATTTAATCTGCTTATATGACCATAATAACAAGGAACTGCTACACCAATGCTCATTATAATTTAAATAACTTAATTTATTTAAATTATAATAGTATTAATTTTATAAAATAAAAATTATATACAAAATTATATTTTGTTACCATTTATTTGTTTTTTAACATTAATTTTTGGTCCTGCTACAAGTTTTTAAATACACAAAAAATAAATTTTATTATTTTATGTATCACTAAAATAATAATCATTAATTATTGTTTTGTTTTTTACATTTCTACTCATTTTTGCCTTTGATATTCCTTCAAAATTTGCCGCTTTTTCTATGGTTTCCCAACTAGCTAATAATTGATTACTATTTATTTCTCTTTTGAAAACTTTTTTACCGGTTGATGAAGTAATTTTGGGTTTTAACGATTTTTCTTTAAGTGATAATCCATAATATCCTTCATTTGAACCTTCTTCGCACCAAACAGTTGCTTTTAATGCATAATTAGAATCGTTTAGATAGTCTTTTATTTCTTTCATATCAGTTTCACAAATTTCTTTACTAACAGATTGTTTCCATTTTTGGTATTCTTTCAAGAGTGTTGAATTTAATATTTTACCGCAATCTGAAAACTCACATACTTGAAATAAAAATGTTTCTACATCAGAATTTTCCTTTATTTTTTTATATTCTATTTGCTTTAATTTAATACCAATATAGCCATGGTTTCTACCTATACGTTTTGGCTTAAATCTTGTATCTAAATAATTTTTAAGTGCGTGAAACATTTCTTTTGTTGGTTTTACTTTATTCCATATGCGAAAGCGTCCTTCTATATTTACAGACAATTCATCTACATCCGGTCTAATAATACACGATTCATTTATAAACTGAATAAATTTTTTATTGATGTCATCTTCCGGTAAAAGAACATTTTGGTAAATTGATTGATTATCTATATTTACTGAGTCAATAATTTTCTGTTGTAATTCTATTTTTTCCTTTAAATTTATAATTTCTATTGATTTTTCAGTGCAAGTTATTTCAAGTTGATTTATTTTTTCAATGAGTTTATTATTTTCAGTTTCTAAATCTTCGTTACGTTTAGTAAGTTTATTGAAGTTTTCTAAACTGTAAATTTTTGATTGTATAATTTCTTTTATAATTTTTGTCAATTTTTCAACAGAAAAATTTTCGTTATAAGAAATAATCTCCGTTTTATTTTTGTTATTAATTTTAATTATTCTTAATTGCGGTTTAATTTTTGGATGTGATTTAATTAAGTTCTCAATTTCAACTTTATTTTGAACTTTAAAAGCATTTTTGAGAGTAAAGTTATCATAATGTTTATGGTGATAAGATATTCTATTTGATAAATCATTTGTATGTCCAAATTTTATTAATTTTTCACAATTTTCATTCGTATTATCAATGGTTCCAAAATAAATACATTCTGTATTAACTGGAAACTGACTAATTAATGCTTTTTCCACTTCTTTTTGTTTTTCATTAATAATCTTATCTTTATTTTGTAATTGTAATTTTAAATCATTACATTCTTCATCAATAGTTTCTTGTAGCAATTCTTCTAATTTTATATAATATTCATGAATATTGTCTGCTTTTTTTGTTTGAGCTTTTAAAGAAAATAACTTAAAACACTTAATAGTTAAAAATATTTTTTTTATATTGTGTCCACCTCTTCCTTTTTTTTGCTCCTCATTTTGGAGAAGCAAAGATTTGTAATCTTTATCAACCGTAAAAAATTTTTCTAATAATCTCTCAGCGTTATATTTTTGGTTAAAATCAAGCCATTTCCATACATTATCTAAGTCAATAACAAAATCTTTTATTGGGTCATAATTTAAATAACAATAAAAACTTGATAAAAATAATTTTTGCTCAAAATCCGAAAAATTTTCTTTAATTTTTGTTAATAATTTAATATTATAATCATTTGATAGTTTTGTTATTGGGTTTTCCTCAATAAGTTTAACGATATCTAATTCTTCTATTCAACTTTACATTAATATTAATTTTGTCTTTAAATTATTATTAATAATTGTTTTTATTTTTAAAAGCAAAATCAAAATAATAAGTATTTTGTTACCATTTATTTGTTTTTTTAACGTTAATTTTTGGTCCTGCTCCACGTTTTTTAATGGAATTCGGGTCATATTTTTCTTCATCGTCGTCATCACCAACACCCTTAGATAATTCCCAGAATTCCTTAGCACCTAACCTAAAATCACCATGATTATCTGCTTTATACCAAAATACTTGGTCATGTAATTTGTTAGACTTTGAATTATTATTTATTACTAGACATTCATAATTTTCCGTACACTGGTCCATAACCTGACAAAAGGCTTCAAAAGTAGGAAACATTCCAGCATAATTTTCATAAATGCGTTTTCTATTTGCTATATAATTTTCTCTCAAAATAAACACATAATCTATATTGGTTCTTAGTGTTGGCGGAATACCTAGAGGATATTGCATTGTTATCACTAACATGACCTTCCAGTGTCTTCCGTTCATAAACAGTAAACGCATCATCTTATCGCGAGCCCATGTATTATCATATAAGCAATCGTCTAAAATAACGAAAGATCTAGGGTCAATAGTGCTACGTTTGAATTGTTCTATTTCCTTTTTAATTTGCTTTAAAACAGTACGTTGACGCTTTAAAATATTTTCAATAATAGCTGTATTATATTCGTTATGAACAAATAATTTTGGCACCATTTTACCGTAAAAACCGTTACCTTCTTCCGTGCCAGATATAACTGTACCAATTGGAATATCTTGCTGATAATAAAGTAAGTCTCTAACCAAAAATGATTTACCTGTGTCACGCTTACCGATTAATACAACGACAGGTCCCTTATTTTCATTTGGTTTAAACTGAATGCTTTTCATATCAAATTTTTTTAACTCAAGAGACATTTTTATAAATTAATACATATATTTTTTTATTTTTTAACGTATTTTATATGTATTTTATATGTATTTAATTTTGTTAATCTGTAAAACATACAGATTAACAATAAAATAAACTAATAATATTTATAACGAAAGAATAAATATAGTTAATTTAATAAAAAAATATTATAAAAATTATTATAATAAATAATGAGTTAAATATTTTTATTATTTTTATTATTATTAGCTAAATATGTTTTCTTTAAACTACCAAAAAAGAAAAAATTTAGAATTATTTAAAATAATGGAAAATCCATCGACACTTTTTCTCTCAAATACACAAAACTATATACCAATTTATAAAAAGTTTTTTTCTTTAAATGAAACAAATTATAATAGTATAAACCTTAATAACAAATTTTATATTTCAACAATTAAAAATAGTGTAGATAATAATGAATTAATATATGATTGTAAAGTTAAAAATATAAATAATAATAATCAATACAATAAACATATTTTTTTTAAGTTAGCACCTTTGTTAGAACCAACAAAATACTTAATAGGAAAATACAATATATTAGACAAAAACTTATTTAACTTGCCAACTATAAATTCAACAGATAAAGATTGTAATGAAAAAGTTTTAGATCCAAATAATTTTGCTTATGTTGATGGTTTATTTTTGTTTATTTCAAGTTGTTTAATACATAATCATAATTTCATAAATGGTGTTGATTTTTTTGGTTCGTTTTTAGGAATTAAAAATAATTTTAAATTTAATATTTTTGATGATTTAGATTACTTAACTAACTATGATTTTTTCAATAAAAATAAAGGAATTTTATTTAGCGTTGACGATTACGAACATCTTTTTGAATCATACGAAAATAAATTAAAACCTATAAACATAGATTATGGTAATAGTTCAAAATCAAAATTATCTGCAAAATCTATTAATGAAGATTTATTTGATGATATTTTTGAAAATGATATAGATAATAAAGATATAGATAATATTGACAATAATATTATTGACAATAATAAAATAACACATTTAAAAGATTTAAATAATGATTTAGAAGATTTAACAAATGTTAATTTATTGAAAACATTAAAAGCAGATAAAAGTTTAACGATTAAATCAAGTTCTACTTGTTCGTCAAGAACATCATATACTACTAATGATGAAAATGACGATACTGATAAAAATAATAATGACAAAAAGGATGATGATAACAATATAAATAAATGTAGTAACTGCGATGATAATGAAGAAAATGGAAATGTTAATCGTAATAACGAAACAAATAACAATAATGGTATAGATGAAAAAGAAGAAGACGAAGAAACAATATGGGAAGAGGAAGAATCGTTTGATGATGAAGAAGAATTAATAAATGCAACTATACCAAAATTCCCGGTTCATGTTATAGCAATGGAAAATTGCGATGATACGTTTGATAATTTAATTATAGAAAATGAATTAAGCGACGATGAATGGTTTTCTGCGTTGATGCAAGTTATTATGATTTTAATAACATATCAAAAAGCATTTAATTTTACACATAATGACCTACATACAAGTAACGTTATGTATAATGACACAACACAAAAATACATTTACTATCGTTACAATAACAAATACTATAAAGTTCCTACATTCGGAAGAATATTTAAAATTATCGATTTTGGCAGAAGTATATACAAATATAACAGTAAATTATTTTGTAGCGATAGTTTTCAAATAGGTGGAGATGCGTCAACGCAATATAATTTTGAACCTTATTTTAATGAACAAAAACCAAGAGTAGAACCGAATTATAGTTTTGACTTATGTCGTTTAGCTTGTTCTATTTTTGATTATTTAGTTGAAGACATTAATGACATTAAAGAGTTAAGCCAAATAAAAAATCCTGTAACAAAATTAATCGTTGAATGGTGTTTAGATGATAAAGGAATTAACATGTTATATAAAAATAACGGTGTTGATAGATATCCTGATTTTAAATTATACAAAATGATTGCAAGATGTGTTCATAATCATACGCCACAAGAGCAATTAAATCGTCCAGAATTTAGCAGATATAGTAAGTTTAAAGAAGACGTACCTAAAAACATTGTTGATATAGATAATATTCCATGTTACATATAAATTATATAAATTATATTATATAAATTATATTATATAAATTATATTATATAATGTCATCTGATTATGGTTTCATAATATTGAGACATGTCAATTCAGAAAAAACAAATAAATATTGGAATCAAAATGTCAAATTATTGAGAACATTTTATCCCGACAAAAAAATTGTTATTATTGATGATAATAGCGATAATAATTTTCTTAACCCTTTCCATGACTATAAAAATGTAACAATTATAAATTCAATCCATAAAAAAAGAGGCGAATTATTACCGTATTTTTATTATTTAAACAATAAATTTTTTGATAATGCTATAATTATACATGATAGTGTTTTTATACATAGACGAATTAATTTTAAAAAATTAATAGGATACAATGTTATTCCACTATGGCATTTTAATCCTGACCAAGAAAATATTTCAAACACATTAAGAATTTCAAATAATTTAAAAAATTCGTTTCCAATCAATCAAAAATTAATAAATAAAAATGAACTATTACAGCTAAAACATAATAAATGGTATGGCTGTTTTGGTGTTCAAAGCTTTATAAATCATAATTTTTTAAAATATTTAGAAATGAAATATGGAATAAGTCAAATGATTAATTCCGTTTCATGTAGAGCTGATAGATGTTGTTTAGAGAGAATTTTTGGTTGTTTATTTTTTACAGAGTTTAATAAAATTCATAATTTTAAATCTATTTTTGGAGACATAATGAAATACCAAAAATGGGGATATACATATGAACAATATGAAAATGACTTTAAAAATAAAAAAATTCCAAAATACGTCGTTAAGGTTTGGACAGGACGTTAAAAACCTGGATTGTCCGTAAAAACAGGCGTGATTACGTTTTCATTTGACATAACAATTGGCTGAATTTGTTTTATTATATAATAACCTAATATAACACTTATATAAACAACCAAAGCATCACGTATAAGATTTTTTAATGGTTTGTTTTCTTTTTCAATAAATCTCATTTCAATAAACTTAAACAGTAAGAAAATAAAGGATATAAATCCTGAAATTAAAAAAATATTTTCCATCTTAAAATATTAAAGAACAAACAAATTTAATATTTTACGCATAATTTAATTTATTCAAGTATTTCAATATCATCAAGTAATAAATCTGGTAATAAGTCTAATTTTGGTTCCTCAATATTATGAACGTCTAAATTATCTAAAGTAAATGATTGATCTGAAATTGTTAATTTTACGTTATCGTCATCATCATCCATTTTTCTTTGCTGATTTCGCATTTCACTAATTTCTTCTAATCTCTCTATTGTTTTCGGTGCATTAATATTTTCAACAATTCCGCTACTGGTTTTAACATAATCTATATTATTAAATTTTAATCTATCTTGTGGTTGTGGTATTTCACTTTCAGATAACGTTTGTTGTGATTTGGGTTCTTCAATTATTTGTTCTCTAATTTCTTCAACAACATCTTCTTCAACCGTTTCATCCATATAAGCTTTTAATATAGATTCAACTGGAATACTCTCTCTTACGGTATTTAAAATACACTCTTGAACAATAATTTCAAGTTCCCTATAGTTTTTTTGAACCTGTAATGGCTGTATATTTATTTCAAATAAGTAAATATTTTTATATACTTTTCTTGCTACATTTATGTATGTTTTATGAATAAAATCATCTAATTTTGGAACATTAATATTTATTTTTTTTTGTTTTTGTCCAACTCGCATAGCAGTTAAAAGTTTTAATTGTATAATATGAACACATGTAATTAATTCTTCTAAATAATTACAACCAGATTTTTCGCAAATTCTTTTTCTCTCTGTTTCAACAATAACCGGATTCCATTTTGGTATTCTTGAAATTAAATTTTGTAAAGTCATTAAATATTTATCCAATTCTCCATTGTCTTTACATAATTTTATTGATTCGTCTAAAATAGATTTAAACCCATCAATAATTAAAGGGGTTAAAATTGTAATCAATCTTGCGGACCATTCATTACGAGACTCGTGAAGAGCACTTACGTTAAAATCATCCATAATTATTATTTATAAATTAGTTTATATTTTGATTTTTTAAACTAATAATTATAATTATCATAATTTTTATTGTCTCTCATTCTGTTTCTATCTTTTTTATTTTGACTTTTCTGTTTTTGGTATTCTTTTGTTTGGTAAATTTTTTCAGGCTTATCTTCATTTATATCATCACCAGTATTATTATTGCCAGTATTATTATGAGTATTGTCAGTATTATTCTTTCTGTTACTTTGACTAGACATTTATAATAATATTATTTCTTATATTTAAGTTTATATTTATTAAATATAATCAATAAATATCTTTTATAAATATATTTTATAAAAAACTAATATTTTCTAATGGTGTAACGGAATCTAAAAATATAAAATTAAATATAAAAAACATTAACAATTTTTCATTTCTAAATTCCTTTTTAATTCTATTAAAACATAACAATAGTTCATATCTCTTATCAAAATCAAGTTTATTTTCAAGAAATTTTTGATTTTCAACTAAATTTATTACATCTAACCCACTATATCCCTTTTCATATAATTTTAAGCAAAAATCTTTAACAACTTGGATTGATGATTTTTCGTTTAAATTTTTTAAAATTTCTTTTTTAAGCCAATCTTCTCTCTGTACCTTAAAATCTGAAAAATCAAATGTTTTGTTTAAATTAAATTTATATAAATTAATTATGTTACCATTAACAATCGGTTCAGAAACATAAATTTCACAAAAACGCGATAAAATAGGTTTCATTAAATTATACTTATCTTCAGCTATTATAAAAAACCGAGTGTTATGGCTAAATAACTCTATACAACGTCTTAAAGCAGATTGCGCATCCATAGTTAAATTATCAGCGTTTAATAATATGATACTTTTAAAATTATTTCCTTTTTCAGAATTAATGTGTGTTTTCGCAAAAAATTTTAAGTCTTCTCTAATAAATTTAATTCCCTTTCCATGTGAGCAATTTACATATAATACAAAAGACTTTATTTTGTCTTTATCACTATCATAAATTTTATTTATAAATTCATTTACGATTGTTCTTTTACCGCTTCCTGATGGACCATGAAATAATATATTTGGTATCTTATGTATTTCATAAAAGTAATTTAATTTTTCTTTTATATTTTGATGTATATTTAAAGACATTATAAAATCTATTATAATTCTTGTTGTCTTTTTATATAAAAATAAAACGTATTTATTATTTTATTGTCATATTTATTATCATATTTATTGTCATAATTGTCATATTTATTATCATAATTGTCATATTTATTATCATATTTGTCATATTTATTTTACCGTTTAATATTTTTATTTTTAATCTGAATACATAATTAAATAATTGCATAATGACTCATAATAAAGATCATAAGATAAATTCGGTAATAACATATTTTTGTCCATTGTAACAGAACAGCCTCCTGAATTTAATGCTGAAACATCAAAATCAGTTATCCCGTAACTTAAAGAAATATGGATAATTTCTTCAACCTTTTTTTTCATTCCAGGTTTTACGTGTAAATGTAATGAGTATAACGAATCATTAAACTTATTATTATGTATGTTTCTAATTCTTAGTTTTTCCAATAAATCAATGTAATCATCAGGATCTAATGTTCCACAAGTATCGGATAAACAAATTTTATTTGGTCCTAAGTCAGAAATTTTATTTATTTGTTCTATTACTTTATCGTTTGCAATTTTACCTTCAATTGGACATTCATTTATACACGAAATATAAATCTTTATATTGTATAATTTTGAATAATCGTTTTTCGCAATATACATCATATTTTTTAGCTGTTCATAGTTTTCGTTTAATGTCATTTTTGTATTTTTTAATTGAAAACTATTTGATGTAGATGATATAAATGAAAAATTTTCAGCATCAATATTAATCGCTTCAATAATTTTTTCTTCATTTGGTACTAGTGTATAATGATTTAAGTCTAATTTATTATGTTTATTATTTTCAGCATAACTTAATAGTTGCGGTGTATCATTGAATATAGGAAAAAGACTTTTACTAACAAATGAACCGATTTCTATATTTTTCGGATTATGATAGTTTACAATTGTTTTATAAATGTCAATCTTTTTCTTAGTAGTAAATAATTTTTGTTCATAATTAGTTAATGATTGTAACCCGTCACGCAAAGACACATCAAAAGGTCTAGGTGATCCAAGCTTAATGTATGTTTCAAGATATTTTTTGTTTGCTAAACAAAAATTAATAAATGTATTAGCGCATCTTGGATAGTGACTCATTATTTAATAGTTTATAATAAGTCAATCTATAATTTTAAGTTGATTTGTTATATTATTTATACACTACTGGTTAAAGAATGTGTATAGGGGTTATTTTTGAATGCTGTTAGAATGTCAGGATTTATTCTTTCGCATCCAGCGCATTCATTATAGTATTGAGGTGCTCTAATTGCTCCATAAGTTTGAACAGATGGAGGCATTTGCGTTAAGTTTGAATAAGCCGGGTTCATACGTCCATCAAATCTATCGCAATCTTGCTTACATGTAGTTATATTCATTTGTTGGTTAAATATTTGCATTCCACCTTGATTTGGTCTATTATTTATTGTTGCTGACTTAATGTCATTATTATGTTGTCTGTAAGCTGATTCATAACTCATGTCACCATAAGCGGTAGCGTATCCACCGGCAGATGAAAAATACTCTGCGCTTGTAGTGTCTCTCTGAGTTAAATCAGGAGCACTATAATTATTAACATAAATACTTTCTTTTTGATTGTTAATGTTAAATTCGGGTGAATATAAAGTTGTTTCTTTAACTGTTGTTGGTGTAGTATCGTTAGGATTATAAACGTAACTTTTGGGCACGGCAGTTCCAGCTTCTCCGTAAATACGGACGTTTTGTGTAGCTTCTTCTTTACGTGTTGGCTTAAGTATATCCATAATTGGTGCGATTACAGCACCAATAGCACCACTAAAACCGCTACGTATTGTTTCCGGTTGAACTGTTGTTGAGCGATTATTTTCATAATTAGTGTGACTTCTTAAAAAATTATCTTTATCATTATGAGGACCATGTCCAACTGCGACAGAATGATTGACACCGCCACTAATAACCTCATTGCGCTTCGATTGTTCGTAATTTTCTGGCGCGTAACCAGCTTTAACGTCAGAAGGACCAGCAGGGCCAGTATAATCGGTTACAATATCATTTCTACGAACTATTCCCATTTCTTGAATAGGTCTTAATGTTTCTCCTTTTGATGAACCTGTAGTAGTTAACCATCTGTCTTGTGAATTTATAAAAAATGTGTCAGGACGCTGTTTTTCAACACGACCAAGCATTTGTGTTGTTGCAGCATTCTTAATAATTGAATCAGCAGGACCTTCATGCCCTTCTAAGCTATAAACTAATTTTGGATTAGTTGCTACTCTCATTTGGTCTACTGTGTAAGGCATCCATTTATCACGTGCTTCCATACCGGAGTTATAACCGCCAGAACCACTTAATCCGTAACCCTTATCTAAACCGGGACCTACAAAAACAGTGTCAAATGGTTTTACATTATTATTTTTCATAGCAGGATTAACACGCGATTGATAAAAATCACTTTGATTTGGCATTCCATAAGTCCAATTCATATTTTCTTCCGGTTTGAACAAAGGTGCTTGTTCTATTTTTTTAATTACTTGCGAACCGGAACCAATCATATTATCTAAAATTGTTTCGGCTGTGTTTTCGTTATAAGTATATCCTTTAACTTTACCTCCGTTAAAAGGAACCATATTATTGTGGTTAAATTGGTCTGATTTTAAATAGTTGCCAGATAGAGAGAAAATATCCTGTATACCGGATCCAACAGATTGGTTGTTTCTTATTTGTTCTTGATATAAGCTTTGGTTAAAATATTTATCTGTTGCTTGATTTGGGTTTGGATAGTTTTGAACTGTGTCAGTAATTTCATTTAAATTTGAAACAGGATAGTTTTGGGGTGGAATATTTGTATTCGGTAAATAATTTCCGTGTTGTTCATTTGTATTTGTAGCTAAATTACTTCTAATTCCCATATTTGAAAAATTTTCTTTTTTAAAGGGCATCTTATTACAATTTTGTGTTTTTTGATTTGATATCACATACATACCTCCTAATGCTATTAAAGGAATCGCTAACTCCATATTATATATTATATAATAAAATATATATAATATATAATCCATTAAATTTATTATTTAATAAATTTTTTTTATAAATTTTTTAATTATTAAATTTTTTTAATTATTATTTTTTTAATTAGTAATAATAATTATTTGCGTCTATGGCTTTTTCTGTTTTTACGTGATTTATTGCGTCTAGTGTGTGATTTACGGCGTCTGTTAGTTTTACGGCGTCTTCCTCCACTTAACATCGTCATGTCATCATTATAACTATTTATTTCTTTTAAAGACTTTCTTCCGTTAATTTTTACAATTTCGTATAATTTTTCTCCTTCTTGATTATCAGGCATGTAAAGAATTTTTGTACCTGTAGGGTTATTTTTTTTCGCTTTTTTAAGTTCTTCTAAGTTAATGACGATAAAATCATATTTATCCATTTTTTCCATTTATATAATAATAACTATATAATAATAACTATATAATATTTTTTATTAAATTCCAGTTTATTTACCAATTTAATT
>Ga0194129_10005421_pt1 | contig 16291 bp, 28 predicted proteins | sample TA2KigCa35mmetaG_FD_150862 | JGI IMG/M metagenome (GOLD analysis project Ga0194129, IMG submission 150862) | Freshwater microbial communities from Lake Tanganyika, Tanzania - TA2015038 Kigoma Deep Cast 35m | ecosystem: Environmental > Aquatic > Freshwater > Lake | place: Tanzania: Lake... | reverse complement strand
GAAGAAAGTGATAGTTCAATTTCTTTAAAAGCTCAATATTACCATAAATGGAGAAATGTTGGACAAAGATATTTTGTTGTAAGAAAACACACAAAATACATTTCATTTAACTTCAAAACAAAAACTTTTTATGGGGGAGATTTTAAAGGAAAAAATAAACAAAAAATTGGAAACACCATAAAAATAAACCCAAGTTTTCGGTTTTTAATTGATATGGAATATATCCTTAAAATTGACGATTCAATTAGAACTGAAAGTTATTTTTACTTCTTTTTAGAAAAAATTTGGGATGTACTTGGGCTCGAAAATCCAAGTAATTTTGAAACAAGGAACCCTTTTACTCATTATAGTTTAACAAAATATCTCATCAAAGGAGTAAAGATTCCGAATAATTGGATTCAATACACTGACACATTTATTCCTATTAAAACTCTAAGAAGTTGTAAAATGAACTTGGTTGATGGAATTATGAAATTGTTGAAGTTGAAAGGATCTAAAGTAAAACGAATTTTAAATGAGTCCAAAAATGTTAATTTTGATAGATTAACAGGTCTTTATCATTTGTTAGGTATTGATAGATTTAATAGACTACCTGATAAAATTTTTGATTATGACTTTTCAACAAACGGTTACTCAATTAAAAGACAAGAAAATCCTTTAGGTGGTGAATATTGGTATTGTATGTCAGAAGATTATCAAAAAGATTTCAAATCAAAATTACCTAATCTTACATCTAATGAGAAAGATAGAATTTTATATCTTTCAGAACATTTAGATGATGGTGTTTATAATACTCTCATCGAGCACTTAAATTTCAAAAAGAAATTAATAGAACTTGGTGAAAATGTTAAGTTGAAATTCGAAAACAGAAGTAAATTTAATGAAGAACATGAAGAGTTCAGTAGATTACTTTCTTCATATTCAACAGGTGAGATTGAAAGATATTATGGTGATATTGATAGTTTAGAAACACCGATTAAATACGAAGGTGAAATATATTATCCTGTTCTTTTAAGAAAAACACAAGATTATGAAAAAGAATCACAACACCAAAAAAATTGTGTTAGAACTTATGTTGAAAGACCTGATTGTGTGATCTTCTCAATTCGTAAAGGATCTGATACTGCAGAAGAAAGAATAACAGTTGAGTATCGTTTTACAAAGAATGAAATTTTGAATGCTCAAGAAAGAGCCAGATTTAACGAAATGCCAAATCAAACATTTTCTGAGGTTGCAAAAATACAATTGGCTAATATAAACTTGTTTTATAAAATTGGAACTTTGAAATTACCAAAGATGATTAAAAGATATCGAAGTGGAAAAGTTATAGAACAAAACGCAACTTTTGAAATTAATTTTGATAATGGAACAAGAGTTATACCAATGACCCCAAGATGGGATTATCAAACTGATGAATTTAGAACTTGGCAACATGATATATTAGAACAAGTTCCTGTCTCCGTAAATGATTTTTGGGATGAATTACCTTGACAAAAATAAATCCGTTTTTATTTTTATATAAAAAAAAATATGGATAAAAAAGAATTACAAGGTCGGTTAATGAATGAGCATCGAATGATTACAAACCAAATCTCAGATATCAAGGCTAATAATTTTGAGTTAACTCAAGAAAATAAAAAAGAAATTGCTGAATTGGAAAGAAAATTAAAAATCGTTGCTTATAAATTATACACTTTATATCAATAATTTATGGATGGAACTTTGAAATTTTTCGAAAATAAATGGTTTGTAAAAAGTCTATCTGAAAATAATGACAAACTATATCCCATATGGGAAGAAAGTCAAGAATGGATTAATAAAGACTCAACTGCAAAATTTATAAAAGAGGGTATTGAGGTTGTTTATGATGTCATAACCACAGGAGAATACAGTGTAGAAAAACAACAAATTATTAAAACCCATTTCGCAAAAATTAAAGCTATTTATTTCGAAAGTTTATGACTTTTGATAAAAAAATATTAGAGTTAAGTAGTGCAATTTATCAAACCTTGGTTATGTGTCATAATACTAAGTGTAGCCCAACAAGACAGATTGATAAAATAATAGTAAGGATATGTGAGTTTACTAGACTTCAAGTTGTTCTTTATGAACTTAAGGTAAAAAAACTACATTCATTATTAAAAATTTATTAAAAATTTTTTTGGGTTAACAAAAGAACATAAAGCTGCTAATAATGATGATTATACCAAAATTATAAAAAAATAAAACAATATAGAAAAGATTAATATGAGTGAAGATATAATTCCATACTTACCAAAAGAAAACTTTGATTATGAAAATCAACAACTTTCGGATAACACTTCAAGAGATGAACTTGAAGAAATCGAAGTATTTGAGACAATTAAAAAAATAAGAAATTATTATAACGGTCATCACAATATTGATGGAAGACCACCTTCCAAAAAAGATTTCAATGACTATCTTGATTCGTTAGAAAAATAGTTTTATTTTTTCTTAATGACAGAAAAAGAAATATATCTTCTTGGGTTCGAAAAACATCACATGGAAGAATACGATGATTATTATTACTATCTTGATGTGGTAAGTGGATTAGAATTTATAACCTGTACAAGTTTTCAGGCGAATCAAGACGGATGGTATGCAGAAATATTCAATACACAACCATCAATCAGATTTACAAAGTTTGGTGAATTACAAGGATTATTAAATCAGTTAGAAAGTAGAATAGTAAAAAAATAAAAATATGGATTTAAAAAAACTAAAAATGCACGAACTTATTTCTTTGAGAAATGAAATCGAAGGACTTATTCATTCATATGAGGATGGATATTTGTATTTCTGTTCTGTTCGTCAGTTTGGTAGTGTTTGGGAAGAAAAACCATCCAGTCTATATTCATTAAAAGAACTTTGTGGTAAATACAACGGAGATAATGGTATTGTTGATGTTTATACCAATAACCCAAATTTGGAATTTCCTGAAATGGAATTCTATAACTACGGTGATGTTATGTTCATCAAATCAGAATATGATTATAGGGAGTGGATTAAACACACTAAAACTAAAAACCTTATCAAAGATGTAACACAGCAACTTGATCAGTGGGACAAAAGTAAAAGATTACCATTTGAGTATCGTCCTTCTTTTGCTCCACATTGGACAAGAGAAGATGTTAGTAAATGGGTTACAGAATTTGAAAATACCAAGTGGGATTTTGTTGAACCAAGATCAATGAAAAAAGAATAAATTATGACACCGAAAATTTATCCAAAACCTCAAGAGAAATTCCAACATTACAAAGGTGGCCAATACGAGGTGATTTGTATGTGTAATCATACAGACACAAATGAACCATTGGTAATTTACAAATCATTATCATTTGGTTCACAATACGCAAGACCATTTTCTGAATGGTACAATCAAGTTGATACACGTAAAATTGCAGGAAAAGAATATAAGGTTCTAAGATTTGAAAAAATATAAACAACTAACAGCGGTTAGTTTAAAATGAATATGATGGTAATAATAATTAGTTTTTGGATTATAATATTAGTTTGGTTATTTTGGGATATTATACGTGACTGTACATACAAAATTAACAAATGGTTTGAAATAAATTTAGGTTGGTTTTTTATCAACGGTCGCAAATTATCAGCATGGATAAAACATTTAAATAAAAAATATGGAAAAAAATAACATCGAACACGATTATCTTAAACTACTATATGATGTTTTTAAGAATGGAGAATTAAAAGAAGGTAGAAACGGTAAAACACGTTCTATATTTGGAAGACAGATTCGCCATGATATGAGTTTAGGCTTTCCTTTACTCACAACCAAAAAAATGTATTGGAAAGGTATCGTAACTGAGTTATTGTGGTTCCTCCGCGGTGATACAAACATCAAATACCTTGTTGATAATAATTGTCATATTTGGGATGGAGATTGTTTTGCTAACTACATAAAAAATAACCCAAACGCAGATGAACAAATGATTAGCGATGCTGGTCAGATGGTAAATATAAAAGAATGGTTCATTAACAAAATCAAAACCGATAATGAGTTCGCTAAGAAGTGGGGTGAACTCGGACCTGTGTATGGGGCCGGTTGGCGTAATTGGAATGGTGAAATAGACCAAATCGCAAACCTAATCAACGAACTTAAAACAAATCCAGACTCAAGACGACTAATGGTTTCAGCTTGGAATGTAGGTGAATTAGACCAAATGGTTCTTCCACCTTGTCATTATGGATTTCAAGTTTATACAAGAGAGTTGACCTATAATGAAAGATGTGATTTGTATATTAAAAAATATGGAGAGTTTGATATTCATCCCTTTCAGGGTAAAGATGTTGTTATGGACGGATTTAATATTCCAAAACGAGCAATCTCTCTAATGTGGAATCAACGTTCAGTAGATACATTCTTAGGTTTACCATTTAACATAGCATCATACGGACTTCTACTTACAATTTTAGCAAAAGAAGTCAACATGGTCCCTGACCAACTAATTGGTAATTTAGGTGATATACACTTTTATCTCAACCATCTTGAACCAGCAAAAGAACAATTAAGGAGGGAACCGTTTGAGTTACCAACCTTGAATCCATTTCCGATTTATCAGGGAACAAAACCAGGTATCGAATGTTATGTGGTTAGTGATTTTACGCTCAAAAATTATAAATCACACGAAACAATTAAAGCACCTTTATCCAATTAAAAAAATATGAAATCATTTAAAATCGCAATAGGTTTGGGGTTATTAAATTTTATACATGGAATGTTCCACATAGTTCAATTTATACAAAGTGTTATATTAATTAATGAGGTGCATGAAACACATTCGGTGTGGTTTTCAATTTTATGGGCTGGTATTGGATTATTATCATTAATTATTGGAGTAAAAGATTATTTACACCATAAAAAGTGTAAAGATAAAAATTACTATAACCAATGAATAAAATTTTAGAAATTTTCAAACAATTCAAAACTGAATTGATGTGGATTTATTTATTTATGTTGATAACAGAGTTATCAATTCTTGCAACACCTTTTCTTCTTGGAAAGAGTATTGATGGGTTAATAAACGGAACTTGGTACTGGTTAATATTTCTTGCACTTTCATACTTTTTATCAAACTTTTTTAACTACAAAAGAATGGTATATGATACAAAAGTTTATACAAAAATTTATAACAGTATTGTTTTTAGATTTCTTAAAAAAAATAATTTTGATTTATCTACAAAAATGGCAAGAACCGATATGGCTCATCAGATAGTTGGTGTTTTAGAAGGTTATGTTCATTATTACATTGCAACAATTGTTACAATTTTAGGGTCTATTGGATTTATTTATTCTGAAAATTGGAGAGTTGGATTACTTGTAACTTCAGGATTCATTATAATACTTCTTGCAGTTTTAGTTTATTATAAAAAAATTAAACAAGCAATTAGGGTTAGAAATAGCCAATATGAAAAAAAGGGAGTTGCCCTAGACAAGGGTTATTTAGATTCTGTTTCTTTTTTCAAGCGGAGAAGAAAATTAGAAATTTACGAATCAACATTACAAGGTAAAAATTGGTTTTTGATTGGATCAATCAAGAATTTATTTTTATTTTTAAGTATAATTCTTCTTGTTACAACAACAGAAAACATTACAATAGGAAGTGTAATTACGGTTTACTCTTATGTTAACAATTTTATGATTTCATTGTTATCGGTACCAGTTGCGGTTGAAATGTTTTCAAGATTAAATGATATATTAAAAAGAATAAATTAAAAAATTATGACTAATCAAAACAATTGGGATTATTCACAATTATCACATGTAGACTCCTTACAACAAAACAAAACAAAATTCCAAATAGGAGACAAGGCGGTAAAACTAAAAGGGTATAAGTTTCCATGTACGATTGTGTCCGTATTCAAAACAGTAGATGGAAATGTCCGAGTGGTAGGTGAGTTGGACGATTATGGATTACTACATATTTTTAACGAAGAACAATTAGAAAAAGCAAATTAATATGGATTACGGATAAGAGTTTAGAAGTTTCGCAAAGAGCGAAGGAATTAGTTCACTGGCGTTAGACCAGTTTGAAGCATCATTAACACCATACATTTTGGAGGAAAGAGAGTTGAGAGCAACTCAAATTGATATTTTCTCAAGATTGATGCGTGATAGAATTTTGTGGTTATCAGGACTTGTTAATCAACACATGTCAGATATCGTACAAGCACAATTATTGTTCTTAGATTCGGTTGAGAATAAAGATATTACACTTTACCTCAATAGTCTTGGAGGATCTGTCATGTGTGGTCTTGGTATTGTGGACTTAATGAACTATGTGAGTTCTGATATTGTGACTACAAACTTAGGTATGTGTGCATCTATGGGATCTGTTTTATTATCATCAGGAACAAAAGGTAAACGATCATCATTGATCCATGCCAAAATAATGACTCACCAAGTTAGTCATAGAACACAAGGAAACATCCAAGACACACGAATCAACCAAATGGAAGGTGAAAAGTATAACTACATTCTATTCAAGATCTTGGCGGAAAACTGTGGAAAATCATTCCAAGAGGTATTAGACTTCTCAAGTCGTGACAGATGGTATAGTTCAGATGAAGCTGTAGAGTTTGGACTTATTGATGAGGTTATTGGGTCGGACAAAAATAAATCAATCACAAACTACTTAGAAGGGTTTGATGATTACTACAAGAAAGAAGTATTGGGTGTGAAGTAATTTACACTCATACAATTTAATTTATAATTAATAAATGAAAAACATAAAAAAATTAGTTATTGGTGGTTCTGGTTTTGTTGGTAGCATTATAGTAGAAAAATTAATTGAGCGAGGGTTTGAAGTAATCGTTTTTGATAATTTAAGATTTGGTAATTATAAAAATATTGAACATCTGCCGGTCAAATTTATTAATGGGGATGTTTTAAACCCAATAGAATTAGAAAATTACATGGACCAAATAGATATTGTGTATTATTTAGCCACTGTTAATATAATAGCTGCTGAGAATGATTATTCGGATTGTATTGGTAATAACATAACAGGAGTTAATAATGTGTTGGATATCGTTAGTAAATATAAAAACGTAAAAAGATTCGTATATACATCAACATCTTCAATCTACGGTAATGGTATTAATATTCTCGAAGACTCTAAAAGGGATTTTTTAAATATTTATTCAACCACTAAATACGCTGGTGAATGTTTATGTAGACTATATGAAAATACTAAAAATCTACCACTTACAGTAATTAGATATACTAATGTTTATGGTAAAAATCAAAGACCAGAATCACCATATTGTGGTGTAATCGGTAAATTTATTCAAAAATCGGTATTAGGGGATGACATCCAAATAAACGGAGATGGAAGTCAATGTCGTGATTTCATGTATGTTGATGATGTTGCAAACCTAACAATTGATCTAAGTTTTATGGATAAAACTCTAGGTCAAGATATCAATTTTAATACTAATATTAGCCCAACTATTTTAGAAATTGCGGAATTAGTTAAAAAACTAACTAACTCTGATTCAAAAATAATTACCATACCTGAAAGGAAGATTGACAACATCAAATATAGAAAATTAAAAAATGATAAATTGTTGAGTTTTAATGATTTTAATTTCACAAATATTGAAGACGGTATAAACAAAACAATAAAATGGTATAAACAAAACTATTAAAATGAAATTTAGTATAGTATCAACATTTTATAATAATACTATTGAAGAAATCCAATTACTAAAAGATTCAATTCTGAATCAAACATATAGTAATTGGGAATGGATTATTAGTGATGATTTTAGTCAAGAAAGTACCATTCATGTTGATTATTTAAAAAGTTTACCTTTAGAGGATAAAAGGATTAATTACATACAACAAAAAAGTAAAAAAGAAATTTTTTGGAATCCCCAAACATATGCAAATGGCGATATTGTTATATTAATTGGTGGTGATGATACTATATCACCCAAAACTTTAGAAATATATGTTAACCATTTTTTAAAATATTCTGAAGTAGTTTTTATTACATCTGAGTCAAATATTTTTACACCAAATTTAGCTTATAGTTCTTTTTTAGATTATAAAGATTTTAATAATATATTTGACAAAAGACATTTATTTCCATTAGGATGGTTAAACATGGGCGTTCCTTTAGCTTGGAGAAACATACCCATAAATTTTATTAGTGATGTTCAGTTGAATGGTAGAGAAATAACAAACGACTATTTTATTCACACCAGATTAGAAGAGATCGGTAATTTTATACATCTACCGAGAGTATTTTATAATTATAAAATAAGACAGGAGTCAGTGTCAAGAAAGATTGATGAAGACAATAGTTATTCTGAGGCCTCTATATTCAATTACGATGATATAATTGAAAAAAGAAGAGAAGGTAAAGAAATTCCAGGTTGTTTAGATGTTTATAATGAGATTGTAGAAGAGTCCCAAGCGTTTTATTACACTAAACTTAACTCAGAAAAAAAATCACAATTTGTTTCATTTATCACAACAAACGACCTACCAAAAAATAAAAAAAGAAAAATAAAAGAAGTGTGGTCCGACCATAACATGCACTTCAACGAAACCAATAATAAAATTGACTACTACATTTTTTACCTGAATGAAAATAGTAGTTTTGATGATTTCATAAAAAGATATAATAAAATTACAACATCAAAAGAAATCTTCATATTTGTTAGAAATAATAAAAATTTATATAATATGATATCAGGAAATATTAATAATTTTTCTTGGTTTTCAGTCGAAGATTTTGATTTCATTGTTAAAACAACAAAATAAAAAAAAATAAAATATATAATGGAAAAAGTTATTTTAAAAGAAACGGTTATTAATACAAAACCGAATGAATATAAAAAAAAGTTTTACAAACTTGGAAAGAAAAAAGAACCTAAATTTGATTTAAGTGAGGAATTTGTTATGAGATCTCAAGAAGTCCCCAACATCAAAGGATTGCCAAAACAAGTTGGCTATTATAAAATTGGTAAGAGTTTTCATATATTCTTCGAACAGAAACCAAACGGTATTCATAGATACTTTACCAAGTTGTTTTTGGGTTGGAAATGGCACGACCTTTTAACAAAGTGGAAATCTTAGGACCATCCGAAATTATTCACGGAGGCAGTGGATGTTATTCAAACCCCATACTAAGTTTTAGTGCAAGAGTTGTCATATAAACAACGAGTAAAGTAAAAATAGTTTTATAGGTATATTTATTGAAAAACAATTGATATGAAAGTACTCAAATTAGGATCAAAAGGTAAAGAAGTAGAAAACCTCCAAGAATCCCTTAAAATCCAAGTAGATGGAGACTTCGGACCAAAAACTGAAGAAGCCGTAAAAAAATTCCAAAAAGAAAACAAATTGACCGCAGATGGTGTGGTGGGTGAAAAAACATGGAATGCTTTGGGATTTGGTATTACGACCGATCTTCAAGAATCAACATTTTCATCTGAAAAGTTAATTTTTAACAAAAAATTTTTAGATAAGGATGAATACCTTCAAGGGCCAACAAAAAAAGAATATTTGTTTTTACACCACACCGCAGGAGGACATGATCCATATCAGGTTGTTACAATGTGGAATAACGATACACGAGGAAGAATTGGAACGGAATTCATAATGGGTGGACAATCAGTCTTTAATGGAAATGATCTTTATGATGGAACTATAGTACAATGTTTTCCTGAGGGATGTTATGGTTGGCATTTGGGCGATAATGGATCTGAATATATGCACTCACACTCAGTGGGGATTGAAGTTTGTAATTTTGGACCAATCAAAAATGGTTTAACATACACAGGACAAAAAGCTAATCCACTCCAAATAGTTGAACTTGAAAAACCATTTAGAGGATCTAAATTCTATCACAGATATTCTGACAAACAGATAGACAGACTCAAATCATTCATTTTGTACATTGCAGAAAGGGATAGTATTGACGTTAGAAAAGGTTTGGTACAAGAAATAAGAAATAAAGGAGCTAATGGATTTGAATTTAATTCGGACGCATATTACGGTAAAGTAAAAGGAATGTGGACTCACACTAATACAAGAAAAGACAAGTCCGACATGTTTCCCCAACAAGAGTTAATAGACATGTTGTTATCTTTGTAAAATATTAAAAAACTTTCAAATAACCCCATTACATTAACGTGGGGTTTTTTATTTGACATATTTTTTTTATTTCATTAAATTTAATTCATTATGACAGATCAGCAAATCTTTATATACGGAGAAATACAATATCTCAAAGGGAGATTAGACGAACTTTTCAAAGCTCTACCAACAATAACCAACATTGATAGAAAAAGAAAACTCGACCAACGAATTGAAAAGTATCTTCAAAAACTAAGAAAGGTTGATGAGGTCGCGTTTCATTTATATCAAGTAGAGTTGAGTAACAGACAACGATCAAAAGAAAAATCTAAAAATGAAATCAAAGACCTTTTGGAACAAATTTTAATTAATGAGAAAATCATGAATGAAGATATTCTTGAAAGAATTAAAAAACAAATTGATAAATATTAATGAGTGATAAAAAACCTGATAATGTTTCTGATAACCCTGGTTTGTTACCATACGGTAGTAATGTGGGTGCACCAGCAATAGTCGTAACGGACATACAACATTGGAAGGAACCAAGAGTTATGTCTGTCAATCAACAATTCGAAGATAAGTTTTTGGAACTCAAAAAAAAGTATGAAAAGTTAATCGAAGAATATAGATGGAACGATTTGGTTTACAAAGCAAAGTTTAGTTTTGAACCTGTAATTGGTAAGATATATCATTTGTATTATAATAAAGAAGGTAAGATATTTCTTTCCCTTATTTCACCAAGTGAATGGAAGTTTGAACACATCGGATCTTTCAAATACAATCACGATAATAATTGGATAAAAATATAAATGGTTATGGATTTAATCACAACACACCCAATTAAAAAATCAGACTTAGGATTTCATGGTAATCTTTTTGGTGGAAAATTATTGTCTCTTTTGGATGCTTCTGCGGCAGGATATGCAATGCAACTTTGTGATACGCCAAGAATGGTCACAGTATCAATAGATCAGTGTAATTTTGAAAAACCTGCTAAAGAAAGTCAATTATTAAAAATTTATGGTTACCCTTGTAAATTAGGAAATACTTCATTAACTTTGTATATGGAAGCAAGGACTCACAGTGTTTACACAGGAAAACAAGATTTGGTTTTGAAAACACAAATCACATTTGTTCAAATTGATGAAGGGGGTAATCCGATTCCACTTGGAGAAAAGGCAAAAAAAAGAATATCTAATTTAATCGAAAACAATGAAAATAACCCCATCTAACGAACTTAAACACATTTTTAGAATTTTAGAATCATGCGAGAACGACCTACATTTAGAAAGTACTCAAAGAATGTTTAAAAATTTCAAAACCAAATGGGAGAATAAAATCGACCCAATACAAATGGTTGAGTTTATGTACGACTTTCATAACAACTACATTAAGAAAAAAAATAAATTATGTTACTTACAATAATATCAGATACTCACAATCACCATAAAAGAATTACAGATGACTTACTTGGTGGTGACTTACTGATTCATGCTGGAGACCTTAGTTCCATGGGTTACGAGCACGAGATCCGTGAGTTTGCAAAATGGTATAATGGGTTGGACAATTACACAAGTAAAGTTTTTATTTCAGGCAATCACGATTGGGGATTTCAAAATAATATTGATAAGGTAAAAGAGATTGTGGGATCCTACAAAGACATTGATTATTTGGAAGATAGTTTTATGGGAATAATACAAAGTGGTGAACCTGAAGTTAAGATTTGGGGTAGTCCCTGGCAACCTGAGTTCTATGATTGGGCGTTTAACTTACCTCGAAATGGTGAGGAGTTGAAGGCAAAGTGGGATATGATTCCTGAAGATACTGACATCTTGATTACCCACGGCCCTGCTTGGGGATTCTTAGATGATGTTGAGGGTCGTAGAGGACAACATCTTGGTTGTGAGTTACTATCAGAACGAATCAAACAAATCAAACCTAAAATTCATATCTGTGGGCATATTCATACTGGTTACGGTCATTACTACAATGGACACACACACTTTTTTAATGCTTCTGTTTTGAATGAAAGATATGCTTACGCTCACCTTCCATGGAACATTGATTGGAATCCAATAACAAATGAGATTAAGTTTTTATAACTTAATCTCATTTTGATGTATTTATAATAAAATGCGTGTTATGAATAAGTTTAATTTAACCGAAAAATTAAAAGAAGAGTTAAAAAGAAGAAATCTTTGGGAACAAGAAGATGATGAAGATCAAGATGAAGAAGATAATGACGATGATGATTCTCAAGATGAGTCATCTAATCATAACGATGATTTTTGTGAAATGGTTTGTCAGTTATTACATTCACAAACACAAGTTCATATTTTTCATTTAGGAACCAAATCATACGCTGAACATAAAGCACTTCAAAAGTTTTATGAAAGTATCGATGCTTTAACTGATGGTTTGATTGAATCTTATCAGGGAAAATACGGACTATTAAGTAATTATAAGTCATATAAAAACCAATCCTATAAAAACAAAAATCAAGTATTAAAATACTTCAAAGGTTTGCTGAATAGTATCGAAGAAAAAAGAGATTGTTGTGATGATTCATACATCCAAAACCAAATTGATACGGTTCAAGAATTGATTTATTCAACAATGTATAAGTTGAGATTCCTTAACTAATCTATTTCGTAAATATTATTTATTACAACTAAAGGATCTCCTTCACATTCACCCTCATAATTTCTACATACTTGGTCAACTTCAACTTTGTCGTCAATCTCATTAATCTCAAGTAATATTGGTTCCGAATGATATATCATATTAATTTGACTATCATTCAAAAATGTATCTTCGGGTAATGACTTAAGTTCAGGATCTAAACCAAAAAAGTCAATTTCATCTTCAGTGTAGTAATCGTCAATTGATTCATATTCACCATCACCATCGCAGTAATCACAATTAGTTGATCCATAACCATCACACCTATGACAGGTAAATTCACCATCACCATCACACCAAGAACATTCAACATCTCCATTTCCTTGACAATCTGAACATGGTTCACCATCTACTTCACCACTACCATCACAGTTTCTACAATTTTCAGTTCCATTTCCTGAACATCTATCACAATATACAACACCTCTACCATCACACTCAGAACAATACTCATTTCCTGATCCGTCACATTCATGGCAGCTTTCCATACGAGTTCCTAAATCTCTATAATGATACATCCCAATGTTTATAAGATTACCACGAACTTTAGAAAAAGATGATTCAATATCGTGAGTCTGCGAAAAGAAATAGACCATAAAGGAAATCTCAACCTTTTCTATTCTTTTGACATTTTTCAAAAGAAGTCTTAAAAGTTCGTCATTCTTAATGTGATTCATAATAAATCCAACATTCATATTATCATCACCATATTCATCAATTAAATGATTATAAACTTGTTTTGTGAATACTTTATATTTTGAAGGTTGAAGAGACATTGTTTAGTTTTATAAATAAATATTGTATTTTTTTTGTTATGGGACAAACTCCAACAATTAATAAAGATTTATTCTTTTATTTGGTAAGACACAACAAAGTGTTCTTTCCGGCCAATTCTTTATTCAATTCAAATAAACCCCATGTTGTAGTGGAGGATAGATTCTTTCAAATTGAGAATAATAAAAAGTATTTGAAAAAAAAGATCTATAATTTAATAGAACAAGAGAAACCAGAATTAGTTGAAGGAAAAGAAAATATTTCAAACACCCATAAAACAATCAAGTATTTTTTACAAGAATCTAATAAAATTAAAAAACTATAAAATGGCACATCCAATTTTACACGCAAAAAGTTCCGCTAAAAAGTTTGGCGGAAAATGGGAAGATTATATACATCTTCATAATTATCTTGATGAAACTAAAGGATGGTATGGACATTCTTTACATAGAATGTGGAGACACCACTCTGAAGGTATATTTGAGATGGAACAAAGGTTTGGGTCAGAATTCAAAAATAGTGACGGGAAAACCGTTTATATTAGATACGTGGGTGAGCTCCATGTAAAAGAAGATTGTGATGGAATTATACCATCGGCGTCTGATTGGATGAGAATTTTAATTTCAGGTGAAAGACCAACTTGGGCAACAAGAACAAAAAAATTAGAGTTTGAAGATTAAAAGTATTTATAATAAAAGTTTATATGGAACTAACAGACAAACAAAAACATGATCTAAGAAGATTTTCTTTAATACTAAATTCCTTGAACATGGAAGATGGTGTTGAGTATGTGTATAGACATTATGATGATTGGGAGGGTTATGAACCTGAAGGACCTTATTATAGAAATAAAAATGTAAAAGGTGAATTAGATTTTATACCAGGATCAATAGGTCCTTTGTTTGAAGAAATAAAAGATAATTTTGATACAGATCTTTTTTATAATGAGTACTACGACAACTATACTGGAGGTCTTCAGTTGATTGTGAATGCAGAAAAGAAAATGTTAATTGTAAAATATTACTATTACACCATGATTACAGAAGATAGTAGAATAGAAAGATCTTTCAAAGACTTGTCTGAAATGACTAATCCATGGAGAAGTGGTGAAAGAGAACTAACCAAACTTACAAATGAAGACTTCTTAAATAAAATGAAAGAAGAATACGGTTCTTATGTTGAATTGAACTATGATGGTAGTGGTGATAGTGGATGGATTGATAATAATGTGAATAGTGATAAAGGTTATAAAAGATCAACACCACAACTTGAAAATATTGCATACGAAGCCTTAGAAATGTTTCATGCTGGGTGGGAAATAAATGAAGGATCAAGTGGATCAATGAATTTTAATTTTGAAGATCAAACATTTTCAGTGACTCACTATCAAAATATTGAAGACGAAGTTGAAGACTTCTATAAATCTTTTTCTTTCGAATAAATGGACAAGTTAATTAAAGAAGAGATACTAAGAATAAACGAGTTGATGAATACAAAAATTCTTAACGAATCGGCGTATAAACAATGCTCAAGATTTTCAAACTCTGCGCAAAAATTACTTGTTTGTAAAAAAATAGCATCACTGAAAAGTTGGTTATACAAAGATGATGGTTTGGGAATGAAAAATGTAATAAATAATAAAATCAAAGATTTAGAAACTTACATTCCTCAAAACTTAAAACAACAATTTATTCAAGGGGCAAACTTATTGTATTCACTAAATAAAATAAATAAAAGACAACTTGATTTTTTCATAAACACTAAAGTTAACACAGGTAAATTGGTATACGTGGATGGTAATTGGCAGTTTGTTAATAAACTTAATACCAATTATTATGATATTTCAGAAATGTTAACGGATATGATTTATAAAGGAGGAGACAGGGCTAAACCAATAATACAAAATGTTATTAGAGATCCCAAATCTGCTTTGTCATCTATACAACCCAAAATAACAGAATTAGTTGATAAGTATTTTAAGGATCCTAATGAGTTAATTGATTATACAAAGAATATAGAAAGAACAACATATATTGGTGAAATTGGTGAAAAACAAGTTGAAGATGAGTTAATAAAAAAAGGATTTACAACCAATTACTTTGGAGGTAATGGTGATTTAATTGATATGTCTTTTGGAACGGATCTAGTTATGACATCACCTGAATACGGGACAAAAACAATACAAGTGAAAAATTCTGATAGATCTTGGAATAAATCCGATGAATATCCTTATGTGGACTGGGTTATAATTTCAGATCCTTTTACGATTTATGATAATAAAACAAAGGAAGTTGTTGAGTTATGAAAATAGTAATATCAGAACGGCAATTTAATTTGATCAACGAAAGTGATGTTAATAGAAATATTACTGCACTTCAAAAACATTGGAGAAAAAAACTTAAAAACGGCACACAAATTAGATTCGATAAAGACGAACTTGAAATGTGGGGGATTACTAAAAGATCAGATAAAATACATGCTCAAATATTATTTCAAATATTAGTTGGAGACGAAGAATTTGCAAAAAAAACCATTGAAAGTCTGTTAGATGAAACATTCTCAACAAAAAACTTCAGTGATAGAATTGTTGGGGGTTTTGATTTTGAGTGGATCATTAATCAAATGAATTATCAAGATTTTGATTTCTTTTTATATGGTCAAACATTACCTGGAGGTTCTGTTAGTTTGATGAATGGTAGACAT
>Ga0194129_10005420_pt1 | contig 16298 bp, 10 predicted proteins | sample TA2KigCa35mmetaG_FD_150862 | JGI IMG/M metagenome (GOLD analysis project Ga0194129, IMG submission 150862) | Freshwater microbial communities from Lake Tanganyika, Tanzania - TA2015038 Kigoma Deep Cast 35m | ecosystem: Environmental > Aquatic > Freshwater > Lake | place: Tanzania: Lake... | reverse complement strand
GTGCGGCTGTCGGCGTTGCGCTCGCGCATTGCCTTCTTCCTTCTGACGCTGGGCTTTGTTGCGCTGATTGCGCGCGCCGTGTGGCTGCAGGTCTTCTCGCAGGACTATCTGCAGCGCGAGGGTCAGGTGCGCTACCAGAGGACGCTCGAGCTCCCCGCCTCGCGCGGCAAGATCCTCGACCGTAACGGGCAAACCCTCGCCACCAGCCTGCCCGCAAGCGCGGTCTGGGTGAACCCCCCGGAGTACCGTGCGAGCGAGGCGCAGGTTCTGCAACTCTCCAGACTGCTCGGCATGAAGGTGTCCGACCTCCATCAGCGGGTGGGACAGGAGGAAAAGACCTTCGTCTACCTGCGTCGCCAGGTCGACAGCGATCTCGCACGTCAGGTCGAGTCCTTGCAGATTCCGGGCGTGCACTTGCGCCGGGAGTACAAGCGCTATTACCCCGAAGGCGAGACGGCCGCGCATGTGGTGGGTTTCACCAACGTGGAAGACAGCGGCCAGGAGGGGATCGAGCTCTCCAAGGAGAAACACCTCTCGGGCATCGCCGGCTCGCGGGTGGTGATCCGCGACCGTCTGGGTCGCATCATCGAGGATGTACGGGAGGTTCGTGACCCGCAGCACGGCACAGACATTGCGCTGTCGATCGACAGCAGGATCCAGTTCATTGCCTTCAATGCGATCCGTGATGCGGTCGAGGAACACCGGGCCAAGGCCGCAGCCGCGGTGGTCATCGACGTTGAAACCGGCGAGTTGCTCGCGCTCGCCAACTGGCCGAGCTACAACCCGAATCAGCGCGCACATCTATCCGGAGCCCAATTGCGCAACCGGGTGATCACCGACATCTTCGAGCCCGGTTCGACGATGAAGCCCTTCACCACGGCCCTCGCGCTCAACAGCGCCCGGGTGCGCCCGGAGTCCACCTTCAATGTTGCACCCGGCCGAATGACCATCGGCAGTCACACGATCAGCGACGCGCACGCCTACGGTGTGCTGACCGTGGAGCAGATCCTGCAGAAATCCTCCAACATCGGCACCGCCAAGATGGCGCTGCAGATCCCGCCGCAGGAGATGTGGCAACTCTTCATGCAGGTAGGGTTCGGGCAGGTTCCCGACATCGGTTTTCCCGGGGCTGTTGCGGGGCGGGTCAGGCCCCATCGCACCTGGAAGCCGATCGAGCAGGCCACCATGTCGTATGGTCACGGGATTTCGGTTTCACTGCTGCAGTTGGCCCGCGCCTACTCGATTTTCGCGCGCGACGGCGAGCTGATCCCGGTCACGATGCTGCGTCACGCCGCAAAGGCGCAAGGCGACCCGGTGATCCGCGCCGAAACCGCCAAGACGGTCCGCCGCATGCTCGAACTCGCTGCCGGCCCCGGGGGTACCGCACCGCAGGCGCAGATCCAGGGCTACCGGGTGGCTGGAAAGACCGGCACCGCACACAAGCTCGAAAACGGACGCTATGCAAACAAGTATGTGGCGTCGTTCGTGGGCTTTGCACCGGTTTCCGACCCGCGGATCATTATCGCGGTGATGGTCGACGAGCCCTCGGCCGGCAAGTACTTCGGGGGCCTTGTCGCAGCACCGATCTTTGCACGGATCGGCGGCGAGAGTCTCCGCACCATGCGGGTGATGCCGGATGCTTCGATGCAGGCCTTCACCGTGGCGCAGCCGGTACGTGAACCGGCACCCCCGTCGATTGCTCTGGAGGAGGAGGCTGGCACGCTGAGCGCGTCGGCCCGCGCCACGCAGATGGTGGGCCAGGAGCGGGTGCGGTGAAGCGCACCGACGCGCACAGGGCCGAGGCCGTGCCGGCACCGGACCTGATCCCCGACCTGATCCCGGACCTGGAGCCGGGCCTGATCCCGGTACCGGAACCGGATCCGGCAGTGGCACCGGCCCCTTCACTTTCAACGCAGTGCCTGTCGGCCTTCGACGACCGGCTGGTACGGCAGGCGCTGGACTGGCTTCGTCCCCGCGTGGGGGCGCGGGCGCGGTTGCGCGCAGACAGCCGTGCAGTCAGGGCCGGAGACGTCTTCATTGCGCTTTCGGGGCGTCGCCACAACGGGGCGGGCTTCATTGCGCAAGCTCTGCAGCGGGGCGCGTGTGCCGTGCTGTGCGACGCGCAGTGCCTTGCGCGGAGTCCTGCGCACGATCGTTCCGATACCTTGCCTTCCGCCTCACCCGACGCTGCAGACAATGCCGCCCAGGGAAACGCATCCGCGGCGTCCCAGGGTCCCAACGGGTACGTCGGCAGCGACCCGCGTGTGTTCATCCTCCCCTCGCTGCATCGCTTTGTGGGGCATCTCGCGGGAGCGTTCTATGGTCATCCCTCGCACTGCATCCCGCTTGTGGCGGTAACGGGCACGAACGGCAAGACGAGCGTTTCGTATTGGATGGCGGCGCACTGGAGTGCGCCCTCGGCGGTGATCGGGACGCTTGGCGAGCGCTTCTTCGATCCCGAAGCGGTGCCCGATGACCCGCCACGCACCCGCGAGGACGGCTCAGTCGCTGCGCTCACCACCCCCGATGCGGTTGCCTTGCAAACGCAACTTCGCGATGTTGCCGAACGCGGGGCGCAACTGGTGTCGATCGAGGCCTCGTCGATCGGATTACACCAGGGAAGGCTCCAGGGCTCTATGCCCGCAGTCGCGGTCTACACCCAGCTGAGCCGCGATCACCTCGACTACCACGGCAGCATGCAGAACTATGCGCAAGCGAAGTCAACGCTCTTTCGCCTGCTCGGGCGATCACCCTGGGGGGCGCACGCGGTTATCCATCTCGACGACGCCTGGACGCCAACGATGGTGGACGCTTGTCCCTCTGGAGCCGCGCTCCTCTTTTACGGCCTGGGCGAGGATTTCGATCGGTCGCGCACCCGCGCTCGAGAGCTCGCACAACGCAATCCAGCCCTTTCGGCCCTGCTCTGGGCTTTTCCCGAGGCCGAGGTGGAAGACGACCCCTGCGGTATGCGCCTGCGCTGGCGCTACCTTGCACTCGAGGGGGGGGAGCGGCACAAAGTCCAAAGCGGCGTGCAGACACTGTCGCTTCTCGGACGCTTCAATGCGCTGAACGCTCTGGCGGTTGCGGCGAGCTGGATTGCGCTCGGCCGGCCCGTCGAGCAGGCGCTCGGAGCACTTTCGGGGTTGCGCCCGGTGGATGGCCGGATGGAGCGCCTTGGCGGTGGCAGCACACCCCTGGTGGTGGTTGACTATGCGCATACTCCCGACGCACTTGAACAGGTACTGCTCGCCTTGCGGCCACTTGCCCGGCGGCGCAACGGCCGGTTGATCTGCGTGGTGGGAGCGGGCGGCGATCGCGACGCCGGCAAGCGCGCGCTGATCGGCGCAGTCGCGGTTCGCCATGCAGACCAGGTGTGCCTCACCAGCGACAACCCGCGCAGCGAGAATCCGCTGCAGATCATCGGGCAGATCCTGAGCGGTGCACGCGCCGTGCCCGAGGGCTCCTCGCGCGCGTCCGAAGGATGCCCGGCCGTAAACCCCGGGACCAACGATCGCCAGACCGCGACCTTTGGTGCTGCCGCCGTCCGGGCTCGCTGCCTTTCCACCGAGGTTGATCGCGCTGTGGCGATTGACCAGGTACTTGCCGGGGCAGCGCGAGAGGATGTCGTGCTGATTGCAGGCAAAGGGCACGAGCGCGTCCAGGAAATCGGCGGACAGCGCCTGCCCTTCGATGACCGGCAGCATGCGGCGCTGGCGCTCGCGCGGCACTGGAGTCTGGCGGCCAGCACCGGGGCGCGCCGCTGATGTTCACGCTCGCTGATGCACAGTCGTGGATCGAGGGCGCAAGGCTTGTGGGTGATCCCGGCGTGAAGATCGACGCGGTCTGCACCGATTCGCGGCTTGCGCGCCCGGGGGAACTCTTCGTGGCGCTGATCGGGGAGCGCTTCGATGCCCATGCCTTCATCGGGCAGGTGATTGGCGCGGGGGTGCGCGCGCTGATCTCCTCGCGCGAGATCTCGGCTGACGCGCGGATCGACGGCGAGCTCCGGCGCGGCGTCATACACGGGCTTCAGGTGCCCGACACCACCCTCGCGCTGCAACAACTCGCGGCGGGTTGGCGACGCGAGTTCACGCTGCCGGTGATTGCGGTGACCGGCAGCAACGGCAAGACCACAGTGAAGGAAATGATCGCATCGATCCTGCGCGAAGCCTTTGGTACGGCCGCGCTCTGGAGCCAGGGCAACCTCAACAATGGCTACGGTGTTCCGATGTCGGTGCTTCGTTTGCGCGCGACGCATCGCGCTGCGGTGTTCGAGCTCGGGATCAACCAGGTGGGCGAGATGCACCAGCTGGCACCGATTGCGCAGCCAACCGTAGCCCTGGTCAACAATGCGCAACGCGAGCATCAGGAGTTCCTGCACGGGGTCGAGGCCTCGGCGCGCGAAAACGGGGTTGTCATCGGCGCACTTCCTGCCCACGGATGCGCGGTCTTTCCCGGAGACGAGGTTTGCGCACCGATCTGGAAGACGCTTGCCGGGGAGCGCCGCAGCTTGTGTTTCGGTTGGGATGCGCATTGGCCGGTGCATGCCAGTGACATCCACGGCGCATCGTTCCGCCTGCATCTGGCGGGCCACGCCACACCGCTCAAACTTGCCATTGCCGGCCGCCACAACCTGCGCAATGCCATGGCCGCTGCCGCGTGCGCGCACGCCATCGGCATCGGGATCGAGCCCATCGTTGCCGGGCTGGAGCGCTTTCAGCCGGTGGATGGGCGCTTGCGGCAGATTCCGCTGCATCAGCATGCGCTGCTGATCGACGACAGCTACAACGCCAACCCCGATTCGGTCCGGGCGGCCATCGACCTGCTCGCTGGCATGCCAGGGGAGCGGGTGCTGGTGCTCGGCGACATGGGCGAGGTGGGCGCGCATGGGCGGGCTTTCCACGAGGAGATGGGAGTCCACGCGCGCAACTGCGGGATCGATGCGCTGTGGTTGCTCGGGACGGCCACGCGTGCAACCGCAAAAGCGTTCGGGTCGCGCGCACAGCATTTCGGGGACGATGTCAGGTCGCTGAGCGAAGCGCTCTCGGCGATCGTGGCGCCCTCGTCCAGGGAGCCGGCGAAAACGCTCTCGGCGATCGTGGCGCCCCCGGACGCAGCGCCGAGTGCGTTGGCGGGGCAGGGCGAGGCGGCCCAGCGAAGTCTTGCGATCCTGGTGAAAGGCTCCCGCTTCATGGCCATGGAGCGGGTGGTCAAGGCCCTCACCGAGGGCAGCCTTGCAGGAGTCCGAGCCTGATGCTGCTCGAACTCACCCAATGGCTGGCGAAGGATGTGCGGGCGTTTTCGGTGTTCAACTACATCACCTTGCGCGCGGCACTTGCCACGCTCACCGCGCTGGTGTTCGGCCTGATGATCGGGCCCTGGGTGATCCGACGGCTTGCCGAACTCAAGATCGGGCAGGCTGTCCGCGAAGACGGACCGCAGTCGCATCTGGTGAAGAAGGGGACGCCCACCATGGGTGGAGCGCTCATCCTTCTTGTGCTCGGAGCCACCACGCTGCTGTGGGGCGATCTCGACAACCGCTTCATCTGGATCGTGCTCCTCGTCACGCTCGGCTTCGGCTGGATCGGTTGGGTCGACGATTACCGCAAGGTGGTGCACCGCGATCCGCGCGGGATGCCTGCGCGGGAGAAGTACTTCTGGCAATCGGTGATCGGTCTGCTTGCGGCAGTCTGGCTGGCGTTTGCAGTGCCCTCGCAGAGCAACCTCGAGGCGTGGAACCTCTTTCTACGCTGGGTCGAGTCGGGACTCGACCTCGACCTGCCTCCGCGTGCCGATCTGATCGTGCCCTTCTTCAAGAATGTGGCCTACCCGCTGGGCGTCTTCGGATTCATCATCCTGAGCTACTTCGTGATTGTGGGCACGAGCAATGCGGTGAACCTCACCGATGGTGCTGACGGTCTGGCAACGATGCCCACGGTGCTGGTGGGCAGTGCGCTGGGAATCTTTGCCTACGTGGCAGGCCACGCAGTCTTCGCAAAGTACCTGCTGATTCCCCATATACCCGGCGCGGGCGAACTCACGGTCTTCTGCGGTGCGCTCGCGGGCGCCGGCCTCGCCTTCCTCTGGTTCAACGCCTATCCCGCGCAGGTCTTCATGGGCGACGTGGGCGCACTCGCGCTCGGCGGAGCGCTCGGCACGGTGGCGGTGATCGTGCGCCAGGAGATCGTGCTCTTCATCATGGGGGGCGTCTTTGTGGCCGAAACCATCTCGGTGATGCTTCAGGTGGGGTGGTTCAAATATACGAAACGGCGTTACGGCGAAGGCAGAAGGATCTTCCGCATGGCGCCGCTCCATCACCACTTCGAGGTGGGTGGCGTGAGCGAGTCGCAAGTGGTTGTGCGCTTCTGGATCGTGACGATGATGCTTGTGCTCTTTGGCCTCTCAACCCTGAAGCTGCGCTGAGAACCTTCGCGTGACGACCGCAACCCATCTTTCGGGAGAACCACCGTGCACACTCTAGACGCTTCCTCCCTGGCCTCGCTCGGCGGCTGGTTGCACCGCGTCCGCGGCGCCGGACCCGGCCCGCTCCGCCGCAGTGCCCCGTTTACCGCAGGTGCCCTGCCCGCCGCTGCACCAGTCCAGCCGCTCGCCCCGGGGCGGATGTTGCCCGCAGTGCCTGCACCGAACGCGCGTGCCCGGCCGCTTGCGGTGCGCGGTTCGGATCGACCAGCATCTTCGGCGCGACCTTCGGCACGCTCGGCTTCGGGCGCGCGTGCAAGTGCGCATCCGGCGGTCAAACCGCTCCTTGATCCCTTGCAATGGCCAGGGCGGCAGGTGCTTGTGCTCGGTACCGGTGCGTCGGCACACGCCATGATTGCCTGGCTCAAGCGCTGCGGCGCGCAGGTCCGGGTGGCCGATACCCGCGAGACGCCGCCGCAGGCCGGGCAGTTGCGCGCAATCCACCCTGAACTCAACATGCGCTTCGGTGCGCCACAGGAGCAATGGCTCGACGATGTCGATCTCATTGCCTGGTCGCCAGGACTCTCGATTGAGAAAGGGCCGGGCGCACAGATCGCAGCCTGGGCGCTGGAGCGGTCGATCCCGGTGGCTGGCGAGATCGAGTTCTTTGCGCAGGCGCTCGCCGGACTCCGCGCCCGGGGTTACCGCCCGGACCTGATTGCGGTGACCGGAACGAACGGCAAGACCACCACGGTGGGAATGCTCGAGCAAATCTGCCGGCATGCGGGCCGCCGCTGCCGCCTCGCCGGCAACGTGTCGCCAGCGGCGCTCGAGGCGCTGGCCGAGGAACTCGACGCGGCCGGAATCGGGCTTGAGCACGCTGCACAGGGGCCGCTCTCGGACGAGGTGCTGCAGCGCCTGCCCCAGGTGTGGGTGCTGGAACTCTCGAGTTTTCAACTCGCCCTGTGCAGCAGTCTGCAGCCCGACGCAGCCTGCATCCTCAACCTGAGCGAGGATCATCTCGACTGGCACCGCGACATGGCGAGCTATCTGGCAAGCAAACAGCGCATCTATGCGCCGGAGACCTTTGCGGTGTACTCGCGCGACGATCCGGCAACCCAGCCTCGAAGCCGGAGCGTGCGCCGCAGCGTACGTTTCGGCCTCTCCCCGCCAACCGCACCCGGCGATCTGGGCGTGGGCGGAATCCAGGGGCTCAATTGGCTGGTCGAGGCGCTCGTCCCGGATGAGCCCCCGGGGCGGCGCAAGCGTAGCGAGACACCCGCGCAAAGGCTTCGGCCGCTCATGCCAGCCGATGCGCTTCGTGCGCGTGGCACTCACAACCACATCAACGCGCTCGCGGCTGTGGCACTCGGTCGTGCGATCGGGATCCCGATGGCAAGCGTGTTGCACGGCTTGCGCGGGTTTACGCCCGGAGCCCACCGCTGTGAGGTGGTCGCCGTAATCGACGCCGTGAGCTTCATCGACGACAGCAAGGGTACCAACGTGGGCGCAACGATCGCAGCGCTGCGCGGCCTGGACATGCCCTGCCACCTGATTGCGGGCGGACTTGGCAAGGGACAGGATTTCGCGCCACTCGGGCTTGCGATCCTCGAGCGTGCCTCGTCGGTCGCGTTGATCGGCGAGGCGGCCGAAGCCATCGAGGCTGCGGTGCACGCCGCCCAGCGCGAGACCGGCGCTGCCGCCCCCTGCGCCCTGGCCCGCTTTGACTCGCTCGAAGCCGCCCTGCGATGGTCGGCGGGCCTGGCAAGGGCCGGCGAGGCGGTGCTGCTCTCGCCAGCATGCGCAAGTCTCGACATGTTCCGCGATTATCGCCACAGGGCCCAGGTCTTTCGCACGTCTGTTGCCGACTTCGGTCGGGCTCGATCGCAGGCGGTCGCCGACGCATGAGACTTGCCAGCAGCACGGCTGCGAGCCCCGCGCACATGGCCGGCCTCGCTTCGGGCCCGGCTCCGGGCCCGGCTCCGCGCCTTGATCCACGCCTTGATCCGCGCCTTGATCCGGGCACTCGGGCGGGCGGGGCTGCCGGGAAGTCTCGCCTCACGAAAAGCCTGGGGTGGCGTTTCGCCTGGGGCTGGTGGCGTCGCGCCTCGGCAATGCCCTGGCGCCGCGCGGCGAGTACCCCCGCCGTGGGTGGACGTGCGGCGCGCGGTCCTGCGGTGGCCCTTCCGGCAGCTTCCGAGATCGATCATGCGCTGCTCGCAGTGAGCCTGGGATTGCTGCTCTTCGGTCTGGTGATGGTGTATTCGGCTTCGGTTGCCCTGCCCGATTCGCCGCGTTTTTCCGCCTACAAGTCGTGGCACTTCCTGCTACGGCATGCGCTAGCGGTCGGCGTCGGGCTGATGGCTGCCGCCGTGATGCTGCGCATGCCCACGAAGGTGCTGCAGCGCTGCGCCGGGCTGCTTTTCCTTCTGGGACTGCTCCTGCTGATCCTCGTGCTGATCCCGGGGCTCGGCAAGTCGGTCTATGGCGCAAGGCGCTGGCTGTCGTTGTCGGTGATCAACCTTCAGCCATCGGAGCTGATGAAGATCTTCGTGATCCTGTATGTGGCCGACTACACCGTGCGCAAGCAGGACTACATGCACCATTTCTCCAAGGGCTTTCTGCCGATGGGTACCGCAGTGGCCCTGGTTGGACTGCTGCTCCTGATGGAGCCCGACCTCGGTGCCTTTGTCGTGATCGCCGCGGTGGCGATGGGGATTCTCTTTCTCGGGGGCGTCAACGGCAAACTCTTCAGCGGGCTGATCCTGATTGCGCTGGGCACCTTTGCCCTTCTCATCCAGCTGTCGCCCTGGCGGCGCGAGCGGATCTTTGCCTACCTCGATCCCTTCGAGCCCAACAATGCGCTTGGCAAGGGCTACCAGCTCACCCATTCACTGATCGCCTTTGGCCGTGGCGAATGGCTCGGTGTGGGTCTGGGGGGCTCCGTGGAGAAGCTCCACTACCTTCCGGAGGCGCATACCGACTTCCTGCTTGCGGTGGTGGGCGAGGAACTCGGGCTACTGGGGGTGGCGATCACGATCTTTGCCTTCTTCTGGCTTACCCGCCGCGCCTTTCAGATTGGACGTCAGGCGCTCGCCATGGAGCGCACCTACGCCGGGCTTGTCGCCCAGGGTATTGCCTTGTGGATCGGTACCCAGGCCTTCATCAACATGGGCGTGAACCTCGGGCTGCTGCCCACCAAGGGTCTCACGCTGCCGCTGATGAGCTATGGCGGTACCGGCATTCTGGTGAACTGCACCGCAATCGGCATCCTGCTGTGTATCGATCGCGAGAACCGGCTGGCGATGCGCGGGGGCAAGGTATGAAAACCTCTCGGAGCTGCAGCGTCGCCGGAGGCGGCGGGTGATGCCCTGCCTGATGGTCATGGCCGGCGGCACCGGAGGCCATGTGATCCCGGGTCTGGCCGTCGCCGAGCGACTGCGGCGCGAAGGCTGGAGGGTGGTGTGGCTGGGGAACCCCGCGGGCATGGAAGCCCGACTCACCGGGGAAGTCGGCGTGCCGATGCGACCGCTGCAGTTCTCAGGCCTGCGCGGCAAGGGGATCGGCACTGCGGTGCTCCTGCCGCTTCGCCTGCTGCGCGCCTTTGCGCAGGCGCTGAGTGCGCTGCGCGCCGAGCGGCCCGATGTGGTGCTCGGCATGGGCGGCTATGTGGCGTTTCCGGGGGGGATGATGGCGAGCCTTCTGGGGTGTCCACTGCTGATCCATGAGCAGAATTCGGTGGCGGGTCTGTCCAACAAGGTGCTTGCCCGGCTCGCCGACGAGGTCTGCGAAGCCTTTCCCGGCTCGTTTGGAGCTGCGCTGCGACCGGCGCCGCTCTGGGTCGGCAACCCGGTCCGCGAGGCGATTGCGGCGCTCGCGCCGCCTCAGCAGCGCTACCGCGAGCGTGAGGGACCGTTGCGCATTCTGGTGCTCGGGGGGAGTCTTGGAGCGCAGGCGATCAACACGCTCGTGCCTCGGGCGCTGGCACGGATCTCGCGCGCACACCGCCCGGTGGTTGTGCATCAGTCGGGAGAGGCTCACGCCGAGGGCCTGCGGCAGGCGTACCACGCGGCTGCGGTCGACGCCGAGGTGCGCCCCTTCATCGACGACATGGCACAGGCCTACGGCAATGCCGATCTCGTGATCGCGCGAGCCGGTGCGATGACCGTCTCCGAAGTGGCAGCCGCCGGCGTGGCGGCGCTCTTCATACCGTTTCCGCACGCAGTCGACGACCACCAGACCCACAACGCCGGCTTTCTTGCCGACGCCCACGCGGCATGGTGCTTTCAGCAGGACGCCTTCACCCCCGAGCTGCTTGCGGATCTTCTGCGGGCGCTCGATCGCGAGCGGCTGATGCAGATGGCGGTGGCGGCACGCAGGCAGGCCAAGCTCGATGCGCTCGACACCCTCGCGGCGGCCTGCGGCCGGCTTGCGGGTGCCTCTGTGGGACTGGCTTCGTGAGACACAAGGTGCGGCACATCCACTTCGTGGGCATTGGCGGAGCGGGCATGAGCGGAATCGCTGAAGTGTTCCTCAACCTCGGCTACCGCATTTCGGGGTCGGACCTGAGCGAGTCGGCCGTCACGCGCAGGCTGTCAAGTCTTGGCGCCACGGTGTATCAGGGCCACGCCGCCGCGCAGATCGAAGGTGCCGACTGCATCGTGCTCTCGGCGGCAGTGCGGCCCGACAACCCCGAGCTCGTCGCCGGGCGCTCGCGGCGCATACCGCTCGTTCCTCGCGCCATGATGCTTGCCGAGTTGATGAAGCTCAAGCAGGGCATCGCGGTGGCCGGAACCCATGGCAAGACCACCACCACATCGCTGGTGGCCTCGGTCCTTGCCGCAGGCGGCAAGGATCCGACTTTCGTGATCGGGGGACGGCTCAACAGCGCCGGTGTGAATGGGCGCCTGGGCAGCGGCGAGATGATCGTGGTTGAAGCCGACGAGTCGGATGGCTCCTTCCTCAACCTCTCCCCCAGTCTGGCGATCATCACCAACATCGACGCAGACCACATGGAGACCTATGCGCACGACCCGGCCCGGCTGCGCCAGGCCTTCGTGGAGTTCACCCATCGTCTACCCTTCTACGGCGCGGCGATCGTGTGCGTCGACGACCCCGGGGTGCGCAACATCCTGCCTTTCGTATCGAAGCCGCTGCTCACCTACGGCACACGCGACGATGCACAGATCCGTGCAACCGCGTTGCGCGCCGAAGGTGCGAGCATGCACTTCCGGGTCTTGCGCGAGTCGGGTTCGCCGCTCGAGGTGCGGCTCAACCTGCCCGGGCGGCACAACGTGCTCAATGCGCTGGCCGCCATCGGTGTGGCCGAGGAACTCGGGCTCGCAGACGAGGCGGTGCTCGGTGCGTTGCGCGAGTTCAAGGGCGTGGGCCGGAGGTTTCAGCGCTTTGGCGAGATGCCTGCACGCGGGGGGGGCAGTTTCACGCTGATCGACGACTACGGTCACCACCCGGTGGAAATGGCTGCGGTGCTCGCGGCCGCGCGCGGGGCCTTTCCGGGCAGGCGTCTGCTGCTTGCTTTTCAGCCCCACCGTTACACCCGCACCCGCGACCTCTTCGAGGACTTCGTTGCGGTGATGGGCACAGCCGACCGGGTACTGCTCAGCGAAGTCTACGCCGCAGGCGAAGCGCCGATCGTGGCGGCAGACGGTCGATCGCTTGCCCGCGCCCTGCGCGTGGCAGGCCGCGTGGAGCCGATCTTCTGCGAGACCCTGGCGCAACTCGAGCTGGCGGTGATCGAACAGGCGCAAGCCGACGATGTGGTGATCGCGATGGGGGCCGGGTCGATCGCCACGCTCGCGCCTGCGATCCGCTTGAGCCTCCTCGGGGAGCATGGCGATGACTGAGCGCAAGGGCGAAGTGGCAGTGCTGATGGGCGGGGCTTCGGCCGAGCGCGAGATTTCGCTGCGTTCGGGGCGCGGTGTGTTGGCCGCGCTGCAAAGCCGGGGCGTGCAGGCTTTCGCGTTCGACCCGGCCGTGCAGCCGCTCGACGATCTTCGGCGTCTGGGAGTGGAGCGGGTTTTCATTGCACTACACGGCCGCTACGGCGAGGACGGCACGGTGCAGGGTGCGCTGGAGCTTCTGGGTATTGCCTACACCGGCTCGGGCGTGCAGGCTTCGGCGCTCGCGATCGACAAGATCCGTACCAAGCAGATCTGGAGCTTTCTCGGTTTGCCCACTCCGCAGAGTCTGGCGATCGGGCCCTTGAGCCAGCCGCACGAGATTGTGGCTGCGCTTGGCCTCCCGGTGGTGGTCAAGCCCTGTCGCGAGGGTTCCACGCTGGGCTTGAGCAAAGTGCATCGGGTGGAGGAGCTCGAGGCTGCGATCGCGCTTGCCACCCGCAGCGACGCCCTGAGCCTTGCCGAGCAGCTGATTGCAGGCCGTGAACTCACGGTGGCGGTGCTCGGAGAGGCAAGCCAGGCGCGTGCACTTCCGATCGTGGAGATCCGTGCGCCAGAAGGCAACTACGACTACCAGCACAAGTATTTCACCGAGGACACCGAGTACCTGTGCCCGGCACCGCTCGATGCGGAGCTAGGGGCACGCGTTCAGGCGCTTGCAGTACGGGCCTATGCTGCCCTCGGCTGCTCGGGATGGGGTCGGGTCGACCTGATGCTCGATGCAGGCGGCAATCCCTGGCTTCTCGAGGTGAATACCTCGCCCGGCATGACCGATCACTCGCTTGTGCCGATGGCTGCGCGGGCTCTTGGCATCTCCTATGCCGACCTGGTGTTGCGTCTGCTCGATGCTGCAAGTCTCAAGCTGAGGGCTGCCGCATGAGCCGCAAAGGGGCTCTGGCATGAGCACGCCTGCCCGGGGCAGACGTCGCGGTCAGGCGCAGGTCGCTGCGGCGCAGGTGCGAATCAACCGGATTGCCGCGCAGTTCCTGCGGCGCATGTGGAACGACCCGCGCTGGGCCAATCGCGCAGCGCTTGTGCTCGCGGCGCTTGCGCTGCTTGCGCTTTTCTGGGGTGCCGGCCGCTGGATCGCCGGACGGCCGATCTTCGTGATGCAACAGGTGATCGTGGAGGCGGTGCCGGGGCAGACGCTGCGCCACCTGAGCGAGGAGTCCTTTGCCTTCACCCTGCGCCGCCAGAGCGTGGGCAGCTTCTTTGCCCTCGACCTCGAGGCGGTGCGCGCGCAGACCGAACAGGTCGACTGGGTGCGACGGGCGCAGGTGCGCAGGGTGTGGCCCAACGCGCTGCACCTCACCGTTGAGGAGCACCGGCCGATGGCCACGTGGAACGCAGACCGCCTGATCAATGACCATGGGGAACTCTTCACCGCCAACGTGGCCGAGGCAGAGGCCAGCGGCGCGCTACCGCAACTGCTGGGGCCCGAAGGCAGCCAGGCGCAGGTGCTCGCACGGTGGCGCGAATTGCAGGCCTGGTTGGCACCGGCGGGCCGTAGCCCGGTGACCTTGTCACTTTCGGCGAGCCACGCGTGGCAGGCGCGCCTCGACGACGGCACCCTGATGCTGCTTGGGCGCGACGAGGGTCTGGGGATGGACCATCGGGTGGCGCGCTGGGTGGAATCGCACCGCAGCGTGGCCGAACGCCTGAACAAGCCGGTGGCGGTGGTGGACTTGCGCTACCCCAACGGCTTTGCCCTGCAACTGGCTGCCGTCGACCCTTCCCAGGCCGGCGCGCGCAAAAGTGCAAAGAGGGACAAATGACGCGCGATGTGAAGGATCTGATCGTTGGACTGGACATCGGCACGACCAAGATCGTGGCGATGGTGGCCGAACTCACCGCCGACGGCAGACTCGAGGTGATCGGGCTCGGTCAGCACGAGTCGCGCGGCCTCAAGAAAGGCGTTGTGGTCAACATCGAGGCCACGGTGGCATCGATCCAGCGGGCACTCGAAGAGGCCGAACTCATGGCCGACTGCAAGATCCGCGCGGTCTACACAGGAATTGCCGGCAGCCACATCCGCAGCTTCAACTCCTCCGGCATGGTGGCGATCAAGGACAAGGAGGTCACCGAGGCCGACGTTGCCCGGGTGATCGAAACCGCCAAGGCAGTCAACATCCCCACCGACCAGCAGATCGTGCATGTGCTGCCCCAGGAATTCGTGGTGGACGGCCAGGACGACATCCGTGAGCCGATCGGCATGAGCGGGGTGCGGCTCGAGACCAAGGTACACATCGTGACCGGTGCGGTCTCTGCGGCGCAAAACATCGTGAAGTGCGTGCGCCGCTGCGGTCTGGAAGTGCTGGACCTGATCCTGCAGCCGCTCGCCTCGAGTTACGCGGTGCTCACACCCGATGAGAAGGAACTCGGCGTTGCGCTGGTCGACATCGGGGGTGGCACAACCGACATCGCCATCTTCACCGAGGGAGCCATCCGGCATACCGCAGTGATTCCGATCGCGGGCGACCAGATAACCAACGACATCGCGATGGCGCTGCGCACCCCCACCCCGGAGGCCGAGGAAATCAAGCTGCGTCACGGAATCGCCAAGCAGGTGCTCGCCGATCCCGCCGAGCGCATCGAGGTTCCCGGGCTCGGCGACCGTGCGCCACGGCACATGTCGCGCCAGGCGCTCTCTGCGGTGATCGAACCCCGGGTGGAGGAACTCTTTTCGCTCGTCAACCAGGTGATTCGCGAGTCCGGCTACGAGGAACTGCTGTCCTCGGGGATCGTGATCACCGGGGGCTCCACCCTGATGCCGGGCATGGTCGAGCTCGCCGAGGATGTGTTCCTCAAGCCGGTGCGGGTGGGCATGCCCGACTACCAGGGTGGACTGGCTGACGTGGTGGCATCGCCGCGCTTTTCGACCGCGCTGGGGTTGCTGCAGGAGGCGCGCATGCAGCGCCTGAGGGGATTAAGGGTGGCGCAGCAGGGGGGCTCCTTCAGGGAGACGATGCGGCGCATGAAGGACTGGTTTCTCGGCAACTTCTAGCCGGGGGCGGTAGGGGTGTCGGCGGCGGCGGCGGCCGGCAGGGTGGCACTGGAAAGGTCAAGCGGAGGGTACATCATGGGTCTCGAAATGCTGGAGGATGAAATCCCGCCCGAGGGCGCGGTCATCAAGGTGGTGGGAGTGGGGGGCGCAGGCGGCAACGCAGTCAATCACATGATCATGCGTGGCGTGCAGGGGGTGGAGTTCATTGCGATGAACACGGACAAGCAGGCGCTGATCCGTTCGGGGGCGTTGAACACGATCCAGCTCGGCGAGGCTGGACTGGGTGCCGGGGCCAACCCCGAGGCTGGACGCGATTCGGCGCGGGCGCGCGAAGCCGAGATCCGGGCAGCTCTGGAAGGCGCCAACATGGTCTTTCTCACTGCGGGCATGGGCAAGGGCACCGGGACCGGGGCTTCGCCGGTGGTGGCCTCGATCGCCAAGCAGATGGGCATCCTCACGGTGGGGGTGGTGACCAAGCCCTTCGACTTCGAGGGGGTGCGCAAGATGCGCGTGGCCGATGCCGGCATTGATGCGCTGGTGGAGCATGTGGACTCGCTGATCGTGGTGCTCAACCAGAAGCTCTTTGAGGTGATGGATGAGGATGCAACGCTGCAGGACGCCTTCAAGCAGGCCGACAATGTGCTGCACAACGCGGTGGCCGGCATCGCAGAGATCATCAATGTTCCCGGCCTGGTGAACGTTGACTTTTCGGATGTGCGCACGGTGATGGCCGAGCAGGGCAAGGCGATGATGGGGATCGGCGAAGCGGCCGGAATGGACCGGGCGCGGATCGCAGCCGAGCAGGCGGTGGCCTCGCCTCTGCTCGACGGAGTGGATCTCAACGGCGCGCGCGGCGTGATCGTGAACATCACCGCAAGCAACAGCCTGAGGCTGCGCGAAACCAACGAAGTGATCAACACCATCCGGCACTTCTGCTCTGACGATGCCACGATCAT
>Ga0194129_10005419_pt1 | contig 16301 bp, 19 predicted proteins | sample TA2KigCa35mmetaG_FD_150862 | JGI IMG/M metagenome (GOLD analysis project Ga0194129, IMG submission 150862) | Freshwater microbial communities from Lake Tanganyika, Tanzania - TA2015038 Kigoma Deep Cast 35m | ecosystem: Environmental > Aquatic > Freshwater > Lake | place: Tanzania: Lake... | reverse complement strand
TCTACATAGAGGGGATCGAGGTGTCCGATGGGGGTGCGGGCCAGGGCCTCGAGAACGGTGGGATGGGCGTTCGAAGGTCCCGGGCCCAGCAGCAGGCGCGAGGGCGTGTTGATCGGCTCCAGGACGTGTCGGTGGCTGGAGTTGATGGGAAAGGGCACGGGAGAGGGCAGTGTGGCGGGTGAGCGTGATGCGTGCGGCGAGCCTAAAAGGCCGCTCAGCGAGCCCTCACGTTGGTGGCCGCGAGACCGCGGCAGAGATGCTCGAACGGGGCGCGCACCCAGCCACTCGCAGCCGTGAGATTGGCCTCAGCAGCCTTCTCACACACCACATCGGCCAGCAGGGCGATGCTGCGCACCGTGGGACCGGTCGGCACCCCAAGACTCTTGTAGGTGTCGTCGAGACCGTTGAGCACGCGCTCATTGAGCATGGTGACGTCATCGGCCACCAGGGCGTAGCTGGCGTAGCGCAGGAAATAATCCATGTCGCGCAGGCAGGCCGACAGCCGGCGGGTGGTGTAGGCATTGCCACCGGGCAGGATCAGTTCCGGATCCGCCAGCCACAGGCGCTGGGCCGCCTCCCTCACGATCTCCGCGGCATCCCGGTTGATCAGCTCAACCACCGCAAGGCGATCGGCTGCCTCAGTGTAGTAGCCGTTCATGCGGTCGATGGCATCCCGATCGAGGTAGCGACCGAGCTGGTCGTAGCGGCCGATCAGACCGGTGATGGCATCACGCATGACGGAACGAACGGGTCGTTTCTGTGCCTTGAAAGTAGCACCGTTGAAGCTGGAAGAACCAAGGCTGGGGCGGCGTTCTGGGCAATTTGACAGAAACGGTTACGCAAGCCGATGGCAGCGCCGCCAGCCCTGGCAAGCGGGAAAACGGTTACTACCGATACAAAAGCCAGGCCGGGGTGATCCGTACCTTCTCGCCCAAGCCGCTCAAGCCGCGGCATCATCCCCCTCCTGTGTCATGGCCAAAACAGCCCAAGACGTTCTGCGCATGATCAAGGACGAAGGGATCGAGCTGATCGATCTCAAGTTCGTCGACCTCCACGGCAAGTGGCAGCACCTGACCGTTTGCCAGGACCTGATCGATGCCGAAGCCTTCAGCAGCGGCGTGGCCTTTGACGGCTCCTCGATTCGCGGCTGGAAGGCCATCAACGAGTCGGACATGGCGATGGTGCCCGACCCCAACACCGCCTGGATCGACCCCTTTTACAGCCACAAAACCCTCAGCCTGATCTGCTCGATTCAGGAGCCCCGCAGCGGCAAGCCCTACAGCCGCTGCCCCCGTGCCCTGGCCCAGAAGGCCCTGGAGTACCTGGGCACCACCGGCATCGCCGACACGGCCTATTTCGGTCCAGAGCCGGAGTTTTTCATCTTCGATGACGTCCTTTACAAGAGCAGCAACGGCGGCTCCTTCTACCAGGTCGATTCGATCGAGGCCGCCTGGAACACCGATCGCGTCGAAGAGGGCGGCAACCTGGGCTACAAGGTGCTGCTCAAGGAGGGGTACTTCCCTGTTGCCCCCAACGACACCCTGCAAGACATCCGCAGCGAGATGCTGCTGACGATGGGAAGCCTGGGCGTGCCGATCGAGAAGCAGCACCACGAGGTGGCGACGGCCCAGCACGAACTCGGCATCAAGTTCGCTGAGCTGATCAGCGCAGCCGACAACGTGATGATCTACAAGTACGTGGTGCGCAACATCGCGCGCAAGTACGGCAAGACCGCCACGTTCATGCCCAAGCCCGTGTTTGCCGACAACGGCAGCGGCATGCACGTGCACCAGAGCCTGTGGAAGGGCGGCCAGCCGCTGTTCTTTGGGGAAGGCACCTACGCCAACCTGTCGCAGACGGCCCGCTGGTACATCGGCGGTCTGCTCAGGCACGCCCCCAGCTTCCTGGCCTTCACCAATCCGACCACCAACAGTTACAAGCGTCTGGTGCCGGGCTTTGAAGCCCCGGTGAACCTGGTGTATTCCCAGGGCAACCGCTCAGCGGCGGTGCGGATCCCGCTCACCGGCCCCAGCCCCAAGGCCAAGCGCCTCGAGTTCCGCTCCGGTGACGCCCTGGCCAATCCCTACCTGGGCTTTGCCGCCATGCTGATGGCCGGAATCGATGGCATCAAGAACCAGATCGATCCGGGCGACGGCACCGACGTCGACCTTTTCGAACTGTCGGCCGAGGAGCTGGCCAAGATCTCGACCGTGCCCGCATCGCTCAACGGGGCCCTGGAAGCCCTCGATGCCGACAAGGACTACCTGTTGGCCGGTGGGGTCTTCACGGAAGACTTCATCAACAACTGGATTGCCCTCAAGTACGAGGAGGTGCAGCAGCTGCGCCAGCGGCCCCACCCCCACGAGTTCACCATGTACTACGACGCTTGATCCCGCTATTTCGCTCAAAGCCTCCTCCTAGTAGGGGGCTTTTTACTGCGAATCTCAGCTAAAAGAGGGTACTTCCGGAGGCTAGATGGTGGCTAAATGGTGGCTAAACGAGGGTTAGAAGAGGCCCTCACGAGCTGGTCAGAGGCAAGGGCAAATCCATCGGACCGCGCAGCTCCTTCTGCCGTTGGTACGAAGGCCGGCCGAGCTTCTGGTTTGAAGAGAACGTAGCCACCCAGCATCGGCGGGACGGCTTGCTGCAGGCACCTAATCAACATGAATTCTGGAGCCAACTGCGCAATCCTAGCAGCGACTGTTGTGTCACATGGGTGTCATCGACCTTGACCTGCCGATAGCAAGTGCGCTCGCCTTACTCGAGCGCCCTGTACGGATGTCGAGGAATGCAGCGATGATCGAGTGGAGGGGGCTGCAGAAGGCGGGGGTGGAAGCGGGTTGCGGCACAGTAGTGAGATTGTGCTGGAATGCCAGGTGGAACCCAAGCAAGGTATTGCCTAGACTCGCCCAATCAAATATGTAAACAGCAGATGCGCCACTTCGCGCCACTTGTACTGTCATTGCTGTTGCCCTCAACCCAGCCAAGCATTTGGGGAACAGCCGTATCAGCAGCGGCGATATTGATCTCACAACAACCCGCTAAAGTACAAAACGCAGAGTCAGTTGCCAAAATCGCTCAGGCCATCATGGTGGGCATAGAGGGGGTAACACAGGGATCTGGCGTTCTGGTGAAGCGCGACGGCAACCATTACACGGTTTTAACTGCGTGGCATGTGGTCAGCGACCAAGGACCAGGCGAGGAGCTTGAGATATTTATCCCTGATGGGCAGCGTCATCAACTGGAGCAGGGAAGCATTAAGCGGGTGGGAGAAGTGGACATGGCTGTTATTTCATTCACTAGCAGTAACACTTACAAGGTTGCCTCTATTGGAGACGTCAAAAAAATCTCGATGGGAAGTCCCATCTTTGTTGCTGGGGTCCCCTTGATTACTGAAGCCGTCAATGCGAGGATTTTGCGATTTCTTAAAGGAGATGTTATTGCCAATGCAACTGTCGCAATTGCCAATGGCTATCAACTGCTGTATTCAAACCCTACACTGCCTGGAATGAGTGGTGGTGCCGCACTCAATGCACAGGGTCAGCTAGTGGGAATCCATGGGCAGGGTGAGACTGATATCCAGATGAGCGAGCAGCAGGATGTTGCAGTGAAGACGGGCACGAATCAGACTGTGCCAATTATTTACTACAGCAAATGGCTATCTGGCTCACTACATGTTTCTTCTCCAGCCATTCCTAGCAGCGCCGATGATTTCCTGGTTGAGGCCAGAACGTTGGCTGGCAAAAAAGGAAGAGAGCAGGATGTGATTAGGTTATCAAGCAAAGCACTTGAGATGATTCAAAGTGCTGAGGCATATTTTATACGAGCTTACGCCAGGGATGATTTGGGTGATTCGCAAGGGGCCATAGATGATTACAGTCAGGCAATAAGATTAAATCCTCAATTCGTCAACGCCTTCTTAAATCGCGGGAAGATCCGTTTGCGCAAAACCCGAGATTACACAGGAGCGGTTGAAGACTACACAAAAGCAATGTCTACTGACCTGCCTTCTTTAGTGCTCATAGACGCCATTGGCCCCCGAGCACAAACTAATATTTATATGCAGGACATAGTTGGCATGTGCGATGATTACAGGCTTCAACAATCGCTTATAGACTCTAGGCCTGATTTAAAGGCTCTGAAGAATGACCGGAACGTGAGAGAAGGAATCAACAAAGTTTTATCCTTCTGCCCAAAATCTTAAGTGGTTCATGAAGGGGCTTTTTGCTGCAGCGACGTGCTGCGCATCGTTGCTGGAACGATCAACCACGGCGCATCTGGGCAATGGAGGAGGCATGCAGGTGCTTCTCGCGGGCCTGGCGCTGGGCCCAGGCCTGCTGTTGGTGCAGGGCGTCACCCACTGGATTGGGGTCGTGGTGCTGGGTGATCTGGGCCAGTTGAGCCTCGTGCAGGCGCCGATCGTGCGCCTGCTGCTGCGCCCAGGTCTGGAATTCGGGCTCAGGCCTGGCGGGCGCGCCGCCGCTGGGGGAATCAGCCATGGCAACAACTTTAAAACTTCTGACAAGAAAAGCCTGACGCAGGCGCTGTAGCCGTTGCTACAAAACACAGGATCCTTAACAGTGGCTTCGCTCACGGCCGCTGCTGGTGATCCGTTGAAATGGGGGCTGTGAACCACTAAGCGGCCCTGAGTTCAGCGCCCACCCTTGTTGCCATGGCCGATCTGCTGACCAAAATCGCCTACCAGACCATGCAGCAGGGCAAAGGGCTGCTGGGCCTCGTGCACAAGGAGACCAGCACCCGCCTGATGACCCTGGTCGCCCCGGAAGGGTCACCCAAGACCAAGCCCGTGTCGGCGGAGCTGTTTCGCCAGATCAAGGCGGCGATGGACCGCCTGCAGGAGATCGACTGGGAAGAAGCCGAACGGGGGCTGTATCCGACCTCGCTGTTGTTTGACGCCCCCTGGCTCGACTGGGCCGCCCGCTACCCCCTGGTGTGGCTGGACACGCCGCGCAGCTGGAACCGGCGGGTGGAGCGCAATGTGCGCGACCTGCCCCGCGACATCGACCCGCAGGCCTATCCGGAGTACTACCTGCAGAACTTTCACCACCAGAGCGACGGGTACCTGAGCGACACCTCGGCCTCGCTCTACGACCTGCAAGTGGAGATCCTGTTTAACGGCAACGCCGATCCGATGCGGAGGCGGGTTCTGGCACCTCTGCTGCAGGGGCTTTCCGGTTTTGGCGAGCGACCGGCCACCCAGCTGCGGGTGCTGGATGTCGCGGCTGGCACAGGTCGCACCCTCAGACAACTTCGCGGGGCCCTGCCCCGGGCCCAGTTGGTGGGCTTGGACCTCTCCCATGCCTACCTGCGCCAGGCCAATCGCTGGCTGAGCCAGCTGCCCGGTGAACTGCCCCAGCTGGTGCAGGGGAACGCCGAGGCGATGCCCTTCGCCGACGCCAGCATGCAAGGGGTGACCTGCGTGTTTCTGTTGCATGAACTGCCGGCCGAGGCCAGGCAGAACGTGATCAATGAGTGTTATCGGCTGCTGGAGCCCGGTGGCGTGCTGGTGCTGGCTGATTCGGTGCAGCTGGCTGATTCCCCGCAGTTTGAGCTGGTGCTCGACAACTTCCGCAAGGCTTTTCACGAGCCGTACTACGCGGATTACATTCGCGACGACATCGAACTGCGCCTGCAGCAGGCTGGCTTTGCATCCATCAGTGGGGCCACCCACTTCATGTCGCGGGTGTGGCAGGCGCGCAAACCACGCTGAGCTCAGCGCCCCAACCACCAGGCCAGCACCATGCCGGCCCCACCCCAACGCAGGATCAGCCAGAAGCGCTCGCCCTCGGCGGCCACCCGCAACCCCTGCGGCAGTGGATCCAGCAGCCGTTGCGCCAGCGCAAGGCGCTGGCGGTGGCGCCGCGCCGCGACGCCGGTGGCCCCGCGGGCCTGGCCGGGCAGGGCGAGCACGCCGGCGAGTTGGTGCAGCACCCCCCCCCGGTGTGACACGCCAGGTTTCTGTTCACGCCCCAGCATCCGAGACCATCGCGCTGACGCCAGGATGGCGCAGGCCACTGGCAAGGACAGACGCGTGAGCGACCGGCAACAGGACTGGCCCAGCGAGGCCCTAGACACGGCGGTAAAGCTGCAACGGCAGCTCAGCATTGGCGAGCGCGACTGGCATCGGCTCAAGGCCCAACGCCCGCGCCGCGCTGCCGAACAGCTGGCCGCCGCCCTGGTGCAGCTGCTGAGCGGGGATCAACCGGGCGCCCCCCAGTCGACCCCCGCCCGCCAACGTGCCCTGGAGCTGGTGGAGCATGCCGAGCGCTGGCTGAGGGCCGAGATCAGCGACCCCAGTTGCGCCACTCACCGCCGCCGCGCCAATGACACGACGACGCCCGAAGAACGGCTGACCGCGAGCTGAAGCCGATTGCCGCGGCGGCTCCAACGCACATCGTCGAAGCAGTGGTGGATCAGGAACAGGCCACGCCCCGAGCGGGCGTCACAGCTCTCCGGCAGGCAGCTGATCCGCCCCTCAGCCGGTAGACCCGGGCCTTCATCCTGCACCTGCCAGATCCACCACTTCGGGGACTCGATGCGGCGGATGCGGACGCATTTGCCAGGGTCGCAGCCATTGCCATGGCGCACCGCATTCACCAGCGCCTCCTGCAGGCCCAACTGCAGGCGGGCCTGCAGTTGATCACAGCGCACCGGCTCCAGCAGCAGCTCAATCAGCGCCGACAGCTGCAGCGTTGATGGGGTGATGAAGTCTGACCAGCGCAGGGTCGTCACCGGGCCGGTTCGGCAGCCATGGTTTGACCCTAGACCTCCGCCCGGCACGAGACCTCCGCCCGGCACGGGCCCCAGCCGACCCCAGGAGCTACAAGCGCTGGCGCAGGCCTGGATGGTTGAGAACGGCATCCATCAGGCGCACGCCGCGCAGTTGGTTGATCAGGGGCATGTGCCCCTCGGGAGCCGTGAGCGACCAGGTGAAGGAGCCGGGATAGCGGGTCCAGAGACCGGCCTGTTTCCAGCCGATGCGGGGCCAGAGGCGATCCCAGCGCCCATCGCAGCTGCGCAGCAGCCGCGCCTGCACCGAGAAGCCAAAGCGACCGCGGGAGTAGACCACCCAGAGGCGATCGAGGCTCTGCAGATCGAGTGCCGGCATGGGGGGCACTTCGCTGTAATAGACATATCCGCGCCGTTCGGCCGCCGCCCCGGCAAGCTGCCGCAACAGCGCACTGGTGAGCCGGTCGGCCTCCTCGAAGGCCAGCTCCGCCAGGGCGCGTTGCAGGGGAAGGAGGTCAAGGCCTGCGGCACTGTCAGCCTGCAGCCAGCCGTGCGGATGCCGCTGCCACCAGTGCTGCTGGTGCTCGGCACTGGATCCCTGCAGCCACAGCTGAATCAGGAAGCCACAGGCCCAATCGTCACCGGCACGGTCAAAACTCTCCAGCGCGGCAGGGATCAGGTTCAGGAGGTCGTCACGGCGCTGCTCGAGCTGGGGCACCAAGGTGCGACGCTGACGCTCGGAGGCAGCGATGAAACGATCCAGCAACTGCTCGGCGCTGACGCTGGCAGCCGGTGGGCCGGAGAGCATGGAAGCGTTGGGAAGGCCAATCTGGGCCCACTATGTCAGCTGAGACCCTGCCACCAAGACTACTGCCGAGCAACGCGCAGCCGGCCATGAGCCGCTTTCTCGAGCAGAACGGGCCCCTGGTCGACGTGCGCAGCCCGTCGGAATTCGCCCAGGGGCATCTGCCTGGGGCCATCAACCTGCCGCTGTTCGGCGATGACGAACGCGCTGCCGTCGGCACTCTCTACAAGCAGCAGGGGCGCCAGCAGGCCGTGCTGCAGGGGCTGGCGCTGGTGGGGCCGCGGCTGGAGGCCATGGCGCAGCAGCTACTGGCGCTGGCCACGCCCCATGCTGGCCGCCTGCGCCTCTACTGCTGGCGCGGGGGAATGCGCTCAGCCAGTGTCGCCTGGCTGGCCGGCACGGTCGGTCTCCAGAGCCAGCTGCTGCCTGGTGGCTACAAGGCCTTCCGCAGCTGGACCCTGGCGCAATTTGAGCAGCGCTGGCCGCTGCTGCTGCTGGGAGGGCGCACCGGCAGCGGCAAGACCGATCTGCTGCTGGCACTGCGCCAGCAGGGCGCGGCGGTGATTGATCTGGAAGGTCTGGCCCACCATCGCGGCAGCAGTTTCGGTGGCCTGGGGCAGCAACCCCAGCCCAGCAGCGAGCACTTCGAGAACAGGCTCGCCATGGCGCTTCAGAGCCACGTCGGCCTGGCGCCGATCTGGCTGGAGGCCGAAAGCGCCCAGGTGGGTCGCTGCCGCATCCCGGCAGGGCTCTGGCGCCAGATGCAGCAGGCGGCGGTGGTCGAGCTGCAACGGCCCTGCGCAGAGCGGGTGCAGCGGCTGGTGGCTGTCTATGGCAGCCAGGACGGCGCCGAACTGGCGGAGGCCACCCGGCGCATCGCCAAACGGCTGGGCCCCCAGCGCACGGCCCTGGCGCTGGAATGCATCGCCGCGGGAGACATGGCCGGAGCCTGCCGGCAGATGCTCGACTACTACGACCGCTGCTACGACCATGAGCTCAAGACCCGCACCAGCAAACCGCTGCTGGTGATCGAGGGCAGCGGCCAGAGCGAGGCTGCCCTGGCTGCCCAACTCTGGCCTTGGCAGCAAGGACGCGCCTGGAGCCTCGATTAGCATTGCCCTTTACGGATCGGTCATGGCCGCTGCTATCCAGTTCTTCCGCGGCGTCGATGAACCGGTCGTGCCCGACATCCGCCTGACCCGCTCCCGCGACGGCCGCACCGGCCAGGCCCTGTTTGTGTTTGAGCAGCCCGAAGCCCTCGCCCCAGAGACCATGGGTGACATCACCGGCATGTTCCTGGTCGACGAGGAGGGCACCCTGGTGACCCGCGAGGTCAAGGCCCGCTTTGTCAATGGCAAGGCCAGCGCCCTGGAATGCACCTACACCTGGAAGAACAACGAGGATTTCGACCGGTTCATGCGCTTTGCCCAGCGCTATGCCGAGAGCCATGACCTCGGCTTCAGCGGCAGCCAGGATGAGGCTGATCAGGGCGACGCAGCCGAGGCCGACTGAGCGGAGGCCGGCCAGATGAAACTGGGGCATTGGCTGGGGCTGCTCGCCCTGCTGGCGGCAACCGTGCTGCTGTGGAGCCTGCGCGAGAGCCTGATTCACCTGTTTGCAGCTGTGGTGCTGGCCACCGCCCTCTGCACCCTGGTGGGCTGGGTGCGCAGCCGGCTGCAATGCCCCCGCCCGCTCGCCCTGCTGATCAGCCTGGCGGTGGTGGCGCTGCTGCTGGGGATCATCGCCACCGCGGTGATCCCGCCGTTTGTGGGCCAGTTTTCCCAGCTGATCAACAAGCTGCCCGAAGCTGCCAGTGAACTAATTCGTCTGCTGCGGGGGTCAATGGCGACCGTGAGCCAGATGCTCTACGGCCGCAACGATGCCGCAATCAGTTGGCTGAGGGAGAGCCTCAGCAACCCCCCAGATCTGGGAGGAAGCGCCGGCCGGTTGCTGGGCCTGGCGGGCAATCTCGGCAGTGGCCTGCTGCAAACGTTGTTTGTGCTGGCCGTGGCGCTGATGATCGCCGCCCAGCCGGCGGCCTACCGCGAGGTGGCCGTGCTGTTGGTGCCCTCCTTCTACCGCCGACGCTTTCGCCAGGTGCTGACCGATTGCGGCGATGCCCTGAGCGCCTGGGTGGTGGGCGTGGCATTGAGCTCCCTGTGCGTGGGTACCCTTGCCGCCATCGGCCTATCGCTGCTGGGGGTGAAGCTGGTGGCGGCCAATGCCGTGCTGGCGGGGCTGCTCAACGTGATCCCCAACGTGGGACCGACGCTGAGCACGGTCTTCCCCATGTCGGTAGCACTGCTCGACAGCCCCTGGAAGTCGCTGGCGGTGTTGCTGCTCTACGTGGGCGTGCAGAACCTGGAGAGCTATGTGATCACCCCCTCGGTGATGCACCACCAGCTGCGCCTGCTGCCCGGGCTCACGCTCACGGCCCAGCTGCTGTTCACCGTGCTGTTCGGGCCGTTGGGCCTGCTGCTGGCCCTGCCGCTGGCGGTGTGCGTGCAGGTGATCGTGCGCGAGCTGGTGATCCGCGACATTCTTGATCCCTGGAAACGCCAACGATCCCAGCAATGAACGCCCGCACCGTGCTGGGGGCCCTGGCCCTGATCGTGCTGGCGCTGCTCACCTGGGAACTGCGCTGGGTGCTGCTGGTGCTGTTTGGCGCTGTGGTGCTGGCGGTGGCCCTCGACGTGCCGATCACGGCGGTGAGGCGGCTGCTGCCCCTCAACCGACCCGCCGCACTGGTGCTGGTGCTGGTGGTGGGAGTGCTGCTGGGCTCGTTGCTGATCCAGCAGCTGCTGCCGGAACTGATCGATCAGGTGCGCCAGCTGGGCGACCTGCTGCCGCAACTGCTGCAGCGTGTCGATCAACTCAGCCGCGGCGTCAACTGGTTGCCCAATCTGGAGCGCGGGCTGCTCGACGGATCGCTGTGGCAGCGGCTGCAACCCCTGGGCGGCCAGCTGCTGGGGTTTGCCGGTGGAGCGGCCAGCACCACGGTGCAGTTGCTGCTGATGCTGCTGCTGGCCGTGCTGCTGGCCCTCGATCCCAGGGCCCACCAGCGCCTGATCGTGGCCGTGACCCCAAGCTTCTACCGCAAGCAGATGCAGGCGCTGCTGGGCCACTGCCGCAGCGCCCTGGGGGGCTGGCTCTCCGGCATGACCATCGCTGCCGTGAGTGTCTTTTTGCTCACCTGGGCCGGTTTGGCCCTGCTCAAGATTCCGCTGGCCCTGCTCAGCGCCCTGGTCTGCGGCCTGCTCACCTTCGTGCCCACGATCGGGCCCACGGCAGCCACCCTGCTGCCGCTGGCGGTGGCGTTGCTGGTGTCACCGGGGGCAATGGTGCAGGTGCTGATCCTGAGGCTGGCGCTGCAGAACCTCGAAGCCTTTGTAATCACGCCGCTGCTGCTCAGCCACACGGTGAATCTGCTGCCCACGGTGGCGCTGATGGCCCAATTGAGCCTGGGAGCGCTGCTGGGACTGCCCGGGGTGCTGCTGGCCTTGCCCTTGGTGGTGGTGCTGCAGGTGATCTGCCAGCAGGTGGTCATCAAGGACGTGATGGACCGCTGGAGCTGAGGCTCGGCAGCAGCAGCAGCAGCAGCACGGCCACTGCAAGCGGATGGGCCAGCACGGCGGCTCGCAGGGCGGAGAAGGTGAACTCCTGCGCCAACAACTGCAGCTCGATGCGCAGGTCCCAGAGGCTCAGGGCCGCCAGAACCACCACCGCCAGGGGAGGCCATCGTCGGCGCGGGGTGAGCACTCAGCGACGCGAGAACACTGGCAGCAAGGTGGGTGCGATGGCAATGCTTGACCAGCTGCCCACAGTGATGCCGATCGTGAGCGCCAGCGCCAGGGAAAACAGACTCTGGCCGCCGAACAGCAGGATCGCCAGCAGTGGCAACAGAGTGGTGATCGAGGTGTAGAGCGAGCGCGTCAGGGTGGCCTGCACGGCGGCATCGGCCTGTTCAGTCAAGGGAAGCTCCTTGAGTTGAGCGCGTTTTTCGCGGATGCGATCAAAGATCACCACGGTGTCGTTGACCGAATAGCCGGCAATGGTGAGCAGGGCCACCGCAAACAGGCTGTTCACCTCAATAGCCTGTGCCAGGCCCAACCAGGCGAACACCCCGCAGGTGATCATCACGTCATGGGCCAGACACAGCAGCGCCAGCACCGCATAGATGCGGTCGTAGCGCACGCTGATGTAAAGGGCGATGCCGATGAAACTGACCAGCAGCGAGACCAGACTGGTCTGCAGCAGCTGCACCCCCAGGGTGGGGCCGATCGTGTCGATCGAGATGCCGCCCTCAGCGATGCCGCCGAGCAAGGGCTTCAGGTCGGCACTCAGCGCTTGGCTCTGGGCCGGGCTCAGGGTCGGCAGCCGCAGCAGCACAGTCTTGCCCTTATCCAGCAACTGCACGGCCGCTGCAGCCAGCGACGGCGCACGCTGGGGGCCATCGTCAGGCAGGGTCAGCTGGTTGAGTCGGTCCTGCAGCTGGCTCACCGTGAGACCGCTGCAGTCGCTGGTGCATTGACGCACGATCTGCAACTGGGTGCCGCCTGTGAAATCCAGTCCCAGACGCAGGGGGGCCTTGATGACTGGATGGAGCCAGCACAGGACCATCCCCAACACACTCAACAGCAGGGCAGCCGCCGACAGCCCCCAGAGGCTGCGACGTCGGCGGTTGACGCGGAAGCGCGCCCAGCAGGGCAGATCCATCAGCCGATCGGTGGCGAGATTGGGGGCTGGTTCAGCGGGGCTGTGGTCGGCTCGACTGGGTGAGGAAGGCATCGTCTTCTCAGGCGGGCTGGCGCCCAGCGGCAGCCAGGGGCACGAAGTAACGGCTCTGGCGCAGGGCCGGATAGCCCATCAGCAGCCGCAAAATCGCACGGGTGCAGGTGAGCGAACTGAACAAACTGAGCACCACACCAATCCCAAGGGTCAGGGCAAAACCCTTGACCAGGCTGGTGCCCAGGGCAAACAGGGCCACACAGCTGATCAGGGTGGTCAGCTGGCCATCGAGAATGGAGCTGAGGGCGAGTGAAAAGCCCACGTCAATCGAGCGGATCAGGGTGTTGCCGCTGCGCAACTCTTCCTTGATGCGCTCAAAGATCAGCACATTGGCATCCACCGCCATCCCCAGCGAAAGAATGAATCCGGCAATGCCGGGCAGGGTGAGCGTGACCGGGATCAGGGCATAGAGCGCCAGGTTGAACAAGGCGTAGAGGCTGAGGCTGATCACCGCCACCACACCCGGCAGGCGGTAGGTCACCACCATGAACACCGCCACCAAAGCGAGGCCCGAGAGGCCGGCCGCGAGGCTGGAACGAATGTTTTCGGCCCCCAGCGACGGCCCCACCGTTCGTACTTCAATGATCTTGAGGGGGAGGGGCAGGGATCCCCCCCGCAGCTGCACCTCGAGATCACGGGCCTCGTCGGCAGTGAAATTGCCGGTGATGGTGGCGCCTCCACCGGTGATGCCGGCGGCCTGGAACTCAGGTCCCACGCTGGCCTCACTGATCGAGCGGCCATCGAGCACGATGCCAAGCAGGCGGCCGCTGCCAGCGATCGACTGGGTGAGCTCGGCAAATTTGTCGCCCCCGTCTCGGTTGAACGAGAGGGTCACATCCCAGCCGCTGCCAGCCTGCTGCTGTTGTCGCCCGGCACTGACCAGATCCTTACCGCTGAGTTGGGCCGGTTCATACAGGGCCACGATTTTGGCGTTGACCGCGTCCAGGAGCAGCTCAAGCTGTTGGGCCTCGGTGCTGCCCGGCGGCACGGTGACCCCGAGCTGGCGCAGGGAGGCGGCCAGATCATCGGCCGGAATCGACGCCACGGGAGCATCCGGCTTGTTGGCTGGGAGCAGAGCAGCATCCTGCGCTGATGCATCGGTATCGCGAGGCTTGATGCGATTGAGCACGGCCGTGGCCTGGCGCTTGAGCTGCAGCAAGCCCTGCATCTCCTTCTCGGTTCCAGCCCTCTGGGCGCGGAACTCGAGCAACGCCGTGGTGCCAAGCACCTTGGCGGCGCGACTGGGATCCTGCTCTCCGGGCAACTGCAACACCAGCTGATCGCTGCCCACGGTCTGGAGGGTGGATTCCGCCACGCCAAGACCGTTGATGCGGCGTTCGAGCACCTCCTTGACGGCCTCGAGCTGCTCAGGCTCAACGCGTTTGATGGATCCGGCGGGGAGGACCTGCAGCATCAACTGGCTGCCGCCGCGCAGATCAAGGCCGAGCTGCAAGGGGAAAAAGATCAGCAGTGCCCCGGCTGCGATCGCCAGCGCCAGAATCAGGGCAATCCACCCCTGTTGACGTGCCATTGCTCAGATCTGACCCGCCGTGAGCGCCTTGGCGGCCTCCACGATCTGGTGCGGCTGAATGATCGTGAGGTTTTCCAGGGCTCCGTTGTAGGGGGTCGGGATGTCCTGAGACGACAGGCGCAGCGGCCGGGCATCGAGATCATCGAAGCAGTGCTCGGTGATCAGCGCCAGCAGCTCGGCTCCGATGCCACCGGTTTTCATGCACTCCTCAACCACGATCACCTTGTGGGTTTTGCGGATTGAGGCGGCGATGGTCGCCATGTCAAAGGGCTTGAGGCTGATCAGATCGATCAGCTCAACGCTCACACCCTCCTGCTGGAGTTGGTCCACCGCCTTGAGGCAGTGATGGCGCATGCGCGAATAGGTGAGAACCGTGACATCTGTTCCTTCGCGCACGATCTCGGCCTTGTCGAGGGCGCAGATGTAATCCCCCTCGGGAATGTCTTCGCTGAGGTTGTAGAGCAACACGTGCTCGAAAAACAGCACCGGGTTGTTATCACGGATCGCCGCTTTCATCAATCCCTTGGCATTGGTGGGGGTGCTGACGGCCACAATCTTGATGCCGGGAACGGCGTGGAAATACGCCTCGAGGCGCTGGCTGTGCTCGGCCCCCAGCTGGCGACCGACGCCACCGGGCCCGCGCACCACAGCCGGAATCGTGAAATTGCCGCCGCTGGTGTAGCGGAGCATCCCCATGTTGTTGGAGATCTGGTTGAACGCGAGCAGCAGAAAGCCCATGTTCATCCCCTCAACGATGGGGCGAAGGCCCGTCATCGCCGCACCCACCGCCATGCCGGTGAAGGCGTTTTCGGCGATCGGGGTGTCGAGCACGCGCAGCTCGCCATATTTCTCGTAGAGATCCTTGGTGACCTTGTAGGAGCCGCCGTACTGACCGACGTCTTCACCCATCACGCAGACGTGGGGGTCGCGGGCCATCTCCTCATCGATGGCCTCCCGCAGGGCGTTGAAAAGCAGGGTGTCTGCCACAGCGAACCGCTCAGTCAGGCCAACCTATCTCAGCCGCCTGCGGCCAACGTGCTGAGCAGCAGCACCGACAGCAGCATGCCAGGCAGCAGCAGGGTTACCAGCAGTCCCAGGTCGTGCGCCGTCATTGAATGAGGTTAGTCGGGTTTGCCGGCTTGTGCGTCCGAAACTGCAGCGGTGTCAACAACGGCAGCATCTGGCGACGACCCAGGAGCCACCAGGCTGCGCACAAACACGAGCAGCAGGCCGAGGCCGATGAAGGCAAAGCTGAAGGTGGCCAGAAAAGCCATGCCCACGATCAGGGTTTTCAGCGCCGTGGCGATGCTCTGGGCGATGCGGGCGCTGTAGTGGGGGGGGTGCAGGGCGTAGTACTGCACCATCCGCAGGCTGAGGCCATAACTCAGCCAGGCCAGCAGGGCAGCGGTGAGCGCTCCGGAGAGAAAACTCAGCGGCCCCTTGCGCGGTGCAGGCTCTGGCCGCGCTCCTGCGGCGCCTGGGGTTGTTGGGCTCGGGGACATGTCGGTCATGGCACAACGCTGACACCGCAGCTGGTGGTGGTGCAGACCCAGCAATCAAACCCGGATTGCTCGAAGGCATCGGCCAGCACCTGCTCGGCCTGGGCAGCCCCTTGACGGTCTTTGAACAGGGCATAGAGGCTGGGGCCTGAACCGCTCATCGCCACCGCCAGGGCATCAGGCAGCTGCCGCAGCAGGGCCAGACCCTGCTGCACCACTGGCAACTCCGGTTCGACCACCAACTGGAGGTCGTTGCGCAGGGGAGGCCAGGCCACCGTTTGCTGGCCCCCCCGGCTCAGCGCCTCCAGCAGGGGACCCTGCCGCAGGGCGGTGCGTCGTTGCTCAAACTCAAGCTCAGAGCTGAGGTAGCGATCGCTCCGCAGCGCCCGGCAGCGGCCATAGGCCCAAGGGGTACTCACGCTGGACTGCGGATGTTTGACCAGCAACACCCCCAAGCTCGGCGGGGGCGAGGCGGTGATCGGCTCCAACACCTCGCCGCGACCGAAACAGAGTTGGCAGCCGCCCGCAAGGCAGAACGACATATCGGAGCCCAGCTCAGCCGCCATCGCCACAAGTGCCTCTGGGGTGTGACCCAGTCCCCAGAGGGCATTGAGCCCCACCAGCGCTGCCGCACCGTTGCTGGATCCACCAGCCAGACCGGCGCCGATGGGAATGCGCTTGCGCAGGTGCACGCGCGCCCCGAGCTCAGGCAGGCCACTGCGCTCGCGGAGCAGTGCGCCGGCTTTGACGATCAGGTTGCTGCCGTCGGTGGGCAGCTCAGGCTGATCGCAGCTGAGCTCCAGGCTCGCATCGGCTGTCGGAGACAGCTCCAACACATCGACCAGGTCAATGGTCTGCATGACCATGGCCAGCTCATGGAACCCGTCAGGACGCTGACCCAGCACTTCGAGGTGGAGGTTGATCTTGG
>Ga0194129_10005416_pt1 | contig 16305 bp, 7 predicted proteins | sample TA2KigCa35mmetaG_FD_150862 | JGI IMG/M metagenome (GOLD analysis project Ga0194129, IMG submission 150862) | Freshwater microbial communities from Lake Tanganyika, Tanzania - TA2015038 Kigoma Deep Cast 35m | ecosystem: Environmental > Aquatic > Freshwater > Lake | place: Tanzania: Lake... | reverse complement strand
GAACGCCACCTTCTGCCACTTCTGCAGCGACGCAAGCCTCGAGCTGCTGATCGCAGCCAACGCCACCCGCCCCGTGCTCGACAGCCGCACGACGGTCTTCGAGACCTCGGACTCTGTGCTGGACTGCGTCTGCGAGCGCGGGCATGAGCCGCGCGCCGTTGGCGCCCAGCTTGCCTGCCGCCAGTGCGTGCCCGGCTCCTTCAAGGAGCACAAGGACCACGCGCCCTGCGCGTACTGCGGCGCGCCGAGCCCCGACCACGGGCACGCGCTGGTGCACCACTTCGGCGGCGCGGACAGCGGCGCGGACAACAGCTCGCATTGCATTGCTTGTCCGGCCTTCAGCGGCCAGCACAAGGACCTGATCGGGCCGGGCCAGCTCGTCATGGACAACTTCACCGACTGCAAGTGCTTCCCCGGGCACGAGAACCGCTCCGCGCAGGCCTGCAGCGCGTGCCCGCCGTACATGGTGCAGACGGCCTTCTCCGACGACGCCTGCGTCTTCTGCGCGCCGGGGCACTTCTTCGTCGAGCGCAACCTCGCGTGCGGGGCCTGCCACCTCGCCGCAGACGGCGGGCCCGCGCACGAGCTCCTCGTGCTCAACAGCCTCGACCCCGCGCTGCCGTGGGGCGCCGACGGCGGCGACTGCGTCTGCCGCCTCGGCCACGAGCGCGACGCGTCCGACGTGTGCCGCGCCTGCGCCACCGGCAAGTTCCGCGGCAGCAACCGCACGCGCCTCTGCGCCGCGTGCGAGCCCGACACCTACCAGAACACCACCGCCAACCTGCAGTGCCGGCCCTGCCCGCCGAACTCGAGCACGCTGGGCGTGTTTGGCAAGACAATCATCGAGCACTGCGTCTGCGGCCCCGGCTTCCAGCCGCAGACGGAGGGCCGGTGCCTGCCCTGCCTCGCCGGCACGTACCGCCAGAGCCGCCTCGCCGACGAGGCCGAGCAGGCCTGCGTCCAGTGCCCCGCCGACCACTACTGTCCCGCTGGCTCCGTCGTCCCGCAGCCCTGCCCGCCCGGCGAGCTCGCGCTGCCCGGCTCCGCCGAGATCGACCACTGCCTCTGCCCGCCGGGCCGCGGCCGCCTGTTCGGGCCCGCGCACGCGCCGCAGGCGCTCTCCAACCCGTGCCTCCTCTGCGCACACGCCTTTTACGCGCCCGCCCGCAGCAACAGCCCGTGCGCCGCCTGCCCCGCGCTCAAGAACACCTCCGCGCTTGGAGCCACGACAATCGCCAACTGCACCTGCGTGCCGGGCCACGGCGTTGACAGCGCCACGCACGCCTCAGACGAGGCCTTCCTCGCCGCCGCATGCACCCCGTGCCCAGACGGCTTCTTCGCCCCCGGCGGCCGCAGCGCACCGTGCGTCCACTGCGGCTGGGGCGCCGTGACCGACCCAGCAAGCGCAGCAAGCAGCCCAGACCAGTGCCAGTGCAACGCGCGCGTCGGCCTCCACGCAAAGTAATATTGCCAGCTCTCACACAACAGAAAGTTTGTTAACATGTTTATTAAATTCCCACGTATCGCACACCATCACTATGCACTGCGCGTAAGCCGCGCAAACACCCGCGCGCAAACACGCGGGCGGCAAGCGCTCAATCACCGTCAAAGGATCTTTGACCTCAAATATCCAAATATTGGGTGAGAAGGAGCACCACCATCAATTCACACAACCCTACAGCGAGAATGAAGAAAAAGTACGCGAAAATCACAAGTATTTGTTTACGGACCTTGATGCGGAATATTTTCTTCATTCTGTTTGAGAGCCATTCATTTCTTTTGACGTCTATAGCATTCCGGTGCTTGTCCATCGTCGTCTTTACCCATGCTTTGACATTTTTTGGAAGACAAATTTTGTCGTAATCTTTGCTCAGCAGCTTAGTGTCCAGCGACAGCTCATTCTTGACGCGCTCTCGGTTGTTCAAACAATCTTTCAACCATAATATCACCTCACTAGAGTCAGTCTGCATATTTTGTTCATCAACGTCTGCCGTTGTAAAACCGAGATGTTTCAAGAGTTTAGGAACTAGGTAGCTTTTCAACAAATGGCTATGAATCTTCACTTTTTTCCACCAGTTTTGGATCGAAATGGCACATTTACACTTACATAAATATGTCACAATTGTTTCAGCTCCTGTCCACAAATTCATACAAACTAAATATTCTTCTTTCCATTTTGAAAGGACGTCGATGTTAAATGTTCTGATAATGTCCTGTATCTCCTTCAAATTATTAAATTTGAAAGGAGATCTTGTCATTAGAGTTAGAGCATTTAGTTGTACGTCGGTATCTGAATCGTGTAAATCGTGTGCGATCTTCTCAAAATACGCATACATGTTAGCAAAGCGCTCGAGAGTATTGGAACAAACATTAGCCATCTGTTCATGGTAATCTGGTAACTTAAAAGATACAACCTTATGTATTGAGCGCCAGGCTTGAAAAAAATGTGTCATTTTTGCGCGGTGAAACTCAAGCGTGAGCTGTTTTTTGGTAACTTTATCGGGATGTTCTACGTCTGCAACGTGCGGGTGACATTGCTGCACGTTATCTTCTATGCGCGTCGGATTCAAAGATTCTTCAAGATAGTCCAAGAAGTACCTAAATAGAATACAGATCAATATATTTGCCACAACAAATATCATTGCTATGCGAATTGGGCTTTTGACAAGTTCCTCAAAAAATGTTGATGACAGACCTTGCCACTTCATGAAGTATGCCTGTAGCCCGTCAGATAACTTTTGAATAAATTGCAAAAAGGCCTTTTCGTTCATCTCGCAAATCATTTCCTGCGTGCATTGCCGTTGAAACTCTTGAAATTTGCTGTTCTGTGTGTTGATTTCCGCTTGCAATCTAGCATTTTCGGTTTCAGATGTTGACTTTCCTGCTTTAAGGACGTCAATTTCGACATTCTGTGTAGTGATTTGCGCTTGCAGTGTAGTGATTTCCGCTTGCAATCTAGCATTTTCGGTTTCAGATGTTGACTTTCCTGCTTTAAGGACGTCAATTTCGACTTTATGTGTAGTGATTTGCGCTTGCAGTGTAGTGATTTCCGCTTGCAATCTAGCATTTTCGGTTTCAGATGTTGACTTTCCTGCTTTAAGGTCGTCAACTTCGACTTTATGTGTAGTGATTTGCGCTTGCAGTGTAGTGATTTCCGCTTGCAATCTAAGATTTTCGGTTTCAGATTTTGACTTATCTGCTTTAAGGTAGTCAATTTCGACTTTCTGTACCCCGATGGTCACTTGAAATTCAGCATTTTGGGTTGTAGATGTTGACTGTCCTGCTTCAAGCCTTTGAATTGTGGTTTCTTGCAACTTCTTTACCGCTTCCAATGCAGCAAATTTTTCATTGAGTTTGGCCATATCAGCCTTCTTCCCCTTCAGTTCGTCATTACATTCTCCCACACTCTTTTTATAAGTTTGGTACCAAATAGTCTTATTATCCCTTTCTTTGGTCAGCACCACATTCGAATCCAAACACTCGTTCAATCGAGACAGTATGTTTGTCGACTCGTGTTCGTTCTGTTGCTCGTTCAATGATGCCGTCGAAACGTCATCCATTGACATAGTTACATTGTAGTCGCTTGAGATCGTGGTCGATGTGGTTGCAGTCCAAACAGGCTGAAAAGCAGGAGGATCCCACGTGATGTTCGCTACCTCGAGGCGTTCGAGAGGTTGTGCGCGATTTTGTGCCAACAAGCACAAAAAAAACAAAAGACTAATGCCTTTCATTATCAATCTATATAACATTATCTTAAATATACAGCAATCATCGTTTTGTCAAAACGTAATCCTGTTGCGCTGGCTGCAGTGGCCGCAGCTCGCTGTGCTGCGCTGTAAAGTTTTGGAGCGCGCGCGCGGCCTCGATCTCGCGCGCGAGGCGCGCGTCGAGTCGCGCGTCGAGTCGCGCTTCGCTCTTTCGCGCGTGCGTGGCGGCATGATGCACGTGAAGAACGCAGAAATAGACTACGGCCATGTAGAAAATGATGATCTTAATGTAGAGCTGCAGCTGTGCGTTGCCGCCGCGACGGTTCACCGCGCGCGTTGGCGCGACCATGGCCTGCCGTATATCTTATGATATCAATAATAAAATCTCAAGAATCTCAAACATAAGCATTTTAATTTTGATTTCTAATTTTGACGTATTTTGACCATTTTTGATCCAAAATATGAATCCACTCATCACCACCCCTTTTTCCTAAAACGCCTTGTTGTTGTTGTTTATAAATTTTTATAAATTAAGTTTTGGGCCAACCCAAAACATAAAATTAAAAAATTGGAAATACGTCTATGGGGGTCCGCGATCCTGGCGGAGGGTGGTGAGGAGCGGATTCATGAAACCAAAATCAAAATCAAAAAAACCTTGGAATTCGCGCAGAGCTTTGACATTAATTACAATAGCCCGCCAACTTCGGAAGAAAGTGCCCGTCGCCGACCCGTTCCATGGCGACGCCGCGGGCGCAGACGCAGCTTTCGATGCTGGGATACCTGAGCGGCCAGCCTCGGGCTGCGATAAGTCAGGTCGCACCTGCGCGGAGCGCGGTTGCTCAGCACACAGAGCACAGCGCGGAGCGCAGCGCGGAGCGGGGCAGGACCGGCCGGGCCGCTGGCGCGAAGCAGCGCAAGGGGGCGCAGGGCGCGATGCGGCAGCAAGCGGGGCGGAAAAAAAGGACGCAAACTTCCCTTGACGAAGAGGCGATCGACGAAACGGACCACGAGCAGGAGCCGGAGGAAGAGGCGGACTCGGACGACCGGGACTTCATCTCAGACGGCGAGCAGGACGCGACGGGCGCCGAGCAGCGCGCAATGGAGCGCGAGCTGGAGTGTGAGCACGACTCGGGCACGGAGTTCGAGCAGTTTCAAGAGGCGATGGCCACCGCGGCGCACCCGCGGCGCCGGAAGCGCGCGCGCGAGCTTGAGGACGAGAGCATGAAGAAGCGGGAGCGCTCGAAGCAGCGCGACCTGCAGGTGCTGGCAGAGCGCGGGCGCGGCGACACGCGGCGCTCGGTCGCGCAGTACCCGGAGAAAGCGCCGTTCTGCCTGCCAAGCGGCTCCTTCGTGACGCCGTGGGACAAACAGTCGGAGCGCAGCGTGCTGGACTTCGGCAATGAGCGTGGGCGGCTGGCGGAGGGCGCGTTCCACAGCGACGCGCACGCGCGCTGGATGAATAGCGACGAGGCGCAGGCGGACTTTGCGGAGCGCTTCAGCGTGCCGGTGAGCGAGTCGTACGCGCTAAAGGCCGTGAGCACTGACGTGCCGCGGACGCCGCTCGACCCGCGGCGCTGCCTGACGAACGCGACGACGAAGGTGCTGCAGTGCGTCCGCACGACGCATGCGCAGACGGAGCTGGACCTGATGGACGGCAAGCATTACGAGAAGGTGTATCTCGGGCTGCAGCGCACAGGGCGCGAGCACCGGCAGGCGATGGACGGCGGCCCAAACGGCGGGCTGCAGGGCTGCGCCGTCGACGTGCTCTGGCTCGTGAACAGCGGCGAGGAGGTCGGCAACATCAGCGACACGATGTTGCGGCTCGTGGATATACTGACGATGGCGAAGCAGGGCAGCAAGGGCGACGAACTGTTTCACATGACGACGACGGACCGCGTCGAGTGGTTCAGCAAGGGCAAGACGGGCCTGACGAAGGTGCAGTGTGGTGTGCAGACGAAGCGCGCGTACAATTTCCAGGAGGCGGCACAGAAGAGCGCGTACTGCGCGGTGCAGGACCTCGACGCGCGCCTGCTGCGCAAGGTCTGGACGCACCGTCACCCGGACCGAGACTTCGACGACGTGAAGAACGACTGGCCCACGCTCTCGGCGATTGTGCACGGGCGGCATCAGGTCAACAACCCGGAGCTCATGGGCGACGACATCCGGCTCGAGGAGCAGTTTTCGACGGACCTCAACACGATGCAGATCTTCCTGTACAAGGACGTGCTGCCCGCTTGGGACGCCGTGCAGAAGCAGACGACGACGGTGAGTATCGAGGGCATCTACTTGATGGCGACGTCGCCGGCCAACGACCCGCTCGTCTTCCTGCGCAGCATCGCCGAGAACAACCCCGCGGCGAGCGTGCTTTTGGCCGACGTCTTCCGGCACATGCGCTCGGTGCTCGGGCAGGAGACGTGCACGTGGGACCAGCTCTTCGGCACCGACCGCGCCGGCGCTGCCGAGTGCACGCCCGAGTCGCGCATGGTCGAGGGCTTCTTCCGCTTCTGCCACGCCAAGTCGCTCTTTAACGTGCAGCTCGGCGGGATGCGCATGGACGTGGCCGACCCTGCGGAGATGCACGCGTGGAGGCGCTACGTCGAGCAGGTCGCCCAGGCCCGCAAGGCGCACTACCGCCTGCTGCTCAAGGAGACGCTGCACGACCGCGCGCACTGGCGCGAGGCGCACCTGCCCGTGCTCAACAACTCGTCGTGGCTCGACTTCTACCACGGGCACATGTACTGGCGCGTGAGCAACCGGCAGGTCGAGCAGGAGATCGACGACTACATCCACGTGCACGTGTTGCCTGAATGCGAGCAAGAGGTGCGCGAGCAGCTGCGCGACTGGCATCGCTCGCGCATGCAGTCGCGCGACGGCCAGAGCGTCTTCATTGCGGAAGGCGAGGGCTGGGTGCGCAACAGCGGGCTCTGGATCAAGATCCGCACCGACAACAGCAAGTCGGCGGACGACGAGAAAGAGCTTGCCAAGGGCAAGCGAGCCGACGACTCGTTCCCGCGCTGGGCGCAGCCGCACCAGGAGTGCCGGCTCGTCAAGATCTGGCTGGCGAACGCCAAGGACCGCGCGGCAGGCCAGGACCCGCTCGACGTTGTGCTGCACAACTCCAAGTGGATTCCGGACATCGAGTGGATGAAGCACACCATGCCCACGCTCGACGAGCAGCACGAGAGCATTCAGTGGCTTTTCGAGTTGATTGGCGACTACGCGCTCGCGGCCACTCATCGCAAGGTGCACAGCAACTGCAACCCGCGGACGCTCGAGATCTTGCACCTGGTGGGTAAAGAGCGCAACGCCATGCACAAGAGCATCGCGACCGTGCTGGACTCGTGCCGTCTTAGCGTGCTCTTCCGCACGTGGATGCAAAAGCTGAACACGAGCATCAAGAACGCGCTCGTGCAGATGCGCGGCTGCGAGCTGCTGGCGTGGAAACTCTCGGCGCTGAGCGTCAACGACCTCAAGAAGCAGAACAACCTCAAGGACAAGTGGGCTGACGCGTTCTGCCACGCGAGCGAGCTCGAGCAGAACGTGCAGGCGTCGGAGGACTGGCAGAGCCTGCTGTGCGCCGCGACCTGGCCAAGCCTCTTCCTGATCAGCTCCTTCGAGCGCCTCGACGCCGACCTCTGCTACATGAACCAGATGCTCATGTGGAACTTTATCTGCTGCACGATGGCGCACAACGAGAACCGCCGCGGCGCGTACGGTATGTCCCTGCGCATCATCGACATGGCGGGCACCGTCGACCTGCTCAAGGAGGCGGACGGCAAGATGGCCGGGCGGACGACTGTCGTAAAGGTCACTGAGAAGAGCCCGGGCGCGGGCGCGGACACCACCGTCTCCTTCGTCATGCAGATGTTTGTCATGGCCATGAGCCACATCTCGCTTACGCAGGAGGTGAAGGACCTCGCAAATACCGCGCGCGACACGATGCACAAGCAGGTCAGCAAGATGTCGTACGCGCTGTTCCAGGGCTCGGGCGTGCTCGTCAACTCGAAGCGCGAGATCATGAGCTCGACCTTCCAGACCGAGATTTCCAACAACGGGCACTTCACGGAGCTCTTCAAGAACGACGACGACCAGCTCGCGTGGATCGAGTCGCTCATGGCGCACAGCGGCGACGTGCAGGTTGGCGCCGAGAGCGGTGTCGCGCAGGCCGCGTGGTCCACGACCATGAACCTCGAGAACATGTCCGTCGAGCGCCTCAAGCCCATCCCCGTCATCGTGCTCACGGGCAACCGCCCCGCGCACTCGACGCCCGCGTCGGCCGTCGAGGGCGGCCGCTGGATGCACGTCGCGTCGAGCACACAGGACAAGGAGAATGGCTTCTACATCGTGCATAAGTCCACGCAGGCGCACAACGCGCTTAAGCACTCGCTGCCCGTGCGCTTCGCGCTCAACACGCTGACAGAGAACGAGCAGAACACGTCGCTGCGCGTCATGCAAAAGTCCAAGTGCGCGCGCTTGAGCAACCAGCTGAGCACAGACAACGTGCGCTTGAACATCAAGATCATCACGCGCGAGGACGTGTACAACAACATGATTTTCTTCCTGCTCATGCAGTGGCTGCGCAAGGACGCCGCGCTCCTGCTGTCCACGCTCACGCACGAGGCGCAGAACTACACGTACAGCCTGAAGTTTACCCTGAGCCGCATCGAGTGCGCCGTCGGGCAGCTGACGCGCGGCCTGCGCCGCGACTTCCTCGAGAGCAACCCCGACTACTGGCACCGCAACGCGATGGGGCCGTGGGCCAAGGTCATCCAGATCTCGATGCACGTGATGCTGTCGATGACCTCCGCAATCCTGACGGGCCTCTCGCGCACGCACGAGGGCTGGCCGCTCGACCTGCACATGAGCTTCGTGTCGGGCATCCGCAGCCTCATGACCAACACGATCTCCTTTACAGCCGTCCTCGCGTCCCTGCACCTCTGGCTCGCAACCGCCGTGCTCGACTACAACTTTATGATCCTCTGCTGTTACGTGTACCACTTTACCGCGTTTCAGCACTCGTGCTCCCTGCGCGTGCTCTCGCTCGTCATGCGCGGCTGTGAGCTCGAAGACGAGGAGTTCGAGCAGTATCTGCGCTTCTGCAACCACCTCGCGCCGTGCGTGCTCGAGGCAAGCGTGCTGGCCGAGCGCAGCGACTTCGGCCCGCGTAACGTGGCCCACGGCGTGCTCCAGATGCCGTCGCACAGCACGCTCGCGGACTGGTACACCTACCACATGCCCGCGCTGCACAGCGACCTCAACAAGGCGCACGCGGCGCGCACACAGGGCACCGCGCAGGAGCGCTTGTCGGTGTACTGCCAGCCGCGGCTCTCCTTTGTGCACAGGGAGACGATCAAGGGCTTCGGGCGCCCGCGCGAGGGCAACGCGCCGGCGCCTGACAGCAACGTCAGCGGCACGCCGAGCCGCGTGCTCGGCACCAGCGTCGGCGCGGCGCAGAAGCTCGCAGAGCACCAGAAGCGCGTCGACAAGGGCGCATGCATCGACGGGCGCATAGACGGGCGCTCTAAGATGCAGGAGTGGGAAAACACCACAGAGTTCTGGAAGCGCGTGCGCAAGGGCACGCTACTGCCCGAAGCGAGCACCGCCACAAACGACATGCACAAGATCAAGTTCGAGTACGTGCCGTACACCGGGCTGTGGTGGGACCAGACGATAACAAACGCCGAGCCCTGCGACGGCCTCCTGCAGAGCTTCCTCCTGCAGAGCGACCTCGACACCGACATCACCGTGCACGGCTTCTTTGAGCGCCTCCTTGCGCCCTTCCTCGCGCACGAGCAGCGCGACGAACGAGTCTACGGCGGCCCGCACGCGCCGCGCGGCCACGCCAACGCGTGGGCCACGCCCGTGCTCAGCGCGCTGCGCCCGTTCCAGTTTGCCTGCGCGCCGTACATCGACGCGCAGCACCTGCCACAGGGCGTCAACGTCAACGTGTGTATGAGCCTTGTGCACTATGTCGTCGTGCAAGGCCTCGGCGTCACGCGCGACTGGAGCTGCGCGGCGCACGACAACTCCAAGTTCGTCTCCTGCGTGCATCTGCGCAACACGTCGCACATGACGCTCGGGCTGCTCAGCCTCTTCATGCACACGTGCTGCGAGAAGGCCATGATTCCTGCCAACAACGGCCTCCTGCGCCTGCCGCTTCCGAGCCCCGTCTTCAACACGCAGATGGAGGCCGCCGTCGAATACGACTCCCGCCTGCACATCGACAGCACCCTGCATATCAATGGCGGCAAAAGCGACAACATGCTCAGCATCGACTCGCGCCTCGCCAAGAAGGAGAACTGGCGCGTGCTATCGTTTCACGACGGCCGCTGCGCGCTCGGGTACGCGAGCGTCTACAGCGACCTCGCGCAGCACCCAACGACCGCGCGCCATTTTTTCCCGTTTCCACCAGAGGCCGTGGCGCACGCCGCCGACATGTACAAGTACATGACGCTCGCGCACAGGCGCTTTACCGAGGTGCTCGAGAAGGAGGAGCTCGACGTCGCCGCGGACGAGAACCACTTCGCACTCGCGATGCTTAGCCTCGGCAACAGCATCCGCTTCGAGGAGCACAGCCACGTGAAGCCCTCGCTCACCGAGTGCGTCGTCCGCGGGGCGCGCGAGGTCCCGTGCGTCAGCTGCCAGCACGCCTTCCTCTTCGTGCTTACCTTCGCCGAGGGCATGATGCACGTGCGCCCCGTCGCGCCCACATTTGACTGGAACGCGGCGCACGTCCTTGCCGGCGACACGCCGCCGTTCCAGATGCTGCCCGCCGAGGAGGCCGCGCTGCCCGCCGCCGCGTTCGCCAAGTTCTTCCGCCACGGGCTCAAGATGGCCCCGGTTTCCGCGGGCGACGAGCCGCGCGTCGTCGTCGACATCGCGTACTCTGAGGAGAAGCGCCTGCCATTTTACATGTTCCCGGTCATGCACTGGCCCGTGCTTGTCAAAATGCGCCACGACGGCTGGACCATGCAGGTGCCCGCCGACTTTGACGACTTCCAGGACGACGACCTCCTGCTTCACGGCTGCGACTTCTTCTACTCTAACACATGCCGCACTTACCATGTGCGCAGTATGGAGGAGGACGGCGCGTGGCTGCGCCAGCACTGCCCCGCGCTCGTCGCCGAGCTCACGCCGGAGCTTACCGACGTCGAGGCCTACTTCCACAACAGCCAGACCACCAGCCTCCTCGGTGTATGGGCCCGCGTCACCGGCGTGCGCGTACACTTCGACTCGCTCGAGCACCTGCGCGCGGACGTGCGCCGCGGAATTAACGTCTCGCGCTTTGTGTCACTAACTCAGGACGCGCAGCAGCACTACATGCTCGAGCACAACGTCTGGGGCGCGACGCCAGTGCTCAAGCAGGACAACGGGAAATACTCCGCAAGCTTCTCCTACTTTGTCGACGCCAGTGAAGACAAGCGCTTTCTTGTGGAAACACAGGCAAAGCTTGCGCTTGCACGCGAGCAAAACGACACCGCAGGCATTGCCGCGCACACAGAAACAATCGCCGACCTGCAAGCACACATGCTCTCATCGCCGCCAATGACCGAGCTCTTTAGAGACGTGCACTTTTCATTCAATGACTTTACACCAAACATGATCCCGCTGCACCAAGGTCAACAGCAGGGCGACGCAATGTGGGGTCTTACGGTCGAGCAGGACGCCGCCTTTATCCGCAACGGCTGCTACCACGTCAGCGCCGCCGGCAAGGCCGCGCAGGCCGGCGAGGAGTCCACAGAGCTTGTCCACTGCCTGCTCGACATGGACTTTGTCTCCATGTCGCGCTGCATGGTGCCTGAGGGCACCGAGCTGTGGATCCGCGTCACCGCCGAGGTTTACGCCATCATCCTGCAGCAGGCGCAGGACCAGGGCTCAAGTCTCATGCTGCCCGTCTCGCACACCCTCCACAACGGCATGCCCGTCGGGCTCTCGCGCTACCTGCGCGCCTTCTACGTCCTCGGCGGCTCCATGCACGACAAGCAGCTCGCGGACAACCAGGTCAGCCTTGTCTGCGTTATCGCCTCCAAGAATAGCGTGCCCGGCAAAAAGACCACCGCCGACGACGCCGCAGACGCGCGCTCGCGCGTCAACCAGAACATCAGCGTCGACAACACCCGCTTTGTCGCCATCTCGCTGCCTATTCTCCTCCACGGCGCCGCCGTCTTCGACCACACGCGCGACCCCGCTCTGCCGTTCTACAAATACCTCAAGGAGAAGCCCGTCGCACGGCAAAGATAGAGGCGCGCCAGCGTTTAAAAAGCCACATTATTAAGATCCAGTAGTTTTTGCACGGGGCTTAGCCTTGAGCTCTGGATATTTGGTATAGAATAAATTCAAGTCCAGATTTTTTTGCGCCACAGCGTCCTTCATCAGTTGACGCATCTGTGTCACAATAAGAGAACGCATAGCAGCGAATTGGCTTTCATAGAACGTGGCATAAATTTTTTTGAACTCTGTAAATGCCTCAGGACTGAAAGTGCGCGAGTCATTTTTTGTTGGTGTTGTTTCATAGTATTCCACTTCTTTTTCCAACCTCTTTATCTTCGCATTTTCGGTACCGTCAGCGGACTTTGCATAATATTGTTTCAAGATACCGATTTTTGCAATTGTAGCTACGGCGTTGGCAGCGCGAAGCTTAGAGGTCAAAGATGCACTATCTGTACTTTCATTAAATGCTGTCATTCTGGCCTCCAAATGTTCCAGCTTAATTTTTTTCATCGCTGCTATGTCGTCTATTCTAAGCTTATATTTGTCATGCTGCTTGTTTGCGGCCGCCTTTTTGTCAGGCGGCTTCTCTGTGGCCGCCTTTTTGTCAGGCGGCTTCTCTGTGGCCGCCTTTACTTTCTTGAGCTTCTTCTTCTTCTGGTTCGCCTTCTTCTCTTTTCCTGATGTTGGTTTACTTCCTGATGCAGTCTTCCCCTTTGCACCTGTCGTAAACGCAAACGGCTGACCGTTGGCCGCCTCGGCGCCTGTGCTGAGGTTCTTGCTCATGAACGAGGGCATGTACGAGGCCATGGTGCGCTGCGCGGTCTTAAATACAGCGCTCGCGGCATCCCGCAATCGATCTAGGCCACGAGATATTGCAGCGCGTGCAATCGCGGTACTTGCCTGCGGCGGGGCATGGGCGGCGCTCAGTGCCTCAGCGTGCCATTCGAGGTCACGGGCGCGCAGCTGCTCGAGCTGCTGGAGGCAGCTTGCGCGCCGCCGCGCGCGGAGCTGCAGCGGCTGCTCGACGTGTGGGTGGAGCAGTACGACCGCGGCGCGAAGGCGGACGCGGAGGACGGGTGCAACCTGATGCACGTCGTGGGCGCGGCGCTGTGCGTGCTGCTGCACCGCTGCGAGGCGGGGGAGGCGGCGGCGACGGCTGCTGCTGACGCGGCTCAGACGGGCACGGCCGCCGACAGCGACCTCCGCGCCGCGCTCGGCCCGGCGGCGGCGCGCGTGCTGCTGAGCGCAAAGCCGCTCGCGGCGTACGACATCGAGGAGCTGCACGCGCTCGTCACGGCGCTGCAGCTCGAATTTGCGGCGCTGTACGTGCTCGACGACGCGGGCTACGCCGCGCTCGTCGACGTCGAGCTCATCTGCGTGCGCCTGCTCGCGCGGCTCGGCGCGCTCCTTGCCTCGCACGAGCAGACGGACCCGAAGCAGCCGCCGCCCGCGGCCGTGCTCGGGCTGCTCGACGTCGACGAGCACGGGTGGACCTCGGTGCGCGTCGACACGCTCGTGTACCTGCTTGACGCGCTGCACAGCATGCTCGGGCTGCACGCGCTGCTTACGCGCGCGGAGCTGCTGCCGGCGGGCGCACCCGTCGAACTGCATGCACACCACCGCGAGGCAAGCAACGAGACCTTCTTCACGCACTCGATGACCTCCGACTGCGTTGTCGGCACGATCGCGCAGTACACGCACCGCTTCGCGCACCTCTTCCATAGCGTGTCGCAGGCAATCTACTACAACTTCCCGTGCTACGCGCGCCAGACGCAACTGCCGCTCGCGGCGCTGCAGCGTGCGAGCGCGCCGGCGATCAACGTGTTACCGCTGCTCACCGAGCTGCGCCCGGACATTCCGGTGCTCTACGAGCACACCGGCGCGGGCTGCCGCGCGCGGCACGCGTGTCACAAGTTCTGCTGGGTGCTTTGGTCGCGCTTCGTGCTGCTCGTCAACGCGGACATGCACTCCTTCGCGGCCGCGGACATCCGCACGCTGCTGGGACACGCGCAGTAAAGCGGTGGGACGGCGCTTTATTGGCAACGTACAAAACTGCACACTACTCCGCGTCCAGCGCCCTCACGACGCACCCACCCCCGCGCGTGCGGAAGTTGTCCCGCGCGACAAAGCACGGCATCACCCAGTACACACCCGCCGCGTCGGCGCACTGCATCCGGCATAGCGCCGGGCGCGCGCCCACATTAATCAGCGCGTGCAGCGGCCCGGCAAGCATGCACACGCAGGCGGCGAGCGTGGCGCGCATGTTCTCACAACGTGCGATTAGAGTGAAGAAAAATAATTTTGTACAAATGCCGAGATTTTCAAATTAAAAAAAAGTTAAAAAATTGAAATTTGAGTTTGAAAAAAATAAAATTTAAGATTGAAAAAAATAAAATTTAAGATTGAAAAAATAAAATTCGAGATTGAAAAAATAGAATTTGAGATTGGAGGGAGCTGTCTATAAAGTCAAATCCAAGTATCAACCTGGACACAGCAGCATGCAAAGCGTGTGGCCGGTTGTATTGCAGTATGAGACATTTGGCGCGCATCTGTGCTTTCGCAACATGGTGTCTGTAGCGCAAGTAAACCGCCAGTGGAACGCTTTGTATTGCGCGATCTGGAAGATGCTGTGGCGCGCTCGGCGGAATTACATCCTCGACAGAATGTTGCTTCCTGGCGCTCCGGAAGCCTGGAGCATGAGGGATTTACGGCGGCTGCTTGTCGCCGCCGTCAAAAATGTACGCATCCAGCATGTGCAGGTGCTGACTGAGGACTTGAGTGTCCGTAGCAAGAACTCCGTGTATCGGCTCGTGTCAGGGAAGACAGCTCTTCACCATGCGGTGCAGCGGCATGTCGCGAAGCCGTCGCCCGAGAGGCTTGCAATAATCAAGATACTGGTTGAATCCGGCGGCGTGCGCCTGGTCTTGATGAAGCAGTCGACACACGACACCTTCGACGCCAGCAGTCAGCGCGGCTCGACTGCCCTCCACCTCTGCGCGAAGGGTGACTGTCTCGTCACGACGAAATTACTGCTCGCGCTGAAGAGTGAGCAGTTGCTGATGAGCCAGGTGACGGACGACAAGACGTGCTTGCATATTGGCGTGGCCTCTGGCAGCGTGCCCGTGCTGAAGGCGATCATGGACGCCGGTGGTCAAGAGCTGGTGCTGCTACCAGACGACAAGGGTTTTACATGTCTTCACTACGCTGTCGTGCACCGCCGCCTCGAAGTGGTCGTCGAGCTCATTCGCGTCGGCGGCAGGCAGCTCATGTTTAAGCAAGCAGACGAAGGCGCGACCCCGCTCTTCCTTGCCGCGCAGTTGGGGCACACGGCCATCGTCGACGTGCTGATGGAGGAGGGCGGGCTGGAGCTTCTTTTCGTGCAAAACGACGACAGCGTCACCTGCCTCGGGGCCGCTGTCGCGAATAGCAACCTTGAGGTCGTGCAAAGCCTGGTGCGCGTCGGCGGGCGTGCGTTCTTGTTTGTGCAAAGGCACACCGGCTCGACGTGCCTGCACGACGCCGTGTTCGTCGGGCGGCGCAGCGTCGTCGCCGAGCTGCTCTCCATCGGCGGGCGCGAGCTCGCCATGGTGCACTTTCACAACGGGACGACTGCCATGCACGTGGCCGCAGGCGAGGACCACGTGGACGTGCTGCAGTTGCTCTACCAGATCGGTGGCGCCGAGTTGCTCATGCACTTGGACAGCCAGGGGCGCACGTGCCTCTGGATCGCCGCCAAGAAGGGCTTCCTGCACGCCGTGCGCTTCCTGGAAATGTGCGGGGGTACCGAGCTGCTGCTGCTGGCGCATCGCGACGGCCGCACCTGCCTCGCCGTGAGCGCGTTGGGCGGCCACCTGGCGACGGTACAGTTCCTGCTCGAATTTGGCGGTGCGAGCCTGCTGCGCTTGACACGGGAGTGGGAGGTGCGCACGAAAAGGTCGGTCGCGGGCGAGTGCGAGCGCCTCGGCCACACCGAGGTCGCCGCGGCGCTGGTGCATGCTATGGACGATTTGTTTTTGTGAGGTGTCTAAGTGATGTACTATTAGTGCCCGAGGTCCAACATATTGCATCAATAAAACTCAAAAAAAACATAACCTCTCTGCGCCTATGGGCGCGCGGCCGGGCGCATGAGGACGGTAGACGTTAGCGCGTACACAATCATTAAGGAGGGTGTGGAGATCTGCGTGCAGCGCACAGCCGCGGACCCCACGGAGAGCACGCCGATCGACGGGCTGCTCCCGACGATGGAGCGCAACGAGGGCGCCGTGTTCTGGCTGCAGCCCAAGAACGGCACGGTCGAGCAGCAGGAGGCGTGCATCTGCGTCAACGGCACCTTCTACATGCTCAACAGCAAGTTCGAGAAGGCCATCTTCCGCAGCGTGCGCCTGAC
>Ga0194129_10005415_pt1 | contig 16308 bp, 6 predicted proteins | sample TA2KigCa35mmetaG_FD_150862 | JGI IMG/M metagenome (GOLD analysis project Ga0194129, IMG submission 150862) | Freshwater microbial communities from Lake Tanganyika, Tanzania - TA2015038 Kigoma Deep Cast 35m | ecosystem: Environmental > Aquatic > Freshwater > Lake | place: Tanzania: Lake... | reverse complement strand
CTCTATTAATGATTACTATCAATTAATATTAAATCACCTTCAAGAAGAACCCGATTTTGTATTTGATTTAAATAATTTTGAAATTATTGATAGTTATCATGGTGATACAAATATTATGTTGCCACTATATATTAATAAAGAACATTGGTATATTTTTAATAAAATAAAAAGATACCATCTAACACTAATAAATAATTATTTAGAACCTTACTATAATTCTAAAATGGATGATATTTATTTCTTTGTATTGTTAAAGTCATTTAATACTATGCTTTTAAAGAATAGTAATGATTCTATAAGATTAACAATGTATATTTTAAGAACTGCTATGCAAATCTGTATTGATAATAAATATTGCTTAAATGTTAAGAATGAATATATTAAATATTATAATAATTTATTATCATCGCAAACTTTAATAAATTTTAATAAAATGTATAATGATTTTTTAGTTAGATTTATTCAAATGATTATAACTTCAAGAGTAGATGTATTAAAAACTTTAAACGAATTTGAAAATATTAAAGAATATTATATATCATTAAATAAAGAAAATGATATTGTTAATTATCTTAATCTACATAATGATTTACTTAAATTAACATTATTTATGGATAATTTATTTAAAATTTCTGGTTTTAATCAATTAATAAAAAATATTGATGCTTCTAATGGTATGCTAGAAAATTCTGATTTACCTCTTAATCTAATTTTTATTAAAAATAATATTTTTAAGTTATATTTTTGATAATTATCTAATTATTATATTTTATTTTTATAAAAATAATTACCAGCTCCAACTATAACCATAAAAACTTCCAGTAAAATTTCCACCATTTCTTCTAAATGTATATTTCCCTTGAAAAGTTGGCCCATAAGTATATACATCAGTGGATCCTTCAGTACTATTTGTTCTATTTAACCAATACTGAGCAAAATATCTAAATTGTAGAGCAATTTCATTATAGGGTGCCACATCAGGAGATACTGTTTGATAATCTGGATTCCAACCTTGTATATTGGTTTCTGATTGATCTCCATTCTCTATTAGTTGTCTCCAATTTGTACCACCATTTCTTATTATAAATTTAGGTGGTATTGATGTTGCCATTGTTGTTGTTGGTGCCATTGTTGTTGTTGGTGCCATTGTTGTTGTTGGTGCCATTGTTGTTGTTGGTGCCATTGTTGTTGTTGGTGCCATTGTTGTTGTTGGTGCTATTGTTGTTGTTGGTGCTATTGTTGTTGTTGGTGCCATTGTTGTTGTTGGCATCATTTGTTGTGGCATCATTTGTTGTGGCATCATAGTTGTTGGACTGAATGTCGTAGTTGGCATCATAGTTGTTGGACGGAATGTCGTAGTTGTCATCATAGTTGTCGTTATTGGCATATTTTTATTATTAAAAAATAATAAATATGCTACAACTCCTATTGCTAAGATGATAATTAAAATAATCATTTTATATATATATATAACTATATTATATTTTTATTGTAAATAAATAAGAAATTATAATATTATTATAATCTAACTCCAGGTGTTTTATGTCTAGTTATATTTAACCTATTTATTCCATCATCTTCATTTATTGTATTTGTATTTCCAATAAATTTTATATTAGTTCCATCATTAAATCTATTTTTATAATAAGAACAAACTTTAGATCCAGTACAAGTACACCATGGTGTTAACTCTCCATCATTTGGATTTCTTCCTAAAGCATTTATAGAAGCTTTACCAATAGGATTACCAGAATTATCAGCGTATTCTCTAGCTTGAGAACCAAGCATACAACATGTATGATGTGTTGAATCGTTAAAACAATGTGATGTCTCTGGTATATCTGGTAAACCACATTTTTCTAACAATTGTTTTCTATTTTTATTTGAATAGTCTCTATCTTTTCTTTCAAAAGATCCCATAGGCATATTATCAATTTCTGTTATAAATTCACTTATATCTTCAATACTTGTAATAGTTTTTTTTAATTCTCCATCATAGCCATATAGTTCTGCTTTAAAAGGTGTGCTATCTATATATTCAATATCAACATTCCTTTTATCAAATTCATCTTTATATGATTCTATTATTTTTTTTGTATTAAGTATTTGTTCGTTAGGTACATATATTTTAACTAATCTTCTTGACGATACAACAAAACTTTCACATCTATTATCAAAATAATGTAAAATAAGTAAAAATATAACTATAAATAATAATGCAATAAGACAGTTCATTATAAATTATTTATATATAAAATATAAATATAATAAAAATATGAAAATGCATAATATATTATTATTATGCATGATTGTTACCTTTTTATTTATGGTAATATATATTTATTGTAATTATTGTAAAAATCCAAGTATATCAAATATAATTACGAGCGATGATTGTAAATACATAATCCTAGTTGGTATGATTATAATGAATATTTTTACAATATTGTATGAGTTAGAAAGAAAAGATGATATTTCACTTATAATAATAATATTTTTATTGATTGGAATTTATGGAGTAATTTTTATTAAAGAAGAAAATAATATTCATTTTGTTTTTGCTGCTATTGTATTTTTAGCAATTATATCATTTATGGTTAAACATTTTATATGCAGTAAAAAAAAAGAAAATGATATATTATTTATTTTACTTTTTTTACAGTCACTACTATTTATAATTACACTTTCTAATCTAGATAATAATATATTTTTCTTAGAAGTATTTTATATAATCACATTTGCTGTTTTTTATATAGTATTACATTTTACAAAAAAATAAAATAAAAATAAAAATTGATTAATATATATTTTATAATTAATATATAAATAGAATGAAGATTAAAGAATTTATTAAAGAAATAATTGATGAACCTTCAAAACTAGATGAACTAGAAGAGGAAGAATATAGTAAATTAATAAAATATTTACAAAAAGCTTATTTTAATAAAAACATTAGTTTAGTTTCTGATAAATTGTTTGATTATATAAAAGATAATTATGAAACTAAATTTAAGAAAAAGCTTACTGATGTAGGAGCTCCAATAATGAAAAATAAAACCAAAATCAAACTACCACATTATATGGGAAGTTTAGATAAAATTAAACCATCTATGAGTGAATTTACAAAATGGGTATCAAAATATAGTGGTCCTTATATTTTATCATATAAATTAGATGGAATTTCTGCTCTAGTTAACAAAGTAGATAATAAAATATCAATGTATACTAGAGGTAATGGAATTTACGGACAAGATATATCACATGTGTTAGAATATATAAATATCAATACAGATTTATTAAAAAATAATGATGCTATAAGAGGAGAATTAATTATATCAAAGAAGAATTTTGAGACTATTAAAGAGAAAATGGCAAATGCTAGAAATGCTGTTTCAGGAATAATTAATACTAAAAATCCAGAAAAGGAAATGTTAAAATTAATAGACTTTGTAGCATATTGGGTTATAGAACCAGAATTAAGACAATCAGAACAAATGAAATATATAAAGAAGAAGGAAATAACCATGGTTGATTATATAAATGTAAAAAAGATGACTATAGATTATTTATCTGAAATGTTATCTAAAGGAAGAAAAGAATATAAATATGAAATAGATGGTGTTGTAGTAATAGATGATTCTAAAGTTTATACACAAATTGAGGGAGAGAATCCAGATTATGGTTTTGCTTTTAAACAGGTATTAACCGATCAAATAGCAGAAACTATAGTTGTTGATGTATTATGGGATATATCAAAAGATGGATATTTAAAACCAAAAATAAAGATAGAAACAGTTGAATTATTAGGTTCAGAAATAACATATGCTACAGCATTTAATGCTAAATATATATTTGACAATAATATAGGACCTGGTTCTGTAATTAAAATAATTAAAAGTGGAGACGTTATACCTTATATTCATGAAATTATATCACCATCTGAGAGTGGAAAACCAAAAATGCCATCAATAAAATATAAATGGAATGAAACGAATGTAGATATAATAGCTGAAGATTTAGATGAAGAAAATATGACAAAAATAATTATAAAAAAGTTATTATATTTTTTTGAAAGTTTGGATATTAAATTTATGGGTGAAGGCATGATTACCAAATTTGTTGAAGCAGGATACGATGATTTGTGGAAAATATTAGAAGCAGATAAAGATAAATTATCAAAAATTGATGGATTAGGTAAGAAATCAGTTGATAAAATTTATGAAAGTATAAATGAAGGTATAAAAAATAGATATATATATGATTTAATGGCTGCATCACAAATATTTGGCAGAGGTATTGGTGCCAAAAAATTTAAATTAATAATTGATATCTATCCAAATATTATAGAAATATTTAATAAAGAAGGATATGAACATACATTAAAATTAATTAATACAGTAAATGGTTTTGAAAATAAGACATCAATAAAAGTTGTTGATAATATAAAATCATTTGAAACTTGGTTAAATAATTTATTAAAACTTAAAAAAGATGCTCTTTTTAAAATGAATCATAAGGTAAATTCTTTAGAAAATGATACTGAATTAAAAAAATATTCTGAAAAAATTAAAGAATATAGTAATAAAACGGTTGTATTTACAGGTTTTAGAGATAAGGATATTGAAATTATTTTAGAAAAATTAGGAACAAAAATTACGAATTCAATATCCAAAAATACTGATATTCTTGTTGCATCTAATCCCGATGAAAATACAGCTAAAATTAATAAAGCTAAAGAATTAGATGTAAAAATTATTTCTAAAGATCAATTCTATAAATTAATAAAAAAATAAAAAAATTGATTTTATATATATAAGGATTTAAAAATAAATAGATATATAGAGCTATAGTATATGAAACGTTTTAATCCATTCAAGATATATCAGGCAGCCAAGAAACCCAAGATCCCCAAGAAATCCGAAGAAGTAGCAAATGAAGAATCAGACGATGAAGAAGAACCCGAGCTTCCTTTTCCATTTAATTTTCCGTTAAAGAATGAAGAAAAGATATATATAACAGAGAATCATCTTTATTTTAATACCGATGTAAGTAAGTCAAGTGTGGATCAGGTAAAAAAATTAATGAGAGAACATGCACAAAAATATCAGAAAATCAATAGAAATATTATGGTAGAGTCTATGAAACCAATGCCATTATTTCTTCATATTAATTCTCCAGGTGGATGTGTTCATTCAAGTTTTGCACTATATGATTTTATAATAGAATACAACAAATTTATGCCTGTTCATACTATAGTAGAAGGATTAGCAGCTAGTGCAGCAACAATTATTAGTTGTGCAGGAGCTTATAGATATATTACACCTAATAGTTTTATGTTAATTCATCAACTCTCAACATTTATGGGTGGTAATTTTGAACAATTGAAAGATGAATTTGGAAATTGCCAAAAGATAATGGATAAAATCATAAATATTTATACTAAACATGGGACTATTAATAAGAAAAAACTTCCTGATATATTAAAGCATGATATTATATGGGATGCTGATGAATGCATTAAACAAGGGCTAGTAGAAGAAATTAAATTAGTAGATATTTTTAATTAGAAATAAATTTTTTTAAAATATAAAATAATATATATAATTATATTATAATATGAAAGAATCAAAAATCTTTTTGGATTATATTGACAAAATTAAAAAAGTAATAGATAAAATAAAAAAAATAGAATTTATTTTTGAAAAAATAAAGATGGAGGAATTAAATGGTGGAGGTAACAAAAAAAATAATAAATTAGAAAAATATAAACAAGAAATATTAAAGCTTCGTGAAATTAGGAATAAATATTTAATGGAATTAGAAATGTATAAAGAAAAAATAAAAGCATTAACAGTTCAAAATCAATATTTTTATAAAAAAATATCTGAACTTTCTTTTGTTAATTATATAAACTATACAGAGAAGAACAACTTGGTGGATAAATTAGATTTTTTTAATAAATCATTAGATACATTACAAAGTTCAATTTTAACAAATGTAAATGCTGGTAATGAATTACTTGAAAGATTTAATGCTAAAACAAAAATGAATGGAGAAAATAAAATATCAAATGTAAATATTACTATAACAAATAAAGATTTAGATGGTGAAGGTTTCAACAAAATAGTAAGTGTAGGTGGTAAAGATAATAATGATTTAGAAATAAATAATAACGTACAAAATCAATCTGGTGGTTATGAAATTGGTAAATTTAAAAGAGAAAATAAAATTAGTAAAGTAACTTCTGAGTTGCAGAATAAAATTACTTTAATGAGAACAATTACAATAGGAGTAAGAAAAATTATTGAAAATATAATTAGAAATATTAATGATCAAAATAATAATAATAGTTTACTAAATATAAGAATTAAATTAGAATGGATTATAAATAAGTTTAGAGAACTATCAGAAGATAATGAAGAAGCTAGGGCTTTATTAGATGCATTAACAAATGTTTCATCAGGATTAAATAGTACTGTTACTGATATGAATGTATTTGAAACTTTATTGGATAAAATTAATAAAGATACAAAAAATTTTGTTGAAGATGCAGGTGAAATTACTAAAGATTTACCTATTAATCCTATTTTAGATTCTAGAGCAAGTTATAATACTATACAAACAGGAGGATATGATAATGAAATAGAAATTGATAATTTAATTAAATTAATCAATATATATCAAAGAGGTGGTGCTGATAATGATCGTCAATATTATGACTTTAATACAATAACTAAATGGTTAGATTTTTTTGCGAATTGTCGTAGTTGGCCTGAACCATTAAAATATAAATTTAACATAATAAGAACAAATTATTATATGTCAAAAAAAGTTTTAGAACAAATAAAAAAAAGTTTTGTTTTTGATGATGAAAAAACAAATCCATTAAATCTTCTAATGCCTATTATTGAAAAAAATTCATTTGATTTTACTATTATATCAAATGAGAATATATCAGAAGTTTTTAAGGATGATTTTGATTCTAATAATTCATCAAAAGGAATTGATGAAATGACAAAAGAAATAAAAAAAGAATTACCAATAGATTTAGATGGCTTGATGTTAGCTTTTTTATTAGAAAATAATAGTGATAATGCTGAATCAGATAAATTAGAAAAATATGAAAAATATTTTATAAATATGAACAATAACTTAACAGAATTATTATATAGTTTAAACTTTTTTAAAGCCTTAAGTTTTGCATTTAAATTAGTAGATCCAAAAGAAACAGGAGTAGAAATTGATGATATTGAACAAAATGAAACAACTAAAATATTTACATCCTTACAAAAATTAACATATCAAACTGAATTATTTAAAGATCCAGCTGAATTTATTACTTTAAAATCAGAATTATTACAAAATGCCTTTACAAAATTATACTGGAAACCATTTGAAAAATTTTTATCAATATATAGTTCTTTAGATGAAAAATTACAAGCTGACATTGATATATTAGAAGAAAATATTAAAAATTTTATTTTGGGTATGAAATATTCATCAAATCAATCACAAATACATTCTATGTTTTATAATATAGATTTAAATAATAAAAAATCTTCATCGTTAAATATAACAGATTATGATTCCACTTTTTTATATATAAATATGCTTAAGAGAGCCCTATACCTTAAAGAAAATAAAATGTTTTATACGCTTTTTAATGCGATTATAAATGCTAATTCTAAAAATTTAGAACTTAAAATTAAAAAAACAGATATTATAAATTTTTCTAAATTATCTGATGAAAATATTCCAGAATTAGTAGAAGATAATAAAAAATTAACTGGAGGTTCAAGAAAATTAATAGGAAGTGCAAGAAAATTAATAGGAGGTGCAAGAAAATTAATAGGAGGTGGTGAACCTGAACTAATATTGACAGCAGAAGAAGCAAAAACTAAATTAATAGAAGATGCTAAATTAGCCTTTAATAATGTTAATCGTTCTAAAGTTACTGATATGTACAGTATGATCGATAAAGTTGTAGATGGTTTAAAATTAGAAACTTTTTCTAAAATTAAGACATATATACAAAATTTAGATGTTCAAATAGTTACTAAGGATAAATCAGGAGCTTTTAAGGACAAAACATTACAACCACAAAGTATTACTGATAATATTGATAATACGATTAAAGGCACAAAAGAGCTAGATATTGAAAAAGAAAAACTTAGACTAATTCTTGAAAATATACCAAAAGATCAAGGAAGAAAAATTATCGTAGCATATAAAGATGCTATAAATATTAAAATAGCTTCTGTTGAACAAGAAATTTCAAAATTGGAAAGTAATTTTGAAACTCAAAAAAATGATGTAAATTTATTAAAGGAGCAAATTACAGCTTTAAATAATAAAATAATTTCTTCAGGTGATCTCGCTACTATTAATAGTTTAACGGCACAAAAAAAACTTTTAGCTAAACAATATAAACAACAATTTAAAACTTTTTATTCATCATCTAAAAATAAAATAAAATTTATAAATGATAAAGGTTATTTACTAAATTTTATAGAATTTGTAAATAGTCAAGAAAAAATTTATGATGAAACAAAAGTAAGTAATTCTAATTCACAGGAAATTATTAAAACATTAGGAAAGTTGGATACTAGTAATAATGAAAAATTTAATAATTCAAAATCCCAAATAAAAGAAGAATTAAGAGAATTAATTAAGACGAGTGATAATGACACAGATTATCTAGAAAAATATGAATTATTAAAGAAATTAAATATACAATTAATTTACTCTGTTGATAAAATTGTAACTGAATCATTAAATGCAGTCACAGTTTTTGTAAAAGCTAGGAAGGAAGGAAATAGTGAATCAGATAGATATAGTTATGATAAAACATGCATAACTGTAAAAGAAAAAGAGGGTATTCAAAAATTTGGTAAATTTAAAAATATTTTTTGGTCTAATAGAACAATATCTGATTTATATTGCGGTAAGGATATAAATTGTAATGAAAAAGTTCCTCTTACAAATAGTGTGAGGGATATGATTCAAATAGGAACAAAAAGTGTAGTTATATTTACTTATGGTCCTTCAGGTTCAGGTAAGACCAAAATACTTACAGGTATTCCTTATGGAAACGTTGAAGGAGATAAAAGAGGTGTTATTACACGAATAATGGAAGATAGTTTAGACGAAATAACTATATCATCATCTGGTACTGAAATATCCATAGAAGTTATGGTTGGTGAAATATATGGTGAAAAAACTAATTTATCCTTACTAGATAATAAATATATTGAATGTTTATATATTTGGGATTTAACAACCTTAGAGGAACGTCTATATTCTAGTGATATTAGCCAAGAAGCACCAGCTGAATATAAACAATTTACAGATAAAATACAATTTTTAGAAGATTTAAAAAGTTCTCAATATACTTCTGATGATAGAAAATTTAATATTTCATTATTAGATAAAATAAAAATATGGAGATCAACACATCAAATGAAAAATAATTTTAATCCTGATCCTGAATATCTTAAGAAATTTTTGAATTTAGAAGGTTATACAAAAAATCCTACAGAATTAGAAAAATATAATAATATTTATAAAATTGCTGGTTTATCAAATGATGATGAAAGCACTTTATATACTAAATTTACAGATGAAGATAGTTTTAAAAAATTTAGTAAAAAAATATCTGATCCAAAAGATATTTCTAAATTTGGTCAAGAAGTATCTATGGAATTAGAAGATAAAATAGATAAAATTCAAGCAATAAGAAGAGTTAAAAATCGTGTTAGATGTACTAAATATAATCCTGATAGTTCTAGATCACATATGTATATTATTATCAGAATAATTGATCCAGTCACTGGTCAATATAAATATTATATAATTATTGATAAAGCAGGAAGCGAAATTCCATATGAAATCGCAGCAAGTGAATTTGTAAGATTAGCCCCAGATTTAAATGAAGAAGAAGTATCCTTTTTTACTATTACTTATCCTATTAAAATTGAGGAAAGACCAACTCAGGATGAAAAACAAGATCTAATAAAATTAAAAAATAAATTAAGTCAAAAAAAACTTACTGAAATACAAAAAATAGTAAAGGGAGATTTTATAAATAAAACATCAATAATATATAATGATAATACAAATCCAATCATAGAATTATTTTTCTCAGAAAATTTTAAAATAAAAATTGAAACTAAAATTAACGATGTTAGTAAAAGAATTCGTGAAGATATAATAAGAAGTGGAAATACATTAGAATCAATTAAAATACAAGAACTTTCATTATCATTAAATATTAAAATTATTATTAGTGGAGTAAGTCAAGATTTTAATTACGTTATGACCCATGAAATAAATAAACCATTAAATATAGATTTATCTCTTTTAATGAAAATTTTAAGAGAACAAAAAAAAACAGATGAATCTATAATTAGAGAGATTATTGCTAATATTAAGTCTAGTAAAATAAAGAAAAATATGCCTCTTTTATTATTTAGTGGTAATACAGAATCTAATACAAATATATTTCAAGTAGCTACTGATAATATAAATACTAGTGTATCAAATTTAACAAATAATTTAATGGATATGTTAAATCTTTTAAATAAAGGAACTAGTTTACCTGCTAGTAAATTTAAGGCTGATTTTGAAAAATTTTATAAAGATGTTGAGCCGCAATTTTTAAATTATAATATAAGTAACTTAACTACCTTACCAAACATACCTAAAGTTAGTATAAAAATAACAAAAGGTGATAAACAACCAGATTTTAATGTTATAAATGATATTAATACCCAAAATTTAAATGATTTTAAAACTAATTTAGATAAAAATTTTAATAATATTAATTCTTTTTTAGAGAAATTAAAAAGTATAAATACAGTAAATTCAGAAAAAATTCAATTATTAATTGATAGTATTAAAGAATTAGTCTCACCCTCTGCAGCAGGAATAAATTTAGAAATATTAGAAGGTCTTACACCAGAAAATTACGATAATATATTAGATGCAATACAAAAAGGTATAGAAATAATTAAAAAAGCATATCTTTTTATAAATTTAGAAAAAAAAATAGAAGCACATAAATTAGAAGATAAATCAATGTTAACAACAAATTTTGGTAATCAATCTACTGATAATGATAAGAAAAATTTTAAATTTAAATATGAAAGTGATTTTATAAAATCTTTATTTGAACAAGTAATAGAAAAAAGTTTTACATCTTCAGTAGATAGAACATTACCAACTACAAAACAACTAGACATAGATCATAGAAGTTTAGTCGCATCATATTTTATACAAAGAGCCTATTTTTCTAAATTAAAACAAGGATTAATTGGTTGCAACTCACAAGTAATTGTTGATGTAACTACAAAAATAACAGATACTATTAGATTTATTTTTGATTCAGTTGATAATCCAATAACTAAATCTTTTATTAATATAGATTATGCAACAAATGTAGATACTGCTCAATTTACTATTAGTGAAGAAATGGATAAAAATATACTTTTTGAAAAAGATGAAAAAATAAAGAGAGATATTGGAAAATGGATGAATAAAGCGATTACTAACGGTACAAAACCAGAAACTTTAGCAGAATTATCAAAAATTTTAGATGAATTAAAAATTAATTATAAACATTTAAATTTAATTGATGAAATAAAATTAATTAAAAATAATGATGATAAAATAACTTTTTATATTAAAAAATTAACGAAGGATAATTCTATGGATGAACAAATTAAAACAAGTGTAAGAAATTTAATAAAACAATTATATTTAATAAGTAAATTAGATGATGTTCTAAGATTTTTAAATTTTATAGAAAATACATCAAAAAAGATTATATATCTAAAATCAAACACTTCTATAATAGCAAATTTTGATGAAATTTTATGGAAGGATAATGATAAAATTACTTATATGATAGAATATGAACGTTTATTTAATATAACATCTTTATTTGCTTTAGATGAAGACTCTATTAAATTTAAAGAACTAAATCAAGCTAAAGATCAATGGACAAATAATGATCGTAAAGATTATGGAAAGATATGGGAAAATGTTGCTAATAATATAATACCTATTTATTTATTAAATGTTCGTCAAGGTTTTTGGATAAATCATTCTATTAGAACACTTATGAGAAATATAATGTACACATCTGATAATGTCTGGTTAGATAATCCTATTTTTGATGTAAATAATACTACAAAAGATGATAGTTTAAATAAACTTGACGCTGCTAAAAAATCAACAGCAGTATTATTATTAGAGAATATTTATACTCTTGAGGATTATTTAAAAAGATATAAAAATGATAAAGAAGAAATTTCAAATAGAATATTTTCAAATAAAGATACATTAGAACAAGTTTATTTAGCAGCTTATGATATATCAATTAGTCCTTGGTTAAAATTATTAGCTACTATATATCATTTAGGTGCTGATAATCATCCTACTGACATAAATATTAAATTAGTAAAAGGTGCTAAAAGTAGTTCTAATAATGTAAAATGGGGAGGAACTAAACTAATAGAAAATTTTGTAACATTAAATTTACCTCTATTTAAAAGTAAACCATTAGCTGAAGAATTTATAAAAATGATTGCTGCAGATCCAGAATATCCTGAAGCTTTTAATTTTTCGGATAATATGTTTAAAGAGATAACATCTAATAAAAATCCAGGTTATTATTTAAAAAATGAAAATGATATTATAAATTTAAGATTACCTTGGAATTCTTTAAAATTAACAGATGGAGAAATAGAAAAATTTAAAGGTTTTTTTACAACAAAAGATTTTGAAAACTTATTTAAATATACTATTGGTAATGAAGAAGTTACATTTGAAGAAATTGATAAATTAAATAAAATATATGAAGAAAATAATAAATTATTGATTCCTAATCCTCTTGATGATCAAGGCAAACCTGTGAAAGTAACTACATTTGTTGATAAAAAAATTAAGGATTATAAAGAAAAAGTTAGTAATTTTACAAAAGATATAGCAGCTATGAAAATTCAAGATGCTATGAAGCAATTTAATTTTGATTTAATACAACGTGGTGGTGGTTTTAAAAATCAAGTTGGCGGGGATGGTTATACTGATGAAGAAAAAGGCCTATTAACAAGGTTATTAGAAGAATCCAAAACTATTTTTCCAAATAAAACAGATCAACAAATTATTGATGAAATAAAATCACCTGTTGATTCTAAAATTACTGATAAACAATTAATCATGACGGGTAGAAAAGATAAAGAGGAGGCACCGTTTACCAAAATAATTGCGAATTTTGTAACACCTATATTATCAAATTTGGATGATACTGAAAAAATTAATTATTTATTTCAAAAATTGGATGAGGGTATTATTAAATCAACAGATGTAAATAAATATTATGCTATATTAAATGCTTGGACGAAACTTTCAGGAGCAATTAGCGCACTAACAAATGCTATTGGTCATTTTAATGGAGATGTAAAACAAGTATACGATAGAACTACAAGAACGTTTCAGCCTACAACTTTAAATGGAGATACTGAAATTTGTGAAAAAATAATTAAAATAAAAGAAACTTTAAAGACCTCAACCAAATTTAATCCAACATATATAAATAATTTTATTAATATAAATAATTTAATGAAATCAATAGAATTAATTTGTAATTTTTTTAATAGTCTTTTAGGTGGTTACAGTACAGAAATAAAAGCTTATTCACAAGGTAAGCAGATGGAAGCGGATATTACGTTTGTATTATCAATACAAAAAAAAATATTAAATGAAATTAATTCCCCTGATATTAATAATAAAATTTTTGAATTATATATTATAAATTATAATCAGGAATTAGAAAAAATTAAATCTAAAATAATTACAGTAAATAGTAAAGATATAAAAATTTCTAACAATGATAATGATAGAAATAAAATAATAACAGAAATAGACAAATTAATAGATAATAATAAAAAATTAGAATTATATTCTAATAAATCTGGTGATAATAATGAAAAAAATAATGAGAAAATTATACTTAAAAATTGTGAATATATTTTATTAAAATTAAAATTTAATCAAGATTATTTAAAAAAAATTACTGCATCTATTACAATTAATCAAGCTGATCCAATTAAAACATTTAATAGTATAAATGATTATATATTAATAATAAATGAAATTAATGAACAAAACTTAAAATTTAGAGATGAATTAAATAATTTAATACCTGATTTAGGACAATCAAACCAAGAAATAATTAATGAACAACTAGCTTCATTACCTGATAATTTTACAGCTATTGACGCTGAATATAAAAAATATAAAGAAGAAAATGATAAATTAAATACTCAGAATGCTGATTTAGTAAAAAATTTGAATACTGAATTTGCAAAAGAAATAAAAGTTAAGGGTCAATTAGATATTTCATATCCAGTTCGTAACCAATATGATGTAGAATATAGAGCAGCTTTAGAACAAATTGTTAAATTGTGGAGAAATCAAAATCAAGATAAAAAAAATTTTATTTTAACGTTCAAAGGAATCGAAAATGGGGAGAATCCAATAACACTTATAGATTTAATTAAAATACCAGATACTAATAAAGAAAAAATTTTTACTACTGTATTAGATAAAATTATTAATAAAATTCAAGAATATATAAATGAATACGGTATATATCCTGATATCTCAGATTTAGCTAATTTTAATACACTGGTTAATTCTATTTATGATGATATTAAATCCGATATATTTTATACTATTAAATTAACCAGTAAAAATTTAATTAAAAAAATTGAATTTGAAAAATCTGATATATTAAAGGAAATTATAAAACTAAGGGAATTAATTGATTATAAACCAGGCGTCGTTCTATCAGATGAAATAAAGAAGTATATAGGTTTAGAAGCAACAGATAATAATGATGATGCAATAAAAGAAAAAATTGATACCAAAAAAAGAGGATTTTACAATAGATACTTTAAAAATCCAGGCGCCTTTGGGGCAAGGTTTAATACAAACGCTAACCTTGAGAAAGCGAATACTGCTGAAATAAATCAGTTAGATAACTTAATGGTGATGTTAAGTAATCTTTTATTTATTGAAGATTTTGGTTATATTATAGATGAATATGGTAATAGAATTAATGAAAAATATTATACAATAGATGTTAGACAACCAAAAGCAAATAAAGAAGTGGTGTCTGGTTTAATAACAGAAATATTAAAAAATAATAAATATATAAGAGAAAATAAAATAGAAGATCCATTAGCAGGTAAAAACTTAGATAATGTAACAATTCCTGAATTAAAAGCTTCTAAACAAATACAATCAATAAATTCAATTGTTAAAAAATTCAATATATCAAAGAGTGTTATCTTATTATTAGCATTAAGCACAAGTGAATATAAAGTAGGATTATGCACAGTTGCTCTAAAATTTGCTAGTTTATTAACCCAGATTACAAATCCTCCATGCTCAGATGAAGAAGTGCAAGGTGGTGGTGGAAATAGTAGAAAGAAATATAAATTATTGAAAATTAAAGATAAAATTATTGATATATAATAAAATAGAAAACAATTTAAAATTATAATTATTATAAATAGTAGGCCCCCATAGCTCAGTAGGTGGAGCGCTGTGCTTATAACGCAGAGGTCCTGGGTTCGATCCCCAGTGGGGGCACCACTATAATACAAATTTAATTTTTATATTATAGGATTTTACAGTAAGAATAATTTTAGAGCCTATGTGTTTTTATTATATAAATTTTTATATAATAAAAGGTTATTTTATAATTTAAGTATATAATAATATAAAATTATAAATGGTGTATATAAAAAAAATTTATCAAAAATAAGATATGTTTGTCCACATTGTAGTAAGGATTTTAACAATAGAAAAAGTGATTACAATAGACACATAAATAAAAAAAAAGCTTGTGTAAAAGAAAATATAAATATGGAAAAAGAAAATATAAAAATTATAAAGATTAATTTAAGTATTTACCATAAATATTTTTAGATGCATAACAATCATTACTATAATGTCCATCTCGTCCACACCTATAACATATATTTTTTTCACTTGTAATATTTTTATTAGATTTTGTAGATTTATTATTTTTATATTTACAATATAAATTTTCATGACAAGTAACACCTTTTAGTGTATCAAATTCTTTATCACAATAACTACAACAAAATACTTCTTCATCTGATGAATCTTCTATTTCATCTCCTTTTATTGTTATTTTAGCATAACAATCATTCACATAATGTCCATTTCTACCACATCTAGTGCAATTATTTTTTTGTTTAGTTTTAGTTTTTTTAC
>Ga0194129_10005414_pt1 | contig 16308 bp, 17 predicted proteins | sample TA2KigCa35mmetaG_FD_150862 | JGI IMG/M metagenome (GOLD analysis project Ga0194129, IMG submission 150862) | Freshwater microbial communities from Lake Tanganyika, Tanzania - TA2015038 Kigoma Deep Cast 35m | ecosystem: Environmental > Aquatic > Freshwater > Lake | place: Tanzania: Lake... | reverse complement strand
CGATGAACACTGCGGCGATCACGGCCTCGAGCGTGTCGCCAAGAATCGAGGCTTTGGCGGCACCCCCTGCCCGCGCTTCGCCGGCGCCAAGCCGGACGCAGGCACCGAGGTCGAGGTCGAGTGCCACTTGATGCAGGACCGTGGCACGCACAAGGCTTGCCCGCGAACGCGACAGTGCGCCCTCGTTGGCTTGTTTGAGGCGGTCGAGCAGCGCAATGCTCACGACCAGACCCAGTACCGCATCGCCGAGGAACTCGAGGCGCTCGCTGTGCGGCTGGCCGAAACTGCGGTGGGTGAGCGCTTCCTCGAGCAGTGCACGCTTTACAAAGGCGTGGCCCAGGCGCTTCTCGAGTTGCCCGAGCAGGAGCGGGCGATCCTTGTGCCAGACCCCTGAGGGGTCCGCCGGTGGGGATGGCGGAGCCCTCGAATCGAGCGGTCGGCCGCTCAGTGGAAGCGGCCGATGCGCTTCAGGTCGCCGAAGTTCATCCATATGAAGAAAGCCCGGCCAACCAGATGCGATTCCGGCACGAAACCCCAGAAACGACTGTCCAGACTGTTGTCGCGATTGTCGCCCATCATGAAGTAGTGGCCTGCAGGGACAACACACTCCATGCCGTCGGGCTCGAAGCGGCAGTTCTCCTTCTGTCGGAAACTGTCCATCGGCTGCACGTACGAAGGCTTGCCCGGATCGGCGAGTACCCGGTGATCCAGCGTTCCGAAGCTTTCCCTGTACTGGCGGGTGTAGGACAGGCGATCGGCATCGAAGAATTCGCCGTCGGGGCGGATCGGCACGGGCTGCCCGTTGAGCGCGAGCTGACCGGCCTTCCAGCTGATCCGGTCGCCCGGAACGGCAACCAGGCGCTTGATGTAGTCGAGACTCGGATCGGGCGGATAGCGGAAGACCACCACATCGCCGCGCTGCGGAGTACCCACCTCCAGCAGTTTGGTGTGCACCACAGGCAGTCGCAGACCGTAGGCGTACTTGTTCACGAGGATCAGATCGCCGATCAGCAGGGTGGGCAACATCGAACCGGAAGGGATGCGGAAAGGCTCGGCCACGAAGGAGCGCAAGAGGAAGATCACCAGGAACACCGGGAAGAGCCCAGCGGTGTAGTCCACCCACCAGGGGTCGGCCGCCTGGGGATCACGGCGCGGAGCGAAGACCCAGCGGTTGAGCGCCCACATCGCACCGGTGAACAACACCACCACGAAGAGGATGAGCGAGAAGTTCATCGATCGTCAACCTGCAGGACTGCGAGGAAGGCCTCCTGCGGTATCTCCACGCTACCCACCTGTTTCATCCGCTTCTTGCCTGCCTTCTGTTTTTCGAGGAGCTTCTTTTTCCGGGTGATGTCGCCCCCATAGCACTTCGCCAGCACATTCTTGCGCATCGCCTTCACATTCTCCCGGGCGATGATGTTGGATCCGATGGCGGCCTGGATGGCCACGTCGTACATCTGCCGCGGAATCAGCTCGCGCATCTTGGCCACCAGATCCCGGCCGCGCCCCTGCGCCACGGTGCGGTGGATCATGACTGAAAGCGCATCCACCCGGTCGCCGTTCACGAGCACATCGAGCTTCACCACATCCGAGGGACGGTAGGCGAGGAACTCGTAGTCCATCGATGCATAACCGCGCGACACAGACTTGAGCTTGTCGAAGAAGTCGAGAACGATCTCGTTCATCGGCAACTCGTAGCTGAGGTGCACCTGGCGACCGTGGTAGCTCAGATCGGTCTGCACGCCCCGCTTGCCCGTACACAGCGTGATCACCGCGCCCACATAGTCCTGCGGCACGAAAACGGTGACCTTCACAACCGGCTCACGGATCTCCTCGATACGCGAAGGATCGGGCATCCGCGAGGGATTCTCCACCCGCAACACCGACCCGTCGCGCATCAGCACCTCATAGACCACCGTAGGCGCGGTGGTGATGAGATCCATGTCGAATTCGCGCTCCAGCCGTTCCTGCACGATGTCCATGTGCAGCAGGCCGAGAAAGCCGCAACGGAATCCGAAGCCGAGCGCCTGCGATACCTCAGGTTCGAACTGGAGCGAGGCGTCATTGAGTTGCAGCTTTTCGAGTGCATCGCGCATGGCCTCGTACTGGTTGGCCTCCACCGGATAGAGACCGGCAAACACCGCGGGCTTGATTTCCCTGAAGCCGCCAAGCGGCTGCGCGGCAGCCGGATGGACATGGGTGAGCGTGTCGCCCACTTTGGCCGCTTTCAGTTCCTTGATGCCGGCAATCACAAAACCCACCTCGCCCGCCGCGAGCATCTCGCGCGGCTGCGACTTCGGGGTGAACACCCCAAGTTGTTCGCAAACATACTGTGAGCCGGTGGCCATCAGCCGCACCCGATCGCGCGGGCGCAAGACGCCATTCACAACACGCACCAGCATCACGACGCCTACATAGTTGTCGAACCAGGAGTCGATGATGAGCGCCTGGAGCGGTTGCGACTCGCTGCCCGCTGGTGCCGGGATACGCGCCACCACCGCCTCGAGGATTTCGTCGATCCCCATTCCGGTCTTGGCGCTCGCGCGCACCGCTTCGGTGGCATCGATGCCAATGACGTCCTCGATCTCGGCGGCGGCAGTGTCAGGGTCAGCCGAAGGAAGATCCATCTTGTTGAGGACGGGCAGGACCTCCACGCCGAGTTCGATCGCGGTGTAGCAGTTGGCCACGGTTTGCGCTTCAACCCCCTGGGTGGCGTCCACCACCAGCAAGGCGCCCTCACAGGCCGAGAGCGAGCGGCTCACTTCGTAGGAGAAGTCCACATGGCCCGGAGTGTCGATCAGATTGAGGCGGTAGGTTCGCCCGCTCCTTGCAGCGTAGCGCAGGGAGGCGGTTTGCGCCTTGATCGTGATCCCGCGCTCCTTTTCCAGGTCCATCGAATCGAGGACCTGCGCTTCCATCTCCCGATCGCTCAACCCTCCGCAACGGTGGATCAGGCGATCGGCAAGGGTCGACTTTCCATGGTCGATGTGCGCAATGATCGAGAAGTTGCGGATGTCGTCCATCAGCGACCAGGCCGGATCGGAACGTACTGACCCGAATCCCCTCGCCGCACAAACGCCACGACGGTCTTGTTCCGGTCGAGCCTGCCCACCAGCTCGTTGAACTGCGCCAGGTTGAGTACTTCCTGGTTATTCAACGACAGGAGAAGGTCGCCAGGCTGGATACCTGCGCGTGCTGCCGGACCGTCGACCGCATCGATCTGCACCGCACCGCGCAGGCGCAGTTGCGCCTTGCGCTCCTCGGTGAGCTCTGAAGCCACCAGCCCCAGGAAGTTGCTCGGTCCGGTGGCCGGCGCGGTGCGCTGCTGGGCCGCCTTCACCGGTCGATCGGGTTCGGCTTCGGCCACCACCACCACCAGATCCTTGGCCACGCCCTTGCGCCATACCCCGAGTGCGGCCTTCGTACCCGGCTTGGTGCTGCCCACGAGCCGCGGCAGGTCGGAGGAACGCTCGATCGGCTTGCCCTCGTAGCGCAGGATGATGTCGCCCGCTTCCACGCCAGCCCGCTCCGCGGGAGAACCGCGCTCCACATTGCGCACCAGCGCACCAGCGGCCTTGGGCAACCCGAGCGCCTCGGCGACTTCCTTGCTCACCTCGGCAATCCCCACACCCATGCGCCCGCGGATCACCCGTCCGGCGGTACGGAGCTGTTCATAGACGCGTTGCACCTCGTCGATCGGAATCGCAAACGAGATACCCATGAAGCCGCCGGTGCGCGAGTAGATCATCGAGTTGATCCCCACCACCTCACCGCGCAGGTTGAGCAGCGGACCGCCGGAGTTACCCGGATTCACCGCGACGTCGGTCTGGATGAAAGGCAGGTATTCGCCGGTCTCCCTCCCCTTGGCCGATACGATGCCAGCGGTGACAGTGCTGTCGAGCCCGAAAGGCGAGCCGATTGCAACCACCCACTCGCCCACCCGGAGTCGCTGGCTGTCGCCAAAGCTCAGTCGTGGCAGCGCTGCGCCTTCCACCTTCAGCAAGGCCACGTCGGTGCGCTCGTCAGAGCCGATCAGTCTTGCCTTGAACTCGCGTCGGTCGGTGAGCGTGACAAGAATTTCGTCAGCCCCCTGAACGACATGATGGTTCGTGAGAACATAGCCATCCTGCGTGATGATGAACCCCGACCCTACGCCACGGGGAATTTCGTCGGGTCCTCCGCGTCCACGCGGCCCGGGCTGACCCGGAGCAGGACCCGGCCTCGGGGGGGTGAAGCGCCGGAAGAATTCGGCCATTGGATCGTCGCCCTCGGCGCTCGGCGGGCGCGCCGCTGCGGCCGGATCACGCTTTTCCACAGTCCGGATGTTGACCACCGCAGGGCCAACTTTCTCGACCAGATCGGCAAAGTCGGGAAGACCGCGAACGCTTGCGGTGAGCGCGGGCGCTGAAGGCGCAGAAGGCGCAAGGGTTGAGGAGGGTGGCGAGGGCGCCAACACACGGCCGTCCGGGCCGGGGGCGGCTCCCGCTGCCGAGCGCCCCTCCTGTGCCGAGGAGGCCGGTGCGGGTGCCTGGGATCCCGGCTGCGCTACTGCCGGCGACACCGCCTGCATGGCTGTGAGAGCAGCAACGGCTGTGCACCGGAGCGTGAAAAGGAAACGACGAGGCGCATTGGCCTTGGGGAGTACACGGGTCATGAAGTCCACCATGCGGGGGAAGCCTTGGGTTGGTCTCTGGGTTCGTCAATCGACCGGCATCGAATGCAGGGGATGGTCGGACTGGGAATCCATCGTTGACGACGGATGAGGACTGAACCTCACAGCCTCGTATTGTGATGGGCACCCGCGAAAACAAGAATAGCCCCGCAACCGGGAGGTATACGCGCTCACACGATCCGCTCGCCGATTCCTCCCACCCTGCGACCCGACCAGACCAGCCAACGGCGCAGACCAAACCAGACTGCGGGTTGCGTGTTCCATCTGGTCCAGTGGAACGTTTCCTCGTGCCCGTCGTCGCGGCGCAAGCGCACCGAGACCATGAAATCGAGGAGATGCCAGTCAAGCAGTTCCCAGGACTGCCGATCCGCGGGCCGGTCCCCAGACTCATCGACCAGCCTGCAGCGCCCCGGGCCCTCGGGTACAAGCCTCAGACGCGTGCGCAGCACCGTTGCACCGTTGGTGCGGGGCATCTCAAACCCGCCGCAGGATCAGCGTGCCGTGAGTGCCCGGCATCTCAGACCCGCCGCAGGATCAGCGTGCCGTTGGTGCCACCGAAGCCAAAGGAGTTCTTCATGGCAGCGTCGATGCGCATCGAGCGGGCACTGCCCGACACATAGTCGAGATCGCACTCCGGATCAGGGTGCTCGAGGTTGATCGTGGGCGGCGAAAGCTGGTGATGCACGGCCAACGCGGTAAACACCGACTCGATTCCGCCTGCTCCGCCGAGCAGGTGCCCGGTCATCGACTTGGTGGAATTCACTGCGACGCGACGCGCGACATCCTCGCCGAGCGCAATCTTGATCGCATCGCTCTCGTTCTTGTCGCCCAGCGGCGTGGAGGTGCCGTGCGCATTGAGGTAATGGACCTGCTCCGCTCCGATCGCCGCATCGCGAAGGGCAAGTCGCATGCAACGGGTTGGGCCGTCGGTGCTGGGCGCTGTGATGTGGTGCGCGTCGGCGCTCATCCCGAATCCCGCCACCTCGGCATAGATCCGCGCACCGCGTTGCTTTGCGGCATCGAGTGCCTCGAGCACCATCACCCCTGCGCCCTCCCCGAGCACAAAGCCGTCGCGGTCGCGGTCCCAGGGACGCGAGGCCCTCGCCGGATCGTGGTTGCGCTGCGAGAGTGCGCGTGCGGCGCAGAAGCCCCCGAGGCCGAGCGGGGAAATGGTGGATTCGGAACCACCGGCGAGCATCACTTCGGCATCACCGTATCCGATCATGCGGGCCGCAAGACCGATGCTGTGCAAACCCGTCGTGCACGCAGTGACGATCGACAGGTTGGGACCCTTCAGGCCGAGCATGATCGCAAGTTGGCCCGAGATCATGTTGATGATTGAACCGGGAACGAAGAAGGGCGAGATCCTGCGCACCCCGCGTGTGTTGTATTCGGTGTGGGTGTCTTCGATCAGAGGCAGGCCTCCGATTCCCGAACTCACCAGACACCCTGCCCGCTCTGGATCGAACTCCGAGGCGCGCAAGCCCGCATCGCGCCAGGCCTGCAGCGACGCGGCGATGCCATAGTGGATGAACGTGTCGAAGTGGCGCGCCTCCTTCGGAGGCATCCACATCGCCACCTCGAAGTTCTTCACCTCGCCCGCGATCCGCGCAGGGAATGCACTTGCGTCGAAGCGGCTCACCGGTCCGATGCCCGATCGACCCGCGACCAGATTGGCCCAGGCCTCTTCGACAGAATTACCGACCGGGCTGATGATCCCCAGCCCGGTGATCGCAACACGGCGGCGCGTCATCAGGCCTTGCTGTGCTGCCGAACGTAATCGATGGCTTGCTGGACGGTGGTGATCTTCTCGGCTTCCTCGTCGGGAATCTCGGTGCCGAACTCATCTTCGAGTGCCATCACAAGCTCGACGGTGTCGAGCGAATCCGCGCCCAGATCGTCAACAAAGGAGGACTCATTTCTGATATCGGCTTCGTTGACACCAAGTTGCTCTGCAACGATCTTCTTGACGCGTTGCTCGATATTTTCCATCCGAATCTCCTGAAAATTCACCATTCCAGCGGTGTGGAGTGTATCAGTCAGCCCATGAACATCCCGCCGTTGATCTGCAGCGTTGCGCCGGTGAGGTAAGCGCCCGCCTGACTCGCCAGGTACACCACTGCAGCTGCCACATCCGCCGGTTGACCCAATCGCTGCAGCGGTATCCGCTGGGCCAGCGCGTCGCGCTGCTCCGCCGACAGTGCCGCAGTCATGTCGGTTTCGATGTAGCCCGGCGCGATGCAGTTCACCGTGATGTTGCGGCTTCCGACTTCACGCGCAAGCGCGCGTGACATCCCGGCCAGACCGGCCTTGGCCGCCGCGTAGTTGGCCTGCCCGGCGTTGCCGGTTTCTCCCACCACCGAGGTGATGTTGATGATGCGCCCCCAGCGGGCCTTCATCATGGGCCGAAGCGCTGCCCGCGAAAGACGAAAGCCCGCGCTCAGATTGGTTGCGATCACCCGATCCCATTCCTCGTCCTTCAGGCGCACGCTGAGGTTGTCGCGGGTGATTCCGGCATTGTTCACGAGGATGTGCAGCCCGCCTTCACCGGCGAGCCGGCCGATCAGGTCCTCGCAGGCCTTGGCATCGCTCACCTCGAGCACTTCGCCGCGACTTGCGAGGCGCGCGTGCTCGACGGCTGCGTGGTTGAATGCCGGGCGGATCGCGGCAAAAGCCTGGTCGATCGCTGCGGCCCCGGCAGCGCTCGTGGCGGTGCCAAGCACCACAACACCGGCTTGCACCAGGTGCTCGGCAATCGCCTTGCCGATACCCCGGCTTGCCCCGGTGACGAGCGCGCGCTTTCCGTGAAGCTCGGGGTCGCAGACCCAGGGCCTCACGCGGAGGTCCCCGCGAGCGCCTCCTCGAGGGTGGAGGGATCGTAGACGGTGAAGACCCGCAGTGAGCGATCGATCCGGCTCGCAAGCCCTGCAAGCACCTTGCCGGGACCCATTTCGATCAGCGTATCGACACCCGAGTGCACCATCGCGCGTATGCACTCCACCCAGCGCACCGGGTGATACGCCTGACGAACCAGCGCGGCGGCGATGGCCTGCGGGTTGTGTTCCACCCGCACGTCGACGTTGTTGATGACGTCGATCGAGGGCGGCCTGAGTTCGAGTTGGCCGAGCGCCTCGGCAAGGCGCTCTCCTGCCGGCGCAAGCAGACGGCTGTGAAAGGGGGCCGAAACGGGCAAGGGCAGCGCACGCTTTGCGCCCCTTGCCTTGAGCGCAAGGCATGCGGCTTCCACCGCAGCACGATCACCGGCAATCACAACCTGCGAGGGCGCGTTGAAGTTCACAGCCTCGACCACCCTGCCGAGTTCATGGGCAGTGGCTGCGCACTGCGCGATGACCTCCTCATCGTCGAGACCGAGAATGGCGGCCATCGCCCCACTTCCAACCGGGACGGCTTCCTGCATCGCCTGGGCTCGCAGCCTCACGAGGCGCAGCGCATCGCGCAGCCCGATCACCCCGGCAGCCACCAGCGCTGCATACTCGCCAAGGCTGTGCCCGGCCAGAACCTTCGGGCTTGCCCCTCCGGCCCGGGTCCAGGCCTCCCATGCGCAAACGCCCGCCAGCAGCATCGCAGGCTGGGTGTTGACCGTGAGCGCAAGCGCCTCAGGCGGCCCATCCCGGATCAGTGTGCTGATCGACTCGCCAAGCGCGTCGTCGGCATCACGAAGCAGTGACTCAACCGCAGGCAGATGCATCCAGCCCTGGAGCATACCCACCGACTGCGAACCCTGTCCGGGAAAAACACAGGCCATCTTCACGCGACACCTCCAGAGTTCAGGATGCTGCCCGGCTCACACTGAGCAGCGACGCACCCCAGGCCATCCCACCCCCAACGCCCTGCAAAAGCAGGCGCTGGCCTTCCACGATCCTGCCGCTGCGCATGGCCCAGTCGAGCGCGAGCGGAACGGACGCGGCCGAGGTATTGGCGTGCTGATCCACAGTGCTCACCAGCCGGCCCGGATCGAGCCCCAACCGGCGGATCGTGGCCTGCAGGATGCGCACATTGGCCTGGTGCGGAATCACCCAATCCACCGCGTCGAGCGTGATACCTGCCCGCTCAACCACCTCGCGAGCGGCCTGGTCGAGCACCTGCACCGCTGTCTTGAAGACCGCCTGCCCGTCCATCGTGAGGAAGGGATGCCCGATCACCCTGCCACCGGCAACCTGCCCCGGAGTACGCAGGATCGACGCGAGCGAACCGTCGGCGTGGAGTACGTTTGCATGGATGCCCGGGACCTCACCCAGGCCGAGGACGACTGCGCCTGCACCGTCGCCGAAAAGTACACAGGTCGAGCGGTCTTCCCAATCCAGGATCCGCGAGAAGACCTCGGCCCCGATCACCAGCGCGCGCCGCGCCAGGCCCTGCCGCATCAGGGCGTCGGCCGTGGCAAGCGCATACACAAAGCCTGCGCAAACCGCCTGGACATCAAACGCTGCACCGCCGCGACAGCCGAGTTGCTCCTGCACCAGACAGGCGGTGCTCGGGAAGATCATGTCGGGCGTGGAGGTGGCCACGATCAGGAGATCGATGTCGCGCGCTGCGAGTGATGCTGCATCGAGCGCGGCGCGCGCCGCCTGGGTTGCGAGCTGGCTGCTGGTCTGTTCGGCGCTCGCGATGAAGCGCTGCCGAATCCCGGTGCGTTCCTCGATCCATGCTGCGGAGGTTTCCACCCCGCGCTGCGCAAGTTCATGCACCAGCTCCTCGTTGCTCACGCAGCGACGCGGGAGTGCCGAACCGGTACCGAGCAGCTGGCTGTACATCGGCACTCAGGCGCCGCGTGCCGCTGGCTGCTCGAGCCGGCTGGCAGGCAAGGCAGCCGCAGGGCTGGCTGTTGAGGCGCCTGCAACGACGCCCGCCAGAGTGCCGACCCCGGCAGAAGCCTGGCCCTCGATTTGCGCATCACCGGTGACGCCGGGATTGCCTTCGAGCGCCGATCCCGCCGTGCGACCCTCATGCGCGCGCATCCATATGCCGGGCAGCGTGCGGGCGATGCGCGCAATCAGGTCGTGCTCCACTGCGTGCGCAGTACGCTCGAGCGCAGTCTGGAAGGCGAGCCGATCGGCCGAACCGTGGCTCTTGAACACGATGCCCCGAAGGCCCACCAGCGCAGCGCCGTTGTAGCGGCGATGATCCATGCGGCGCCGGATTCGCCGAATCACCGGAAGCGAAACCAGGGCGGCGAGTCGCGAAGCGATCGAGCGATCGTATTCCTCGCGCAGCGTCTGCGCCACCATGCTCGCAAGTCCTTCAGAGGTCTTGAGCGCAACGTTGCCCACAAAGCCGTCGCAGACCACGATGTCGACCTTGCCGCCAAAGATGTCCTTGCCCTCCACATTGCCGAGGAAGTGGAGCCCGCTGCCGCGTAGCAGGTCTCCAGCCTGCTTCACCACCTCGTTGCCCTTGATCATCTCCTCGCCGATATTGAGAAGACCGATCGACGGATTGCTGCTGGCCTGCAATGCGCTGCAGAGCGCTGCGCCCATGATCGCGAACTGCAGCAGGTGCTCGGCGCTGCAATCCACGTTTGCGCCGAGATCCAGCACCATGGTGGCGCCGCCGCGTACGTTGGGCATCTGCGCTGCAATGGCCGGCCGATCGATGCCCTCGAGCGTCTTGAGAAGCATCCGCGACACTGCCATCAGCGCGCCGGTGTTTCCAGCACTGAGGCAGGCCTGGGCGCGGCCGTCGCGAACACACTCGATCGCGCGACGCAGCGAAGAATCGCGTTTGCCGCGCAGAGCCACGGCAACCGACTCATCCATGCCAACCACTTCGCTCGCCGGCACGATCTCGGTGCGGCCCGTCGTTTCCGATGCCCCGGTGCACGCGGCAAGCTGGTTGCGTATCGCGGTTTCAGGTCCTACCAGAAGACAGGTTGCACGTGGTTCCTCGCGCAGGAAGTCGAGGACCGCAGGCAAGGTGACCGGAAGGCCTTGATCGCCCCCCATGCAATCGACTGCGATACGCATGGTGTACCGGTCTATCCTCGGGCAGATACGCGGCAGAGTCTGCGTTGCGCGGCGCCGAGGATGAGGACCGGAAGCGGCTTCAGGACTCGTCGGCCTTGGTTTTCACCACTTTCTTGCCCCGATAGTATCCGCTCGGACTGATGTGGTGCCTCAGATGAATCTCGCCGGTGATGGGCTCCACCGCGATTGGCGCAGGGCTGAGGAAATCATGGGCGCGGTGCATGCCGCGCTTGGAGGATGACTTCTTGTTTTGCTGTACAGCCATGAGAGTGGCTCCCGGATAAAGCTAGCCCCGGAGTATAACAAGTGCGAGGCTCGGGTTCGGTCGAACCTGGCGAGGTGGCCCCCTCTGGCTCTTCCCCTGTGTTGAGCCTCAAGGCCAGCGAGGCTCAGTCGTCTGGAGACTCTCCGGATAACTTCGGTGGTGACGCGCCCTCCGACTCCCCTGATGATCCCTGAGGCAACACCGCCGATGATCCCCTGGCTGACGCTCCGCTGCGGTGCGCGCCGGGTATGCCCTCGCCTTGCATCTCCTTCCCGAGTGCGGCTCCGAGACGCGTCGCCTGCGTTGCCTCCACCGTGCGCTCCGCCGGTGCTGTCGGGAGCGCGCACTGCGCATGCATGGGCACGATCGGGAGCGCAAGCAGGAGTTCGTCTTCCAGCAACCCGAGCAAATCGAAGGCCTGAGCATCGGCAATCACATCAAAGTCGTCCTGCTGCGGCTCGTCGAGACGTTCAGCGCTTGCCTCATCCTCAACCACGAGAAACCTGCGCCTCACACGCACCTCGGCATGAACCGTGTCGAGACAGCGATTACAGCGCAATGCCGCATGGGCGTGCGCCTGAAGATTCAGCCAATGCCGACGCAGCCGCCGAGCGCTGGCAGTGGTGCTTTCGAGAAGCCCAACCGCTCTCCAGACCAGAGGATCGCGGATCGCTTCGCAGCAAGCCTCAGCAAGGCGCGGAAAGTCTCCGGGTACTTCCTGGGCACTGCTGGCTCCTTCGAGGATTCCCCCGCGTTCGATCCAGCGTTGCAACCAGAGTCTCCGGGGATCCTCCTTGGGGCGCGCGTGCCTTGGCAGTGGTGGGGGCGGCGTATCGGTGCAATCTGGCATGGCGCGCGGGTGCCTCGCGTGACAAGACAAGCGCAGCACCGCAGGGCCCAGACAAGCGCAGCACCGCAGGGCCTATGATACCTGCCGCCCCCAACGCCCCCGCCACCTCAGGCGCCCCCGCCACCCCAGGCGCCACCGCCACCGCCACCGCCCAGCGCCCCCAACGCCATGCCTGCCCTACTTCCGAGTCGCCCGTTCACTGCGTCAGCGGCGTCGATCGTGCTTGCCTCCACCTCGGTTTACCGGCGCAGCCTGCTGCAACGGCTCCTACACCGCTTCGAGGTGGTTGCTCCCGGGGTGGAGGAGGTGCAGGAGCGCGGGGAAAGCGTGGAGGCGATGACCCTCAGGCTGGCCCTTGCGAAGGCCCGTGCAGTTGCCGAGCGCTTCCCCGAAGCGCTGGTGATCGGGTCGGATCAGGCAGCCACGCTCGATGGTTGCCACGCCATCGGCAAGCCCGGCACCCTGCTCCGGGCGCGTGAGCAGTTGCGCGCGGCAAGCGGTAAAACGATGCGCTTCTTCACAGCGCTTGCCCTTGTGGGTCTTTCGTGCGGCGTGCAGGACCTCGAGGTGGTGGACACCGTGGTGCGTTTCCGGGCGCTCGACGAGGCTTCAATCGATCGCTATCTGTCGCGCGAGTCTGCGCTCGATTGCGCCGGCGCAGCCAGGTGCGAAGCGCTCGGCATCGCGTTGATGGAATCCATTGAGTCACGCGATCCAACCGCACTTGTGGGTTTGCCGCTGATCGCCCTCACGCGGATGCTTCACGACGCGGGTGTTGACGTCCTCGCGATGGATTCCTGAGCGGTGGGCGCGGCGAGTTCCACGAGCACGGATACTTCTCAAGCGGCGGATGTGGTGATTTCGGCGAGCACGGCCACTTCGGAAACGGTGCAAGCCGTCCGGGTCGGCGCGCTCGTGCTCTATGCCTGTGCGCTGGATGATGGTGCTGACCCACACGATTGCCTGCCTTCCGGCGTGCTCGCCCGGCTGTGCAGCACACGACACTTCGTGGTTGAAAACTGCCGCAGCGCGCGGCGCTGGCTTTCGCGCTGCGGTTGGCCCGGAGCGCTGAGCGAAGCGCGGATGATCGAATGGAATGAGCACCATGCCGGTCGCCACGCACTGCTCGCGCACTACACTGCGCAAGTTCTCGGGTGGTTGCGTAGCGGGCACGATGTGGGCCTTCTCTCGGAGGCAGGAGTGCCTGCGGTGGCCGATCCTGGAAGCCTGCTCGTGGCGCGGGTGCATGAGGCAGGGCTGCAGGTTGTTCCCCTGGTAGGCCCTTCGTCACTGCTGCTGGCGCTGATGGCCTCGGGACTCAACGGCCAGCACTTCGAGTTTGTGGGCTACCTTCCAGTGGATGCGGATCGCCGCGCCGCTGTGCTGTGCGCGCTCGAAACGCGATGCCGGCGTGAAGGGCTGAGCGTGGTCTGGATCGAAACCCCCTACCGCAACGACGCACTGCTCGAGACCGCGCTTCGGTGCCTGCAGCGGGATACGCTGCTCACGGTGGCGAGCGCAATCGGAACGCCTGAGGAGTGCATCCAGCGAAAGTCGCTCGCCGATTGGGCAAGAGAACGCTGGCGCCCGGGGAAGAATCCTGCCGTCTTCGTGATGGGATTTGCAGGCCAAGGCTTCGAGAGGGTTGCGGCGCCCCCTCAGCGCAGACGCATTTCCCGCGCTGCAAAGTCGTAGCCCACTCTGGCAAGTACGCGGCTGGTTTCAACTCCAACCCGGCGAGCAAAGCGCTCGGCAAGCGAAGGCTGCGGGCTGAAGTCCACCACTTCCTCGGCCTTGATCACGTCACGCGCCACCACATCCACCGTACCACGCGCATCGGCAAGGCCGAGCGAGATTGCCTGGTCACCACTCCAGACCCGACCGCTGAACACATGTCCGTCGTCTTTGAGACGCTCGCCGCGACCAGCACGGACGGCATCGATGAAGTTGAGGTGCAAAGCGTTGAGCGTGGCCTGCAGGTGTCCCTTCTGCTCGGCGCTGATCGCGCCAAAGGGATCGAGCATCGCCTTGTCCGAGCCGGCAGTGTAGAGGCGCCGCTCAACGCCGATGCGTTTCATCACTTCGGTAAAGCCAAAACTGTCGAGCCGCACCCCTATCGAACCGACGAGGCTGTTGCGATCCACGAAGATCTGGTCAGCCGCAACCGCAATGTAATAGCCGCCCGAAGCACAGATATCCTCCACCACCACATGCAATGGAGTATCCGGATACTTGCCGCGCAGCCGGACAACCTCCTGATGGATGATCGAAGCCTGTACCGGGGAACCCCCGGGGCTGTTGACCCGCAGGATCACGCCTGCCGTGCTCTGGTCTTCGAAGGCTGCACGCAACGCGCCGGTGATCAGATCGGCGTTGGCCTCGGACTCGTGATCGATTTCACCCCGGATGTCGATCAAGGCGGTGTGCCGGTTAGGCTTGCCGGCGTCGTGACCACCGAGCGTGCGCCACTCGTACCAGAAAAGCAGGAGCACGAGCAGGAAAGCCAGGCGGAAGCCGTTGGTCCAGCGGCGGCGACGGCGCTGCTCGGCGTTGGCGTCGTCGAGCAGTTTGACAAGCGCATGCTGCTGCAACTGGGTTGCACTCTGAAGCACTGGCGCGGCCGCAAGGTCGCTCCCGCGCAGACCGCCCTCGCCCTGCGCCCGCTCGTCTCCCGAAACCTGCCCGGAGCCTGTTCCCACCCGTTCCTCGCTCATGGCTGACCCACCTTCGGCCTCAACATGTTTCGACGCTCCTCACTCATCTGCGCTCCATCTTGCGCCTCAACATGATCTGGCCAGCCTCGATACTGCACTCGAGCGCCTCGAGCCGGCGCCCCCGGCAGGGTCCGTCGACGCAAAGCCCGGTATCCGGCTGATACATCGCACCATGCGTGGCACAGACCAGGTACTCACCTGTGTCGTCGAAGAAAGCTCCCTCGAGCCAGTCGAGTTCAACAGGCTGATGAGCACACCGGTTGAGGTAGGCGAAGTAGTTGCCCCGATAACGGACCACGAAGGCTGGAACCGCTCCAGCCGGGCCTGGGACGGAGGTGCGCAGTCCGCTTCCCCCATCCACAAGGTTGGCCGCAAGCCCGGCCACCACGGTGCACTTTTTCCAATCACCTGCCGCCATACTGATCTGCCTGCATGCTGCTTCCGTATTCACCCGACTCAAGGGTCGCTGCGTGGGCCGGGCGCATGCCCTGATCCCCCGGCCGGCCCTGCCGACTGCTGCGCGAGCAGCCACGCCGACAATTCAGACGCACTGTGAAACATTGCCTCGTGCGGCGATTGCCTGAGCACGTCGCTGCCAACCGCGCCGTAGCTTACTGCCACGGCCCGGGCGCCGGCTGCGGCGGCCATCTCCAGGTCATGGGTAGTATCTCCCACCATCAGGGTTTTTGCGGGGTCGACACCAAGCTCGTTCATCAGATCGAGCAGCATCCATGGATGCGGCTTGGCCTGACCCTCGTCGGCGGTTCGGGTCGACACGAAGTAGCGTCCCCAATCCGCCTGAAGCAAGGCTCGATTCAGTCCCTGTCGCGACTTGCCTGTGGCCACCGCCATCGGGTGGCCGGCCTGATGAAGGGCCGCGAGCAGCGGCTCGATGCCCGCAAAGGGCGTGAGCCGCGCCTCCCCCGCCAGAAAGTGGGCGCGGTACCGCGCCACAAACGCTGCGATGCGTCCGGGCTCGAGATCGGGAACCGCGTGGCGCAGACTGTCGTGCAGTCCCAGGCCGATCACCCAGGAAGCCCGCTGCCGATCCGGTACGGCGAGCCCCAGATCGTGCGCGGCAGCGCGAATGCTTTCGCTGATCGTGGCTGTGGAGTCAACCAGGGTTCCGTCCCAGTCGAAAACGATGAGGTCGAATGTGCGGGTGCTGCGGGTGTGGCTCATGCGAAACCCCAACGTGCGAAGGCATCCGGAAGCGGTGCGCGCAGGGTCAATCGCTCGTCGGGAGCTGTTGGCCACGGAAGCGCGATTTCGGCCGCGTGGAGAAGCATGCGCCGAACACCCGCGGCGTGCAGGCGCCTGTTGAGCTGGAAGTCGCCGTAGCGCTCATCGCCCAGGATCGGCAGGCCGAGATGCTGCAGATGCACCCGAATCTGGTGGGTGCGTCCTGTCTCGATACGCACCTCCACCACGCTGTAGTGGAGGGCGAGCTCCGGGTCCACACGATTGCCCAGCCCGCGCACCTTGCTCAGGGCTTCGCGGCCCTCCGGATCCACGCGCACCACCCGCTCGCCCATTGCGCCGAGCTCACGCAGCAAGGGAACACGGACCGAAAACTCACGCGCAGGAACTTCACCTGCAACCACGGCCAGGTAGCGCTTTCCAACCCGCCGCTCGCGCAAGGCAGCCTGTACCGCGAGAAGTGCGGAGCGCCGCTTGGCGAGCACCAGCACGCCGGAAGTCTCCCGATCGAGGCGATGCGCAAGTTCGAGGTAGCGCAATTCCGGGCGAAGGTGGCGGAGCCACTCGATCAGGCCGCGCTGCACGCCACTGCCGCCGTGCACCGCAAGTCCTGCGGGCTTATC
>Ga0194129_10005404_pt1 | contig 16331 bp, 10 predicted proteins | sample TA2KigCa35mmetaG_FD_150862 | JGI IMG/M metagenome (GOLD analysis project Ga0194129, IMG submission 150862) | Freshwater microbial communities from Lake Tanganyika, Tanzania - TA2015038 Kigoma Deep Cast 35m | ecosystem: Environmental > Aquatic > Freshwater > Lake | place: Tanzania: Lake... | reverse complement strand
CGAAAGGCATGAATACATCCTTGACTCTCCTCCACAGCATTCCAAATCGCCTCTCTATGGCAATTAGGACAATGCTCCTTATGCTGGTCTTGTTGGTAACAGGCACAGCCATTGTCCATGCTCAACCTACCATCTTGGTCGATCCGGCCGGTGCAGGGGGGTTCGAATTGGGCAGTTCTTTTGCTGACAACGGCTGGACCTTAGCGAATAGCGCCAACAACCCTTGGGTTGTAGGCTTATCCAATTCCACCGCGCCGTTTGGTGGGTACTCAGCCTACATTTCGACGGATGGCTTGACCCCTGGGTATTTGAATTCGGCTATCGCCTCCAACTTTTTTTGGAGAGACATCGTTGTGCCTGCCGGTGAGGAGCGGGTCAATGTCTCTTTTAATTGGCTCTCTGGCGGGGAATCTACATGGGACCTCTGGCAAGTATTCCTTGTTCCCATCACCACAACACCAGTTGGGAGTACAACGTACCCAGGATCAGGCCTAACGGCAATTCCAAGTTCGTTGCCCGGGGCAGTATTGGTGGCTAGCGGCAATTTGCAAGCAACGACTGTTCAGACTTTCACTGGCGGGTTCTTTGTTCCTGCCGGTTCCTATCGTATTGTTTTCCATTGGAAAAACGATGGCAGTGGCGGTGCAACACCGGGTGCCTCCATTGATAATATTTCTGTCAGCTCTCAAGCCCCAGCCACTTTTACATCCGTTGCAACGGGGAACTGGAGCGCACCCGCAACTTGGGGTGGTTCCGTCCCAAGCCCAGCTGATAACGTTGTTGTCGATGTTGGTCATACGGTGACGATTGATGCCGTCGGTCAAGCCGCACGAAGTGTTACCGTAGCCGGAACTTTAACCTACGGCACAACCCCTACGGAGTTCCAAGCCAAGGACTTGACTGTTATAATCGGCGGTTTAGTCAATGTTTTTGCTGGAACAACAGCAAAAACTCTTCGGGTTAGTGGTAATTTGACTAACGATGGTCGCGTCAATACCTTAGCCAGTTCTACCGCAAATGGAACCCTTAATCTTAATGGCGGAGCCCCTCAAACCGTTTCCGGATCAGGTGTTTGGGGAGGTACCGTTAGTAATGCTACTACAACCAACGAGGTTGGTGTGATTGGTGTTTTATCAATAACCAATAACTCTACAAGCATTCCAAATATTAATTATACAATGGGTGGGACACTGAGAGTACGCAGCACCCTTACCTTGACAGGTGCTATAAACCTCAATGGTGCTACACTAATACGCGGTAATTTTGCAGCGGGTGGAACACTAAATATAACAGGTATTACCAACGGAGGATTTTCGCCAGTTGGTGTATACAACGGGACTTATGGACATTACTGGTCTGCAACGACCACCGGAACCGCAATAGCCGCAGGTATCGAACCCAACACAACTACATCCTTGTTCCCTATCCTTGCTAACAATGGTTTATCCAGAAGGTGGATACATATCAATCGCTCCGTATCTACTGGTGCGGTGGCCGGCGAAATGTTAGTTTCTTTTGAACAAGGGAATTGGTTTTCAGCAACCACAAGCGTTACTGACACCTCCAATGCAGGGTCCTATGTTGTAAACAACCTAATGGGCGGCGCTTGGAAGGTTACAACGGCCAATGGGTATGCAATTGGTTCAACAGCGTCTCATGCCGTTCAAGTTTATGCTCCCAATCTGTTTAGGCCTTCCAATGGGAATTTAAGATTATTGAGCGGAACTGGTCCTGATAATACGGAAACTGCAACTCCATTGGGCAGGCATCAAGCAGGTACTTACACGCCTTCTGCTCAGAGAGTAGGCTTATCTACGGCGATGCTTACCAATTCGAGTGGTTTTGTCTTAGGTTTCAGTAGCGCTGACCTCTGTCCAGAATCGGTGGGTACACTTTCAGAAAACTTTGACTCTTACCCAACAACAAACACTCCGCTTATTCCATTTTGTTGGGGTAGGGTGGTTACCGGGACTTCGATTACGGCCGGTATGGCAACCACCACACCAGTAGCATCCGGGGCTGTCCATATGAGCCAGACCTCCACCGCACCCAACGCAAGTTTTATACTTCTCCCGCCACTTACGGATAATTTGAATTCTGTTAGTTCGGCTGGTTTTCGTTTGAAGTTTAAGGCTAGAATATCAGCGGCAGGAAATGGTTTATTGGAAGTTGGGTATTTAACCGGCGCAAACGGCGGAAACCAATTTAATCCAGGAACATTTGTTAATATCGCCAATGTTGCCATCACCAACACCACCTACGGATCTGAAACAGTCGTTAATATCCCTGCCGGTATTCCCCAGGGCGCCCGTTTAGCGATTGCAAACAGAGGCACTTCAGCATCGACTCATTTTTGGGATGATGTGGTCTACGAAGCAGTTCCTGCCTGTGTTGAACCCACTGCTCCTGTTTTTGCCTCCAGTTCGACAACGGGGATGCAGTTCACCTTTACTGCCCCATCCACAGTACCTTCCGACGGGTACGATGTCTATTACTCCACAAGCAATACTGCACCAACTGTAGGTACGGTGGCCAGCGCAGGCGCGTCGGCTTCGGGATCTGCGGGTGCTGTAACCGGCTTAAGCCCCAACACGGTTTATTATGTTTGGATTCGTTCCAATTGTGGTTCCAGTGGAACATCCCTATGGTCTGGTCCAATAGCTTTCCGGACTCAATGCGAAGTCTTCAATATGCCTTGGTTCGAGAGTTTTGAGACGGCCCAAGGAACTGTTACATGTTGGACAGGGAATTTTGCAAGTTCTGGGGGCACGAACGGTTGGCAATATCTCAGGATGACACCGGGAGGTTCTGCTCCATCCAACCAAAATCCTGCCCTGCCGGATACTTTTGCGATGCGCTTCCCATCTTACAGTATTTCCTTAGGGACCAGTTACAGTCTTAACTCCCCTCTATTCAATACATCTTCGTTAGCGTCAGTTTTAACATTCAACTACGCCTACGCCACCTATTCCACCGAAAATGATCGTCTCGAAATTCTATCATCATCGGACGGAGGAGCTAATTACGCCAGTCTGGAGATCATGAACGGCGGTCCTTCTGGACCCTTGAATACCGCTGGTGTTACGAGCAGCGCCTTTGTACCAACCACTACCCAATGGGGAACAAAGCGCATGCGGGTGCCTGCGGGTGCCAACCGAATCTCCTTCAAAGGAATCTCGGGATTTGGAAATAACATCTATTTGGACAATATCAGCATGACGCCTTGTCAGCCCATTAGTTCAGCATTCAGTGCCTCAATTTGTCAGGGTCAGACTTATGCCTTTGGAACCCAAAGCTTGACCGCTGCCGGATCTTATAGCCGGACGGTGACTGCTGCCAACGGTTGTGACTCGGTGATTAACCTAACCCTCGATGTGTTGCCAACCAGTGCAACAGCTCAGACCGCCTCCATTTGTCAGGGCCAGAGTTTTGCTTTTGGAAGCCAAAACTTGATTTCGTCGGGAACATACAACCGCACCTTGGTGGCTGATAACGGTTGCGATTCTGTTATCACGATGACTTTGACGGTATTGCCCATTGCCACTGGTACGGTGAATGCCTCCATTTGTCCAGGGTCATCGTATTCCTTTGGCGGGCAGTCCTACAATACGGCAGGCGCGTATACCTCCACATCGACGGGTTCCAACGGATGTGATTCGATCACAACCTTAAATCTTTCGGTGTTACCGATTGCGACAGCTACCATTAACCAGACCGTTCCCTACGGTGGCTCCTTTACGGTATGTGGACAGGTATATAACGCTTCCGGTACCTTTACCAAAGTCTGTTCCGGAGCCGCAGCCAACGGTTGTGATTCGGTGGTCACGTTGAATCTGACCGTTGAATTACCCCCGGCTGTTGTAATTTCCAATGCGAATGTTTGCCAAGGAGACACCGTGATTGTTCCGGTTTCCTTACTAAGAGCCAACGGGGTAGGAGCGATTTCCTTGGCCATCAACTACGATGCCGCGAATTATACGTTCGTCGATGCTGTGAATATCAATTCTGATATTTCCACCGTTTTGGTGAATGCCAGCGTATTCAACGGGGTTAGCCAAGTGCGTGCGGGTTGGTATGCTACAGCCAATCCTGTTAATCTGAATGGAACGTTGTTTGGACTTCGTTTTGTCACTCCTAATTCAGCTGGTACGACCAATCTTGCCTTTGATCTCCAAACTCCAGGAAATTGTGAAATTGCTGATTATGATGCCATACCTTTGGCTGATGTCAGCTTCACCGGTGGTCAAATCTCTGTGACGGCTGAACTCAATACCGCAATTTCGGCAAGCATCTGTGATGGTGCTAACTACGCTTTTGGAACCCAAAGCTTGAATACAGCAGGAGTCTATACCCGCATGTTGATTTCATCAACGGGTTGCGATTCCATTATCACTTTGAATCTTGCGGTCCTCTCGCATAGTGCGGCTACGATTTCAGAATCAATTTGTCAGGGGTCAACTTACGCCTTTGGTTCACAAAGCCTTGATACAGCGGGAACTTATACGCGTACGATTTCTTCGGCTAACGGTTGCGATTCGGTGATTACCCTCAACCTTGAAGTGAGACCTATTTTGACCTCCAGTTCCAGCGCATCGGTTTGTCAGGGTACGGCTTATTCTTGGGGTGGCAGTTCCTATACTTCGGCGGGAACCTATACCCAAACCCTTGTTGGTTCTAACGGCTGTGATTCTGTAGCGACTTTGGTTTTGTCTATAACGCCTTTGGCAACGTCTACGCTTACCCAGTCGGTTCCTTTTGGAGGAAGTATTACGGTTTGCGGTCAGGTTTATAATGCAAGCGGTTCCTACACCAAAGTATGTGCAGGGGCAGCTGCCAACGGTTGTGACTCGGTGGTTACCATAAACCTAACGGTTCTTCCAGCTTGTATTGTTCCATCTGGATTAGCAGCATCAGCAATAACTACATCGGACGCAAGTTTTGCTTGGACTGCCGGCGGAACAGAAACAGAATGGGAAATATCGATTCAAACAACCACAGGTACTCCGGTGGGTAATGGAACATCCATTAGCACCAATCCTTATGTGGCCACGGGTCTTGCATCCAACACCTTGTACCGTGTTTACCTACGCTCGGTTTGTTCTCCCACAGACAAATCCCCTTGGATCGGACCCGTAAGTTTCCGTACCCTTTGCAGCGTGTTTAACTTACCCTTCTTTGAAAGTTTCGAAACTGCTCAAGGAACGGTTTCCTGCTGGTCCGGTAATTTCGCGGCAGGTTCTACCCCAGGTTGGCAGTATATCCGTCTGTCTGCGGGTTCTGCTCCATCCAATCAGACGCCCGCATTGCCCGACACCTTTGCAATGCGTATTCCTTTCTATAGCATTGCGTCGGGGAGCTATAGTTTGAATACCCCCACCTTTACGGCCAATCCGGTCGGTGCTGTTTTGACCTTTAATTATGCCTATGCTGCATACTCCGCTGCTGAAATTGATAAGTTGGAAATCATGGCCTCTACCGATGATGGCGCCACCTATACGAGCTTGGAAATCATGAATGGTGGGCCTAATGGGCCTTTGAATACAGGTGGTACTACCTCAGCATCATTCGTTCCAACCACCGCTCAGTGGGGTCTCAAAACCGTGAACCTACCAGCTAACACCAACCGTGTTTCGTTCAAGGGAATCTCCGAATACGGTAACAACTTGTACATCGACAACGTGCGGGTTGCCAATCCTCCTCCTTGTTCAGCGCCTACGGCCCCTGCGGTGGTTGCAGGCAGCGTTGGTTCTTCGACGGCTTCCATCTCTTGGACAGCGCCTGCGACTGCGCCTGCTAACGGGTATCAGTTGCATGTAAGTACTTCGTCCACAGCCCCAGATGGTACGACCAATCCTACCCATTCATCGCAGGCTTCGCCTGCCGTATTGACCGGATTAACCCCTGCAACAGCATATTTTGCTTGGGTTCGCTCCGCTTGTGCCATCGGAACTTCTTCTTGGGTTGGACCTGTTTCCTTCACCACAACTTGTTTGGAGTCCAATATCCCTACATCCGAGAATTTCGATTCTCATGTAGCCACAGGTGGAACGGCGAATACCGGAACTGCGGTTCCTCCATGTTGGTCACGTGCTAACGGTACTTCTCCGAATTCAGCCTGGAGAACCTATTCTTTGACGAATTCAGCCATTGGATCTACTTCTGGTGCTAATATCTTGGCCACGTTCCCTGCAGTTACAACTGCTAAGAGCGACTGGGCCTTCACCACCGGTTACAACTTGGTGGGTGGAACAACCTACACGCTCCGTTTCAAAGTGCGTGCGCCAGGTAACGGCCCGAACCGTGAGCGCCTGGGTATTTACCTTGCTAATGCTCGTACTTCAACTGCGATGTTGGCTGGCCCACGTATCTACAATGACTCGTCATTGCAGGCTTCCGGCTGGCAGTCCAGAACGGCTCGTTTAACCCCAACTACCTCCGGTGTTTATTACCTAGGTATCCGTGCTTATTCGGTAGCCAATGCAGGGTATATCGGTATCGATGATTGGTCACTTGAAGTGACGACCAGTGAAGTTGTTGGTACTTTGAAATACCAAGGCGGTGCCTCGGTATTGGATAACAGCACGGTAACTTTGAGTGGGGCCGTTTCAGGATCCGCCACTACATCTGCATCCGGGGCATTTGCCTTCACAGGTCTAGGCAATGGCGCTGTGACCCTCACCGCAAGCACCAACAAGACTTGGGGTGGAATTACCGCTACGGACGCCTTGGCTACCACTCGTCACTACCAAGGAATTGGTTTGGTTAGCGGTTTGAATCTTGCTGCAGCTGATGTGAATCTTAGCGCCTTGGTCAATGCAACCGATGCCTTGATGATTATCAACCGCTACAACGGATCGCGTAACAATTTCCCTGCCGGCGATTGGAAATTTGAATCGAAGAATTACAACTTGAATCTTAGCGAAATCACCACGGATCTCTTTGGCATTGCCATCGGTGACGTTAACAATTCCTATTCTCCTGCTGCAGGTCGTCAATTCATAGGCCTGAATCTGGCTGAAGGTGGCGTTCAATCCATCAGTGATGAAAACTGGATGGATGTGCGTGTTGATCGTGCTTTGGAAATGGGTGCCTTGTCGTTGGCACTTGATATCCCAAGCGGTGTTCGTGTGGAGCAAGTGGTTTCCAATTTGGAGGGCGGTCGCTTTGACTACAATGTGCACAACGGTCAATTGCGCCTTACATGGTTTGATGTGGCCGGTGTGAAGTTGGTCCCTGGTCAGTCCTTGTTCCGTATGCGGATTGCCTCGGATCGTTCGGTCGCCGTGAGCGATTGGACCGTAGCAGAAGGTTCAGAGATTGCTGACCCATTGGCCCAAGTCATGGAAATGGTTGGTCTGCGCATGCCTTCGCTTCGTGGGCTTCAGGCTGACCTGGTGGCCTCTGTTTATCCTAACCCAACACAGGGCATGAGTTCGGTTCGTTTGAACCTGCCAGCGGCTGGTGAGTTGAAACTGCGCTTGGTGGATGTTTTGGGCAAGGTGGTGATGAGCCAGACGGTCACAAGCCAGGCCTTGAATACCGAATTGCCTGTGGATATGAGCTCTTTGGCGGCTGGCCGTTACGAGCTTCAAATTGAGCTGAATGCCGGTGGACGCAATTACCGCACCCACCTCCCTGTTCAACGCAGAGATTAATCAGCTTAACCGCGAGCATTAGGGTTTTGCCCGAATGTTACACAAAGCCACCCGAAAGGGTGGCTTTGTGCGTTTATGGTCATAGATTTGGGCATGTGGAAAATTTGGTTTGCTTTGCTGGCACTAGGTTTGCTAGGGGCATCCTGCCACCGAAAATGCCCAGCCTACGCGCAACAGGATGGAATTAACCACGGCAAGGCAGTCGCTGCTGCACAAGGTTCCAAGGCTTAGATACCTTTTGATTAGAGGGTTAGGGCTTGCGTTCTTGGGTGCTTTATGGTGCCTGGGTTCAACATGCCTTGTTAAAGCTCAGAGCAGCGAATTTTATGGAAATTTTGATTGGGAACAGCGGAATGCGGGTTCTTTGCCCACCTTCTACACGGCTTACAGCCTGGGTGGTGGTTTGCATACCGCAGGCTGGTGGTTAGGCGGCAAAAGCATTCAAAACAGAACTTTTGCGACAGAATCTCATTGGGAAGCCACGTTGTTCCGTTGGAAACACCCCCGGGCTTTCAAAACCCAGGTGAATCCGGAGGATCAAAACTCCACCTATACCCCGGGATTACTGCACGAGACCTTCACTTTGAATCTTGGTTGGGGTACATCGTACCTGTGGATGGAAAAGGGCATTAACCATGGAATTGAATTGAGAGGAACATGGTCCGGTGGTCTGGCTATGGGGATGCTCAAACCGGTGTATTTGCAAATTATTTATCCCAACGAGGATCCTAACACTTCCAAGGATCAGCCTTTTATAGAGAAGGCTGAGGCGTATGATCCCGAAAAGCATAACACATCCAATATTGCCAAGGCCTCTCCTTGGTTCAAAGGTGTGGGTGATTTGCGGATCATACCGGGAATATATGTCAAAGGTGGATTATCCGCCGAATGGGGAAAGCAAAGCCGTTCACCGCAATGGGTCGAATTGGGCGTCATGGCGGGGGTGTTCCCCAAACCATTGCCAACGATGGCGTGGGTGGAGAACAAACCATATTTGCTGGGTCTTTATTTGGCGTATCAAATGGGTCGTCGAAAATAAATTATGGCTGAATAGGGGTTCAATAACGGACTTCGGGGTTGGTGGATTGGCTGTACTTTTGTGAGCAACATGCAGGATCATTCATCCACGATCATCGACCCTCCCAAGGCCATCGCAACCACGGAGAGGCCGCGCAAGCCTTCCTGGTTGAGGGTTAAATTGCCTACCGGGCCGGAGTATCGCAAGGTGAGGGGTTTGGTGGATCAGTACCAATTGCACACCATCTGCGAGAGTGGGAATTGTCCGAATATGGGGGAATGTTGGGGTGCTGGTACGGCAACGTTTATGATTTTGGGGAATGTATGCACGAGGGCATGTTCTTTCTGTGCAGTAGCAACGGGAAGGCCCGGGTTTTTGGATTTGGAGGAGCCTTATCGGGTGGCGGAAGCGATTCGAAAAATGGAGGTACAGCATGCGGTAATTACCTCGGTGAACCGGGATGAATTGCCGGATCGAGGAGCGGGGGTCTGGGCGGCCACGGTGCGGGAAATCCGCAGGCAATCGCCGAAGACCACCATGGAGACCCTGATCCCGGATGTCAAGGGAAATTGGGAAGCTTTGGACACCATTTTGGCTCAGCGCCCGGAGGTGGTATCGCATAACATGGAGACGGTGGCCCGCCTCTACCGGCAGGTCAGGCCACAGGCCCGCTACGAACGCAGTTTGGAACAATTGGCCCGCATCAAAGCCGCAGGCCTGCGCACCAAAACAGGTTTTATGGTGGGCCTGGGGGAGACCCCCTACGAGGTACGCCAAATTCTGGCTGATTTAATGCAGTGCGGGGTTGATGTGGTGACCATTGGTCAGTACCTGCAACCCACCCAAATGCATTTGCCCGTTCACGAATTTGTCACACCGGAGCGTTTCAAGGAGTATGCCGAATGGGGTTTGGGCATGGGCTTGGATTGGGTGGAATCGGGACCTTTGGTTCGCTCATCCTACCATGCTGAGCGGCATATTCATCGCAGAAATGGAGGGCAAAACCATGAGCAGTGACAAAATTCAACGCTCGACCCATCTTGGTTTGAAAGATTGGATTCAAGCGTGGGCAGGGCATTTTGGACATCAAAAACCTTTGCAGCAAGAGCTTATCCGCATCGCTTGGGAGCAATGTGCAGGCCCATTGATGGCCTCACAAACAACAGCCCTGCAATGGGATGGGGGTCATGTGGTGTACGTGCGTTTGGCTTCCTCGGCCGCAGCGCAGGAATTGCGGTTGAGGCAGCAGGAATGGCTCAAGGCCATGTCCCTCGCCCTGAAGGAAATTCAGATCAAAGAAATCAGAACATTTTAAACATTAATCATGTCAGCAAGCGGTAGTACGTTGGTTTTGGTGAGACATGGGCAGTCGAAGTGGAATTTGGAAAATCGATTTACCGGATGGGTGGATGTGGATTTGACTGCGAAAGGTGAAGAAGAGGCGCGCTCGGCGGGTCAACGTTTGACGGGCTTGCGTTTTGACCAGGCCTTCTGTTCGGTCTTGACCAGGGCCAAGCGGACCTTGGACTATATTCTGGCCGAAGGAAGCCACTGCGATTGCCCCACCACCTGCGATGCGGCCTTGAACGAAAGAATGTACGGGGATTTGCAAGGTCTGAACAAGGACGAAACGGTGGCACGCTTCGGCGCGGAGCAGGTCCGCCAATGGAGACGCAGCTACGATATTCCTCCTCCGGGTGGCGAAAGCCTCAAGGATACCGCGGATCGGGTTATCCCCTACTACGAGGCCTGCATTGCTCCGTTGTTACGAGAAGGTCAAAATATCCTGGTGGTTGCCCATGGCAATTCCTTGAGGGCATTGGTCATGGCTTTGGAGGGACTAAGTCCGGAACAAATCCTGCAATTTGAACTCCCTACCGCCACGCCAAGGGTTTATCGTTTGGATGAAAATCTTCGCGTTTTGTCCGCGGAAATGATTTGATTCATTCGGCAAAATTGATTTCATTCATCGGACAAAATTGATTTGATTCATTCGACAAAATTGATTTGAGCCACACCCCAAAGCGCGTTAAATTGCAGGCATGAAATTGAATTACACATCGGACCGCGAAGCGGTGGACGGATTGAGCGCCTTGTACCGTGAATTTTCTACGGAGGCCGCCAAAGTCGTTGTTGGTCAAACGCAAGCCGTGCAGTCGGTATGGATGGCCTTGTTGGCCAACGGACATTGTTTCTTGGTTGGGGTTCCAGGCCTTGCGAAGACCACCTTGGTGCAAACGATCAGCTCCGTATTGGATTTGAGCTTTAACCGGATTCAATTTACCCCGGATTTGATGCCTGGAGATATCACCGGTTCAGAGATTTTGGACCAAAACCGGGCTTTCAAATTCATCCCCGGGCCGTTGTTTGCCAACATGGTCTTGGCGGATGAGATTAACCGCACACCGCCCAAAACCCAGTCCGCCTTGTTGGAGGCCATGCAAGAGCGGCAACTCACCGTAGGAGGGCAAACCCATTGTCTTCCCTCGCCTTTCTTTGTTTTGGCGACCCAGAATCCCATTGAGCAAGAGGGTACCTACCCTTTGCCTGAGGCTCAACTGGACCGTTTCATGTTTCAGATTCGCATGCAGTACCCTAGCCTATCCGAAGAAATCCAGGTGGTTCGTCAAACCACCTCCTCCATCCCTGCTGCACCTAACAAGGTCATGGACGGGGAGACCTTGTTGTTTTTTCAACAATTAATTCGTCGAATCCCCGTTACAGACCATGTGCTGGAATATGCAGTCCAATTGGCCGCCTCGACCCGACCTGGCTCGGAACAGGCCCGCGATTTCACCAAGGACTTGGTGCAATGGGGAGCGGGCCCCCGTGCGTCTCAATACTTGGTGCTGGGCGCCAAATGCCATGCAGCAACCCACGGAAAGTACAGCCCAGACATCGAAGACGTGAAGGCTGTCGCCCACGAAGTTCTCGCGCATCGCATGGTTTTGAATTACAAAGCCGAAGCCCAGGGCCTCCATGCCGATGACCTCATTACACGCCTGCTTTAGGCCGCTGTTTCGGTGGCTTGATTGAATAATTTGAATTTGGCACGAAATTTGATGCAATCTTACCATAACCTCTAAACTTATTACCATGACTTTTCCCATTGTCCTTATGCTGGGTATCATGCTCGCCAGTTGGCTGGTTGGTGCTCGTTTCAAAAATCGTTTCAAACTGTATGCGGCGACGCCTCTTTATTCCGGATTGACGGGTGAAGAGGTAGCAAGGCGGATGTTGTCCGAACATAACATTAGCAATGTTCAGGTGATTTCAACCCAAGGTCAATTGACCGACCATTACGACCCTACCAAGAGGACGGTCAATCTTAGCCATGAAGTTTTTTACGGTCGTTCAGTGGCCGCTGCGGCCGTTGCGGCCCACGAAGTAGGTCATGCGGTCCAACATGCCACCGCCTATTCATGGTTGCAATTCCGTTCCGCGATGGTGCCAGCCCTTAGTGTGACTAGCCGTTTCATGCCTTGGATACTCTTGATCGGCGTCCTTACTCTGCAGATTTTCCCTCAACTTTTGTTGTTAGGGATTATCCTTTTTGCCGGCACAACCCTTTTTACATTCGTGACCTTGCCGGTGGAATTTGACGCTTCGCGTCGCGCTCTTGTTTGGTTGGATCGCAGCAACATTACCCACAGCCAACAGCACACCATGGCCAAAGATGCCCTCCATTGGGCGGCCATGACTTACGTGATTGCAGCCCTTTCGTCCTTAGCGACCCTACTGTATTACGTGTCTATTTTCATGAACCGCAGGAACTAATAATTCTTGGGGACGAAAATCCTTTATTCGAATATCATTTCGATAATAAACTTATGAAAAATATATTGTTCGGAATTGCCATGTTTTTTTCGTGGAATCAAGTTTTGGCTCAAAAGGTTTTTTCCGTTGATTACGAAAATCAGGCAGACGTGAAGGTTTTTGTGGTGGATTACGAAAACCAGGCAGACCTTAAGGTCTTCAAGGTCAAGTACGAAAACCAAGCAAGGGGGAATGAAGGAAAATGGTTTTTCACTCAATATCCGAATCAGGCCCAAAAGAAAATCTATTTTGTTAGATACGAAAACCAAGCGGATTTGAAGATCTTCTTCGTGAAATACGAAAACCAGGCAGGTTGGAGGAAATCCAGCAAGAAAGGTGAAATGTATTAATCTGTAACGAGGGCAGGGCTGTTGTTGATATCGTTAAGGTGCTCACCGATACCCATTGCCATTTGTACGCCGACGCCTTTGACGAGGATCGATCGGAGGTGATGAGGCGGGCCGTTGCGGCAGGGGTTGGGCGCATTTTCTTGCCCAATGTGGATCTTGAATCCTGGAATAAACTCCCGGATTTGTTGGCCCAAAGTTCGACGGAACTTGGTTTGTACCCAATGTTGGGGATTCACCCCTGCTCGGTGAAGGAGGGGTGGCTGGACCTATGGGATCAAATGAAATTAGCCTTGAGCCCAAACGCCCTTTCATTGAAATTTGTGGGTGTTGGTGAAATTGGCATAGATTTGTATTGGCGTCAAGATAATCTTGCCTTGCAGCAAGAGGCCTTTCTGACCCAAGTTCACGAGGCCAATCGTTTGGATTTACCGGTTTGTATCCATTCCCGGGATAGCCTTGAATTGATTTTGGAACTCACCAAAGACCTGCCTTTCCGAGGCGTTTATCATTGTTACGGAGGAACGTTAGAACAGGCCGAGGTCATCATGGAGCGTGGTCAGTACTTGGGCATTGGAGGTACAGTGACCTTCAAAGCCAACCAAGGCCTTCGCGATGTTCTGAAGCGTGTAGGGCCTGATCATGTGGTGATGGAAACGGATGCCCCCTATTTGACCCCTGTTCCTCACCGTGGCCTACGTAATGAACCGGCGATGATGGCCCAGGTAGCGCAATGTTTGGGCGACCTGTGGGGAATGAGTGCGGAGGAAGCGGGGGATCGATGCACCCGGAATGCTGCCGACCTTTGGCGAATTCCTTTATGAACCTCGGTATGACCAGCTCGCTCCGCTTGCATTCCTCCAGAATCCTTTTGATCTATACCGGGGGTACCATTGGAATGAAAGAAAGCTCGGCAGGTTTGGTACCGGTTTCCTTGGAGGACCTTTTGGAACAGCTACCGGATATTGATGCCTTGCCGGTGGAGTTGACCTTGGTTTCTTTGGATCGGCCGATGGATTCCTCGGATCTAAAACCCGAACATTGGGTTCAAATAGGGGAGTTGATCCTCAAGCATGCTGCTGATATGGATGCTTTTTTGGTATTGCATGGCACGGATACCATGGCCTATTCAGCGGCTGCCTTGAGTTTCATGATGCAACATTTGGGAAAGCCGGTCATCTTTACCGGATCTCAACTACCACTGGGTCATCCACGCTCTGATGCGGCATCGCATTGGATGAGTGCCTTGGAAGTGGCTATGGCCTTAGGTCCTGAGGGCCTGCCCAGGGTCCCGGAGATTGCTTTGTACTTCAATCATGCTTTGTACCGTGGCAACAGGGTGCGCAAACTGCACGCCATGGGTTTTGATGCATTTGATTCGCCAAATTATCCTATCCTAGCGAGGGCCGGAACCCGCATTGAATATGCAGAGGAGGCCATTGGGCAAGGAATTCCGGGTCAGCCCTTTCGACAGGGGCGTCCAGCCTGGTTTCCTACCATGGATCAAGGGGTCCTGTCGCTCAAATTATTTCCAGGTTTGAGGCCCGATTTGTGGGAAGCTGCCATGCACGACCCTACGGTCAAGGCTGTCTTGGTAGAGGCTTATGGTGCCGGGAATATTCCGGCAGATGGGGAATTATCGGAACTTTTGAGGGCCTTTGTCCAGCGAGGCGGACATTTGATCGCCCTAAGTCAATGCGTCGGTGGGCAGGTGGATTTGACACGTTACCAAAGCGGCCGCCGTTTGTTGGATTTGGGAGCCATCTCGGGAATGGATATGACCTTCGAAGCGGCCTTGACCAAGACCATGCATTTGCTCGGTACCGGTGGCAGCGATTTCAGGGAGGCCTTCGGTCAATCCATCGCTGGCGAGCTGGGCAACTGAACAGCCCTTTCGGGCCGATTCGCATAGGATGCGGAGAGAGAGGGATTCGAACCCTCGATACAGTTTCCCGTATACACACTTTCCAGGCGTGCTCCTTCAACCACTCGGACACCTCTCCTTGGCCTTGTTGGGGAAGCGAATTTACGACCAAAAGTAGCCTTTCCACATCGCGGTGGCTGTGGCCCACCTCTTCTTGTTGTTTTTATCCCCAAGACCGAAGGTAATAGTCCTCAGGATCCTGATGGTATAAGGGAGCAGGAATTGCCATGATCAAGGGCTTGTCGCCTTCAGCAGACGGTAGGTCCGGAGCCATAAGGCCAGGGTCAAAATACTTTGAACAAGGGTGGTAGCCGCATAGACTTGAACGGCCACGGCCCACCCAAAATGCTGCGAGCCAAAGGCCACTCCACCCATCAAAATCCCTTGAACAATCACATCCACTACGATGAGTTGTTTGGCTTGTCCTTGGGACAAAATCGCATGGCTCAAGCTCCAATTCACCGCTTTGAGAATGTCGGTAATTAAATGCAAGGGCAGGAGCATGATCATTGGCCCAAAATCCGAGGAAAATAACAACGGAATGGCCTGGGATCGAGATACCATCAAAATCAAAGCGAAGAGCAACACCAAGCCCCCACTCGCCAGGATGGTTTGAATGGAATGTCGAAGAAATCCTTTGCGATTTCTTTGTTGGGATAGGATGGGCAAAAAATGAGAGGACAAGAGGGTAGCGATGATCGGAACCCAAATATTTCCAATGCGTTGAAGCCCTTCCCAGTAACCGACTTCGTTAATATCGTATTGCTTCATCATGATGCTGCGAATCACCACCATAGTGATTTGGCTTGCGGCTACCGAATACAAGGACAAGGCCACCATGGGCCAGGGTGACTTCAACGCTTGACCATCGGGGTAAGGCACCTTGCGTAACAGGGAAGAAAAGTTCCAGACCTCCATGGAGCGAATGCGGATCTTGGAGTGATGTCTCATCCCCCATAAGCTGTAGAATGCAACGGGGATTTGAGCCAGTGCCAAACCGGTGCATGCTCCGACGATCCCCCATTGTTGCCCACCCACGATGAAGAGGGTGGTGTTCCAAAAAATTTGATGAATGTTATGAATGGCTAAGGAGCGATAGTTCTTGGTGGCGGATAAAAAGGCATTGGCCCAGAAAAAAAACGTGGACAGCAAACAACTCAAGGGCAGGAGGAAGTACAGCCATCCAGGAAATTCCGATGGGAAAATTAAAGCGCCAAGCCAGGGGTATCCTAGAATCCACAGCAGCGCAAGGACCATCGTTATCCAAAAACTAATCCTGAGCGAACCGGTGAGAACACCTCGCTGGGATTCGGCCGATAAGCCGTCTTGATTCAAGGCCTGGATGCTGCTGTTTTGGGTGGCTGACCCGCCCATGGTTTGGAGCAGGTACAGGAGGTTTTGAAATTGTCCAGCCAAGGCCAATCCCGCGGGGCCGTACCAGAGGGCAATGACTTTGACAAGGCTGAACTGGCCCAGGACTTTAGCGCAGGCTTGAATGCCCGACCACCACAGGGCTCGTGTTAAGGGATGCTTGCTCATCGGTACAGCCATTATACAGGGTAAATCTAGGC
>Ga0194129_10005401_pt1 | contig 16334 bp, 8 predicted proteins | sample TA2KigCa35mmetaG_FD_150862 | JGI IMG/M metagenome (GOLD analysis project Ga0194129, IMG submission 150862) | Freshwater microbial communities from Lake Tanganyika, Tanzania - TA2015038 Kigoma Deep Cast 35m | ecosystem: Environmental > Aquatic > Freshwater > Lake | place: Tanzania: Lake... | reverse complement strand
CCGCAGCGACATCGACTGCGGCCCCTCGATCGTGTCGGTCGAGAACGACCGGTCCATGTCGTGTTCGGTGAGGTGGTAGAACTGCGGATCGAGTTCCGGCAGGCCCGGTCGCGGCCGGCCGAGCGGGTCGATCTCGGCCATCAGGTGGCCGCGGACCCGGTAGGCCCGCACCAACTGGTCGACGCGATCCTGCAGAAATGCCACCCGCTCCTCGCCCGCGCTACCCTGGGCGACCGGCAACGGCAGCGGTTTGGCCTCGCCGGCCGGGGCGGACGGCAGTCGCACGTCTCCATTGGCAACGGCCAAGGCGTGCCCCGTGGCGATGCCGTCGGGTGTGACCATGCGCGGCGTGGACTGCCCGTTCGCCCGGGTCGGTCGACCCGCCGCGGTCTGCCCGTTGGCCGCCGCGACAGCGGCCGGAACAGTCACCTCACCCCGCACCCAGGCATCGAACGAAGCCCGCCAGTCGGGCGGCACGCTCGCGGGATCGGCCTGGTAACGGTCGAAGAGTTCCTCGACGAAGGCCAGGCTGGCAGTGCCGGCCGAATCGAGGCTCGTGGTGCGTGTCACGGTCGTATCCAGTGCGATCTCACATGGCCAACAGGAGACGACCGGGACTCTCCAGGTAGCCGATCACTTCGTTGAGGAAGCGAGCCGCCGTGGCACCGTCGATCAGCCGGTGGTCGTAGGACAGCGACAATGGCATCATGAGCCGCGGCTCGATGTGATTCTCGTGCACGACCGGCATTTTCCGCGTCCGGCCGAGGAGAAGAATAGCCACCTCCGGCCAGTTGATGATGGGGGTCGAATAAGCTCCTCCCACGGCACCGAGATTGCTGATCGTGAACGTGCCTCCGCGGAGGTCGTCCAGCCCGTACTGGGCGTTCTTCGCCTTCTCGGCGGTGTCGGCGATCGCCTGGGCGATCTGCGGAATGGCCAGTTGGTCGCAATCCCGCAGCACGGGCACCACCAGACCGCGCGGCGTGTCGACCGCGAGGCCGACGTTGACATATTCCTTGTAGACGATCTCGCCCTTCTCAGGGTCGATCGTGGCATTGACCGCCGGGTGCTGTCGCAGCGACAGGCTCGCCGCCTTGATGACGAACGCCAAGGCCGTCAGCTTGAGGTTGCCCTTGGCGTACTCCGCCGCGCTCTCCTTGCGGAGCCGCTCGAGCTCGGTGACGTCGGCGTCGTCGAAGTTGGTTAGATGAGGGATCGTGGAGACGCTGCGGACCATGTTGGCCGCGATCGTCTTCCGCATTCGTGACATCTGCTCACGACGAATCGGCCCCCAGTCATCCCGTTCGGTCGCCGTCGAGGCCGACCGTGGTCGGGCCGTGACGGGCGCCGCACTGGCCTGCCGCACCGCGGCGATCACGTCCTCGCGGATGATCCGCCCGGCCGGCCCCGAGCCGCGGACGCGGGCAAGATCGACACCGAGCTCCCGCGCCAGTCTCCGCACGGCGGGGCCGGCAGGCTCGACGGCGGCGACGGCGACCGGCTCGGGGGCCGCCTCCGGCCGGGCCGTGACGACCGGCGGGGCCGGCTCGGCGACAGCCACCACTGGAGCAGGCTTGGCGGGTTCGCGCTTCTCGGCGGCGGGCGGAGACGGCGCCGCTGCGGGGGCCTGAGCGGCCGGCTTGGCCGGCGTCGCCGCGCCGGCGCCGGCCAGCAGCACCAAGGCCTGGCCGACCTTGACGGTCTCACCCTTCTTGACGAACACCTTCTCGATACGGCCGCCCGGCGGGCACGGCACCTCGATCACGGCCTTGTCGGTCTCGACCTCGAGCAGGGCCTGCCCGGGCTTCACCACATCGCCTTCCGAAACGAAGACCGTGACGACGTCTCCGGAGGCGATGTTCTCTCCGAGATCAGGAAGTGTGAACTCTGTTGCCATGCGAGATGCGGGAAGGTTCGAGGAACGGAACGGGACTCAAGCCAGGGAGGCGTCGAGCTTCTCCGGATTCACGCCCAGACGCGCGATCGCCTTCGCCACGACATGGCGGCCGATCGCGCCGGTCTCGGCCAGCCTCCAGAGCACCGCGATCGCGATGCACTCGGCATCCACTTCGAAGTGCCGCCGGAGCGGCCCCCTCGTCTCGCTGCGACCGAAGCCGTCGGTGCCCAGCACGAACAAGCCGCCGGGAATCCAGGGATCGAGCTGTTCCGGGACCGCCCGCACGTGGTCGCTGGCCGCCACAAAGACACCCTCGGCCTGCTCCAGGCACATTTCGAGGTAACTCCGGCTTGGCGACTCGTCGGGATGAAGCATGCCCCAGCGTCGACAGGCCTGGGCATCCCGCCGCAGCTCCTTCCAGCTGGTGACACTCCAGACCGTGCTGGCGACCCCCCAATGCTCGGCGAGCAGGTCGGCGGCCCGGAGCACCTCTCGGAGAATCGCCCCCGAGCCCAGCAACTGCACCGGCGGCAGGCTCTTGGCGACCGGAGCGGCCGTCGCGGGCACCTCCTTGAGCCGGTACATCCCCTTGAGGATGCCTTCCTCGCAACCCGCCGGCATCGGAGGCATCTCATAATTTTCATTGTAGACGGTGATGTAGTAGATCCAGTCCTCGCCCTTGCCGTACATCCGCTCGAGCCCCTCGAGCATGATCACGGTCACCTCGTAGACGAAGGCCGGGTCGTAGGCCCGCACCGTGGGGTAGGCCATCGCGAACAGATGGCTGTGGCCGTCCTGATGCTGCAACCCCTCGCCGGCGAGCGTCGTCCGACCGGCCGTGCCGCCGAGCAGGAAGCCCCTGGCGCGGCAATCACAAGCTGCCCAGATCAGGTCACCGATCCGCTGGAAGCCGAACATCGAATAGTAGATGAAGATCGGGATCATCCGCACGCCGTGCGACGCGTAGGCGGTGCCCGCGGCGACGAAGCTCGACATGCTGCCGGCCTCGGTGATCCCCTCCTCGAGAATCTGCCCGTCCTTGGCCTCGCGGTAGTAGAGCAGCTGATCCGAATCGACCGGCTCGTAGAGCTGCCCCGCATGGGCGTAGATCCCGCACTGCTTGAAGAGCGGATCCATGCCGAAGGTCCGCGACTCGTCGGGCACGATCGGCACGATGTACTTTCCGACGTGCTTGTCCTTGAGCAGCGACGACATCAGCGTCACCGCACCGGTCGTTGTCGAGACCTCACGACCGGCACTCTTCTCGATGAAGCCCATGTAGTCGGCAAGCTTCGGCGTCTGCAGGCGGGGCGACTCGAGAGGCCGCGTGGGCACGTACCCGCCCAACGCCTCGCGCCGCTCCCGGAGATACCGCATCTCCTCCGAGTCGGCCGGCGGGCGATAGAACGGCGCTTTTGCCACCTCGTCGTCGGAGATCGGAATTCCGAACCGCGACCGGAAGGCTCGCAGCTCCTCCTCGTTGAGCTTCTTCTGCTGGTGGGTGACGTTGCGGCCCTCCCCCACCTCGCCGAGGCCGTAGCCCTTGATCGTCTTGGCGATGATCACCGTCGGCTTGCCGTGGCACTGCATCGCCGCCGCGTAGGCGGCGTAGACCTTCTCCGGATCGTGCCCGCCCCGCTTCAACTTCTTGAGCTTCTCGTCGGAGAGATGGGCCACCATGTCCAGGAGCTTGGGATCGGCCGCGAAGAAGTGGTCGCGAATGTAGCTGCCTGGCATGACGACGTACTTCTGGTACTGGCCGTCGACGATCTCGTTCATCCGCTTGACCAGCAACCCTTCGTCGTCCTTGTCGAGGAGCGGATCCCAGTCCTCGCCCCAGATCACCTTGATCACGTTCCAGCCCGCACCGCGGAAGACGCCCTCCAACTCCTGGATGATCTTGCCGTTGCCCCGCACGGGGCCGTCGAGCCGCTGCAGGTTGCAGTTGATCACGAACACCAGGTTGTCGAGCTGTTCCCGGGCGGCCAGCGAGATGCTGCCGAGCGTTTCCGGCTCGTCGCACTCCCCGTCCCCGATGAAACACCAGACGTGCTGCCGGCTCGTGTCCTTGATGCCGCGATCCTGCAGATACTTGTTGAACCGGGCCTGGTAGATGGCCATCAGCGGCCCCAGCCCCATCGAGACGGTGGGAAACTCCCAGAAGCCAGGCATCAGCCAGGGATGAGGGTAACTAGAGAGCCCGCCGCCTTCCGCCAGTTCGCGGCGGAAGTTCTCCAACTGCCGCTCCGAAATCCTTCCTTCCAGGAAGGCCCGCGAGTAGATGCCCGGCGAGGCATGGCCCTGAAAGTAGACCTGGTCGCCCGAGTAGTCGTCGCCGCGACCGCGAATGAAGTGGTTCATCGCCACCTCGACCAACGTGGCCGACGAGGCGAACGTCGAGATATGGCCGCCGATGCTCTTGTCTTCGCGATTGGCCCGCACCACCATCGCCATCGCGTTCCAGCGGATGATGCTCTTGATCCGCCGCTCGATCTCGCGGTTGCCGGGAAACGGCGGCTGCCGGTCGACGGGGATCGTGTTGATGTAGGGCGTGGTCGCCGAGAAGGGAATCGGCACTCCGAGCCGGTAGGCCTCCTGCTCGATGGCCTGCAGCAGGTACGCCGCCCGGTCGCCACCACGGCTGTTGATCACGTACCGGAGCGAATCGAGCCACTCCCGGGTCTCGGTGGGGTCGGCGTCGACGGCGGAGACGCCGTCGACCACCTCGGGCTGGCCCGTCCCCCCTTCACCCATCCGACCGATCGCCATCGACGCGTGGGCACCGCGGGGCAGCGACGCCGCCCCGGCCGGTTCCACGAGGTCGCGGGCCTGGTCGATGTCGGGGCTGGGCATGGCGGGCTCCCAAACGACGGCGGGGGCGGGGACAGGAAACTCCCAGATTATCCCGGTTATTCCGGGCCGCGTAAATACCGAATGACGTGGGCCGTGCCGCCGGCGTCCGCGTCCGGTGGCGGGGGATCAGCGAGCCGGCGTTTCGGTTCGCGGCCGATAGATCTCGGTCGCCAGTCCGAAGTAGTTCTCGGCCGAGAAGGCGACCGTTTCCCCCAGGGTGGGATGGGGATGGATCGTCTCCACCAGATCGCGGGCCGCACAGCCCATCTCGATGGCGAGCGCACCCTCCGCGATCAGCTCACCGGCCCCGGGGCCGACGATCCCGACGCCCAGCACCGTGTCGGTCTCGGGATCGACGAGGATCTTGGTCAGGCCGTCGGTGCGGCCCAGCGCGTGGGCCCGGCCACTGGCGGCCCAAGGATACCGGCTGACGTCCACGTTCCGTCCGGCGGCCGACGCTTCGTTCTCCGTGAGCCCGGCCCAGGCGATCTCGGGGTCGGTGAACACCACGGCCGGGATCGCGCGGGGCGCGAAGATCGCCGGTTCTCCGTGCAGCGACTCCACCGCCACCTTGCCCTGATGACTAGCGCGGTGCGCGAGCATCGGCTCGCCGCAGACGTCGCCGATGGCGAGGACGTGGGGATCGGCGGTCCGCTGCCGCTCGTCCACCTCCACGAAGCCCTTGGGGCTGACCACCAGCTTCGTGTTCTCGAGCCCCAGGCCGTCGGAGTTCGGCCGGCGGCCGACCGCCACCAGCACCCGCGCATACTCCGCCGTCGACGCGCCCGCCGGCCCCTCGAAATGAACCCGCACCGCCGTGCCGGTGTCCTCGAGACGGGCCACCTTGGTGCGGAGATGGATGGCGGTGAACAGTTTCTCGAGCCGTTGCTGGAGCGGCTTGACGAGATCACGGTCGACACCGGGCAGGAGCGTGTCGCTGAGCTCGACGACGGAGACCTGGGAGCCGAGTTCGGCGTAGACCGTGCCCATCTCCAGGCCGATGTAGCCTCCGCCCACCACGAGCAGGCTCTTGGGAACATCCCGCAGTTCGAGCGCGGCGGTCGAATCCATCACCCGCTCGCTGCCAATGTCGAAGGCGGGAATTCGGGCAGGCCGCGACCCGCTAGCGAGGATGCAGTGATCGAAGGACAGGCTCGTGGCCCCCTCGGCGGTCGCAACCTCGAGCGAGGTCGATCCGGTGAAGCGGGCCTCGCCACGCAGGAAGGTGACGTTGCGGCGGCGGGCCAGGGTCGCGAGGCCGCCGGTGAGCGTCGCGATCACGTTGTCCTTGCGGGCCCGCAGGGCGGTGAGGTCGATGGCCGGCTTCGGGAAGTGGACGCCCCACTCCTCCATCTCGCGGGTCTCCGCCAGTACCCGGCCGACGTGCAGCAGAGCCTTGGACGGAATGCAGCCGCGGAGCAGACAGGTCCCGCCCAGTCGCTCGTCACGGTCCACGATCGCAACTCCCATCCCGAGGTCGGCCGCCAAAAAAGCGGCGGCGTAGCCGCCAGGCCCGCCACCGAGAACGACCAGGGGAACGTGGATCGACTTGCTCATAAGGGGGCTCGCGATGGAGGCAGCGGAAACTGGGATCGCCGGACCGACGCGGCTTGTTGTAGTTTCGTTCCGCGGAGCGTTCAAGAATCCGCTGGCGGACCGCCTCCCCGCCGCAGCCACGACGCGACGCGATGGTCGAATCGCACGCCGCCCGCCGAATCGGACTCGCGCTACGACGCTGGGCGGCGGCCACCTTGACGCTCGACGTCCGGAGCCTGGCGGCGTTTCGCATCGGGGTGGGCGTCATCCTCGTCGCCGACTGCCTGCTGCGGACCCGCGACTTCGGGCTGATGTTCGCCCCCGACGGGATCTTTCCGCCGCAGACGCTCGCCCGCTACCACGCCGACCCCACGCTCTGGTCGCTGGCCTTCTTGCATGACGCGGCCTGGTGGGGCGGTGTCGTGCTCGCCCTGGAGGGGCTCGCCGGCGCGGCGTTGGTGCTCGGCTACCGTACCCGCTGGGCGACCATGCTCGCCTGGGTCTCGCTCACGAGCGTGATCCGACGAACGTCGCCGGCGACCAACGCCGGAGACATCTGGCTGGCATGCCTCGTGTTCTGGTCGATGTTCCTGCCGCTCGGTCTCCGCTGGTCGCTCGACGCCCGCCGGGGGGGCGCCGCCTGCCGCGGCACACCGCCGGACCGTGTCCTGTCCGTGGCCTCGGCGGCGCTCGTGCTCCAGGTGGCCGTGGTCTACGTGAGCGCCGGCCTCTTCAAGTGCAACGCCACGTGGTTCGCCGGCAGCGCGCTGGCCCACGCGCTCTCCGTCCACGACCACGGCACGGCCCTGGGGGCCCTGCTGGTGCGGATTCCATGGCTCGTCCCGCCTTTGCAATGGGGCGTGCTGGCCGGGGAGATCGCCCTCCCCGTGATGCTCGTCCTGCTGCCATCCGCGCGGGTGCGGGGCACGGTCGTGGCCCTGTTCATCGCGTTCCACGCGACCATCTGGATGACTATGACGGTCGGGCTGTTCGCCGCCATCGGCATCGTGGCCTGGCTGCCCCTGATCCCGGCCGCGGCTTGGACGTCGGGATCGGCCGAGCGGCATGGTGCGACCGCCTCGTCCGGCCGCGCCGCCTCCCTGGCCTGCGGAGTCGCCCTGATGGTCGCGACCTGCTCGTTTCTGCACTACGTCACGCCCTGGCGGACCAGGCCGTTGCCCAGGATGCTGGAAGCGACGGTCAACCTGCTCGGCCTCGCGCAGCAATGGCAGATGTTCGCCGATGTCCCGGCCCAGGAGCAGTGGGTGTACGGCCAGGCGCTGCTCGCAGACGGTTCGGTCGTCGATCTGCTCCGCGGTGGCGTGACACTCGAACGGGAGCGGCCCACGGGCGGCTTCGCGTCGCTGCCCCACCACCGCTGGCACAAGTTCTTCTGGATCCTGCCCCGGCCGCGGGTCAACATGTTCGCCGTTTCCGCTGCCTCCGCCGTCGCCCGCGACTGGAACGCGCGGCATGGGCCCGAGCGACGGGTGGTGTCGCTGGAAATCCGCTTCGGGATGCAGCCGTTGCGGAATGCGGAAGCAGCGATCAGCGATACCCTGGTCGCCTCCTGGCCAGCCCGCTCGCCGGCGGGATCGGGCAACCTGGACCGGTTCCTTCGCGATGCCGAAGGCGAGGCCGCCGCGCCGGCGGCGGATCGCTGACCAAGGCCCGGCCCGACGGCGGCGGGGCCGCGGCGGCCGAGACCGGGCTGGTACACTCCGCCTGGTCCGGCAAGATCGTGGGCGAGAGTGGCGAAACTGGCAGACGCGCTGGATTTAGGTTCCAGTGCCGCAAGGCGTGCGGGTTCGACTCCCGCCTCTCGCATTTCCGGCCACGTCAGCAGACAACGCCTCAGGCCCGTCGCCGCTGCAGGCGGGGAAGACCGGTCGACGAACACCTCGGCGGTCCGACCGGCCTGGCATGCGGCCAACGGTCAGCACTGACGGCGGCCACTGCCCGTCACCGCACCGCCCTCACGCGGCGGGTCTCCGCCTTTGGATCGAACGGCACGCGCGGGACATCCCGTGGACCAACGGGCTCTGCGTGCGTCGTGGGCCGGATGCCCGTGGCCGTGGTGCCATGCACGTCGTCCGCCTGCCCGACCCCCGCTCCCACGGCGAACTTTCGCTTGGCGCGCCAGCCCGATCCAGAGAGCACCTCGAACAGATTCTCGTCCTCACCACGCGGCGGCTCGACCTTCGGCGGGCTCTTCGGTTCGGGCGCCGGCTCCGGTGGGGGCTCGACGCTTGATTCAGGCTCGACAGGGGGTGCGGCGGGCGGTTCGGCTCGTGACGGCGGCTCGGTCGGCACGGCCGGCTCAGTCGGCTCGCTGTTCGGCTCCGCGGCGGGCTCAGGCACGGCGTCCGCAGGTGGAGCGGGCGGTCGCGGCCTCGTCACCGGTGGGGCGGGTTCGAAGTCGGCTGCAGGGGGCCGGGGCCTGTCCGGCACACGGGCGGGTTCGGCGGGCACCGGAGCCATGGCCGACTCCCCGCCGCCGCTCTCCCGGGACATCGATTCCTCGTCGGCGGCCGGCACCTCCGAGCGGGGTGGATTGACCGGTGCGACGGCGCGTTCACCGGACACGGGCAAGGCGTCTTGCCCGGGCCACTTTCGCCACCGCGTGCCGTAATATCCGTACTGCTGCAGCGACACGGGGCAGTAGGCCACGCACGCGCCATCGCGACAGCCGGAAAGGTGGCCATGCCGACACCCCGCGGGACCACACGTGGTGCAGTTCATGCCGCCCGCCGGCATGACGGCCGGATCGACCATCCGCTGCCGGGTGGGCTTCACCGGGCCCGCAGGCTCGGCAGCCCGAACGTCGAGCCCGCCACCGAGCATTACCACCACCGCCACGAGTCGGCGGTCGGCACGCGACAGGGCACGCAGGCAAGAACCAGAGATCGTTGGACGGGGCATGGCGTCACTCGTTCCCGAGGGCTGGACCAGGCGAGCGGGTCGACCGGGGATGCCCGCAGCATCGCCCCAGACGGCAAACCCCGCATCACCGGCATCATCGGCAGGTCAGCCGGGGCAACTTTGGTGGTTTTGAGGGCCTCGGCCACGACTTGCGGCCGCCCAAAGCCCCCACCCTGCCCAGCGGCGTGACTTCGACCCGAAGCCGCGAAACGGAGGCGGCGAGTGGTAAACTGCGGCGTGAAACGCTCCCAGGACCTACGGGCCACTCCGGCCGCCTGGTCCAGCCTCGAGGGGTTCGCCCGCATGCGTCGCATCAACTTCAAGTTCCTGCTGATCCTGATGGTCGGCCTGACGGTCCTGATCGGCAGCCTGTTCGTGGTGCGTCGCTTCCAGGTCTCGCGGAATGCCGGCGGCAAGCTCTCCCTGGCCCGGACACGGCTCAAGGAGGGGAAGATGGCCGACGCCCTGGTGCTGCTCGGCCAATACGTCACGCTCCGCCCCGACGACAGCCCGGCGTTCGCGGAGTATTCGAAACTGCTCCTCACGCGGGCCACGAAGCCCGACGCCACCCGCAACGACGTCGCCCGGGCCTTCACTGCCCTCGAAGAGGCGGTTCGCCGCAATCCCGACGAGGATGAACTCCGCGAGCAGCTCGCCGATTTTCAGATTCGCGTGGGCCGCGCCAGCGACGCCCTGGAACACCTCGACGTCCTCGAATCGCACCTCCCCAAGCAGAACGATGCAGACGCCGACGGTGACGGCGGTCGGTCACGACGGCAGAAGAGGCACAAGCTGGACATCCTCAAGGCTCGCTCCTACGAGAGCAAGAGTGAGTTCCAGCAAGCCGCCACGATCCTGGCCAGGCTGGTCGGCTACGACATGGAGACGCGGAAATTCGCAGCGGAGGTCGATGACGACGCGGTCGAAACCAACGCCTACACGATGTTGGCCGAGATCCTCCAGGAGCGGATGGAGTCACCCGACGACGCCCGTGCGGTGCTGGAAGAGTTGATCTCGAAGCGGGGCGATGAACCGCGCGCATGGCTGGCCATGAGCGCCTGGCACCGCAAGCGTGGCGGGCTGGAGGAGGCCGAGGCGGCCGTTGCCAAGGCGGTGGAACTGGCCCCGGACGACGCCGATGGCCTGTTTTCGCTCTACGAGGTGACGCTCGCCCAGGGCAAGCATGATCGCCTGCTCGAGATCGCCAGACGAGCGGTCGACCTGTTTCCCGACGAGGAGCGGTCGTATCGGGCGTTGGCCGCCGCCTGCATCCAGCTCGGGGACGCGGCCGGCGCGGAGGAAGCCCTGCTGGACGGCATCGATCGGCTACCCGCACAGTCGACGCTGGTGCTGATGCTCGTCGACACCCTGCTCCAACAGAACAAGCTCGCGCAGGCCTCGCAGGCACTCAATCGCGCCATCGAGATCTACGGCCCGACCAATGAGCGCGTGGGGCTGCTCGAGGCTCGGCTGATGATCGCCGAAGGACGCTGGAAGGAGGCCCGCGACGAGCTCGAGCGGATTCGCCCGCTTCTGCTGGGCAACGGTGAACTCGTCAGCCAGGTCGATCTCTATCTCGGCCAGGTCCACGCCCAACTCAACGAGTTCGATGCCCAACTCGAAGTCAATCGCCGGGTGCTCGCCGACAACCCCAACTCCCTCGCTGCGCGTGTGGGCTCGGCCCAGGCGCTCTTCTCCGCCGGCAAGCTCGTCGAGTCACTGGCGGAGTTCGAAGCCATCGCGGCCGCGCTGCCCGACGATCGGATCGTGGTGATCCCGGAGATCTGGTATCCGCTCCTGCAGTTGCGGATCACAGCCCTGGCCGGCCTGCCCGAGGCCGAGCGGGACTGGAGCGTGGTCGACGGCCTGCTCGACAACCTCGGCAGGTCGGGCACGCTCTCGGCGGCTCAAATGGCGATGCTGCGGGCAGAGGCACTCGTCCGCCGCGGCGAGTCGCAGGCCGCCGCCGACGTGCTCGAGGCGGTCGACGCCACGGAGGCGACGCCGCAACTCTGGTCGGCGCTCGTCGCACTTGCCCTGCGAACGTCGGGACCCGAGCAGGCGCGGACCGCAGTCGGGCGGGCGCCGGAGCGATTCAAGAACACGCCCGAGCTCTTGATCGCCGAGGCCCAGGTCATCGCCCGCAGCCCGCCTGCGGAGTCACTCGCGGCGCTCGACGAACTCGAGAAGCGGATCACGGGGCTAGAGCCCTCGGACGCGGCCCGCGTCCTGGCCACGGTGGCCGCGATCCGGCTCGCGGCCGGTGACCGGGAGGGAAGCGAGCGGCTCTGGCGCGAGGCCGCCGAGAAACAGCCCGACAACCCGCTCTTCCGGGAGGCGGTCTTGGAGATCGCGATCGCATCAGGGGACCTAGAGAAGGCTCGCACCTTGGCGTCCCAGATCAGTGGCATCGCCGGCCCGGAGTCGGCCCGGAGTCGGGCGGCCGAGGCGAGCGTGAAGATCCTGCAGGCCCGTCAGGCCCTGGGCCGGATCCGCGCCGCGTCGAGTGAACCACTCCAGCGACTGCCGGACGAGGTGACGCGCCTGCTCGACGAGGCCCGCAGCACGCTGATCGCGGCCGAAAACGAGCGGCCCCGCTGGAGCTCCTTGCAGACGATGTTCGCGGAGATCGACGAGCTCCGCGGCGATCGCACGGCCGCGATCGAACGACTGCGGCGGGCCATCACCGTCGGCAGCACGAATCCCGCGATCGTGCGGAGGCTCGTGGCGATGCTCTATTTGGCTAACCGTCTCGAGGAGGCGCAGGAAGCCATGGCACTGCTCGGCGAGGAGGGCAGCAAGGGCCTGGAAAGGATCTCGGCGGAGGTCGAACTGCGGGCCGGCCAGTTCGACGAGGCGGTGGCGCTCGCCGAGCAGAGCGTCGCGGGTGACACCCAGAATCCAGAGGATCTGCTCTGGCTCGGACAGCTGCTGGCCCGCTCGGGCAAACGGGAACGTGCCGATGAGGCGCTGGAGCGGGCCACCGCGCTCGCTCCCGATAATCCCGAGGTGTGGCTCGCCCTGTTCACCCACCGCGTCGCGGTCGGCAGCACCGAGACGGCGGAAGCCGCGCTCGATCGAGCAGCCGCGCTGATGCCGGAGCCCCGCCGTCAACTGGTCAGGGCGCAAGGCTACGAGATACTGCGCCGCCCCTCCGATGCCGAGCGGATCCTGGGGGAAGCCCTGGCCGGCTGGCCGGAGAATTTCGAGGTGGTCGGCGCGTTCGCGACGTTCCAAATCCGCAATGGCCACGTCCGTGAGGCCCGTGGGCTGCTCGAGAAACTCATCGCCTCCGACTCGGCCGCGGCCACCGCGATGAAGCCGACGGCCCGTCGGGCCTTGGCGGAAGTCGAGGGTAGCCGGGGCACCTACCGGCAGCTCCAGGATGCCTTGCGACTGCTGCAGCAGAATCGCGCGGCCGACGGCACGGTGTCGATCGACGACGTGGATCTGGAGATCAAGTTGTTGACCAACCGTCGAGAGCCGGCGAGTTGGCGACGGGCCATTCAACTGCTCGATCAACTGGCCGACCGGCGGTCCCTGACGAACTCGGAGCAACTCACGCATGCCCAACTGCAGGAGAAAGTCGGCGACTGGGATGCCGCGCGGGGAAAGTTGATCGCCATCGTGGCCAGCCCAAAGACGCCGCCGGCGTTCGTGGCCTTGCTGATCGAGAAACTGCTCGAGCACGGGGAGGTCTCGACGGCGGAGACATGGCTCCGTCGACTCGAGAAATCGTCGTCCGACTCGGTGATCACCGTGGCGCTCACCGCCAAACTCGCCAAGGCCAAGAACGACCGCAAGGAAGCGGCGAACATCGCGCGACGGCTGATGCCGGCCGGCGATGTCTCCGCCGAGAACGCGGCGCAACTCAAGGCCCTAGCCCAGTTGATGGAGGACCTCGACTTCCCGAAGGCCGCCGACCAGATCCTAGAGCAGTATGCCGGCCTTTCGACCGACGGCGTTATGGCTCGGATCCAGTTCCTGGGGCGACAGTCTCGGACGGACGAGGCTCTTGACCTGCTCAAGTCGCAGTGGGAGAACATGTCGCTCGAGCGAGCGCTGTCATTGGCTGTCGAGGTGCTGCGGTCACAGCCCGACGACGTCACGGCCATGCCGGCGGCGGCCAGGATCAGTCCGTGGGTCGAGAAGGCCCGACTGGTCGACCCGGGGAGCCTGGTCATCAGGCTGGTCGATGCCGAGGTACGGACCATGCTCGGCCGGGAGGCCGAGGCCGAGGGCATCTACCGCGATCTGCTCGGTCGTCGCGACCTGGACGCCCGACAGACGGCGATCATCGCCAACAACCTGGCTTTCCACCTCGCCAAACCGAAGACGGCGAGCGAGGCCCGCAAGCTTATCGACACTGCCATGGCCGAACTCGGTCCGCTCCCGGATCTGCTCGACACCCGCGGCCTTGTATCCCTGGCCCAGGGGGATCACGGAGCGGCACTGACCGATCTCCGCGATGCCGTCCTCGAGCCCACCGCGACCAAATACCTCCATCTGGCCGCGGCCGAAATGGCCGCCGGCAACTCGGCCGCCGCCAAGCAGGCGCTCGAGACCGCCCGTCGCAAGGGGCTCGACAAGGCGCGGCTCGTGCCCCAGGATGCGACCCGACTCAAGGACCTCGAATCGGAACTCCCGCCCGCCCCGCAACAGCCCGAATCGGTCCCGGCCTCGGCATCCTGACCAGGCTCGACGGCGGTCCTCAGCCCTGCAACATGCGGGACCGCGCCAGCGCCTCCTCGGCCTCGGCGATCAGCCCGGCCCGCATGCAGGCCACCGACAGGGCCGTGTAACTGAACGGGTCTTTCGGCTCCAGTTCGCAGGCGCGGCGGGCATGGCAAACCGCGTCGGTGTGCCGCTCAAGCCGCGTGCACCAGGCCCCGAGCGCGGAGTGGGCCAGTGCGAAGTCGGGCTCATCGGCCACCAAGACCTCAAGCGCTGCCACGGCGGCGGCCAGGTCTCCATCGTCCTTGATCTTTTCCGCCGCGGCGTACCGCTCCTGCCGGATCTGTTGATTCGCCATCTCGTCTTTACCTCGGGTCACGCCGCCCGACCGTCGCGTTTCGTCGGCCGCGGAACTCGCGCGATCCTGCATCTTACAGCTGCACGGGCGGCCGGGGAGGGCCCACCGCCACAAGGCCGCGAAGAGCCGGCGAGCACGGGGACTGGCGACTCCGGAGAGGCCGGGCAAGATCGCACCGGCACGTGAAACTGGCATTGAATCCCGCCCCGGCGGGTGCCGATAAACCCGGAAATATCGTCGGAGACGACCTCCGGCCGCACGCCGCCTAAAAGGACCGCCGTGAGCATCCATCCGCTGGCCGTGGTGAGTCCTGGGGCAAGGCTCGGCGTCGGCGTGACGGTGGGCCCCTTCGCCATCGTGGAAGACGGTGCGGCAATCGGCGATTTCTGCACGCTGGCCAGCGGTGCGGTGATCAAGGCTGGCGTCACCACGGGCTGCCACAACGAGTTCGGTGAGCACGCCGTGATCGGCGGTGTGCCGCAGCACGTGGCCAGGCCCACCGCGACCGGCCGCGTCGTGATCGGCGACCACAACGTCTTTCGGGAACACGTCACGGTGCACCGAGCGATGAAGCCCGAGGCCACGACGAGGGTCGGTAACGGCAACTACGTCATGGCCAGTGCCCACTTCGGCCACGACGTCACGGTCGGCAACAACACCATCTTCGCCAACGCCGCGCTGCTCGGTGGCCACGTCACCGTCGAAGACAGGGCCTTCGTGTCGGGTGCCGTGGCCGTGCACCAGTTCTGCCGGATCGGCCGTCTCGCGATGATCGGCGGGCACGCGCGCGTGGTCCAGGATGTGCCGCCGTACATGCTGCTCGACGGCCAGAGTGGTTGCATCGTGGGTCTGAACATCGTCGGCCTCCGCCGCAGCGGACACGATGCCGAGGCCGTTGCCCAACTCAAGGCCGCCTACCGGGCCATCTATCGCCGCGGCCTGCCCTGGCGTGAGGTGATCGAGACGCTGCGGCTGGAGTTCGCCGGGGAGCCCGTGGGGCACCTGCGGGCATTCCTCGAGGGGGGCGCCCGCGGCTTCGCCCAGGAACGGCGAGCGCCTCCGGCACCGACACTCAAACTGCGGCTGCCGGACGAGGAAGCCCCCGCGTTGCGGGCGAAGGCCGGCTGAACCGGCCCCAGGGGTGGATCGCCGCCTCGATCACTCGTCCTCGTCGAGGATTCCGTACCGCTGCAGTTTCCGACGCAGCACCGAACGGTCGATACCCAGCAGCTTCGCGGCCAGCGACTTGTTGTGCAGGGCGGCAGCGAGCGTCTTCTCGAGGTGCACCCGCTCGACATCGGCGAGCGTCGGCCACCCCTCCGGCTTCTCTGCGTCGCCGGAAGGTTCCTTGGCTTCGTCGGCCCCGCCGGCCGGCGTGATCGTGGGCTGGACCCGAAAGACGCCCGGCAAGGGCGTGGTCGACACGATGCCGCGGCTCGCGGCAACGGCCATCTGACTCAGGCCGTTCCGCGGTCCGGACGGTGCACCATCGGGCCCCATCAACCCGTTGAGCGCGTCGGGCTCGATGCGGTCACCCGACGAGAACATCACCGCCCGCTCGAGGACGTTCTCCAACTCGCGGACGTTGCCGGGCCAGGGATAGTGACGTAGGACGTCGATGGCCTCGTCGGACAGCGTGCACATCGGCATCCCGTGCCGGGCCGCCAACTGGGCGAGATACCGGTACGCCAGAATCGGCACGTCCTCGGGCCGCTCCCGGAGCGGAAGCGTGCGGATCGCCACCACGTTGAGGCGATAGAAGAGATCCTCGCGAAAGCGGCCCTCGTTGACCTCGACGGCCAGGTCCCGATTCGTCGCGGCCAGTACCCGGACGTCGACGGCGACCTCCTCGTGACTGCCGACGGGGACGACAACCCTCTGCTGCAGCACCCGCAGGAGCTTGGCCTGCAGTTCCAGCTCCATCTCCCCGATCTCGTCGAGGAAGATGGTGCCCGAGTCAGCCGCCCTGAAGCAGCCGAGCGTCGACGAGGTGGCCCCCGTGAAGGAGCCCTTCACGTGCCCGAACATGTGGCTCGCGAACAGCGTACCGGTGGTGACCGCACAGTCGACCGGGATGAACGGTTTCTTGGCCCG
>Ga0194129_10005399_pt1 | contig 16336 bp, 15 predicted proteins | sample TA2KigCa35mmetaG_FD_150862 | JGI IMG/M metagenome (GOLD analysis project Ga0194129, IMG submission 150862) | Freshwater microbial communities from Lake Tanganyika, Tanzania - TA2015038 Kigoma Deep Cast 35m | ecosystem: Environmental > Aquatic > Freshwater > Lake | place: Tanzania: Lake... | reverse complement strand
GTTTTTGAAGGTTGCATGATGAATTTTTATTAATAAAAAAACATAACCGCAAAAGAACTCAAAGAAATAAGTTTTCTTTTCTTTGTGTTCTTTGAGTTCTTTATGGCCATTCTTTTGTATTCTTTGTGGTGAATTTCTTAATTCTTCTTCTTAAAACTCGGTTCCGTCCCTTCGGACAACCGCTTCAAGTTGCCGCGGTGTCTCCAAATCACAACGCTTGCCATGAGGAATGCCAGGACCAGCGAGAGCCAATCAGCACCCATCCAAGAGGGCGAATCATAGCGGGGCCCTAAAAAATAAAAAAACGCAACAGTCACTGGCAACATCGCAGCGCCGATCAAAGAAGCGAGCGAGACATAGCCAGTCGTATAAAAAATCAGCAGCCAACTTCCTATACAAAAAGGAAACGCCCCAGGAAAAAGGCCGACGATAATTCCTGCTGAAGTTGAAATTCCTTTTCCTCCTCGAAACTCAAGCCAAACTGGAAAGCTATGCCCTAACAATGCCATCAGCGCGGCAACGGCTCCTGGAGCCGAAGCAGGAACGATGCCTACAGCGTGACTCCAGCTCATCGCAACCACAACAGGAATCAATCCTTTTAAAAAATCAATCGTAAAAACCAAAGCTCCCCATTTTTTCCCAAGCACTCTCACGACATTGGTCGCTCCAATATTTCCACTTCCATGCTGACGAATATCGATGCCGCAGCAACGACCAATGAGATAGCCGGCTGGAAAAGAGCCGATGAGGTAGGCTGCCAAGGCAAGAAAGGTTATAGGTTGTAGGTGGTAGGTTGTAGGAAGCATTGGGAGTAGTAAATCATAACTCTTATCCAAAATCACTCTTGTCAAATGAAGTTGAAGTGAAAACAATTCTCTCAATGAGGCACAGTATTATCAAAGTAATTTTCTTTTGCCTTTTTTGTTTTTTCTTTCAATCCACGATGCATGCTAAAAACAACAATGGACTTCTTGCAGAATTTGCTGCTACTTCAACTTCAACTTTTAACTTCAACTTCTGCAAAGCAGAAAATGTTTCACTTCGCCTTGCAGGCACTGACGGCCTTCCAGGGCCAGTGGTCTCGTTGCCTCGCGTGATCAAGACAGATGCCGAGTGGGAGAAGCAACTTGGTCCTACGACCTATCGCATTTTGCGGGCCAAAGGAACGGAGGCTCCTTTTTGCGGAAATCTTTTAGACAATCATCAAGATGGAATTTATTTTTGCGCCGGGTGTGATCTTCCTCTTTTTTCTTCCACCTCAAAATTTCATTCCGGCACCGGCTGGCCTAGTTTTTTCCAACCGTTTGCCAAAGAAAATATCATCACACAACATGACACTTCGCACGGGATGAGTCGCGATGAGATCCTCTGCGCTCGCTGTGGCGGCCATCTGGGACACGTCTTCAACGATGGTCCACCCCCGACAGGGCTTCGCTATTGCTTGAATTCAGCAGCGTTAGTTTTTCGGGAGAAGGCTACGTGTCATTACCATGTTGCTCCGAGCTACGAGAAGACCAAAAAGTAAATCGAGCAGTCTGTACTGCTTGGCTCATTTCCCTTGGATCAGTGCGTCGAAAAAATTTTAGTGAAACCCAATCCATCAGGCTCATTGGTTGTTCTCCTTCTACTGTTCCCATAGTACTTCGCCTTAAAGAAGAATCTCTATCAGCATCGTCCTCTTTCTCTCTTGAAAAAAAATTAATGGAAACTCCTTTTGGAATCCAATCGCGTAGAGAAAAAGAGCCAACCCAATTTTGAAATGAGGAAAACATACCTTTCGGAGACTCACCTGCAACTGGTGTATTTTTGGAACTTCTAAAAATGTTTGATCCAGTGGGTTTGAATCTTGCAGTCAAGGAACCAAAAACAGTTGAAAAACCTTTTGTAACACCACTGAACCAGCCAGATTGAGCCTCCGAAGTCGTTGTGCTACCGCTTCGTCACAACTCTACTGAAGACCGCCCTAGACTTACATAAGAATCATCTATATCTTATTTTTTATTCAATATAATGTTGTGCAATCGGAAAACGCCGCCCTTTTCCAAAAGCTAACCCTGTCACTTTTAAAACAGGAGCGGCTTGTTGACGTTTGTATTCGTTGCGATGAACTTGAGTGACGATCCAACGAACAATTTTTTCTTCAAAGCCGCACGCCACAATCTCGCTCACGGAACGATTTTTTTCAATGACTAATTCCAAAATTTTATCGAGTGTTTCGTAGGGCGGCAGTGAGTCTTGATCTTTTTGATTGGGCCGCAACTCCGCGCTGGGAGGCTTTTCAAGCGTGGCACGTGGAATAATTTCTCGTTCCCGGTTCATCCAATGAGAGAGTTCGTAAACTAACGTTTTTGGCAAATCAGCAATCACGGCGAGTCCTCCACACATGTCTCCATATAAAGTGCAATAGCCAACAGCCATTTCACTTTTGTTGCCCGTAGTGAGGACCATGCTTCCAAACTTATTAGAAAGTGCCATCAGCGTCAGGCCACGCAAGCGCGCTTGAAGATTTTCTTCGGTGATATCGACAGACCGGCCAGCAAACGGCTTTTGGAGGCCTCGCATCATTTCCTCGTAAGAGTTGGTGATCGGCAAATAAAGAGTTGGCATGTTTAAATTTTCTGCCAATGCTCGAGCGTCATCAACACTTCCTTGCGAAGAATAAGGTCCTGGCATCAAGACACCCGTCACCGCATCAGGCCCTAGCGCGGCCACAGCGATAGTTGCGACCAACGCTGAATCAATCCCACCACTCAATCCTACAATAGCTTTTTGAAAACCACATTTGTAAAGATAATCTCGCGTTCCTAAAACAAGAGCCTCATACAATTCACGAAGCTCTTGCTCTCGGAGGTTTTCATGATCAAGCAAAGAAGATGCGCTGCTAAGCTTCGTAAGATCAACAACCTTATTTTCCTCGCGGCACGAAGCAAGTCGTTGCAAGGTTTCGCCATCTCCAGCAATGACCATTGAGTTTCCATCAAAAATCAGCTGGTCGTTTCCTCCTATGGCATTGCAGTAGACGATTGGAACGCGAAAACGTTTTGCTTGAGCGCTCAACATTTTTTCACGTCGCGCTGGTTTTTCCATTTGAAAAGGAGAAGCGCTTAAGTTCACGATCAACTCGACCCCAGCTGCCATCAGCTCCTGGAGAGGATCACAGCGGTACAAGGCTTGCGGCAAATAATCGGGCGTCCAAAGGTCTTCACAAATCGTAATCCCAATTTTTTCCCCACCAATCTCAACCATCGAACTTTTTTCTCCTGGCTCAAAATAGCGAGCTTCATCAAAGACATCATATGTCGGCAAAAGCCGCTTGTGAGCAATCCGGATTGATTGGTTTTTTTGCAATACGGCAGCTGCATTAAGAAAAGATTTTCCTCTCCCACTCTCATTGAGATCGACAAATCCGACAATAAGAGGAACAGTTCCAACTTGCTGTTGAATCCAATCAAGCTGTTCCCGATTTTTTTTGACGAAGCCGCTCACCAAAAGAAGATCTTGCGGCGGATAGCCAGTGATTGCGAGCTCTGGCGTGATAACGAGTTCGGCGCCTTGCTCCACAAGCTCGCGATAAGCGGCAAGAATGCGGTCGGCGTTTCCTTCGATATCACCAACGGTTGTGTTAAGTTGAGCGATTCCAATACGCATGAGCTCAGGTTACAGGTTATAGGTTACAGGGAACAGGGAAAAAATGAGCTTTGAAAGAAGAGTGCGTTCAAAATGCGCTGAGGCTAGCGAAGTACAAGGTGCGAGGAGCACAGACACTGAGCGTATAATAATACGTGAAGCGGTGAGCACCACAGCAACGCAGTAATTCGCAGCATCAGTAGCATTTGGGACGTGCTCTAAACAAATGAGCCCGGACGCTTGCACATCCAGGCTCATTGTGATTTTTGTTATGAGGCTATTTAAGTCCCGGCCTCACCGGTTCTGGGGATTTATTTTTCCGAAGCCTTTTTCTTAGCTTCAACAGTTTTTTCCTCAGTTGGTTCAGCAGCTGATGCTACTGGAGCATCAACCCATTCCAAATAAGCCATCGGAGCACTGTCACTTTGACGAGGTCCTAGCTTAACAATTCGTGTGTAACCACCTTGACGAGCAGCAGCAGCAGGAGCGATGGTTTCAAAAAGAATTTTGACCATCTCTTTTTGCTTAAGATAAGCAATCGCCATGCGGCGTGCGTGAAGGTCTCCTTTTTTGCCAAGGGTGACCATCTTCTCTGCAAGAGGCTTGGTGGCCTTGGCCTTAGCCAAGGTTGTTTTGATACGGCGATGCTCAATCAAGCTACAAACTTGATTGGAGAGCATAGCATCTCGGTGCGCTGTGGAGCGGCCGAGTTTAACAGTTTTTCTGCGATGACGCATAAGAAAATTTAGGAGTTTAAAAGTTTAGTAATTTAGAGGAGTGAAGAGCAGAGAAAATTACTCAGCTATTGGGCTGGGATTTTCAACAAGACCTGGCTCGAACTTCATTCCGAGGCCAAGACCAAGTTGCACGAGCTTCTCTTTGATTTCGTTGAGTGATTTCTTACCAAAGTTGCGGTACTTCAACATTTCAGGCTCTGATTTTTGAGCCAATTGACCAACGCTCGTAATGTTAGCGTTGTTCAAGCAGTTGGCCGCACGCACGGAGAGCTCAATTTCATTGACGCTCATCGCGAGTAATTTTTTCAAGCGGCTGTTCTCTTGGCTGACTTCAGTTGGTGTCTCGTCAAATTCAACTTGAGTGTCATCGTAATTGACGAAGACATCGAGGTGATGGCGCAAGATTGCGGAAGCTTGAAGGATTGATTCCTCTGGCGTTAAACGTCCATCGGTCCAAATTTCAAGGATCAGCTTGTCGTAATCGGTCCGTTGTCCAACACGAGTGTTCTCAACAGCATATTTGACTTTGGTGACAGGTGAGAAAATCGAATCAATCGCAATCACACCAATCGGCATGTCTGCATATTTATTTTCATCACCAGTCGCAAAACCGCGTCCTACCTTGATCTCAAGCTCGGCCTCAAATTTCATTTTCTTGTCGAGCGTGCAGATGTGTTGCTCAGGATTGAGAACCTCACATTGAGCGCTTGAGGTGATATCTCCTGCGGTCACAGCTCCTTCTTTGTTAACAGAAAGTGTCAAGTTACGAACTTCGTGATCGTGAGCTTTAAATTTTACTTTCTTGAGATTGAGGATGATTTCAACGACATCTTCAACAACGCCAGACAAGCTGGAAAATTCATGAGGAGCTCCCTCGATGCGAACAGAAGTGATCGCAGCCCCTTCCAATGAGGAAAGCAACGTGCGGCGGAGCGAGTTCCCAATGGTGTGTCCGTAACCAGCTTCAAACGGTTCCGCAATAAATTTTGCGTAAGTGGGAGTCGCCGTACTCTCTTCTTTGACGAGAGACTGCGGCATTTCAAAACGACCAAGACGAATAGGCATAATAATAATTTCTGTGCCGGGTTTCCCTTGGCGCAATTGATGTTTAAAAAAACACCCAAGGACCGACGGCGGTTAAAATTTTTGCGCGGCCAAAAACAGTAACAGAAACGGTAAAATAAGCAATCAATTTTTTCTTGCAATTGTTGTTCCAACGACAAGTTTGAGCATTTCTAGTTTGAGTTTGAGTCACAAATAGGCGCTTCGCGCTTTATTTTATAACAATGCTGCGAAGCAGCGAAGATAACTCAAACTCAAACTCTTCACTCAAACTTTACACCGGCACGGTCGCGATCGTTTGCACGATGCGACTCGCGATCTTGTACGGATCGGCCTGGGAATTAGGTCGGCGGTCTTCGAGATAGCCTTTGTAGCCATTGTTCACAAAGCTATGAGGAATACGAATCGAGGCTCCCCTATTGGCGATACCATAATTAAATTTATCAATCGATTGCGTCTCGTGAAGCCCTGTTAAACGAAGATGGTTATCAGGACCGTAAACAGCGATATGCTCGTTTTTGTATTTGTCGAAAGCGGCCATTAATTTTTCAAAATAATCTTTGCCGCCTTGCTCGCGCATAAACTTGGTTGAAAAATTGCAATGCATACCGGAACCATTCCAATCGACATCTTTTCCGAGAGGCTTGCAATGGAACTCGACGTCAACGCCATAACTTTCACAAAGACGCATCAATAAATAGCGCGCCATCCAAACTTCATCAGCAGCTGTTTTGGAGCCTTTGCCAAAAATTTGAAACTCCCATTGTCCCTTGGCCACTTCGGCATTAATTCCTTCGTGGTTGATGCCCGAAGCTAAGCAAAGCTCCAAGTGTTCTTCGACAATATCGCGCGCGATGTCTCCAACTTGGGCATACCCAACACCACAGTAATAGCGGCCTTGTGGATCAGGAAAGCCACTTTGAGGAAAACCAAGGGGACGCCCACCTTGATAAAGAAAATATTCTTGCTCAAAACCAAACCATATATCGGGATCATCGATGATCGTAGCGCGGGAATTAGAAGGATGCGGTGTGCCGTCTGGCATCAAGACTTCCGCCATCACCAAAAACCCATTTTCTTTCATCGGATCCGGATAAAGCGCCACTGGCTTGAGCATGCAATCAGAACTTTTTCCCTCTGCTTGACGTGTGGAGCTTCCATCAAAATTCCACATCGGAATTTCCGCCAGAGTCGGCGCTGTCGCAAATTCTTTTACCGTAATTTTGCTGCGGAGATTGGCAACGGGTTCATAGCCATCAAGCCAGACGTATTCTAATTTGTATTTGGACATAAGGGAGAGGAGAAGTGAAGGGTGAAGGGTGAAGGGTAAAGAGTAAATTAGGAAAGTTGAAGTTAAAAGTTGAAGTTGAAGTTTCGAGGCTTCGCTCAATAAAAAAATTTTATTTTTGCCGAAGGCAAGAATTCACTTAAACTTCAACTTTTAACTTCAACTCATAAAATGCAAGCCATCAAAGATACCCTTCGTGCAACCGTTCACGTCACTTTTGATGGACGTGTGTTAAAACAATTTCGCGGCCCTCAAGCTGCGGAACGGTTCGCTAATGAAGTCAAAACACTTCGCTTTTTGGAACAACATCATTGTCCCTTTGTGCCTCGTCTATTAGAGGTCGATGAAGCCGAATTAAAAATCGTAACAACAAGCTGTGGTTCTCGCGTAGAACATCTAGACGACGGACGACTGCAAGAGCTTTTTGATGAACTCGAACAATATCACGTACGTCATGATGATCGTGATAAGCGCAATGTCACCTACCGCCAACGCGACGGGCGTTTTTGTGTCATTGATTTTGAATTTGCAACGATTATTCATCAAAAGATGAATAATGGAAGTTAGCAGATGGAAGATAGAAGATAGAAGCCTGCTAACACACATCTACCAAATTCTGTTATTTTTTTATCATCCGCCTTTCAATTTTTCGAAGACTTCAATCTTGCCCTCCTATCTTCCATCTTCCATCTTCTATCTTCCATTTTGCATGCCCCTACCACCTACAACCTACAACCTACAACCTGTCGCGCAGCGACTCCGCTGGTCCGCGCACACCGACTGCGGGCGCGTGCGCACGAACAACGAAGATAGTTTCTTAGGACTAGTGCTCGATGAACAAGACGTTCGTCTTCTCGGAAAAATAGGAGAGGCCCCGCTTGATCGTGGCTATATCTTCGCGGTCTGTGATGGTCTTGGTGGAGCCAAAGCAGGAGAGTTTGCGAGCCGGATTGCCGTAGAAAAAATCACCAAAATGTTTCCTTCCTACATCACCAAAAGCAAATTACCTCACGAAGAAGAAACTACTAAAACAACACAATTGCTGATCGAACTTTTTACTGAAATTCATCGCGCACTCTTGCTCCTCAGTGCCAGCTACGACGAATGTCGCGGCATGGGGACAACCCTCACGCTTTGTTGGATTCGTCAGCACCATTGCTATTTTGCACACATCGGCGACAGCCGGCTTTATCATTTGCCATTTGCAGAAGAAGCCTCAAAAAAAACAATCCAACAACTCTCCGAAGATGACACTCACGTCGGCTGGCTCTTTCGAAAAGGAAAAATCAGCGAGCGTGAAGCAAAACACCATCAAGGTCGAAATCTCCTGCAAAAGGCACTCGGTGCCGAGCACCAATTTGTGACACCTCAAGTTAGTTCCTTTGCTTGTGCTCCTGGGGATCGCCTCCTCCTCTGCACAGATGGTGTTACTGATGGTCTTTTTGACCATCAACTTTTAGATATCATCGCTGATGCGATTCAAGATTCTCCTGCCCGCTACCTCGTTGAAGAGGCAACACGACAATCTGGCCGCGACAATGCGACAGCGATTGTTTTGGAATTTGAATAACTCCAAAACAAGAAGATGGAAGATAGGAGATAGAAGATGGGATAACACTTAAATTAAAAGAAAAAAATCTCATTTTTATGCTTGCCGCCGGCCCTTCTCCCATCTTCTATCTTCCATCTCCTATCTTCTAAATATTTTCCATGAATATTCTCATTCTCGCAGCAGGCTACGCCACTCGGCTTTATCCACTCACTGAAAACCAACCAAAACCTCTCCTAGAGGTCGCTGGCAAGCCGATGCTCGAGTGGGTTATCGATAATCTTGCGCCGATTCCTGACATCGATCGCGTCTTCCTCGTGACCAACAATAAATTTGCAGAGACTTTTAAAACGTGGGCTGCTGGTTATCAAAAAAAACAACCAAAGCTTCATTTCACGATTGTCAATGATGGCTCTACAAGCGACAACGACAAGCTCGGCGCTATTGGAGACATGCATTATGTTTTGAAAAAGGAAAATATTTTTGGCCAAGACCTTCTCGTTGTCGCAGGAGACAATCTTTTCAGCCAACCTGTGGCCGAATTTGCAAGCGCCGCCAAGGCTCATCCTGCAACCTTAGCGCTTTATGATGTCGGCGATTTGGAAGCGATCAAAAAATATAACAACGTCACCACTAATGAACGTGGCATCATCTCGCATTTTGAGGAAAAACCTACTCAACCAACAAGCACCTTGACCGGCATTGCGCTCTATTACTACCGGAGCGACATGCTTCCTCTCATTGAAACTTACATCAACGAAGGAAATAATCCTGATCAACCTGGAAGGCTCATTCAATGGCTCTACCCGCGCCTCGAAGTCGGAACATGGAAAGTTCCAGGCACTTGGTTTGACATTGGAAGCAAAGAGACGTTAGTCGAGGCGAACCATGTCTTTGCTCAATTTTGCAAAGAACAATAACGCCTATAACGGCATGAGTTCTTGGTTTGACTTTGATCAGACAGAACTGATGTTATCGGTCTTTATAAAAACGAATGCTCGAAAAACCGGCATTGTAGGAGCGAACCAATAGGTACGCGGCGGTTTTATAAAAATCATTCTTAGAACAATTCCTTACATCAACTCATCTACTCCAACTGCGGGTTGAAAATAAAGATGTTTTTTATTGCTATGAATAACCTTGACCTCCCCTAAGGTCGCTCTTGAGAGACGAGGTTGCGCATGATTAATTCTAAAGCAAGATAAACGGAAACTTGTTTTTTGCTGTGAAAAAAACTATAAAATCCGGCCCTTATTATTTTTTATGTCAATTCAAGTAAAACGAAACTTTTTTATCCTCAGCTCGTTGTTAATAACACTCACCTCGCTGCAAGCCATTCCAATGTTTAGTGGTTAAGCAACATTAATTCTGTAAAATTGAAAAAAGAGTGATGAAAAAGTTAGTGGTGAAGGATTAGTTTTTAGCGGAGGTATTGAGGATTGAGGTAAGCATTGGAAGTTTCCCAGTCATCGGATAATTCCATGAGGATGGCAGAAACAAGACGGAGACAAGATGCCTCGTTTGGAAAGATGGAAGCGACACGAGTTCTTCTACGGATCTGTTTATTGATCATTTCACAAAGATTGGAAGTTCGAAGACGCTGTCGGATGGGCTCAGGAAAAGAGTACGCCTGGAGAATTAAAGATGCAAAATGCTAATTGGGGAGATGGTCATCTTGATGTTCTATATTAAAAGATAAAATATAGTCTATAGTCCAATTTAGAAAATTAATAACTTAAGATAACATTAACTCGACGCGATAGTAGTTTACAATCAAAACAACCCCAGAACAACATGAAAAATTTCACAAGAAAAGAACTTGTATTAAAAATATCAGAAGAACAACCACATCTTACTCAAACTGAAATTGTTAGGGTCCTTCAAAAAACTCTCGATCATATTACTAATGCTTTAGCAGCAGGAAGGAATGTAGAACTAAGAAATTTTGGTATTTTTGAGGTCATTTTAAGAAAAGCAAAACCTGGCCGTAATCCCAAAAATCCCGGAGTTAATGTTCCTATTCCAGCACGAGCTGTAGTAAAGTTTTCCTCTGGAAAAATTATGCGACATAGAGTTCTTGAACTCACAAACCAATTGCTGTGATTGCCTCAAAGAAGGCAAAGCGTGTAGTGATGAGTGCAAGTGCTCTCAATGTAACAACCTTTTTAACTCAGTATAAAATGCTGAAGAACTTATTTAATAAGACCAAGATGAAATATTTTTACTTTTTCTTTGCTGTTTTAGTGAGCAGCTATTGTCTTCTTGCGCAGATGCCAAAAGATTTTAGAGAGATTGTTCAGAACACATCAACTTCTGCGAGCAATGAGGAAGTAGAGACTTCTCCACTCATGATGTTTGGTGGAGAAAAAGGAAAAACAATTGGTGAGAAAAAAGAAAATTCCGCTACTCCAAAAGATCCTCGCGACGAATATCAAAATTTTTCAAGCGATGACTCCAGTAATGTTCCTAGTGGGGAGCTGAGCAATGGCAACGGCATTGCAGAGAGAGATGAAAAAGATGAGGATGTCGTGACCCTCGAACATTTTAAACAAGCAGTAGAAGCTTATCCTACAGCAGCGCGATTGATTATTGAAGAAGAGGGAGGTTTGTCGATTCAACCTCAAGAACCAAGAGCTAATAGAGCTGGTTCAACTGGAGCTGAAAACAGGAAAATATTAAAAACTCTGAAACGTCTTATTGCTAATTTCTATGGGCCAGACCTTGCAGAAAGCATTCCTCAACTCAATGCCCTGGCCCTTCTGCGTGCAGATCCGTTAGGTTCAGAAAACCTTCGTGCTATTCTGACGTTTTTAGAGACCAATCAGAATGAAGCATCCGAATTTGCTTTAGAACCAAGATTTCGTCAACAAGAGAGGCTTATCGCTCAACAAAAAGAAGAATTCCAACAAGCTCCCACAGAAGAGAATCTTCTTTCCCCCTCTGCTGACTCTGTCTTTGCTGCGCCTCTCTTTTTGCAAGAAAAAGCCCGTATCGGCGAAATCATGAAACGGATGATCAAGATTTCCAAAAGTGAGCGAGAGTGGAAGGATTACTACAAGGATGTTGATGAGCTTTGGGAACAATCTCAGAAAGCCTGGGAAGAGAGAACCATGGCCACTTGGAAAGTAGAGGCAACTAAACAATCACTCGCGCAAGCAGAAGAACTTCTTCGGCGAGCAAAAACAGTTCTCGAAAACACCGACCTTAATACCACAACCTTAGGACGGATCTCTTCTCTAACGGGACAAGCTTCTGATATGTTGTCAAAAGTTCCTAACGAATATGCGCAAGTAGTTGCAGGGTTTATGGGAACTATTTCTGCAGGTGCTGGAGTGGCTAATCAGCTGAGAGCACAAGCTCCTGTGACAATGGCAGAAGTTACTAGAACATTAGCGGACCAAAGAGCGAAACAAGCCGAAGAGATTCGTAATCAAGCAAACCAAGCAGCTCCTGATGTACAGAAAACCGCTGAGAAAATGGAAGCTCAAGCACGTGAGCAAGAAAGCGCTGCCAGAAAAGAGCTGATCGAACGGCTTGAACCTCCTGTAACCAACCTGACAGAAAAAGAATGGTTGATATGGGCAACACTCTTGGTGCAAGCAGGCAAAGGAAATCCTCTCGTCATACCGCTTCTTGCTGAACATGGACTTCTTGATCCTTTAGGTGCAGCGGAAATGATTCTCGGTGCCTGGAGTGAAGCGGAAGAAGAGTCACTCTATTCAGAAGTTAGAGAAAAAAAGCTTCGTATCGCTCCGTTTGAAAAAGATTTCAAGGAAGCCTCAGCGGCTCTCAAAAAAGCCAACGACGTTGTAGCAGAAGCTGAAGGTATTGTTAGTAAAGCCAACGATCGATTGAAAAGCGCCTTAACAATTCGGAAGCATTGGAAAACTCTACTAGAAGAAACTAGTGCAGCTCTGGATGAATTAGAGAAACCAGAAAACAGAAGGAATGAACTCAATCATGATGCTATTGAAGATAAAAAAAAGGAATTTAGTAACGCTTTAAGCGAATTCAGGGAAGCTTGCACTAAGCTTCCTTCTATAGAACAAGCATTGGCAGAGGCCTCTGCTTCTTTGAGAGAAAAAGAAGAACAAGCCTCTTTGATCAGCAATCAGAGAGAAAGGGCAAACAGAGCGCTTCAAAGAAACCGAGCAAGAATTGTTGAGCTACAAAAGAACAGGGACCAAAAAACAACAACACGCCGAACCTTTCGCTTACCGCAGCTCATCGAGCGAGGAGAGGAAAAGTTAAATGCTCAAAACCTGACGGCTGCGTCTCTCGCTGCTGCTACAGCCTCCGCTCCTCCTAGTGGCTCTATGGTGCCTCAGAGAAAACAAAAAACTCCAAAAATAGAACCGCCACTCCTCTTGGACAAAGTTTATGAAACTATCGGGAGATCACTCCTCTTGGCTGGAGAACGCGGAAAAATTTAACAGCTGCAGAAGCAACGCTGACGACACCTTCAGCAGCGAGCCCTGGGAGAATCCCCGAAATCAGAAACCCAACTGATGCAGACAAGGCTCGTTGGAAAGCGCTAGAAAAAGCACAAGAGCATATCGAAGAAAATGAACTTCTCAAAGAGACGATCAAAGCGCGAGTTCCTCAGACTGCTGCAGGTCGTGAAGTTGTAACTCAGGAAACGAAACTTGAAAGAATTGAAGAAGAAGATGGTTCTTCCGAAGAAGGAAGCGATGCTGATGAAGGCATTCAGGCAGCAAATCCATCAACTTTCCTTCCAACCCAACCAACGAATATCCAACGGAAAAAAGCTGCAAGCGTGGCTTCCAGTCTTGCTTCCAGCGCTATTGAAAAAAGTCGAAGTGCTAGCGTTGCCAGCTACATTCGAATAGGTAAAGGACCAGGTAGTGTTGCAGGAAGTATCCCTGCCAGCATTAGATCGGCGGCTACGCCTAAAGAAAACAACGATCTAAAGAAAACACTCGATATCATTGATATTCAGGCCAAAGAGTGGAAAGAAAGGGTACTTCGTGCGGATGAAGATCGCATTGCTCGAGAGCGTGCAGCAGGGCTTACTCCATTTCTTTTTCCGGAAGATGATGACCATAAAAGTCTCTTGGAAGCGTGGCAAGAGGCCGATGCGGTAGCAAAAGTAGCTTGGGAAAAAAAGCTCAGCATGCAACAAGAAGAAGAAAGAGAAAGGGAGATGGCTGCAACATGGGAACCAGACACATGCCGCTGGGAAGCGAGAGCAAGAGTGAAAGCACTCAAAGCCGAAGAGAAGATCGTTAATCAAGAACTTCAAGGGCTTCTTAAGCATCAGACTCTCCTCAGCCGTCTTGACACAGCATGGCAAGAGCGGAAAAAAATAGCTGAAGCAAACCGGAAGCAAATTCAACAAGAACTTAAAGAGGCTAATTCAAAGTGGGGTGAGCTAGCAGAAGAAGAATCCAGAAAAAAAGCTCTTACTTTAGAACAAGTGAAAGATCAAGATGACGCTGTTTTAGAGCTTTTTGAAAAAGTGATGGCAGAGGAAGGAGAGGAAAAAGCCGTTGAAATTGCCAAAGCCAAAAAGGCACGTCTTCAGGCAGAAGGAGCCGCTTACAAGGAGACACTCATCTCAGAAAGAGAGAAGGCTATTAAACCCTACCTTGATGCACTTGCCAATCAAGAAGCAGAGGCTAAAGAACGTTATCTCAAAGCAACCATGGAAGCGGCACTATATGCTGCGCGAACACAAATCCCAAGAGCCGAAAAAGCTTGGGAGACTCGCATTTCGATGGCAAAAGCAGCTGAGGAAAAAGCCCGGAAATTAGCAGCAGATGCTCCTCATCCAGAAACATTGCTCACAGCAGGCCGAACCCAGAGAATGCGTGAGATCGACGAACAAGCGCTCCTCGCTTTGCAACAAGAGAGTAAGAGACTAGAAAAAATTGAGTTGGTGTGGAAAAGACAAATAGAAGCAGACCAAAAAGCTCCAGCCTTAGAGCGCCTTGCTGCTGTTCGAGCCTTTCATCTCCAAGGAAATCGTGATCTTTGGGAAAAGAGCCTCCCTTCAGAAGAACGTAAAACCTATAACGATTTTATCACTTTTGCCAATGAGCTCACCCACACCTCCGAAACAATAGCCGTTCAAGAAATGAAAGAATGGGCTGAAGATCTTCGTTCCACCGCTAACGAACTCCAGAAAAAATTCATAACAGTTTTTTCTTCTACCAAACAAGCCGCTCGCGATGCAGCAGCAGAAGCTGAGAGGACATTAAGAGAGCTTATTGCTCAGAGGGTTCAAAAAAAAGAGGCCATCGATTGGGGAAAGCTAACTCCTAAAGAAAAAGAAAGAGCTAAAAGGGCTAAAATCAGTGAGTGGAAAAATTCTATTGCACAAGCCTTTGCTACTGCTCGGAAAGCCCAGGATAAACGCTCCTGGGAAAAGGCAAAAGATAGTGCTATGGAAGCTGTAGACTATTGGAATGGAGTGATAGAAAAAATAAAAAATGGTTGGAACCCTCTCGGTCTGAGTAAAGAAGAAGTCACACTCCAACAGCGTCGCTTTCAAGTGAAAGCCGGTTTAGCAGAACTCAAAGCCTTGGCTGCTAAACCCTGCGATAGTAGTTTGACTGATAAAATAGATCGAGCCAATGAGATCATCACACTCGTCCGAGCAAAAATTTGGCCAACTGTATCACAAACTATGGAGGATTGCTTGCGCGAAGAGCAACAGAGCGAAGCGAAGTTGCTCTTCGCGCAAGGAATAATTGCTGATCTCGCTTACGCTTCCGCTTCCGCTTCCGCTTCCGCTTCCGCTTCCGCTTACGCTTCCGCTTCCGCTTCCGCTTCCGCTTCCGCTTACGCTTCCGCTTCCGCTTCCGCTTCCGCTTCCGCTTCCGCTTACGCTTACGCTTACGCTTCCGCTTCCGCTTACGCTTACGCTTCCGCTTCCGCTTCCGCTTCCGCTATGTTAACCACTTCAGTCATTTCTGCACACTCCGTAGAAGAAGCTTCGGAGGCAGCAGAAGCGCTCGCTTTCTTGAAGGAGACTTCAAAGCAAGTGGCTGGCGATTTTGCCAAGAACTCTTACGTCACTATTGAGGAGAAAGCAAATGTTGCATGGGTTGCCGAGAGTACCGAAGAGATGTCACAATTTGTCACAGCAGTTCTCGATTTTAAAAGCAAGCAGCTTGGGTTCATAGCAGAGAGAGCAAAACCACTCTCTCCAGAGAAAATCAAAGAGAAAGCAAACCTTGCAGAAATCAAAGCCTTGGCTGCTAAACCATGCGGTAGTCGTTGGACTGATAAAAGAGATAGAGCCAATGAGATCATGAAAATGACGCGTGAAAAACTTGGTTCTCCTGTATCAGCAGCCATGAGAGCATTCATGGCGAACCCAAGCCCAGAAACCTTGGCTGCTGCTCATCCAGCTTCTGCTAGAATGGATGACGAAGAAGCAGCGGAAGCAGCTGAGATTGCTGAGGTTTTTGCTCAGACTGCTAGAGCTGCTGCTGCCTACTGGAGAAACAGCAATTCTTTGATACAACAAAATGAAACAATCACCCGCGAAGTGGCTGCCTTTGCTCGTGCAGTGGCTGCTTTTAAAAGCCATTTATGAGCCAAAACCATTCTCAAAAGTTCATTGCATGCCTTCAATCGACGGGGAGGGTTGGAAAGAGCTTATTTGCTGAAACCCTTATTCACTGGCTCAATTTTGCAGGAGTTCCCTTTGCCGGAATCGACAGCGATGCAGAACATCGAACACTCTCAAGCCGGCATCAGGAAATTAGTTTTTTTAATGCTGTAGAAAGTCCTGATAAAAAGGGGTCGGTTCCGGATAATGCATATTTTGGTGCCATAGCATGATATTTTTAGCTGTCTTGAAAAGCTGATTTTTCCTAGCTCTGGAGGTGTTCATCTTTAACCCAACTATTTATGGTGAATCGTAGTAAAACGCTGTGCAGGGCCTATGGATCGAAGGCGGAGAAAGGATGTCAATGCAGTGGCGCTATGAAACATACAGCCGTCGGGCAGTGTCAGAAGTTTTGTGTTTGAGATCGGTTTCTTGTTCTTTGGTTCAGATCTTTTAGCGGTGCGTTAGCACCGCCAATAGTTCCCCCCGAACCG
>Ga0194129_10005396_pt1 | contig 16342 bp, 23 predicted proteins | sample TA2KigCa35mmetaG_FD_150862 | JGI IMG/M metagenome (GOLD analysis project Ga0194129, IMG submission 150862) | Freshwater microbial communities from Lake Tanganyika, Tanzania - TA2015038 Kigoma Deep Cast 35m | ecosystem: Environmental > Aquatic > Freshwater > Lake | place: Tanzania: Lake... | reverse complement strand
GTAATCATCGTGCTGGCGGAAACGGCGGCTCTGGCATAGTCATCGTTCGCACCTCTTCTAATGCACCCACCGCAACGACCACTGGCGCTGGCGCAACCCTCGTGACGCAGGGCGGGTACAAGATTTATACTTTTACTGCTTCAGGCTCAATTACGTGGTGATGTTTAATATGTGAAGCCCAAGCATGGACACTAGGAGCAGAATCTGCTATAATATAATATATGTCTATAGAACAAGCACAAACGCAAATAACAATACCAAAAGAAAAAATTCAAGAGTGGAATGTTTTCTTTGCGCTGCCCTGTTATGACTCGCATGTTACAGAACCATTCATGATGTCTTTTTTGCAGTCATTAATGTATTATAAAGATATTGGTCTTAAATATTCTGTTTGTACAATTTCAGATTCTTTAATCAACCGCGCAAGAAATAATCTTGTGGCTAAGTTTATGGGCAATCCAGATTTTACACATATGATGTTTATTGATGTGGATTTACAATTTGATAAACAATCTATTTTAAAACTATTATGGCATGATAAAGATGTTGTGACTGCATCTTATCCAATTAAGGAAATTAATTGGAATAAAGTTAAAGAAGGCGCACAAAAAGATCTAGAAGCTAAAAAGCTTATGGAGTATGGTTCTAGGTATGTAGTTCACTTAACAAAACCAGGAGAAGTTCAGCTCAATATTGAAAAAGGCGCAATAGAATGCTATGAAGCAGGTACTGGCTTTATGTTAATTAAGCGTCAAGTTATTGAAAAAATGATGAAAAAATACAAAAAGCTAAAATACAAAGACGATACCGGTGGACTTTCTGATGCGGAACAAGAAAATGCGTATGCGCTTTTTAATTCTTATGTAGATGATGGAAGATTTTTATCTGAAGATTATGGATTTTGCCGCTATTGGCAGAAAATTGGTGGTAAAGTCTGGGTTGATCCAAGTATTGATCTAACTCACTTTGGTAGAATAAGATATACTGGCAAAATGATGGAATATTTAAATAGAATTACACAATAATTTTAACAAGATTTCGTTACTATCTTTAATGATATAATTAAACTTTTTTTTAAGGAGTGTCATGGCTCGCCTAAGGTTTGAAACCGCACCACAAATAACTATTTTTGATGAATCAGTACAATTTAAAGCAGCGGCTAATGCTACTGTGCCATTGGCAGAATTTGTTAATTCAGAGAATGAAACTGTGGCTTCAATCTCTAAGGAAGGAAACGTTCTAGTTTCTGGTGATCTGACGGTTACTGGTAACGTGATAATCAATGGTAGTACCACTACCTTAAACACTGAAACTTTAGTCGTTGAGGATAATATCATTAGGCTCAACGGTAACTCAGCTGGAGCTGCAGCAAACGTCAATGCCGGTATTGAAGTTTACCGTGGAGCGAATGCCGTGGTGGCGCTTCGCTGGAATGAGGTAAATGACGTTTGGCAGGTATCGGACAATGATGGCAACTATCTTGATGTTGCCACGACCAGCGGTGTCGGTACGAGTATACAACAGCACAATTCGTCAACACACGTGCATGGTATTTCAAATACTTATGAACTTGTAACGTTAGCGGGAGCACAAACTCTCACAAATAAAACAATTAATGGCGCAACAATCGAAAGCCCAACTATAACAGGTGTATCGCCAGTTATTACATTGGATGGTGACTTGACGGGTAACGTTGCTTTGACAAATCTTGGCAGTGCAACGTTAACGGCAACGATTGCCGCTAATTCAGTTGCATTGGGTACCGATACAACTGGAAACTATATGGCAGATGTTTCGGCAGGAACTGGCATTAACGTTTCTCACACTCCTGGCGAAGGCTCTAGTGCATCGATATCCTTAAATGCGTCGATCAATGATTTGTCCGATGTGAATACTGGTTCAGTATCAGATGGACAATTTCTTAAGTATTTAAGCTCAAACAATCAGTGGGTTGGCGCAGCAATCCCAACTATCAACAATCTTGATGACGTTGGTGATGTAACGATAACCAACGCATTTGGGGGAGAAGTCCTAAGGTGGAATAACACCGCGTGGGTAAATGACAGAATTACCCTTGGTTTCGATACAGACGGAAACTACATGTCTAATGTTTCGGCTGGAACCGGAGTAACAATTTACCATGTCCCCGACCCAGGCTCGACTGCGACGATTTCAATTGGTCAGGCAGTGGGAACTGCATCTGACGTTACGTTTGGATCGGTTACCACATCTGGTAATGCCGCAGTTGGTGGCAATCTTGTTGTTACTGGCAACCTAACTGTTAGCGGAACCACGACAACAATCAATACCGTAACGCTGAGTGTTGCTGACAATGTTGTTACGTTGAACAGCGACTTCACTACGGGCTCTCCGACAGAAAACGCTGGCGTTGAAGTATTGCGTGGAAATTCTAGCACCGTTGCTCTTCGTTGGAATGAAACCAACGACAAGTGGGAAGCCACCACTGACGGAACTACCTATGGCAACGTCGTCACTACGGCAGATAGTGGAACCGTTTCAGCGGACATGATAGCAGATGTGCTATTTTCTGCGCAGACAGAAAGCTATACTTTGGCTTTGAGTGACAAAAACAAAGTTGTTGAAATGTCAAATGCTTCCGCAACTACCCTTACAATTGCAGCCGATAACTCAGTAAACTTTCCGACTGGATCGCAGATTACCATACTACAAACCGGTGCCGGTCAAGTAACGATAGCTGGAGCATCAGGAGTGACGGTCAACGCAACTCCAGGACTAAAGATACGCACCCAGTATTCAGCAGTTGTTGCTTTGAAGAGAGCTGCAAATACATGGGTTGTAACAGGGGACTTAAGCGCATAATATATGGCACTTAATCGTAGACGTGACTCGGGTGGCAAAAAGCCGACGACACCAACCATTGATACGGCTACGGCTGGTAATGCGGAAGCTACGGTAGCCTTTACTGCTTCTACTTATACTGGTAAAGCTACGGTTACTTATCGTGCTACGTCTAGCCCTAGCGGGATAACTGCCACCGCAGCCAGCTCCCCCATTACGGTTACGGGCTTGACGAATCGGAACAGCATACACGTTTACGGTCAGAGCAGAAACCTCTTATGGCGTTAATTCTGATGAATCTGCTGCCTCCAATTCCGTTACTCCGGTTGCTCCGCCATTCTTCCCCTTCTTTCCGCCGTTTTTCCCACCGTTCTTTCCACCCTTCTTCCCCTTCTTCCCGCCATTCTTCCCATTCTTTCCGCCGTTTTTCCCACCCTTCTTTCCGCCATTCTTCCCCTTCTTTCCGCCGTTTTTCCCACCCTTCTTTCCGCCATTCTTCCCATTCTTCCCATTCTTCCCGCACTTCTGCGCAAACTGCGGTAACATAGGCCCATGCTGTGGAATCTGTTATAGTACTAAATATGGCTACGGCTGCACCCAATAATTTGTGATATAATATGTACCTGAAAAGGAGAACATAATGTCTGACACTGAAAATAATTCTTGGACGCATCTAGAAGGTCCAACATCTGTTGAAGCAGATGATAATAGTGATAGTGCTTGGCCTATTCTTTTAATGAAATTTGGAGAATCAGGAGAACCAGGATTCGATGATAGTGTTACTAGTCTCGTAAGATCTCCTGGTGCCTTTGGTCATAATAATTCCGTTATGGTAAATTGGACAACATATAGATCAGAAACTGGTGAATTATTAGCAATTCACGCTAACTACGCCATTGATGAAAGCGATCCTGATTTTGATAAAATTAAAGAACGTCCTTACATGTTAATGGTCAACCCCTCTCATAGAAGAAAAGGTATTGGATCTATTGTGGGTCAGTTTGTTTATGATAGATATGTCGATAAACATGGAGGACCGCCAAATACAGATGCTCTCTATCACGATGTTCCAATGTCAACAATTGGAGCTGCCTGGCTTAATGATTTTTGGACAACATAATTTCTTTATTAATCTGAAATGTAGAGAAGAAAAAAGTATTTTCTTTTCATCTAAAGATGCTAAAGAATTGAAAATTATATCTAAACATTCAGAATTTCCATTTGGCTACAAAGCAATAGTAACATATCCAATATTTGTAAATATTTCTAATCCTATTTTTATTTCAGAAAATACCGAAAATGGTTTTAAAAAATTCCTTGTAAAATTTTATTTAACTGGGATTTATGAATTAAAACTGATGAGCGGAGACGATATAATCAATCATGGCGTTGCAAAAGTCTCATCGTCTTTTCTGTGAAAGGTTATAGGCATGGAGGAAAATATTAATCCATACTATTTATATAAAGAAAAAAGAAGATCAAATTTTACAATTGAAAATAACATATATAATTTTTATTGTTATGAGGAAATAGATAAGATTTTGAAAAATCCTTTTTGGGGAAAAGAATTTTCTAAGAAAAAAAAGAATGTTATCTATTCTTTAATTGATATTGATGATCCATTACATTCAAAAATTAGAAAAATCATTGCTCCATTTTTTTCTGCAAATTATGTTAATTGTTTTGAAGATACAATAAATAATATAGTTGATAAAACGATTAATGAAATAAAAGAAAAAGAAAAAATTGATATAGTTAAGAATTTTGGATTGATAATACCCATAGAGGCTATATCTAAGATAATTGGATTACCAAAATTTTATAATGATGATATAGAAAAGTATGCGTATGAAGTAACTGATGTTTGTGATCTTGATTTTATGAATGAACAAGATTTTATGAATGCTCTTAAATCTCACGATCTTGCTACATATGAAATATCTTCATTTTTATCCGATGTAATAGATTATAAGAAAAATAAACCAGGTGAAGATTTAATATCGTACATACTTCAAGATGGTCAATTGTCTCCCGGAGAGATACTAGCTCTTTGTAGTCTGTTGCTTATTGCCGGATTCCAAACAACATCAGATCTTATTTCTAGTTCAATATATCATATATGTCAAAATAAAAATATAAAAAATTATATAGTCAATAACTATTTAGCAGATCATCAGTTGAATGAACTTATTAGGTATGATACACCCGTACAAAGAGTCATGAGAGTAGCCAAATCCGATACTATTTTAAATATAAATAATCAAGAAATAAAATTTAAAAAAGATCAAATAGTATTTCTTCATCTAGGTTCCGCGAATAGGGATGAAAAAGTTTTTGAGAATCCAGATGTTTTAGATTTTGACAGAATGAATTCAAAAAAACATCTTTCTTTTGCGGCTGGAATGCACCTGTGTCTTGGTTTATTTTTGGCAAAAAGAGAAATAAAAATTTCTGTTGAAAAACTTTTTAAAGAATTTCCTAGTATTGAAATTATTGATTGCAAATGGAAAACGTCTAAAAGTTTTAGAGGCCTCGAAAAGCTTTATGTATCTATGATATAATTCTACTATATGTATAAATGGAGAGTTTATGGCAGAATCAACATGGGAACAGTATAAAAAGAAAAAGGCACAACAAAAAAATAGTATCCCAGAAGTTAAACCTCAGGACTTGTTAAATAAAGAAAATTATACCACATACGAAATTGCAAAAAGTAGAATGGATATATGCGAACAGTGCCCTGAGCTTACTAGAATAACCAAACAATGCAAACAATGTGGATGTTTTATGCTACTTAAAACAAAACTTACAAATGCAACCTGTCCATTAGGGAAGTGGTAATATGGAATATCTTGGTGATTCAAAATTAGGCATAGTAATTTATCGCAATAAATTACCTAAAGAATTAGAAATACCGCAAAGACTAGAGAAACTGGCTAAAGTAAAAAAATTTCATCCATACTATGGTTGGAAAGAAGCATTAGTTGGTCATCAAGAAAAAATGCCCGAGTATAGAGATTGTTGGGATTTCAAAGTTGCAGAAGGTCTTGCCAATATGGCAAAAGGTACAGAATACGATGATCTACACAAAGTGTACAATGAGGTTGGATCAGAGATAAAGCAATGTGTTACTGAATATTGCGGTCCATATAATATAACCATGAAATATATGGAATCAATAAATTTTGTTAAATATGAAAAAAATCAACACTTTCATTATCACGCAGATCACGGATTCTCATATGTGTGTACGGTTTCATCTATTGCATACCTTAATGATGATTATGAGGGCGGGGAATTAAGTTTTCATACGCTTGATTTAAAGCATAAACCTAGTTCCGGAGATATTATTGTCTTTCCTTCCAACTTCATCTATGCACATGCAGCTTTGCCCGTAACTGAGGGAGTGAAATATTCTGCTGTCACAATGTTTGACTACACTGATGATTTTCATAAACATCACACTGCAAGTTATCCAAAAACAAAATAAACATGAAATCATCTCGTACAAATAGTAAATCACAGCAAGATCAAAAAATAACTTTTGTATCCAATAGGGCTCACCTTAACAAGGAAAGCCCGTCGTGCCCTAAGCCAATTAAAAAATTACTTCCTTCATGGTACAAAGAAGCCAGTGTTTACATAAATGATCCAGCAACAAATCATCCATATGTAAATCCAGCTGATGGAGCAAAAATTCCAAACTGGAAAGCATGTGCGCCATTTTTCGATGCAATGTCTAGTGGGTATGCCCTAAGAACACCCTGTGATATTGAGTTCTATGAAGGCAATGGACGAATAAGGGCTAAGGTGCTGGATCTTAAATGTGCTGATTTTATTTGGGAAAGATCAGAAATGGCCGATTTTAATACTCCAATGGGTTATAGTAAAATGCATTTTGCTTGGTGGGTAGATTGGGGCGTTATTCTTTCCGAAGGTTACAGTGCCTTATATTGTCAGCCATTGAATAGATTTGAATTACCCTTTTTCAATACTAGTGGAATCGTAGATAACGATAAGGTAAATCTGTTTGGGCAAGTGCCATTTTTTATGTTTAAGGGTTGGACTGGAGTAATACCAGCCGGAACTCCTTATCTTCAAATTATTCCATTCAGAAGAGAAGATTGGGAATCGGAAATAATAATTGAAAATCCAGGTAAAATATATGATAAAAATGTTAAAAATTCTCAAAAATATCGAGTGCCCAATGGAGGGGTTTATAAAAATCAAGTTTGGGAAAAGAGATCATACAAATAATGAAAAATCAAAACACAGATGCTCCAGTTCAATATCAGGATAACAATGATGAATGGTGGCTTAAAGAAAGATTAGAAACTTCATCATTTAGAATGTCTATTAAAAATTTAGACGGTGACATAACTGTTTCTAATCCAGGTTTAGGATTAAATATATATCACAATGTTTTTTCTAAAAACGATGCAGACAGATATATAAAAATTCTCGAAGATAATTTAACCAATGGAAAAATTTACAAATGGTCAGAAGCTCAAGTAACAAACTCTACAACTCCAATTAAAAAAGCTAGAGATTGTGTAGATTTTAAATTTAAGCCAGAAAATTTAGGCTTTCGTAACTCCTATAATTCAGAATTGCTAGACCTACATAAAGAGATATATGATAAATTAAAACTTTGCATTGATGATTACGCAAGATATTGGGGAATTAATGTTGTTTATTATGAGGCTTTTAATTTCGTAAAATACGAAGGTGAAGGCAAACACTTCAGGATTCACGCAGATCACGGTCCGGCATATAACTGTACTGTATCTGCAGTTATTTACATCAACGATGACTATGATGGTGGGGAAATACAGTTCCCAAGATTAAATAATCATATACATAAACCCAAAGTTGGGGATATAGCAGTCTTCCCTTCCAACTATATATACGAGCATGCGTCATTGCCAATAAAAAATGGTACTAAGTATTCTGTAGTTATAATGACAGACATCAACAAATTAGGTCATCATGTTTGATATTTCAGTTGAAAAAACCAAAGATTCAATATTTGAAATAAAGCCAATGTCTGTTAAAAGAGATTGGATGGATCACACAACAAGCAAACACGCATATAGATGTTTCCCTGTTACTCAAGCAAATGTTGTTGGCTTTAGTCTTTCATGTATTGAGGATATAATATTTACCTGGGACGGAATGAATGACGAAACAGCCGATCACATACAAATTACTCGTCCTTTAGGTGCGTATGGTGGTAGGGGTCAATCATCAATAAGTTTCGATACGGGATTGGTTTTTAGAACCGATAATGATGTAAGCCTTTGGACAATTAATCCTGTTAATTATTTTAATGATGATTTTGAAACAATGTCCAATTTTATTAGCACATCTTTCTATAATCAACCACTTCCTCTAGCTATAAAAGCAAAAAAATCAAATGTCGAAGTAACTATAGAAAAAGGCACACCTATTGCTACTATCATCCCGATTTCTCTGACGAATTTGAACAATACGTCAATTACTATTGTCGATTATTCCGATCCACAAAGAAAAAGAGAAGAATCAAATATGAAGTATGGTGCGGCGGCAGGGCAACTGAATAAAATCGGAAAATATACCGACTGGTATAGAGACGCCGTTAATGAGAAAAATGAATCTTTGGGATCACACGAGGTAAAAGCATTGAAGCTTCATGTTATCGATAAAAGAAAGAAGATGTGATGATATGGACTTAGGGGAAAAAAGAGTGCTGGTAGTCAGGAAACCTTCAATGACTCCCTCTGGGTTTTTCGGGCATGCTGCAGAAAATATTGTGGAACTGGAAAATTTCATGACCAAAGAAGAAGTAGATTTTTTAGAAAGCTCAGCAAGACAGATAACTATTTGGGATGTTACCGAAAGTCATGTCAATGAAAATGGCACCGTCATCTATGATGCGCTCTATTGGAAAGATAGGGTGGCTACTAGTCCCACATTAGATAAAAACAATCCCAAAATTGTTCCACTGCTTGATAAGCTTTTTCAAAGATTAAAGCCTATCGTTGAAGACTTTTTTAAGGTAGAAGTTAAACCAACTGGACAAACAATCGTAAAATGGAATCCAGGACAGTATCAACTGCCGCACGCAGACAAAGAGCTTCACTCAGGCCCGGATGCCGGTATGCCAAATGACTTTCCAAATTATGATATAGCAAGTTTGTTTTATATTAATGACGACTATGAGGGTGGAGAGCTGTATTTCCCAAATCAAAAAGTTCAAATTAAACCTAAAAAAGGAGCTGCCTACTTTTTTCCTGGAGACATGAATTATGTTCATGGTGTTACAGAGGTGAAGAATTCTGTTAGATTTACTTGTCCTTTTTTCTGGGAGATTCTTAAGCATACTGGAGACGTCAAACCAGATCCGAATACACAGTACTATAGAATTTTCCCAAGTAAAGAAGAGACATCAAGCTGGGATCCAATCAGGGGTATAAAAAATAATGGATAACAAAATACTAGAACCAATAGAGATATATCCCAATATTCTTGTATATAAAGGTTTGTTTAAAAACATTCAAAGTTCATATCAAGTTCTTTTAAATTCACTAATAGAGACTGAAGATAGACTCTTTAGTCCTTGGACACAATGGTCTATTTTTGGTAAATATTTAAATCCAATTATACCTAGTTTCAATTCATCAGATAAATATGGTAATTTAAAAAATATTGTAACAAACACAGAAGTTCAAGAAAATGAAAAACAATTTGGTATTGAAATGATGGAAAATTTTTATTTAGTTACAGAAGATTATATTAAACGACATAACATAGATGTAGACTTGGATGCAACAACTATAGACGAAAACGGACAAGCCACACCATTATGGAGATGGACTGGAGGAACTATAGGTAAATATCATGTAAGTAATGATGAAGAGCAACATGGTATGAGATATCATTCAGACTATATAAGAGAGCAAGGAGATGCTCCAGGTTATAAGTTTGTAATAACATGCACAATTTATTATAATGATGATTATGAGGGCGGAGAAGTTGATTTTGCAATGGGAGACAAACTTGTAAAATACAAGCCAAAAGCAGGAGATCTTCTTGTTTTTCCATCTGGACACCCAGATTATTTAACAGAAGATGAAATGCCATACCTTCACGGAGTTATGCCAGCGTATAAAAATAATAAATTTTTGTCAAGAATGTACTGGCAAAAATATCAAAAAGGAACAGACGAATGGTACGAAAAAGAACAAGAGTTCGGCAAGGATGTTTGGGCTGCAATGCAACCACAACTTGAACAAGAGTTTAGAGATAAGCATCCACAAAAAAGAAAGATCGAAAATGGAGTTAGAATAAAATGAACCTAGAAAATAAAAATAGACTAACTAAAGATATAATTATTTATGAAAATTTTATTGATGTTGAAACATCCGGTAAATTAATTACCGTATTAGACAAGCACGTTGAAGCGGGGAAAATGACTTGGACGCCAATATCATTTTATGAATCTTATTCTTCGGTTCTTCCGCAGGATGATGACGACGTGGTGATTGAAGAGGGATTGGCGCCAACTATTTTTTCCGACATAAAACAGGGAATTATTAATGCTATTGCCAGCGTTCATGACTTGGATCCAAGCATTATCTGTCAGATCGGTTATCATACTCAAAAATGGGAACCCGGAGCTTATGCAAGAATACACTCAGATAACACAGATGAAAAAGGTGTGTCTGGCGCATTTACTAGAAGCAGATATGCCGCTTTCTTGTACTTAAATGATGATTTTGAAGGCGGGTTGTTAAAGTTCCCAGATCAAAAATTAAGCATTAAACCTAAGATAGGAATGCTTGCAGCCTTTGATGGCGGATTCAACAACATGCACGAGGTAAGTTTGATAGAAAAAGGAGTTAGGTACACAATAGGATCGTTTTGGGATGACAGGGAAGAAGATGCCTATCCACAAGAGTTACGTGATGCATGGGCAAAAGAGATGGAAGAAATAAGAGCTAAGCAAGCAAAAGAAAAAGCCGAATGGCAAGATTTGCTTAAGGATGGCTACAAATTAGATCAGGATGGAAATAAATATAAACTTGAGGACTGAATGTATGATTGAAACTTTTATCGAACAGATCAAACAAAGAAATTATGCTTTTGAAAAAGTTACAGATAAACTAATCTGGGTTAAAAATTATTTAACAGAAATTGAACTAAATACTATTTTTGAAATTATAAATTCTGTTGAACAAAAAGATTGGGAAATTGAATATATGGGAAATCTATCTAGGTTTTGTATGGAGAAGTTTGGTAGATCAGATGTCGACAATCTCGTTGCAGAAGGCAAATTTGAAATAACCCAAAACTGGATAGACAAAAACTATAATATCTGCCACTATCCTATATATAGAGAAATTCATGATAAACTACACACAATAATACAATTATCCGATTCCTCTTTAGAGTTAAGCGGTCTTGCAACTATTCAAAGAATGCAATCAGGTGTGGAGCTAAAATCTCATGTTGACCAACACACCGATCCTTCAATTAGGTATGCTACTATTATATATTTAAATAACGACTACAATGAAGGAGAATTATTCTTTAAAAAATTAGGAATGTCTTTACGACCTAATCCAGGAGATCTTTTGTTTTTTCCTGGCGATGAAGAATATGAGCACGGAGTTAAACAGGTTGCAGATGGTCCAATAAGATACGTTATAGTTGGTTTTATAAAAGAAAAAGAGTTTTATTTAAATAATAAATATTAATTAGGAAGGTACGAAATGAACAGGGAAATATTAGAAAAAAAAGTTTTTTATTATACAAACGTAATAGAAAACTCAAAAAAACTTGTTGACGCAATTGAAAACGACAACAAAGATTCCTGGGGCGAATGGATGGCTTGCAGTGGTCAGCACTATGTATATGGAACAGACAAAAATATTGTTTTGACCGAAAAGACAGATGAAAAAAATAAATATATTTATGATACACTGCAAAAAGCATTTGACAATGTAGCAAGAGACTACGCTAAAGCGCAGGGAATTACAGATGAGCCTAAACTTTTCCCACAGTATCCAATTAAAAAGTATAAACCAGGAACATACATGGGTGCACATTTCGACCAACAAGAAGGAGACGAAAGATTAAAGGTTTCTTTTGTGATGTATTTAAATGATGATTATGAAGGAGGAGAGATCTCATTTACTATTGCTTCTCCAAATGGGGTTTTAGAAATTGGAGGTCCACCTCCAGATTTTGCACATGCTATCCAAGGTAGGGATTATACTTTTGCCGTAAAACCAAAAGCAGGAAGCGTTATAGTTTTCCCTCCGTCACCACCATATCATCATACTGCACACCTAGTTAAGAGTGGTGAAAAGATTATGGTCCCCCAGCATTGGATCCATTAATATTAATTTTTATGGGTAATCATAAATGAAAACAGCTATAGTAACTGGTGCAAGTAAGGGTGTTGGATTGGCCACTGTGAAACTTTTGTCCGAAAGTGAATATAAAGTCATTGCAGTTTCAAGAGATTTGTCTAAAGTCTCAGGTTTAATTTCTGACACTGTTGAAGCCTATAAGTTAGATATTACAGATTCAAATCAAATAAAAAAATTTTATGAAAAGTATAAAGATATAACGCTAGACCTTTTAGTAAATAATGCAGGTGGTGGGGCTGGACCAACACATATTATAAATGAAAAAATGGACAATTTTAGAAGGGCCTACGATATTAATGTTTCTGGTCCTATGTACCTTTCTCAATTGTTTGTCCCTGCCATGGAAAAATCAAAATCTCCAACAATCATATTTATTAGTTCTTTAGGTGGTAAATTTCCATATCGTGGGGGAGGTAATTACACAAATGCAAAAAGAGGTATGATGGCTTTAGTAGATACTATGAGAATGGAGTTTCCACAATATGGAATTAAGGTTACTGAGATTTGTCCAGGTACAATTGATACTCAAATAGAAAAAAGAGATATTGCATTAACAGCAGAGGATATGGCAGAAGCTATAAGGTGGGTAGCGTCAATGCCAAAACATGTTAATATAAATCACTTAGAAATAAGTCATATATCTAATAGTAAGTATATGTAAATAAACATGAAAATTAATAAACTTTATGATGATTTGTATGAAATTGAAAACTTTTTAAGTGATGAAGAGTTTGAAGAGGTCTGCAAAATAATTAAAAATACATCAGAACAAGATTGGTATAGTGAAGAATCTAGAATAAAGCATCAGACCCCAGACTTTTGGTTTGGAAAAAGTCTTCACTTTGAAGAGGATAATATTTTTAATATTGTAAATGATAAAATGAGAAATCTTTTAGAGTCATACTCTATGTATCCAGAAAACATGCATTTACAAAGATATAAAAAGGGTGATTTTATAAAGTATCATGCAGATCAATGGAAACCAGATCTTGGGTATTATATTGGATATGGGTTTTGTTTATACTTTAATGATGAGTATTCTGGAGGAGAGTTAAAATATCCAGATTTAAACATTAAGGTAAAGCCTAAAGCAAATTCTTTATATATACATGGTGGCCATATAGTCCATGGATCACTTCCAGTTTTAGATGATAAAATAAGATACTTTAGTACAGTTTTTGTGTACGGAACAAAAGACAGGCCAACTGTATTACGAGGAGATTTATTTAAATGACACATATGATGACGGAGCAAGAGGAGTTTATTATTGGTATTTTAAAAAGTAAGAAAAACGGATATTATGTTGAATTAGGTGCAGCACATTACAGTAATGGCAATAACACATACTTGCTAGAAAAAGAGTACGATTGGCAGGGAGTGTCATTTGAAATAGTTGATTCCATGAGAGAAGAGTTTAACGAAAATAGAAAAAATCCATGTATGGGAGATGCGTTATCTTTTAACTATGTAGATTACTTTGAAAAAAACAATTTTCCAAAGCAGATTGATTTCTTACAGTTAGACATAGATGCTGGATACGATATGAAAGGAAGACCAGTTGGAAATAGTCATTGGACATTACATGGACTGTTAGCTGTTCCATTAAATACTTATAGATTTACTTTAATCACATTTGAGCATGATTCTAATATGTATTGGAGAAATGAGTCTATTAGAAATGCACAAAGAGAAATTTTAGATTCATTCGGCTATTCATTGGTTCACAGATCCTATCATGAAGACTGGTGGGTAGATCCAAAAGTAATACAGCATGGTGATTATAGGAAATATTTACATTGGTCAACTTTATAAAAGAGCTTTAAACCTTACTCAAAAACAGCTTATTTAGTACTATATAGGTATGCTGTATAATGATACCATAGGCTACAATCAGCCTGGTGTTGATTACACAGGTTCTTTTGTTATAAAAGTAGCCTCCTTATCGATACCTATTATATTAAATAATATAAGAATAGCCTTTGCCGGTCCCGCAGATTATTCAAATAAAACAACCATAGCAGTGATAAGTATCGATATCGCCCCCGATGGAATGATAACCGTTGAAACCGTTGAAGATAATCTTTCAGCATTTACCTCGATAGAAGCTGTAACGATATACGAAGGCTATGTGATTGGACTAGACTAATTCTCTATAAATGTTAGTTTTTGCGGTACTATAGTTGTCTGACCAGTAGAATAGGATTTTTTTATGCCTGCTATTTATGTAAACGATACTATTCGTTTTAGGGTTAAATTTGTAGACGTTGACGCTTCTGGAAGCGAAGTTCCTGTAGAGCCAGTATCTGTTCTTTTTACATTATTTAATTCCAGTAATGTTATTCTATTATCGCTAATTCCAACAGCACTAACACCTTCGGAGTATTATTATGACTATACTCCAACGTCGGCTGGAACCTATAAGGTGACCTTTGTAGGGACACTTGCTGGCAATAAAACCATTAACGTTAATCAACAGGTATATGTCAGTACTCCAGAGCAAGATTATAAGCCAACTGTATTTTTAAGAGAAGACGAAGTAATTGCTTTTGCCCCGGACGTAGAGCCGCTGTATGTAGATCCAGAGGAACTACTGCCTTATTTCCCAGACGCACCCTTGATTGAAATAGGTGAATATGTCCATCTCTATTCTGTAGAAGTAAAGAGCATTTTAAATTTATTAGACACTGAAGATGGAAGTAGTCTTAACACCACCGCTCTTGAATATATTAAGGCCGGAACTGCCTGTGAATTGTCTAGGGTTTACGGCGGTGGTGGCGATGACGAATTGTCCGTAAGGCTAGGCGACTTATCAATAACTAACAGAAATCTTCCAAGAGCTACTTTAAGTAGGGCAAATGCAACTACGTGGTGTCAGATAGCTGCAGTCTTAAGAAAAGAACTACTTGCGCAAAAAGTTGGAATACGAGCGATTCAACCCAAAGGTCTTCCCACAATGCCCACAGTAAGCTCTGGAAGAGCCGTAGATCCATACACTGGTTCTACTGTGTATTTGTCAGATAAGGATATCTATGGGCCGAATGCATTGATAACACCAAAGGAGAATCCAATTCCAGAAAGGGGACTAAGAAAGCATGATTAGTCCTCAAAAAACTTTTAAAAATATATTAAGTCAGTGGGGACACAACGTGCTGATGCAAAGATTGATAGATCCAAAAAAGATGAAATATGAATCAAAATTACAAAGATATACAACAAGATCCTACTATCCTGGATCTAGCGGATTTGCAAACGCAATGCAAGAGAAAACGCAAGGCTTAACGGTTTCTTCTGAGATTATATATTATCTGCAGGATTTTGTAAATCCTAAGTCAGGAGATAGAATTTATGAGGAACTTCCAACCGGAAATGAAATATTTAAAATAGATTTTGCTGCTCCCGTAAGGGGCAGGGGCGGTAAAATCGTGTATTGGATTGTTGGAGCAACCAGAGAAGAGACAACACGTGCTTAGAGCCGCTAATACGCAGATTGTTAATTTTAGGTTTGGTTTTATTTTTAGTGGATCTTATTTTGATCCAATAGCGGAAACCACGCCAGTAGACGTCTACGCAACGGTTGTTAGGGGAGACATTGGATCAGGTAATATTGTTCAGCCTTCGGTGTCATTACTGCAAAGTAGTTATCGAATAACAAATATATCCATACCAGGCTCACTGAGTGACGGTTATGCAGTATTGACGTTTACCCTTGAGTCTAATCACTCTTTGTCATCGGGAGACCTGGTTTCAATATATGGAATTAATCAGTCTTGCGATGGAGATTACGAGATTGTTCAATCACTTAGCTCAACTTCAATAACAGCAAAAAAGAAAACAACATCAATACCAAATACAATAGGCTTTAACAGTACTCTACATAGAGCAAGAATAACTTTGAAAAATTCAGCTTATTTCAAGAGGGTATCTAATTCAGAATATCAATTTACCTACACCATTCCCGCAAATTTACAAAGTGGGATATACACTGTAGTTATACAAACAACTTACGTTGGTCAAGCTAGAGTTATTGAACATGTATTTGAAACTGTTAATAAAAATTTTACAAAAACAGGAAATATAATTGCAAAAACGTTAGAAAATAATGTTGT
>Ga0194129_10005391_pt1 | contig 16353 bp, 15 predicted proteins | sample TA2KigCa35mmetaG_FD_150862 | JGI IMG/M metagenome (GOLD analysis project Ga0194129, IMG submission 150862) | Freshwater microbial communities from Lake Tanganyika, Tanzania - TA2015038 Kigoma Deep Cast 35m | ecosystem: Environmental > Aquatic > Freshwater > Lake | place: Tanzania: Lake... | reverse complement strand
CGAGCGTCTCCATCCCGACGTCTACCGGCTCACTGCGGCGGCGCCGTCGCGTGCGCAACGCCTCCGGGCCGGACTGCTGTGGACCGGTCCCCGCGCGGCGGCGCCTGGGACCTCCGCAGCCGTTGCGTACCGGTTGGCCGACGTCAGGCCGGGGCTCCCGGAGATCGCGGTACCCCGGGACGTTCGCGCCCGTACCGACCGACTCATCGTGCGCCACGCGAGCAACGTGGCGGCGATGCGGGTGCAGCGGCTCGGCGGCATTCCCGTCACCGGGCCTGCGTACACGCTGCTGTGGTTCGCGCACTCCTTCGACGCGGCCGGCGCTGAGGTCGCGTTCGAGGACGCGCGGCGGCGCCGGCTCGTCACGATCCCCTCGATGCAGCGGTACCTCGACATCTTCGGTCGTCGGGGACGGCCCGGAGTGGCCACGATGCGCGCGCTCCTCGACGTACTCGACCCCGACCATCCGGCGCGATCGAGGCTCGAGGTCCTCACCCGCCGCGTGCTGGTCGCCCACGGGCTCACCGACTTCGTCCGCGAGCTCCCGCTGACGTGGAACGGTCGGACGTACCGGTACGACTTCGCGTTCCCGGCGCGGCGCACGATCCTCGAGATCAACGGTCGGCGCTGGCACGACGACGCGAGCGACTACGAGCGCGGCCAGGAGAAGTGGTCGGTCCCCGGGCGCTTCGGCTACCGACTCGTCTTCGCGACCTGGGACAAGGTCACCCGCGCGCCCGGTGCCCTGATCCAGGAGCTGGCGGCCACGCTGGCGGCCTGAGCGTCAGACCACGCCGTCGCAACGACGCCGGCGACGGGCGCTCCATGTGCGTGACCGACGCGGGGGACGGGGCCGAGGTCGAGGTGCCGGCTCCCGGGGTCACAGCGGCTCGGCGGTGTACATCACGGCACCGCCGAAGTGGGGGGACGAGTGGCAGGCGAGGCCCACGGTGGCCGAGGCCAGCTGGCGATCGCCGGCCCGCTGCGACAGCTGGAGGTAGCACTCGAGCATCTGCGGCACGCCGTGCATGCGGCCGTTGCCGAGGGCGCCACCACCCGAGAGGATCGGCAGGCCACCGGCGGCGGCGTCGATGCCCTCCTGCACGAACCGGTGGGCCTCCCCGACCGGGCACAGCCCCAGCGACTCGAGCCAGAAGTAGACGAACGGCGAGAACCCGTCGTAGAGCTGGGGGACGTCGATCACGTCGACGGTCACGCCGGTGGCGTCCTCGAGCCGGCGGCGGATCTCGAACCCGGCCTCCATGATGTCGTCGAGGGGCCAGTGGGTGGGGAGGCGTGTGCGCTTCGGCGACCCCATGGCGTACCCGGCCACGTACACCGGCTTGTGCGGCAGGTCCCGCGCGCGATCGGCACGGGTGAGGACGAACGCGGCCACGCCGTCGACGGGGATGTCGCAGTCGAGCACGCCGATCGGCTCGGCGATGACCCGGGCGTCGAGGTAGTCCTGCGGGGTGATCGGCTTCTCGTGCCAGTACGACCAGGGGATGCGGGCGCCGTTGGCCCGGGCCTCCACGAGCACGGCCGCCATCGCGTCGCGCGACGCGCTGAAGCGCTGCAGGTACTCGTTGTACGGCAGGGCGATCATCGACAGTGGACCGAAGTAGCCCTGGGGGGCCACCCACTGCATCGGCCCCGCGGCGCGCGTCATCGGGTTCGCGTGGTACCGGCCGCGGGGCGGGTTGTGCAGCGCGCGATGGAGCACCACGTAGTCGGCCGCGCCGGTCGCGAGCGCGTTGACCGCCATCGTCACCGACCCGGGGATCTGCCCGAAGCCCTGGAAGCCGGCGCAGAACCGCGGGTTGACGCCGAGGTGCTCGGCCAGCCAGTTCGCGGTGACGACAGAGACGCCATCGACGCTCGCGTGCCCGCCCGAGGTGGGCAGCAGCGAGCCGGTGGTGAAGCCGTCGATGTCATCCTTGGTGAGGCCGGCGTCGGCGATCGCGGCGAGGGCGGTGTCGAGCGCCAGCGCGCCGAGCGGGACGTCGTGGTGGCGGCGTACCGGGCTGTGCGCGTAGCCCACGACGGCGACCTGCGAGCGCGCGGCGAATCGGTCGCTCATCGCGCCCCCTCCGCGGTCGGGTCGAGGGAGAAGGCGGGAACGGGCGGCCCGTCGTCGCGGGCATCAAACACGGTCACGACCCGGTCACCCAGCCGCAGCGGCGTGTCGGGCCCGTCGACCAGCCGACCAATCAGCCGGAGGTCGGCCTGCACGTCGAGCTCCACGTCGACGAGGACGAACGGGATGTCCTCGGCGAAGCCGGGGAGGAACGAGTCGCGCAGCACGGTCCACGACCGGACGGTCCCCCGGCCGTCGACCGGTTCGAAGGTGAACCCCGGATCGGTGCTCAGGCAGTGGGGGCACACGACGTCGGGGGGGTGCGTGAGCCGTCCGCAGTGCCCGCAGCGAGCGAGCGCGAGCCGGTGCTCGGCGGCGGCGGCCCAGTAGGCCTCGCTCGTCGGGTCGGGCACGGGCACGGGCTTGTGCACCGGCGCGGCCTCCGGGGTCACGTGGCCCGCCCCGGGTGACGACCGCCGATCCGCTCGGTGGCCTCGGCCGCGGCGGCGACGAGCCGGGCGCCGAGCGCGTCGATCTCGCCACGGGTGAGGTCGTAGGTGGGACCGAGGACCATCACCTGCACGACCGCGCGACCGGCGGCGTCGAACACCGCGGCCGACATCTGGTTGACCCGCTGCGACGCGTCGTCGGCGATCTCGAGCGGCAGGTACTCACTGTGGCTGATCTCGCGGATGACGGCGTCGCGCTCGCGGAGGTCGTGCTCCGCGTCGGGCCGGTCGACGAGCCGCTCGAGGATCACCTGGAGGCTGGGGCGCACGTTGGCGACCGCGAGCGCGTAGCCGCGGGCCCGCACGGCGGCCAGTGCGGCGACGTAGCGCGCCCGCTCGTCGGCCGAGAGGTCCCCGGCCTGGTCGAGCCAGGCATCGACCTCCCCCCGGGGCGCCCAGGCCACGAACACCGCGCCGAACGGTGCGGCGAACGGCACCGCCTCACCGGCGCGCGCCCGCAGGCCGAAGGCGGGCCCGTGGTCGAAGACCTGCTCCACCCGCTGGTCGGTGCCGTCGATCGTGGAGAGCGCGACGCACGCGGCGGTGTCGCGGGCGAGGGCCTCGGCGACGGGCGCGACCCGGGCGAGGAGGGCCCCGGCGTCCCGGGCGGCGTCGCCCAGGCCGATGCAGGCCGGGCCGAGCACGTAGCGGAGGTCGGGCTCCCGGCGGTCGACCAGCGCCCGCTCGGCCAGCGCGAGCAGCACCGCGTCGCACGTGGCCCGGGGCATCCCCACCTCGCGGGCCAGCTCCGACACGGAGAACGCCTCACCCGGACGGGCCGCGAGGTGCTCGAGCACGTCGGCGGCCCGCAGCACCGCGGGTGACGGGTTGATGGGCATGTGCGTCCTCGTCGCCCCGCCCTCGGCACCGTTGCCCGGCCGCGGGACCGTCGCTAGATTGCCATGACCCTCGCTGAAATGCGAGCAGCCTGCTGCCCTCGGCAGGCGCACCGCCGATCCGGAGTCCCCATGACCGACCTCGTCGCCAGCCGCAGCCCGTTCATCGACGGCACGTTCGTGAAGGGGGACGGCGCGCCGTTCACCATCACCGACCCGGGCACCGAGGAGACCGTCGGCACGGTGGAGGGCGCCTCGCTCGCGCAGGTGGAGGCCGCGATCGGTACGGCCCGCCGCGCGTTCGACACCGGCCCGTGGCCGCGCATGACGGTCGACGAGCGGTGCGACGCGCTGCTGCGCTTCGCCGACGCGCTCGAGGCCCGCCGTGGCGTGCTCACCGACACCGTCATCGCCGAGGCCGGGTGCCCGCTCGGGTTCACCCAGATGATGCAGGTGGGCATGGGGCTGGCGTCGAGCCGCGACCTCGTGGGCCTGGCCCGCACGCTCCCCGAGTGGGAGCACAACGAGATGCCGCTGTCGGAGTACGTGACCGGCAACAAGGTGAAGCTGTCGATCCGCCGCTACGAGCCGGTGGGCGTGGTGGCGGCGATCACGCCGTCGAACTTCCCGTTCACCACCAACATGTGGAAGATCGTCCCCGCACTCGCGACCGGCTGCACGGTGGTGCTGCGCCCCAGCCCGGCCACGCCGCTCGAGGCCACGATCCTCGGCGAGGCGGCGGTCGACGCCGGCTTCCCGCTCGGTGTGCTCAACGTGGTGCTGGAGTCGGGCCCCGAGGGCGCCGAGCTGCTCACCACCCACCCCGACGTCGACCTCGTGAGCTTCACCGGGTCGAGCGCGGTGGGTCGGAAGATCGGCGCGCAGGCCGGGGCCACGATGAAGCGCCAGATCCTCGAGCTGGGCGGCAAGAGCGTGCAGCTCTACCTGCCCGACGCGCTGGCGGGCGGGCCCGCCCGCGCCGCGATGGGCGCGTTCTCGGTGTTCTTCGCCCACGCGGGCCAGGGCTGCTCGTTGCAGACCCGGATGCTCGTGCCCCGGGAGCACAAGGCCACTGTCCTCGACGCGGTCGCCGCGGCCGCGGCCTCGCTCGCGATCGGCGACACCCGCGACCCGGCGACGATGCTCGGCCCGGTGGTGTCGGCAGCGTCGCGCGACCGCATCGAGGGGCTCGTCGCCCGGGGGGTCGACGCGGGGGGACGGGTCGTCGTCGGCGGGGCGCGGCCGGCGTCGCGCGACCGGGGCTACTACTACGAGGCGACGGTGGTCGACATCGACGACAACGCCAACCCGCTCGCCCAGACCGAGGTGTTCGGCCCGGTGATCACGGTGCAGGGCTACACCGACCTCGACGAAGCGGTGGCGATCACCAACGACACGCAGTACGACCTGTCGGCCGGCGTCTACACGAGCGACCTCGCCGTGGGCCTCGACCTGGCGGGTCGCATCCGCACCGGCACCGTGCAGGTCAACACCGGAGCGGCCAACGCGTTTACGCCGATGGGCGGCTACAAGCACAGCGGCATCGGCCGCGAGCGCGGCGTGCCGGGCATCCGGGCTTTCCAGCAGGTGAAGCACGTGGTGGTCGGCACGCTCTGAGGCCGAGAGGAGCGACGGCTGGCTAGCCTCCGCGGCCATGTCGGAGACCGTGCACACGCAGCGCCACGACCGCGTCCTGGTCGTGCAGATCGACCGCGAGGCCAAGCGCAACGCCATCGACCCGTCGGTGACCGCCGGGATCGGCGCCGCGCTCGACGAGCTGGAAGACGATCCCGAGCTCTGGGTCGGCATCCTCACCGGCACCACCGCGTGCTTCTCGGCCGGCACCGACATGCGGGCCGGGATGAGCGAGACCGAGCGGGGCGGTCAGTACGGCGTGATCAAGCGGGTGCGGAGCAAGCCGCTCATCGCCGCGGTGGAGGGCCCGGCGTTCGGCGGCGGCATGGAGGTCGTGCTCGCGTGCGACCTCGTCGTGGCGTCGACCACGGCCCAGTTCGGCCTGCCCGAGGTGAAGCGCAGCCTCGTGCCCACGTGTGCAGGCATGTTCCGGGCACCGGACGCGCTCCCCCGCAACGTGGCCCACCAGCTGCTGCTCACCGGTGACCCGATCGACGCGGCGCGGGCCGAGCGCCTCGGCTTCGTCAACCAGGTCACCGAGCCGGGTGGCGCGCTCGACGGCGCGCTCACGCTCGCGCAGCGCATCTGCGTGAACGGGCCGGTCGCCGTGCGGGAGACGATGACGTTCCTCAACGGCCGGCGCGCCGACGGCGAGGCGCGCGGCTGGGAGCTCACCGCCGTCGCCGAGCAGGTGATCTACACCGCCGACGACACCCGCGAGGGCGTCAGCGCCTTCTTCGAGAAGCGGCCACCCCGCTGGACCGGCCGCTGACCCGTCGTCGGGCAGACCGCCTCAGCCTTCGCTGCCGATGAACTCGGCGGTGCTGCCGGCCACCTGCATCGCGTCCATGCCGAGCTTGCGGTGGTCCCAGGACCGCACGCGCACGGGGTCGACCCGCACGATCACGCGCTTGTTCATCATCATCTCGACGATCGGCCGCATCTCGTCGGTGTACGCACCGTTGTAGCGCTCGAACACGCTGACCGCGGCGGCCCAGTACTCGGGGTCCTCGGTGTCATCGATGATGTGCGCGCTGCCCTCGATGGCGACGCCCCGCAGCTCGTCGTAGGTGACGCCCGCCTCGATCATGCAGGTGATCTTCGGGTCGCGCAGCAGGTTCTGTACCTTCTGCGACTTCATCTTCGTCTCGAAGTAGATCTTCCCGTCGATCACGCCGTACCACATGGCCACGAGGTGCGGGTAGCCCTCCTTGCCCACGGTCGCCATCGTCACCATGCGGCTCTGCTCGACGAAGCGGGTGACCTCCTCCTCGCTCATCACGATCTGGGCACGCTGGTTGACACCCACGGCGGTCCTCCACCTCGTCTGCGGTCGGTTGTGCGGTCCCTGTGCTATCACGACGGAGGCCCCGGGCGTGAACGGACGACGGGGCTCCTCGAGGCGGAAGGGGACGGCGATGAGGTTCGGACGACGGGTGGTCACGGGGCCCACGGGCATCACGAGCGACGGGCCCGCCCCGCTGACCGTCGACCTCGACGGCAGCTTCGGGGTGTCGGAGCTGCTGTGGCTCGACGGCCCGGTGCGGACGGTCGATGACGGCGCCGACCGCACCGACGGCGGCTTCCCCCTGGAGCCGCCGCCCGGTGGGGCGTCGTCCCGCCTGATCCGCATGCCCCACACCGGCGAGTGGCTGCGAGTCGACGGCGACGACGACACCGCACCCGGCATGCACGCGACCGACACCCTCGACCTCATGGTGGTACTCGACGGCGAGATCGTCCTCGGCATGGCCGACGGATCGGAGACCGTGGTGCGGGCCGGCGACGCCGTGGTGCAGCGGGGCACCGCCCACCGCTGGCGGGTGGGCGGCGACGGGCCGTGCACGTACTGGGTAACCATGCTGCGCCCGACGCCCGGCGCACCGGATGCGGCGGCCGCAGCGCTCGGGCCTCGCGCCGGCGACCTCGGCCGGCGATTCGTCACCGGTGGCGACGGGGTGCTCGAGTGCCCGGCGTCGGTCGGCAGCGGCATCGTCTACGACGTCTGGCAGACCGGAGCTCCGCTGCGGACCGTCGATCAGGGCGGCGACCCGGAGGGACCGTGGGCGCTCCCCACCCCGGCGGGCAGCGTGGCCCTGCGACTCGTCACGATGCCGCCGGGACCGCCGACGGAATCCGGCTGGCACGCCACGCCCACGATCGACATCGACCTCATCCTCTCCGGCCGGGTCGCCATGGAGCTCGACGGCGGCATCACGGTGGAGCTGGGGCCGGGCGAGTCGGTCGTGCAACGGGGCACCAACCACCGCTGGTGGGTGGTGGGCGACGAGCCCGCGGCCTGGGCCGCGATCATGTGGGCCCTCCCCGACGCCTGAGCCCTGCGGCGTCAGCGCGATCGTCACCGTCGCCATCTCCCTGATCCGGCAACCGCCGGCTCAGGGGGCGAGGGTCTCCCACACCGCCCGGTTGCCCCCCGGCGCCTGTGACGCACCGAGGACCTGAATGCATACGTGGTCGGCGCCGGCCGCATGGTGCTGGTCGATGCGCGCGCGGATCGTGTCGGCGTCGCCCCACACGAACACCTCGTCGATGAACCGGTCGGCGCACCCCTGGATCTCGTCGTCGGTGAAGCCGACCCGCTTCCAGTTGTTCACGTAGTTCGGCAGCCCGAGGTAGAACGCCACCGACGCCTTCGCGACCTCGCGCGCCGCCGCAGGGTCGGTCTCGAGGACCACGCCCTGCTCCACGAACAGCCCCTTGTCGGGACCGAGGGTCTCGCGGGCGAACGCAGTATGCTTCGGTGTCACCAGGTAGGGGTGACTCCCGGCGGTACGGTCCCGGGCGAGCTCCAGCATCTTCGGGCCCAGCGCGGCGATGCAGCGCTGGTCCACCGGGAAGCCGACGGCGTCGAGCCCGTCGAGGTACTCGCGCATGGTGGCGAGCGGCCGCCCGTACTGATCGCCGATTAGCGGGCCGTGACTGATCCCGATCCCGAGCATCACCCGGTCGCGCTGGTCGGCGGGGAGGCCGGCGAACCACTCCCCCACCTCGGTCGGCGGGTGGTACCAGACGTTGCAGATGCCCGAGGCGATGACGATCGTCGACGTGGCCGCGAGCAGGTTGTCGAAGGCCTCGAACAGCGGGCCGCCCACGTCGGGGATCCACGCCGCCGTGTAGCCCATCGCCTCCAGCGCGACCGCGTCGGCCGCCGCCTCGGTGGGGTCGCCGTAGCGCAGCTCCCCCGACCACACACCCAGTCCGTTCAGCTTCATGCGCGCAACCTAGCGTGGCCGCATACTGGAGAAGTTCCGACTGGACGGTCAGGTCGCGATCATCACGGGCGCGGGGCGCGGGATCGGCGCCGCCATTGCGACGGCGTACGCAGAGGCCGGCGCCGACGTCGTCCTGACCGCACACACTGAGGCCGCGCTCGACGAGGTCGCCACCGCGGTGCGCGCCCACGGCCAGCGCGCCGTAGTGGCGCCCGGCGACGTGAACGATCTCGACTTCCTCGTCGCGCTGGTCGACCGCACGATCGCCGAGCTCGGCCGAGTGGACCTGGTGGTGAACAACGCGGGTGGCTCGATGTCGCAGCCCAACCTCGACACCGAGCCCCGCAAGATCGAGGCGTCGTTCCACTTCAACGTGACCGCACCGCTCGAGCTCGTGCGCCGGGCGGTGCCCCACATGCTCGAGCGCGACGGCGGCGCCGTCGTGAACATCGGCTCCGTCGCAGGCGTGAACGCGAACCGGGGGTCACTCACCCACAGCGTCACGAAGGGAGCGCTGGCGCAGATGACGCGCGTGATGGCGAGCGACCTCGCGCCGCGGGTGCGCGTGAACGCCGTGCTCCCGGGCGCGATCGCAACCGAGTCGCTGCGTTGGTGGCTCGACGAGAAGGCGTCGGGCGCCCGCGAGGTGATGGCCGCCAACACGCCGATGCGGCGCAACGACACGCCCGACGACATCGCCGCCGCCGTGCTCTACCTGTCGTCCCTTGCGGCCGCGTGGGTTACGGGCAAGCTCATCGAGGTCGACGGCGGCGCGCTCGGCGCGGTGCTCCTCGACGAGACGCCCGACCTGTAGCCCCCGGCTACCGGCGCAGGGCCTCGAACTCGGAGAGGTCGACCGGGTTCGCGTCGTCGACCGACACGAAGTCGGGTGCACGCCGCGCGCCGAGTGCGGCGAACGCCTCCATGCTCGCGGGTGCGCCGAGCAGCACCTGGAACGCTGCGTTCTCCCGCTGGCGGGCCGCGGCGATCGCCTCGCGCTGGCCCTCCACGATGGTGCGCTTCGACTCCACGAGCGACGCGATCGACTTCCGGGCCAGCACGGTCGCCACCCGCAGCGTCTCGGGCATCAGGTCGTCGGGCTCGCAGAGCTTCCAGGCCAGGCCCATCTCCACGCACTCGGCGCCGCTGAACCACTCGGAGCTCATGAGCACCCAGGTGGCCTGCTGGCGACCGAGCAGCAACGGGAACGTGTAGCTGCTCGCCGCCTCGGGCGCAACGGCGAGGTCGGTGAACGGGCAACGCAGCCGCGCCGCCGTCGACATCAGCGCGAGGTCGGCGAAGCCGATGATCGTGGCGCCGATGCCGAGCGCCATCCCGTTGACCGCGCAGATGAGCGGCTTGGGGAACGCGGCGAGCACGTCGACCATCCCGGGGAACCCGTAGCGCCCGTTCTCCACCCCACCGGTGGTGCGGGCGGCCATCTCGATCACGTCGGTGCCGGCGGAGAACGCCCGCTCCCCACCCCCGGTGATCACGACCACGGCCACGCCCGGGTCGACGGCGGCGTCGATGAGCGCCTCGGCGGTGGCGTCGTACAGCGCCTCGTTGAAGGCGTTGAGCGCCTCGGGGCGGTCCAGGGTGATCACCCGGACCCGTTCGACGTCCTCGATCCGCAGCACGGTGGCTCCTCTGGCTCGGGCGGTGGGCGGTGGCCCGGGATGATCGCACGTCGGTTGACCCGCCCCCGCACCGACACTAGGTTCGTGCTCGCATCTCACGATGGTCGCTGAAATACGAGCACCCCACTCGCTCGGCGATGATGCGCCACCAACGAGTCGGCCGGCAGCCGCGCGCACCGGCCGGGAACCGAGGGACCATGCAGCTCGACGACCCCCGCCTCGACTGGCTCGTCTCGGTCGACGACCACGTCATCGAACCCGCCCACGTGTGGGTCGACCGCCTCCCGGCGAAGTACCGCGACATCGGCCCCCGGCTCCTCGACGACGACGCCTGGAGCTACGAGGGGAAGCGCCTCCCCACCTCGGGCCTCTCGGTCACCCGGGGCAAGCGCAAGGAGGAGTTCACGCCCGCGCCGGTGAGCTACTCCGAGATGCACCCCGCGGCCTACGACCCGATCGCCCGCGTCGCCGACATGGACCGGGCCGGGATCCTGGGCTCACTCAACTTCCCGTCGCTCCCCCGCTTCTGCGGGCAGCTCTTCTACGAGGCCGACGACAAGGAGCTCGCCCACCTCTGCATCCAGGCCTACAACGACTGGATGATCGACGAGTGGTGCGCGGCCGCACCCGGCCGCTTCATCCCGCTGATCATCATCCCGCTCTGGGACCCGACCGCGGCGGCGAAGGAGATGGAACGCTGCGCGGCGAAGGGCGCGACGTCGTTCGCGTTCTCCGAGAACCCCGAGCCGCTCGGCCTCCCCACCATCCACGACCCCAACCGCTACTGGGACCCGGTGATGGCCGCGGCCAACGACCTCGGCATGGTCGTGTCGATGCACGTGGGGTCGTCGTCGACGATGCCGGTGATCTCGAAGGACGCGCCGGGCCTCGCCAACCTCACCTTCGGCGCCATCCGCGCGGCGGGCACGATGCTCGCCTGGCTGTTCTCCGACATGTTCGAACGCTTCCCCGATCTGAAGATCGCGCTGTCCGAGGGGAACATCGGCTGGATGCCGTACTTCATCGAGCGGGCCGAGCAGGTCATCGACAAGCAGCGGCACTGGGCGAAGCAGATGTCGACGTCGTTCTACAACAACGAGGTGCAGACCGAGCAGGTGATGGCCGACCTCGACACGCTCGACGTGCGCGAGACGATCCGGAAGCACATTTTCGGCTGCTTCATCGAGGAGTCGTCGGGGCTGCGGTCGCTCGACATCATCGGCGAGGACAACGTGATGTGCGAGACCGACTACCCGCACAGCGACACCACCTGGCCCGACTGCATCGGCGTGGCCCGCAAGCTGCTCGACGACGCCGGCCTCCCGGCCGACACGCAGTACAAGATCCTCCGGGGCAACGCCGAGAAGCTCTACCGCTTCACCCCGGCCGAGCCGCCCGTCACCCCATGAGTGAGGCGACCGAGCGACCCGAGGGCACGAGCGCCACACCCGTCCCCAGCCCGTCGGTGCCCATGTTCGACGGCGTGCGGGTGGTGGAGCTGGCCCAGTTCGTGTTCGTGCCGGTGACCGGCGCGTTGCTCGCCGACTGGGGTGCCGACGTGATCAAGATCGAGCACCCGGTGACCGGCGACGGCTACCGCGGCCTCGTCACCCAGGGCATCGGCGCATCGGCCGGCTCGGTCAACGTGTCGTGGGAGATGGCCAACCGGGGCAAGCGCAGTGTGGGCCTCGACCTCAAGACCGAGACCGGTCGGGAGATCCTCCTCGACCTGCTCCGCACCGCCGACGTGTTCCTCACGAACATGCTCCCGTCGAGCCTCGATCGCCTCGACCTGGGCGTCGACGCGCTGCGAGAGGTCAACCCGTCGCTCGTGTACGCGCGCGGCCATGGCTACGGCGCGCGCGGGCCCGACGCCGACAAGCCCGCGTACGACGCCACTGCGTTCTGGGCCCGCGGTGGCCTGGGCGACACGCTCACGCCGATCGGGCTCGACGAGCCGATCACGCAGCGCGGGGCGCTCGGCGACCGCAACGGCGCGGTGCAGCTCGCGTTCGGCATCGCCGCCGCACTGTTCCGCAAGGAACGCACCGGCGAGGGGTCGGTGGTCGACGTGTCGCTCCTCGCCACCGCGATGTGGATGCTCGCCTCCGACGTGATGTCGGCCCAGCAGGGCACGTTCCAGAAGGCCCGGCTCGCCGATCCCGGGTCGCGCTACCCCGCCCCCAACCCGCTCACCGCCAGCTACCGCTGCGCCGACGGCCGCTTCGTGTCGCTGTGCTTCCTCCAGCCCGATCGCTACTGGGCCGACCTGTGCCGGGCGGTCGGTCGACCGGGCCTCGCCGACGACCCCCGGTTCGTCGACATCCGGGTGCGGGCCGAGCACAAGGAGGAGTGCATGGCGCTGCTCGACGAGATCTTCGGCTCCCGCACGCTGGCCGAGTGGCGGGAGGCCTTCGCCGACGAGCGGTTCCCGTGGGAGCCGTTCCAGGCGGTCACCGAGATGGCCGACGACCGCCAGGTGGTGGCCAACGGCTACCTCGGCACCGTCGCCGACGGCGAGGTGTCGTTCGTGCTCCCCACCGGTGCAGTGCAGTTCGACGAGCAACCGACGACGCTGCGGCGCGCTCCCGAGCACGGCCAGCACACCGACGAGGTGCTCCAGGAGCTGGGCTACGACTGGGACCGGATCGTCGAGCTCAAGCTCGGCGACGTCGTCAACTAGAGGAGCCGTTCGACACGATGGCAGGGAAACTGCAGGACAAGACGGTGCTCATCACCGGCGCGGGCTCGGGCGTGGGCCGGGCCTCGGCGCTGCGGTTCGCCGAGGAGGGCGCCCGCGTCCTCGTCGCCGACGTGATGGACGACTGGGCCGCCGAGACCGTTCGTCTCGTCAACGAGGCCGACGGCACCGCGATCGCCCAGCACTGCGACGTGACGGTGGAGGCCGACGTCGCCGCCGCCGTCGACGCGGCGGTCGCGCACTTCGGCCGGCTCGACGTGATGTTCAACAACGTCGGCGTCACCGGGATGACCCGCCCCGGTGCGATGTTCGAGGACGCCACCGAGGCCGACTTCGAGCGGCTCACCACCATCAACTTCAAGGGCGTGTTCTTCGGTTGCAAGCACGCCGTGATCCGGTTCAAGGCCCAGGGCGACGGCGGCGTGATCGTCAACACCGGGTCGGTGGCCGGGATGGTCGGCTTCGGCAGCGTGGTCTACGGCGCGACCAAGGGCGCCGTGAACCAGATCACCAAGGGCCTGGCCATCGAGTGCGCACCGTTCGACATCCGGGTGAACGCGATCTGCCCGGGCACGATGCCGCTGACGAACTTCATCATGGCCGACCCCGACAAGCCGTTCACCGTGCCATCCGACGAGCGCCTGGAGTTCGCGAAGACGTTCCAGCCCAACGGCCGCTACATCACCGCCGAGGACTGCGCGGCCGCCGCGCTGTTCCTCGCGTCGGACGACGCGTACAACATCACCGGCGTACTCCTGCCCGTCGACGGCGGGTACGTCGCCAAGTAGACCGACCCGCCACCACCCGACCACCACCGCCACGACCACCACTGCCCGAGGGGGACCCGCCATGACCGACTACGTCCAGCCCGACCTGTCGATGTTCGGCGACGCGCACGTCGAAAAGTACCTTGCGACCGACGGCGAGATCGGATACGAGTGGAACGGCGCGCCGTGCCTGCTGCTCACCACCGTGGGCCACAAGACCGGCAAGGAGCGCACGGTCCCGCTCATCTTCGGGCCCGACGGCGACCGCCAGATCCTCATTGCGTCCAAGGGCGGCGCGCCCGATCACCCGCACTGGTACAAGAACCTGGCGGCCAACCCCACCGTGCAGGTGCAGATCAAGGACGACCGGTTCACCGCCACCGCCCGCACCGTGGAGGACCCCGACGAGCGGGCGGCCTGCTGGGCGATCGCGACCTCGGTGTGGCCGAACTACGACGAGTACGTGACGCGCACCGACCGGGTCATCCCCGTCGTGGTCCTCGGGCGGAGCTGACCCGTGACCACCGAGCGCCTGCGGCTCGACCCGGCCCGCATCCGCGAGCTGTTCGACCTGCGCAGCCACGTCTACGACCGGATGGGCGGGTCGTTCGAGGAGGACCCGTACCCCGCGTTCCACCGGCTGCGCGAGACCGGCCCGGTGCACCCGGGCACGCCCGGGCGACTCATCGGCTTCCAGGGTACGGAGTTCTTCCACGGGCTCCCAGAGCCCGACCGCGAGCACTTCTCGGTGTTCGACTTCGAGACGTGCGACGCGATCGTGCGCAACCCCGAGGTCTTCCGCATGGCGCCGCCCGACCCCGACGAGGGCGAGCGGCTCCTGCACAAGACCAGCATCCTGTACATGGACGGCGACCGGCATCGACGCTACCGCGCGCTCGTGCAGCCGTCGTTCGTGCCCGGCAAGGCCCAGTGGTGGATCCGCAGCTGGATCGAGACCACCGTGCACGCGCTGATCGACAACATCGAGTCCGCCGGCACGGCCGACCTCAACGTCGACTTCTGCGCGGCCATCCCGCTGCTCACCATCTGCGGGAGCATGGGCGTGTCGGTGGAGGACGCGCTCGACATCCGCGAGTCGGTGACCTCCGGCGGCCAGGCCGTCGACCGGTTCATGCAGATCGTGCACCCGATCGTGGCGGCCCGGCGCAGCCGGCCGGCCGACGATCTCATCAGCGTGCTCGTACAGGCCGAGCTCACCGAGGGCGGCGAGACGCACACGCTCTCCGACCCCGAGATCCTCTCGTTCGCCTATCTGCTGATGGCCGCGGGCTCGGGCACCACCTGGAAGCAGATGGGGATCACCCTCACCGCGCTGCTCGACCGGCCCGAGCTCACCGACGCAGTGCGGGCCGACCGGTCGCTGCTCCCGGCGGTAGTCGAGGAGGGGGTCCGCTGGATGCCCACCGACCCGGTGTTCTCCCGCTTTTTGTGGGAGGAGACCACGATCCACGGCGTGACCATGCCCGTGGGATCGGTCACCCATCAGTGCTACGCCGCAGCCAACCGCGACCCGGCCCGCTGGGACGACCCCGACACGTTCGACCCGCGCCGGACCCCGCGCACGCACTTGGCGTTCGGGAGTGGTCCGCACGTCTGCGTGGGGATGCACGTGGCCCGGGCCGAGATCAACACCGGCGTGGGTGCGCTGCTCGACCGCCTGCCGGGACTGCGCCGCAACCCCGACGCCGAGTCGGGCCGGATCATCGGGATGTATGAGCGCGGCCCCACCGCGGTGCCCGCAGTGTGGGACGCGTGAGCGCGCACTGATGGCCGAGTCCAAGGGCTACGACCCCGGCGCGTTCGCCAAGGCGAAGGAGCGGCGGGCGATCGTTGCGATCGTGAACGAGGCTCCGTCGCTGCGCCGGCCCGGCCGGTTCCACGTCTCGCCGGTGATCGACGCGAGTCGTGAGGCCAGGGCTCCTGCGGCGGCGCCGAGCTCGGCGACTACTCGTTGGGGATCCTGTTCGTCGTAGCGGTCGTCGGTCGCCGACGCGTCCTGACCCCAGTTCGGGACCTGCGGATCGCCATGCGTCTGCATGAGCTCGATCCGCTGATCGGAGCGCCGATAGACGTCGCGGACGTGGCATGCGTACTCGAGCGACGACCACATGGAGGGGTTGGGCCGACCCGCGCGGATCCTCCCGTCGGCGAGCAATCGCTCCCAGGTGGTCGTGTTGTCGACGACGAGCGCGGAAACGGACTTGGCCGGGCACGTGCTGGCGTCGAAGCCGCAGTCCGGGCAGGGCCGGTCGAGGACCCAGGTCCAGCTCTTGTCGTCGGGCACGATTACGAGGTGATCCTGACATCGAACTGCGCGCCCAGGTCAGCGATTTCGACCCCCGAGCCGCACGAAGGTCCCGGGTACGGTCCCGGCATGATTACCGCAGACCCCGGCCCCCGTTCCGACGAGCTCTTCGACGCCGGGATGGACTTCCTCGGGTCGATCGTGGCCCGCCTCGAGCCCGACGACTGGGACCACCCCAGCCCCAACGCCAGGTGGACCGCCCGCAACACCCTCGGCCACCTGGGGACGTCGATGCAGATGGGCATCAGCCTGCTCCGGGGCGAGCAGCCCACGTGGCCCGACGCCGAGCGTCCGGGCGACCTCGTGGAGGGCGACCCCGTCGACTGGTGGGGCACCATCGCCGGCGAGGCCACGGCGGCCCTCGAGGGCGCCGACCTCGCACTGGTGATAGACACCCCCATGGGCCCGCGCACCGTGGCCGACCGCCTGGCCTTCCCCGCGATCGACCTCTACGTGCACGGCTGGGACATCGCCGCCGCGGCCGGCCTCGCCGTGGAGATCCCCGAGCCGGTGATCGCCTTTGCCCACTCGTACATCGACCCGTTCCCCGAGGAGATGGTGCGGGGCGACACGGGCGCGTTCGCCCCGGAGGTCGCCCCGCGGGAAGACGCCACCCCCACCGAGGCGTT
>Ga0194129_10005390_pt1 | contig 16354 bp, 5 predicted proteins | sample TA2KigCa35mmetaG_FD_150862 | JGI IMG/M metagenome (GOLD analysis project Ga0194129, IMG submission 150862) | Freshwater microbial communities from Lake Tanganyika, Tanzania - TA2015038 Kigoma Deep Cast 35m | ecosystem: Environmental > Aquatic > Freshwater > Lake | place: Tanzania: Lake... | reverse complement strand
GGGCTGGATTCGCCGTAGTAGCGAAGACCGCCACCGCCGAGAGCACCAAGACCGCCACCGATGAGGCTGCCCATGAGTGCAGAACGAAGATAACCGCGAAGGCTCTTGTCCTTGCCGAAGACAGCGTTAGCGAGTACGGAAATAGGCAGACCGGCAAGAACGCCAGCGCCAGCGCCAATACCTACGCCAGGGCCGTAACGCTTACCTGCTTCAAGAGCATCGTTTCCGAATGCCTTTGCAGAATCAAGTGCCTTGCCCATTGTACCCTTCTCTTCCTCTGCCTGCTTATACTGAATAAGAGCTGCAGCGATGAGGGGTTTCTTTACTTCTGCCGATTGAAATGCTTGTTTAATCATAAAGTCTCCTTTGAGTTTGAGTAATTATAGCACAAAAAATTAGTACGTGCCCTGAGGGCCCTTGGATATCTCGCCTGTTGCAAGAGCTGGTATCCAAGACGTTCCGTGAATCTGAGACGTTGCTCCTCGCTGGACATTGTCTAAGAATGTCTTTTTAAGATTGAATCCACCTAATTGGACCATCCAATCCCTATCGCCAATCAATGACATCATAGCTCTTGTCATGGTTGGTTTAAAGGGAGGAGGATTCTTATGGGCAACGACATCTCCAAATCCGTTTTCTTTTAGCTCCTTAGCAACGCTAGGAGTTATACGAGTTCCGATTGAATAGTGCAAAATTGGCTTCTCTAAATAGTGATTTAAGTATTTACTTGCATCACCAGATACAAAGCCTTGGCGAGGCTCATATCGAGAAGCCAAATAGTCGTAGCTAACTAGATCCTCAGGATACGTGCCTGGAATGATGTCAGGCTCCGTGATCTCTACCTGGTTAATCAAGCCACGAGCTACAACCTCAACATTGCGTCTATGGGCAGGTAGGCCGTTTTCCTGGAGAGCAGACTTAAACTGCTGTACAAAACGACGCCTTGCTTCTCCGATACCTTTAAGTTCGGCAATATCTTTAGGATTTACAATGCCGTCAGATAGGGAATCTCCCGCCTCCAAGGACTGCCCAGGCTTTACAGTTACAGCCTGATCTGTAGGTACGTAGTATTTAGTGTCATTTACGTATATGTAATTACCACCCTGGGGGGCAGGTTCGATTTTGCCAACAATGCCGTCTGCAGTGGATACCGGGGCGCCGTCTGTAAAAGTCTTTGGAACTTCTACTAATTGATTTAAGTAATTAAATCCAGTTACGGTGCGCTTTGCTTTTCCCTTGGCAACACCACCACCGTGCTTAGAGTTAAGCATGCCCTGGCTAACAGGTTCTGCAATTGCCTGTGCAGCCGTGATGCCTACGTTCATACCTACCTCGGCAAGCTTGCCGTGCTCACGAACTCCGGCAGCCCAGCGAGGAAGGCCGTTCATGGAGCTTATTGCAGAAATAGGAGAGTAAACCATTAGACGCTTTTTACCTGCTTGAGATAGAGACTTAAGAACAGTGGCATCAAGATAGGTGCCTTTCTTGAAGTCCCCTTCGTCTCTTGCAAGAACAGCGCCCATATTATCGGGGTCATCCGTATCGACCATCATTCCCTGGCCGTCTTCGATATCTTCATCGGTGACAACAAGTCTGTGCGCAGCACCAGTAAGGCGTTTAGCAAAATATCCTGCGTCACCTACAGCAAGCTTTACATCAATAGCGCCTGAACGAGCGCCGTAAGAACCTGCCCAATACTCAACGGGATCTACGCCTTCGGAGTAAGAGTTAACTACTGGAATAGGTACAGGGCGACCCTTGTTGTCGCTGTACATAAGGTCAGTGCCGATCATCGATGACAGCTGGTTCTTGTTACCACGAGCACCTGCGTACACCTGCATGGCAAATGGATTTTCGGACTTAAGGGCCTCGTCATACACCGAGTCCACAAGATCGCCCTGGTACTTAAGTGTATTCTCTACGATTGCAGCATCTCTTTGCTCAGGATCTTTGATGGTGCGCAAGATATTCCGGACATCTCGCTTGAGCGCATCTGTAATCTTAGTCTTGGCCTTTGTTGGCTTGAGGCTCTCTAGAGTAAAGCTAGACAAGGGCGATTGCCTAGCGCTCTTAAGGCCAATAAGCGTAAGCTTTTGAACCATGTCCTTATAGTCATCTGGCTTCATGGTTGTGGCCATCTGCGTAAGGAATTTACGCATAGATGACTTGTCCCATACACGAGTGTGATCTCTGTGCTCTTGGGGCAAAGACTCATTAATAAGCAGTTGACCTACAGTCGTTAGCGCCGGGTCCATGGTGTCAGTACCTCAATGCCGCAAGGCGTACGAACTGAAGTGTAGTGGGAATACGGCGCTGGCAGAGCCATCGAAGAACGCTTGAAATACGGATTATTAGACATATCGGGGCCAAACCAGTCTACCAACTTATTGCTAAATGTTTCGTAACCTGGAATCCTAGAGCCCATACCTAACATGAAATGGCCTAGGCCTCGAAGCTGGCGACCAAATGAGCCCATTCCCGAAGTCCAATCATCTATCTTATTTGCAGCATAGGTAGTAGCAGCATTGGACATAAACTGCCGCATCAGTGGAGAGTTGCGATCAAGTTGCCCCATGGCACCCTGCTGGATCTGCGAACGCATATTGCTAGCGTCTGCTATACCTGCCGCTCCACCGACAGCCGCAGCATTTCTTAAGCCAAAAAGATCAAAAGGATTTAGATTAAGCTGTTCTGCCCCTGCTGAGAGTCCTCTGCCTATAGAAGGCATAATAGCAGTCGCTGTGTTTCTGTAGCCACCTAAAGCTTGAGCAGGATCTATACCTGTAGTTAGTTGTCCAAAATTAGGATTCTGCCCTGCGGCTAGTGCCCTTATAGTATCAGGATCTTGTGCTTGAGTTAAAACTCTTTGACCTAAAGAGGTGAGGCCTTGCATGTACTCTGGACTGTAGCCTTGTGCTCGCATTGCTGCGTTGTACTCAGCGCTACCTGGTCGTAAATGCCCATAGGCTTGAACGTCCTGAGCCCAGCGAGAACCCCAAGACTGCGGATCTTGAAAATTCATATCCGGATACACCAGGTTACCCTGGAAATCCGTGTTGGCCATTTTTGTTAAAAATTGTTTAACTAACGGGTCCATGCTTTAAGTCCATTATATGAAGTTTTGCATCATCAGGACTCATTCCTGTGATCTGCTGGACCTCTTGAGCAAACTCCGGCAATCCTAGATGCGTAAACTTATAGGTACCGGCAGGTGTTTCAGTAACGGCAAAAACTACTCTGTCTTGATCGTCGTAAATTAAAATCGAGGATAACTCTTTCTCATATTTAGCCGGAATCAAAACATTTCTTTTTTGCGTTCTAACTCTCACCGTAGCAACTCCGTTACTGAGCGAATAAAGCTGTTAAAGTCTTCAGACTCATCGGAAGCCTGAGCGACCATGCCAGGTGGGGGCGTTGGAGGAAGTCCCATCATTGCGGGATCCATAGGAGGGGCACCTGCCGGCATGGGTGGAGGCATGGCGCCAGCAGGAGCAAGTGCTTGCATCATTGCTACCTGCGCATCCATGAGCTGCTGCAGCATAGACTTAATGTTAGCAATTTCTGTAGGGATATCCATTGGTGGAGCAGCACCCATCATGGCAGGGTCCATAGGGGGAGCACCCGGGGGCATACCTCCCATCATAGCTGGATCCATAGGGGGAGCACCCGGGGGCATACCTCCCATCATAGCTGGATCCATAGGGGGAGCACCCGGGGGCATACCTCCCATCATAGCTGGATCCATAGGGGGAGCACCCGGGGGAGCGGGAGGCGGTACCGGAGCCCCACCTGGAGCAGCGACTACTGCTTGCTTGAAAGCGGTTTTAGAGAAAAGCTCAAGATAAGGATCTACCATAGGTTGCCTATTTTACTGTATTTTAAGAGAACGTACATTTATCCGCCACCAGTTTGGCTTGGGCCGGGGAGTGAATTTGGATTTACGCCTCCAGCAACTAAACTTAAATCTATTGGTCCGTCAGAAAAACTTGGTGTAGGGGCTGCGGGTCTATCAATTTTTGGCGCAGATGGTGGGTTTATAAAGAAGTCTGGTACGCAGACTTGGGTCTTCGAAACGCCCAGTATATTGGAAACTCCGAGATACGTATTTATACTACGTAGCGTTGCGCGATTTACAGTACTTACCGCTGAGCAAGATCCTTGTAGGGCCAGATAGGGGCTCATCGTAGCCACTGCATCCAACTCGCATTCGATTAGACCAAATCGGAAAGTCACAATTCTAGTAATCGATGCAGCTGTAGCCAATACAGCATTAATTGGTGCAGGCACTGTGCTTGGAGAAAGTACAGTGAGTTCTGGAGGCAGGTCAGATACGCCTAGGCATCCATAAACTGGATCGCAGTCCTCAGAACCGAAGATACCGAGAGTGCCAAAAGCGAATCCTCTTAGACCCACTCTTGGGATCATAGTCATAGTAGAAACTGAAGCACTGCATATAACTGAGGTTGCAGGCAATACTTTTTGCTTAGCAATAGTTGCACTTACAGTATTCAGTCTGCAGGTAGCGGCGCCTACTAAATAATTTGTAGCGGAATCTACTGTCAAAGCAGCTACAGCATTTGATATTGCTGTAATCGGCATTGCAATAGCATTTGCAGTAATGCCTACAGTAAACCCAAATTCTGCTAATAGCGGTGCATGGTGATCTAGGACTACGGTGCCGCCATTTGAAGTACGTTTAGTGTTGTGCTTAACGTTAACTTCAAACATACCAAGCCAAGTCTGGCTTTGACCGCTGCTACCGGTAAGCCGGTTGGACTCAAGTAGCATAAACGGATCTTGTAAGAAGTCTACAGGATATACAGAGCTGACCGAGTCGTATACGGCAGGAGCTACCTTATAGGGATGGTCTGCAGGCAAACTGCCTTGTAGATTAAACTTATGAGCAAGATAGCCTTCAATAACCTCTATGTCGCTATTGCTCAAGCGGCCTTCGACGGCAACAACTTCAGCATAAACATCATTATTGTCGTGAGAGTTAGCCGTAGAAAGGCCCGCTATCGGACCGCCTAAATGGTAGCCCGTAGTTATGCCTGTTGTTGGCACAAACGTATTAATATCTGTACCAGCGTAACTAGTTATTGCGGTGCCGTTAAGCCTAATTCCGCTATCTGTGCTGCTCCCAAAATAACCACAAACAACTCCAGGAGTGTTAAGGCTAACTGCAGAAGTTGCAGTATCGTGGGCCACTCCTTTAAATAGAACGGGCCTACCTATACTAAACCCTATACCCTGTACTCTTGGATTTCCTGCTGAAGGTAAAGCGTACTTACCAAACGCACAGTGAGTACCTGTAATATTTGCAGGCTTTGTAAACACCAAGAAATAAGTAAAGCTAGATACGCTTACGGCTGCTGAAGCTGCCAGTCGATCTGGACTTGATGTATCAAATTGAGCGCCGCGGAAAGATGTGTTAAATGCAACTACGTTGGGTTGGAACGAAGAGCTACTTTCCGCTAGAGAGATTGCCTCAGTTGTAATACTGCTGGGCCAATTTGTTACAAATGGACTACCAGCTGCGGCAGGTAGGCTTTCGTATTTAAACCATGCTCTTGTTCCAGCAATATTCGAAGGATTAATTGCAACCGGATATGCCACTCGCCCGCCCGTACGAGCCGATGTGCCGCCAGGGGCAACAAACTCCAGCTTAGCACTACCTCCGTATGAATTTCGTATGAAGCTAGGAGAAGTAAAGGATGAAGAAGACCCTAAAGTAATTGCTCCGGAGTTTTCACTAGCCGTAGTAACCTTCACTGGATCGTATACGGTAAGAGCAGAAGACGTAAAATCTGTGCCCTGCTTTGAGGCAATGAAGAAGTCTGCAGGCTGAGTCATATCAGAGCCCATATTGGCTCCGTCTACGAATACTCTCTGTAGGCCCACCTTAGAGTCTAAGTTCAATGCAAACATTGATGCCGAGTTAACTGTGCAAGCTACGCCTCGGGGAATAATGCTTAGAATATATTGCGAGTCTAAGAACTGTGCATCTCCAGGCCAAGTATCTACAGCTAGGAAAGTCTCAGCAAAGTGCACTGGATCGGATATTGAATAGAGCGAAGACTGACCTACCGCGGAGAACTTCTTGATGTTTGTCTTCTGGCCGTCAAAGTAACGATCAAGAGAGACATCTACGGACCAGGAATCAGTAACCCCTGGAATACCCGATACGTAGGACATCGCAATATTAGAATTGTCAAACTCAGTGAGTCGAGGCAATATGTCCTGTAAGGAATTATCCGGCAGAGAGAAATACTGCTTTTGAGCAGGGTTTACTTTGTAGAACTCTGGATTTAAAGTTGTAGATACATCGTCATAACCCCACTGCGCAATATCTCCCGTGGTCTTGAGTGCGTAGATGATCCCTCTGTAAGTACCAATCTGGGCGATGACATCTTCAAAGGTTATACCTGCTGCTGCGATATTGCGAATTGCAAGAGCTTCGCTAGGAGGGGTGTAGGTAGATACGTTGCAATTTGTTGGCAACAGATCGCCGCCAAACACAACTACTTCGCCGTCTTCTGCAACAATTACGCTGTATCCCGCACCATACGGATATCTTGTGCTCTTTTGGGTGTGATAGTAGTACCTGCCAGTTGCAATTAGTTTTGCTTTTCTGCTACCCCCGCGGCGGAAAGCCGTAGGAACATTTGTTGCATTTGTTATTAGCGAAGTTCTGGGAGTAAATCCAAGATTACGTTGCGGTTGCCTAATGACTGTATCGCCATTTGGAAGTCTGCCAATTGTAGGGGGATTGATTGCATATGGGTGATCCAAAGGCAATACAGCAGGGCACAGTAGGCCCGACTTATGAATAACGTGCCCTTCGAGACGCTCGCTTCCTCGAGTAAACGTAGACTCTAAATCTTCACTAGAGTCATCCAGCATAGCAACGACTCGTTGACCACCGCTGAAAGAAGTTATCTCAAAGCCACTAGTAGCAAGTTCGTAGGCAGTGAACTCTCCGCCAGCTACAGCAGGGCATACAAAACTACGATTAAGTGCGGAATAGCTAAATCCTGGTACGTTGCATTGACCCTTGGCGTTATCTCCAAATGCCAATACGGCTCCATCCACTACTGAGAAAGTACCCCCTGCTATAAACTCAGAGTATGCTAGAGCTCGGCCAACAATGTGAGCCTTACCCGCACTGACAGCGGTAAATCTAATGTTTGAATATGGCACAGGTACGGAGGATATAGAACCCCATACTGCTAACTTGTTAGTAGAGGCATCAATGGCAACATTGAATGTATCTCCGCAAGCCACCATGGAATAATTACCAGCAGGGCTGATAGCTTGGCCGTTTGAGTTATCGCCCCAGCAGGCTACGGTATTATCCGCTCTTCTAGCAGCGGCATGGCGGTTTCTGGAGTGGACGGAAACAAAGGTAGATCCGGTGGGAACCGTCAAGGCGCCATCTGATCCGGCACTACCCCATGCTACCAGAGAGCCTTGCGCAGCAGCATAGGTGCTCGCCTTTACAGCATAATACGCGTTACTACCCGCTGCAACGGAGATTGCATGCTCCAGTCCGGAAAGTTCGGTAGATGAATAGAGTATATCCGGATTCTTGGCACGAATAGATGCAGGCATAGCTTCATAAGCAGCGTCAACCTCTTCTGAAGTTGGGGCAGATATGACGACGTGTTTATAGGGCCCTACAGGGGTGGACGAAGTTGGATTAAAAGAAAGAGTTCTTCTACTGGATGCTGTAGGAATAGTGGTGTAATAGGTGCCGGTGTCGCCCCAAGCAACCATACTGCCTCCGGTTCCAGAGGTACGAACAGCAACAGCGTACTGTGAGGAGAATCCTGTGCCTAGTTTGATGTAAGAACCGACAGGAACGTTAGTTACAATTTCACCATAATCTGCGCCCCAAGCTGATAGTGCGTTATTAGACTTAATTGCTACGGTGTGATACTGGCCTGCGGCAATATCAAGACAGCCTGTGCCTAAATCCCCAGGAACGGTGGATTGGCCATAAGTGTTATCCCCCCAGCAGACGACTTGACCTGTGCTCTTAAGGGCTACTGTGTGATATGCGCCACAAACAACTTTGACTACGTTACTTAGAGCTCCGACAGGAACTGTGCATTGCCCGCTGCCATTATCCCCCCAGCAGACGACTTTACCGTCTATTCGCAATGCCGCAAAGTGCGTTTGACCGCCAGATACCTGAGTACATGCTCCTAGATCTGCTGGAGGAGTAAGCAATCCAGCCCCGGTGTCGTCTCCCCAGCAGACAACAAAACCTGTTGTTGTCTGTATAGCAGCAAGAGCGCTGTTAGTAGCTGCAACAAAAGTGCAAGTCCCAAGAGAACTTGGCGGCTCTGTGTTTCCGGAGCCAAAAGCATATCCTATCGCCTTTACAACGCCTCCAGAGGTTAATACTAATGCCCCGTAATAAGCAGCGGCAATCATAGAAGCCGAAGTAATTAAATCTGAATCGATATCAGATCTTTGCTTATAGTAATTTATACCCCAGCTAAATATTGAATTACTGGACGTCACAGCAAACGCACACTGAGCGCCTACGGCAACAGAGCTGGGAGATGTTGGTATGGTGGTAGGCTCATATACTTGAGGTAGCAATCTACGTGTAGCAACATCGTAAGTAACATACAGCGAAAGTTCAGTATTTGTATTTACTATCGGATAAGCAGGATATATCAAATTACTGAAAACTGTGGGATCGCCTACTGTGAATTGGAATTCGTCTGTAGCGTAAGCGCTACCTAACTGCCTATATCCATAAATTTGAGTAGGGTCTTGTGAGTCACTCCACTCAGGATCACTAGGAAATACTACTTTAGGCCAACGACCAAGGGGGGGAGTATCAGGAGCAGTATCTAAATAACTCAGGGCCTCAGTAGGAGTAGCGTACTCTAGGCCAGTATAAATTTTAAAATTAGGATTAGCAGAATCGTAGCGAATAGTTGTAGCAACTGCTCCGCTATATGTTGCCCCTGCCGGCACTGATCCAGAAATCTGATTGTAGGTTCTGCTGACTATTGATATAAAGTAGTCTTTTGGTCCCGAGAAATCTAAGCACGGGAACATGCGACCCTGAACATCATCCCTAGTCTCTCCTACAAAGAAAGGATATGTGCCATCGCCGTTATCAGGGTTTCCTATAATGCTGCCCCTAATCCTGCTACGTGGATCTGCTTCATTCTCATAGATAGCCGAGAAGAAATTATCTCCTGCGACCATCTTTGTTATGGGCGTACTCGGCTTATTTTCTCGCAGCGTTGTAATGCTGTGGTTTGGAGATATTGTGGTTGTATCTCCAAACACATCTAAGTACCTACGATAAGACACGCAGTCAACCTCGGGGGAGGAGTAGCTGTCTGCTGCCCACTTAATGTACTCTCCGTCTATCTTTGCTTGTATGTAGGTAGGGGCATTAAGGCCTGAGGGATATGGGAAAGACAGATAAACAATATGCGGATTAGCCGCAAATGGTTGAGAGTATGTGCGTGCGCCTCCATCGGAAGGCGTTAAGTACAGTTTAGCTTCAGAGCCAGATTGCTCTAAACCGATAGTAAATCCAAATCCATTCAATACACGTTGCTTTATAAGTTGAATATCTGGGCTACTAAATCCAACTTTATCAAAAAGCAAGGCGCCATTTGTTGTATATGAGCCGGGACATGATCCGCCCCCGAAGAGTAGGGGAACATCCGGATACGCAAAGAACGAATCTATAAGGTTTCTATTCGCTGCTGTAGCCCCTATTGGCCATTGACATGGCGCTCTGTTGCAATCAAACGCAGCTATTGGAGGATTGCATTCAGGAACGTCCTCTGCGGATAGATTACTAAAATATCCGGTTAACAACGCAGGCAAGGTAAGTGGATTTCCCCTACAACCCGTGGTTGAGTAACTGATCGGATCCCATGTAGCAACGGTGACTACCGGAGCATTAATTGCGGTATTTAATCCCCGGGCGTGTACGTAGCCATCTTCGTCAATCGCCAAGGTATGGAATTGACCGCAGGTTACCTTCTTGAAGCCGTATGTAAGCGCAGGATTCTCTGTATGCCCTATGACAGTTTGATCGTAATCCATCAACCAATTAATGTTATAAACGCCGCCATAGGTATTTAGCTCTTCTCCTGAAATCGAAAAAGGGCCAAACAGCTTTAAATCAAGTTGTCCCTTTGTATTATCCCCGTAAATCTGAGTATAAACGGGCGCTTTATTAGAAATAAGAGAGTTGCGCTTATTTACCAATACTGCAGATCGGCCGCCAATAAATACTTGTAAATTAGATGAGCCATATAATGCACGAAGCTGACTGACACCTCCAACAACTTGAGAGCTGGAGGACGTAATGGTTAGACCTCGTGGTTTGTAAATAACAACAGAACCAACAATATTTGTTTGTTTAAATATAGTTACATGCTTACCTGCGTATGGAATATGCCCACCAAAGCTATAGCCAAGTTGATGTTTTACTACTCGAGTCTTTTTAATGGTTATTCCGAGATCTGCAAGCCAGCTTACATTCAAAGCTCCAGTGCCTGAGTAGGAGGGATCACGAGGTAGTGAAATGCTATACGCTGATTCATTATCGCTATATAGCGCATAAGCACCAGTCATAACCAAAACTCTATTAGTGCCCCCAACTGTACCAGAGAATAAAAGGTGGTAACCAGTTGCTGAATTCTGGGTGCCTGCAGGTAAAGAACCGCTGCCATTAGCCACGATGGAGTACCCAGGAGGTAAGGCTACTCCAAATCGCTCCATGTAGATAGATTTATTGTTAAATCCAGTAAGAGCGCTATCTACGTCGTTTGCACTAGGAATCCCACTCACAGGCGGCTCCTCAGGACGTGTGTACAGATTTACAGCAGTTGCACTCACTGGAGTAGGCACATTAAAGTACTTTAAACTACCGCCAGCAGATACAAATATCGTTGAAGATCCTAGAGCGTAATTATTTGCAGCTGTTGCAATAACAAGAGAATTGATTGGGTTGTCAATTACCTCTAAAGATCTTGGACCTATATAAATTTGAAACTTTAGAGCGGCGTTCACGCTCGCAGCGGTAATCGCAGAACCACCCCCTAATCCACCTTCTACAAGATCTACGCCAAGTTGCTTGCCATATCCTACATAGCTAAAAATGTAGTTAAGCCTACTGGCAGCACTAGCTTTTGTTAAAGTCTCATCTATGTCTGAACCAACACTTATCGCTAAATCTTCAGTGCCCGGATAGTATGGCAAGTACTGAGTTGAATCTAAAGAAGCGCTCCAAGCCATGGGATTTCCCCAGGCGATTAAACTTTGGTTTAAATTAGGATCAGACGATTCTGCAGTCGCGTAGTCGACGCCTATGTATTCGTTGTTACTTGCTAGAGCGCTATAGCTAATTATGTCCTCTCCACCTCCAACCGTGGCACGCCAGGTAGGAGTTGCAGGAATTCCATCCCAGCCTAAATCAATAAACGTAGCAGACGTTCTATTTAACTCAGTAAAAACAGTACCAGTATATAGATTTTGAACGGGGTCATATGTGTCTTGATTAAACGTCAAGGTCTGCCAAGACACAGGGGATACGGCGGTCGACTGTGCGTAAATATTTTGGTAGGTTATATTAAATACTAATCTATACTTTCTATTGCCAACCGTAACTTCTTCAGATATATATTGAGTAACATCATTAGGGTCTAGATTAAGAGGGTATTCGACTCCTGTGCTGCTTACAATTATATATACTCCCGGCTGTATTAAACTGAGTCGTCGTAGACAGGCAAAGATAGTTGTGCCGCCGCTACTCTTAAGAGGCAACTTAATAAGATTAGAGAGATTCAGTCTGTTCAGCTCTGGGTGCTGAGTAGCCCATTTAGCCTGAACGTCGTCTCGCCGTACGCCGATAGTATGATCCCAACCGCAGTAAGCAGCCCAGAATCGCATTCTGTATTTATGGAAAATCGGATCGTAGGAGACGCCTTCGCAAGTAGGTACATTGCACTGACCTCTATTGTTTCTGCCCCAGCAGGCTGCAGTGTCTTCAATCTCGTCATTAGCTACGGAGCCAACAACTGCACTCACATCCGTAGCTGCAGCTGCACGTACGGCTACGCAGAAATCCCCGCCAGCGGAAATACTCTTAGCTCGAAGTCCAGCTGGTACAGAAGTTTGGCCGTAGGTGTTGTCTCCCCAGCAGACCACAGTATTGTCATTCTTGAGAGCAATAGTGTGGTTATCGCCAGCGTCGACGGCAATTACATTTGACAAACCAACCGGCACGGTGGATTGGCCGTACGTATTGTTGCCCCAGCAGACCACGGTGCCATCGTCCTTTAACAGTACTGCGTGGTTTTTGCCGCATGCTAATACCTTTCCGGCATATACGATTTGTCCTGCGTCCGAGGCTGACCAAACCGAGGTGGGAGTTGCTGCAGTTACACCCACAGGAACACTGGCCGAAGATGGGCAGTCTCCGTATTGTTCAATAACGCTAATTGGAGTATTGGGACTAGCGGAGTCAAAACGCTCAACGATAGCTACCGAGAAGTTCTCTCCAATAGCCATGTTGGATATGGGAGATCCTGCAGACTTCCAAACTGAAGATAGGCTGTTACCCCAGCTGTAGAGCTGCCCGTTATCAAGAATGACTGCAATGTGCCCTGCGTTAAAGTCAAAGTCTTTTACATTTAAAATGTAACCATTGGTTAAGAAGTTTGCATCAACAGCGGCAGGAACATCTAGATGTCCATAGGTGTTGTAGCCCCATAAGAACAACTTCTTACCAGTGTTACCACTCGACAACAATGCGATGATGCTTTCGCCAACCTTGACCTGCGAGAACAGCCCTCCAGCAGCTATAAACTCTCTGACCTTCTTTGGCAGAATTGGATCTAGGCTAGTAACTATCTCAGGGCCGTTGTAGCTCTGCAGACTTCTTCTGCAACCTAAAGTGCCGTCAGACTTAACAAACAAGTGCAGACTGTTGGGGTCAAACGAAGATACCTTTGAAGCAGGAGTGGCAGCGTTGTATACCTCGAACGCCGTGCCTGCGTCAGCCTCAACGTTTACCTTAAGCGCTGTATCAAAAGCTACCGTTGGTCTTGCGATAGCAACAGAGAACTCACCCATAAGCAAGTTTCTGTCACCGCTGAAGGACAGCTTCTGCTGATCCGACTCTCCCTGGTCTCCGGTGATGCTGACTACCGGACGGGTTACCGCAAGTACAGCCTTTGTTGTAAGGCTTGGGGCAGCATTAGGAGTAGAATAAAAATCTTTAAGCGATCTGACAACGTGAGTACTGGCAAAAGCCCCACCAGTTAAACACTCTTCAATAAACCATCTATAGGATATATCAACAACTACTCTGTCTGGATTGACGGCGGATACGCCCAACACGGGAATGTCTACATAGACAAAAGACTGGAATCCAGAGGTTGTATATGGAGAAATGAGTATCCGTAGAACACAATCAGCGTCAGCGGAGTACAAGGTATCAGGATCAACAGGAACTCCGTTAGTAGCTAGGCTTACGCTAAATGAAATAGCCCCAGCTTCGCCTTCAAAACCGGCAGCAACTACGGTCGCAGTAGAGGCAAGCGCTGAAGGCCTATAGCGAGAATAAGCATAACGAGCGCCGCTCTTAATGGGCAAGAACGTCATCATTGCATCTGATGCATGGACGTGTGCTGCAGAGTTCGTTGTGCCATCCTGGGCCATCACCGCAGCATTGATACGGAAATTAGCGCCGCCAGCAGAGTAATTTAAATACTCTGTTGGACTTAAGAGTCTAAATGCTGACGAGCTGTAGATAGGAGATAAACCTTCAGTATAGGTACCTGCGGTTGTCTCAACTCTGGCTTTAGCTATCTTTCTACCTGAGCCTTCAGGATAGTAGTAGTCTGTAGCGACAGCAGAGGGCTTTAGTATGCTTGCTGCTTGATTGTAGTTGTGTCTCACTAGCGCTGATCCCATGAACAACATAGGAACAGTTGGGACAGAGTAAGTGCCTGTGACCTCTGTTGCCGCAGATACAAGAGTGGATGACCCGCCTGCCCCCATAGATCCAACAGAGGCGCCATACGACCTAGGGAACGATGAGTAAGCAGCGACTCGAGTTACATCCGGACCTACCGCAAGATTACCGAATACTGTTCGCTGTAGCGATGTTGTATCCAGTACAGACGTACGCAGTAGAATTAGTTTAGCGTCATAATTAGGAGTAACCGCATATTGAGATGCAGGGCCTATCTGGCTAGCTAGCAGCTTTAGAGATACTCCAGCACTTGAAGCCGGCCCTGGAGTAAGTCTCAGTAATGTAGATCCAAATACAGAATGAGAATACTGTACTGGAGATCCGTCTTCGTCTAGTGCACTAGCTGCAGACGTGGCAGTAGGTAGAGGGTAGCGTACGTATTCTTGAAGCTGATCCGGATAGTCTACGGCTCCAAGCACAAGCACGGCTGGAGCAGCCAAGCCTACAGGAGTACGGGATACACACGTTACAACAGGGGTTGTGGATATGCGGCTGACACCAGCTAAGGACGCACTTAAAGAAGAAAGTCTTGGAGTAGCATTAGCGGGTTTAGTGATTGGATATGCGATAGCAAATTGCGCATAAATTCCTGCAATGCTATTAAGCGTTGCAGCTATTTCTGGAGTAGAAGAAATCGTAACCGTACGACCGGGTAGAGACGGTTTGGTGCCCTCTGGTTGAGACAATATACAATTAATAGCTAATGGGCTTAGTTGGACTTGAGCTCCAAATTTAGCAGAACCTATTGCAGTGTTTGAAACACTTAAAATATTTTGTAGGAGTATTCCTGTGTTTATATTTGCGCCAGCTACATGGGATAAACATGTTAAGTTTTGGCTTGCAGCATTTACAATTATAGCTAGAGAGTATCTGTTTAAAAGGAAATTTACACTAACGCTCAAAGCTGATATCTCAAGAGCAGATAGCAACCTCTGACTGTTTACTTGAACAAAACTTGTTGGAATCGGACTAACGTGACATATCGTGTGCAATGGTGCAGAAGCACTACTAAGCCCGGCAGAAATAAGAATTTTGGGCTTTTTTACTGCTGTAAAGCAAGTAATATTATTTAAACTATTTGTATTGAAAGTAGTTAAAAGTGTATTTTGTACTTGACAGCTAGATAAATAAGATTCTGATGCAAATGAAAGTCTGAATACGGCATTTAGACTTCCTATAACGTTGAGGCTTGCCGTTACGTCGATATCTGACGTATCTAGAGGCGGCTCTCCAAGAGTACTTGGAGCTACATACGAGGTGGCAAGATTACAGATGGGCATGTTACTAGCAGTTTATAGAGCTCAAGCCAACGATTTTACCTAAATTCTTGCCGGCAGCCATACCTGCATTTGCAGAACATAAAATTGCAGAAGGGTACAGAGTCTTATTATACAGCACCGCACTATTAGTTAGAAGTTTGCTTTGAACAGCAATATACCCTGAGGCCATCGGTAGACGTCTCAAGAATGGAGCGTTGGGGCTACTTATTTCAGTAATAACACTAAAAGTTTGAATACTAGGCACACTTAGTTGAGTAACTGAACCTGCGCTTATAAAAGCATTTGAGCGCAAAACCTGCATAGAAGGACTGAGTGTAGATATTGCATCGCTAATACCTAAAAATGGCCTATGCGGAATAGTATCAAAAACACTAAAGAAGTTTGCAGATACCTTAAATTTTAATAAGGGAATACGTATCAGAGAAAAGTTTACAGTGTCGTATGTAATATCTAAAACCTGCGCAGCTGCAGTCTCCCTATTTCCCGAGGGGCCGTACTTTTTAGTACCGCATATAAAGCGAGTATCTGCAGGATAGCCAACTGGGTACTTTCTCTCCCAAAGAGTTGAATCTATCTCACAAGGACAGTTTCTAAACCATCGGCTTTTTAAACCCGAACCAAGATCATCAGATTGACTAAATATAGATATATCTGCGCCAAAAGATGGACTCACTCCGGGCAGTTCATTCCATACTCCAGCTTTGCCTGGACCGTATAAAACATAAGGCAACTCCTCTGCGTCTACCTCAATCTCTAACGTAATGTTTATAGAGCAGTTGGCATAACTTGCCGCTGAGGTGTAGTCCTTGATGATAACATTGATTGTCGGCTCATTAAACGGAAGAACCGTGGCGGCCGGAGTAGTACCGTTGACACTCCAAGTCTGATTTGTTACTGCGAATGTTGAGGGGTTAACATCTACAGGATAGTAGCATCCAGACTTATCTAGAGCAGGTACAGCTGCACTTGTGCTTATGGGCTTTAAAAAATAAGGAGATGTACCTGTATAGGATGAGCTATTGTTTGGATCGAGGCCCCGCTCAGT
>Ga0194129_10005389_pt1 | contig 16355 bp, 9 predicted proteins | sample TA2KigCa35mmetaG_FD_150862 | JGI IMG/M metagenome (GOLD analysis project Ga0194129, IMG submission 150862) | Freshwater microbial communities from Lake Tanganyika, Tanzania - TA2015038 Kigoma Deep Cast 35m | ecosystem: Environmental > Aquatic > Freshwater > Lake | place: Tanzania: Lake... | reverse complement strand
AGCGCGCTGCCGAGCCCGAGCCCTCGACGGTGAGGAAGCGATCGACGAGCTCCGAGCGTGCGCGTCGCCACTTCGACCGTCGCTCCGACGCATCGGGGAGCGAGCTCGCCTCAAAGCGCTCGTCCATCGCGTGGAGCGCATCCGCCATCAGCGTGAAGACCGTCGCCTGGGGCTGTGGTGTCCCATCGACCCACGTCGCCGAGCTCTGGCCCGAGAGCGTCTTGACCCCGACCTTCGCAGCGTGTTTCTGGCTGAAGAGCAGCTTCACGAGGAGCTCCACGACGGCGCTCCCCTTCACCTGCTTGCCAGCGTTGGGCCCACGCTCGAGCGTGACCGAGACCGACGAGGCGACGGCGGCGAAATCGTGAAGCGCCGGGACGAGATCGGTGAGGAATGCCTCGGCCGCGATCGGCTCGTAGTGACTCGCGCCGGCTCCGGAGCAGTAGCGAGGATCGGTGCGGGGGACGGACTCGTCGCAATAGGAGCCGTGGTCTTGGTCCGGCCAGTGCCGCCAAAGCGTGCGCAGCAGCTCGAGGAAGTACGTCTCGCCCGTGAAATTCGCGACGTCGCACTGCGTGACCGCCGCGTTGCACCCGACCGACGCGAAGGCGGAGACCACCGGGCCGAGGTAGCTTTGAAAGCCGAGTCGCTCCCAGGCGAAGATCGTCCCGCGGTCACGCAGCCGCAGCACGTCCGCCGGGCTCTTCGCGTCGCACGTCGGGACCCCATTCCCGTTTTCCGGGCACACGATGCTGCTCACCGGATCGATCGACATCGAGATGAACTTCATCGTGTCGGAGCCGGCGTTCTTCGCATCGTATTCAGGCAATTTCCCGTAACGCGCGCTGTCGGCCCCGAAGAAGAGCAGCCGATTCAGCGCGCGGGCCGTCGGCTTCAGGGTCAGCCCGGTGATGCCCGACGAGGCCTCGACGAGCTTGTCGACCGAGGTGAAGTTGCCGACGAAGTTCATGAGCGAGCCGAGGTCGCTCGCGGCAACTTCGATGGTCGCGCGCTTCGGATGCGACGAAGGGAGGAGCGAGTCGAGGTAGAGCGCGGCGATGTCCGGAAAGACGAACAGCTCGCACTCGTCATACGAGCCGAAAAGCGGCCAGTCGACGATCGTCGTGTGCATCTTGGCGCCCTTGCGGTTGCAAGCGCGCACGCCGCCCGAGTCGTGGATGAGCTGCAGCGAGCGCTCGAAGAGCGAACGGTTCTCGCCGAGGAGCTTCGCCTGACGATCGACCGGCGACTTCGGGTTCGCGATCGACTTTCCGCCAACCGTGAGGTTCAACGCGAGGCCGTTCACGTTGTCGGGGTCATACCCGTAGGCGTCGCGGTTCGTCAGGAAGGACGAGAGCGTCTCGCCGAGGTGCGCGGCGGCGGGCTCCTGGATCTTCGGGTCCTGCGCGGCAGGCGAGACCAGCACGTCGCTCGCGAGGCCCTCCGTCAGCTTCGCGACGAGGCCGGGTCGGTCGGCCATCGCACCGAGCACCGCCGCAACCTCATCCCAGATCGGCGTCGCGTACGGCAACTCTGCCTTCGGCTCGAGCCCCTTCGCCGCTCGCTCGTCGTGCTCGTCGGCGATCGCCTTCACGCGCAGCCCCGCATCGACCAGGCGAGCGACGACATCCTCGTTGTCGCGCAGCAGGATCTCGAGCGCCGCGAGCAGCGCATCGCTGTCGGGATCGGCGAGCACTTGCCCGAGCCCGTGGGCCAGCTGCGGGAGCGGGGAGCTCTCGGCCACGAAGCGGCGATAGCGGGTACAGCGCACGCCCTCGGAGCACGCCGCGTCGGGCGGGAGAACCTGACCCTGCGCGGGGTCGTAGCTCGCGTCGGCGCGCTCCCCCGCGAGGACCGGCAGGCCCGCGAGCGCGTACATCAATGCCTCATGCTCGACCTTCCACGCCTCGGGCGCGCCGCCCGCGTAGGTGGTCGGATCGAGCAGGGCGGCGAGATCGCGCGACAGCGGATCGAGGACGGTGCGTGTGACGTCGACGTAGCGGTAGAGCCCGGCTTTCGGTCGCCCGAAGGCATCGACCTCGCCGGCGGCAGCGGACACGCTCGAGAACGGTGGCAGCACGTCGAGCGGTGCACCACCGCCATCCAGAAAGCGACCCCGCGCGTCGACGTCGGCAAGCCCGTCCCCGTCGATGTCCGCGAACGGCGCAGGCACCGTGCCCACGACGCCAGGCTCGTTTCCGTCCGGCACCGCCATGCCGCGACCGTCGCGTCGCACGAGGTAGCGCGACAGGGAGTCCCCCTCGTCGCTCGTTTGATCTTCGTCAAGCACCAGTGCAGCGAGCAGCTCGCTCGTCGCGCGCGGCCGATTCGTCGCGACGCCATCGACGGCACGCAGCGGCGCCTCCTTGCAGAGCGTGCAGGTCGTCGTGGCGAGCTCGGCCTCGGTGGCGGTGAGCCAAGCATCGAACGCGGTCGCGCCCGTCCCTTGCGGCCCAAACACCGAGGTGGCAGCGCGGGCGACCTCGCGGAGCTGCGGGTACGTGAGCAGCGCCTCGAGCGCCCCGAGGCCGCCTTCGTTCGAGCGGTAACCGCGCCGCCCCGAGGCCCGCGACAACGCCGCGAGCGCGGGCTCGCTCGACTCGAGGTCGCCGAGCGAGGCCCCGAGCGCGTCGGTCAGCTGCGGAAACAGGGCGCCTCCGCTGGGCTCGTAAGGGTTCGACTCGTAGAGCGCCGTCAGCCGCTGGGTAAAGAGGAGTAGCGCGTCGTGGAGTGGAACGGTGCCGCCCTGCGGTGAGGGGATCGAGACCTCGGGCGCGACGTCGTCGATGGCTCGAATGAGAGGCGCGCGGTGACGAACGAGCGCATCGAGCTTCGCGAGGGCGAGCTGGCGAGCCTCGATGGCGAGCGGCCCTTGCGGCGCGGGCAAGGCCGACACGTCGGCTTCGTCGGCAAAGGCCCCGGCGAGGTCACGATGGCACAGGCCGCGGAACGACTCACCGGTCGGGTCCTCCGCGAGCACGCTTGCGCCGAGCCGATCGCAGAAGACCGAATAAATCGACTCACCGAGCGAGGCGTCCGTCGCTCGTCGCGTGGTGTCGATTCCCGGGTCGCAAGCCTGCGCCGCGACGAGTGCGGTCGCGAGCGCGACGAGCCGTGCGCCGGGCCAGCGGGATTTCGAGACGCGCACGCACCGACGTTACGAGAGGAGGGTCTCGCTGTCAGTAGCCATTCGCCCGCGAGAGCGGCGTGTCAGCCCTTCTTTTTTGCGCGCGCCGAGAGCCGACCGCGGAGCCGGGCCGCGTAGCCGTCCTTGTTTTCCTGCGCAGTGCGGGACAGGGCGAGCGCATCGGGCGGGACATCCCGGGTCACGGTCGTGCCAGTCGCGACGTACGCCCCCTCGCCGATGGTGATCGGCGCCACGAGCTGCGAATCGCTGCCGATGAACGCGCGCGCGCCGATCGTCGTCTTGTGCTTCTGGAAGCCGTCGTAGTTGCAGAAGATCGTACCGGCCCCGACGTTTGCGCCCTCGCCGATCTCGCCATCCCCGAGGTAGGCGAGGTGATTCGCCTTCGCACCGCGGTGGAGGGTGGTCTTCTTGGTCTCGACGAAATTGCCGACGTGCGCCTCCGGCCCGACCGCGCTGTCGACTCGGAGATGGCTGAACGGACCGATACGCGCGTCGTCCCCAACGGTGGAGCGGGTGCACACCGAGTACGGCAAGAGCTGGGCGCCGGGGCCGATCGTCACGTCGTCGAGGACGCAACCGACGTCGACGCGCGCTCCGCGACCGACATGGGTCCGCCCGCGCAACACCGCGCCGGACTCGACCAGGGCGTCGGGCTCGAGCGTCACGTCGGCGTCAATCCGCGCCCCGGCTCGCACCGTGACTCCCTCGCGACGCCAGGCATCGGCGATGCGGCGATGGAGCGCATCCTCGGCAGCGGCGAGCTGCGCTCGGTCGTTCACCCCGACGAGCGTCTCGGCCGGGGCGGGCACGCCCCGCACCACCATGACGCGGGAGGCCGCCGTGACGATGTCGGTGAGATAGAGTTCACCTTGCTCGTTGTTGGGCTCGAGCTCCGCGAGGGCCCGACGCATGAAGTCGAGGCGGCCGGCGAACACGCCCGGGTTGATTTCGTCGATGGCGCGCTCCGTGGGGCTCGCGTCGCGGTGCTCGCGCACGCCGACGATGCGACCCTCCTCGCGGAGAATGCGCCCGTACCCGGTCGGATCGGCAACGCGGCACGTCAACATCGCGAGCGCGCGATCCCCGTCGGCGCGCGCCGCGGCGAGCGCACGGAGGTCCTCCGCGCGCAGGAGCGGTGTGTCGCCGCAGAGGACGAGCACGGCGTGACAGTCGTCGGTCAACCCGGGCAGCGCACACTGCACGGCGTGGCCGGTGCCGCGCTGCTCAGGCTGAACCGCGACCCGCACGCGAGCGCCGAATCGCTCGGCGAGGTGGGCCGTCACCGCCTCCCGCTGGTGACCGACGACGACGACCGCGTCGTCGCACCCGGCAGCGAGCGCGGCGTCCACGACGAAGTCGAGCATCGGTCGCCCGCAGATGGGGTGGAGCACCTTGGCGAGGTTGCTCTTCATGCGGGTGCCCTGCCCCGCAGCGAGCAGGATCGCGGTCTGCTTGCTCATCGCGGGGCATGATAGTCGCCGCGCGTGAATTCACCACTTCGATGCCGCGGCGATCAACCTACGGTGCCCGCTCGGAGAAGGGGCGCCCCGTACGGCATCACGTCGACGTCACTCGGCGTCGCCGACCGGGAAGTGAGCGTGGCTCTCCTCGGCGGGCAGGGCCTGCGGGAGGAAATGCCCCATGCGATCGCGCTTGGCCTCGAGGTACGCGGCGGACCACGGGTTCGTTGAGCATACGAGCTCGCGCCGCTCGACTTTGACGCCAAGGCTTCGGAGAGCCTCGACCTTGAGCGGGTTGTTCGTGAGCAGGCGGACGGACTCGATGCCGAGGTGATCAATCATCGCAGCGGCAGGCGCGTAGTCGCGCGTGTCGTCGGGCAAGCCGAGAAGCCGGTTCGCGTCGACGGTGTCATGCCCGAGGCTCTGAAGCTCGTAGGCTCGGATCTTGTTCGCGAGCCCGATGCCTCGACCTTCCTGCCTGAGGTAGAAGATGGCACCGCGACCGGCCTCGGCGATGGCGCGCTGCGCTGCAACGAGCTGCTTGCGGCAGTCGCACTTCAGCGAGCCGAACACTTCGCTCGTGAGGCACTCCGAATGGACGCGGATCAACACGCCTTCGGCGTCGTCGAGGTCCCCCATCGTGATGGCGACGTGGTCAGGGGAAAGACCGTTGGCGAGGTCAGCCTCGTGGTCACCGCCCGTCCACCGAAAGACGTGCATCGTGAAGGTGCCGAACTCGGTAGGGACTGCGGAACTGGCGACGACGTGGAGGTGAGGCCGGATAGGACCCTGGGCGTGACGCCCTGCGGGGACGTGCATCTCGTGCTCCTTTGATTGGGGGAATGTGTCGCGCCCCGTGGTCCCGGTCAACCCTGTACCTTCGAAGCGCGAAGCTCAAACCCTGTTCAAACCACGATCATGCATAGCCTTGGCCGGACGAAGTGGCGCCAGGCTCCCGCCGCCTGCAGCCAGGATCGGATGCACTCCGAGGGCCATTCGCCACGTGCGCGTCGCTCCGCCCCGACGTTCAAGCCGAAGCGACACCGCGAACGCCGCAACGTCGAGCGCCCCGCGCGCCCGAGGTCGCGTCATCGATTGAGGAGGTTCAACGTCAAGGACGCCGCGAAGTTCGCCTGCGCTGCGACCGAGATGCGGAACTGCCCGAGCACTTGATTTCGGGCAAGCAACGACGTCTCCTCGGCAACATCGGCGTCCCGGATCGCGCTGTTCGACGCGTCAAGGCTCGTGCGCCGAGCGATCGCGTTGTCGCGCGCGATCCCGAGGCGGTTGATCGTCGCACCCGTCTCGGCCCGGGCCGTCGTCACCTGCTGGGCCGCGGCGTCGATGCCATCGATCGCCGCGAGCGCGTTCGCGCCGTTCCCGCCAGCGAGCGAGAGGCCGTCGAGGCCGAGGGTGGTGGTGTCGATGCCGCCGGTCTTGATGGCGACCTGGTCGTCCGAGGAACTGCCCTCACCGACCTGCACGTCGACCTCTCCCTCGGCTCCACCGAGAAGCTTTTGGCCGTTGTACTCGGTCCCGCCGGAGATGCGCCCGATCTCTTCCTTCAGCTGCTGGAACTCGGCGTCGAGGTAACCTCGATCGGTGGCGCTGAGCGAGCCATCGGCGGCCTGGACCGCCAGCTCACGCATGCGGGTCGTGATGTCGCTCACCGAGGAGAGCGCGCTCTCCTTCACGCTGGCGAGGTTGATGCCGCTGCCGGTGTTGCGCTGCGCGACGGTCAAGCTCCGGACGAGCGCGTCGAGGTTTTCACTGATGCCGAGCGCGGCGGCGTCATCGGCCGCCGAGTTGATGCGGCGCCCGCTCGAGAGCCGCTCGTAGCTGCGCCTCGTCTCGTTCTGGAAGCCGAAGCCGGGAAACGAACTGCCATTGAAACCGAAGGCCATGGAACCAATCTCCTCGTGTTCGCAAGCGCCACGACGCAGCTGCTCCGGAGAGCAGGCACCGTCGTCGTGACGGCATGCGCGAGAGGTTCGCGCGAGCCTTGACCATCGTCATCGATGGCCACCCTCGTTCGAGGGTCGTGTGGCAGGGTCATTGGAGGCATCGAACCTCCAACGACTGAAGTACGGCCGTTCTCGGAAAAACTTGAGGGGAACGCGACGATTGTAGCGCTTGCTCCGCTTTTCGCGGCAGCAACGCACCACTTGCCCGAGCCGAGAGGCGCGTTTCGGCCCGCTCCAGCAGGGCTGCTCGGTGGGAGCAGCGTCGCCCCACGGGTAGCGCCCCACGTCGGCTCCCCGTGACGCAAGCTCCCACTCGGACGCTGTCGGCAGTCGGAGTCCGCGCGACGCGCAGTTAGGCGGTGGCCTGGCTCCAATCGACGCAATTGATGGGATGCTTCGCGCGACCCGCGACCCCGGTGTTGCAGGAGCCCCCGGTCTTCGCAGGCGCGCAGCGGCCTGCCCTCACGCACGCGGCGTACTCGGCGACCATGACCTCGCGGCGGTCGATCACGAATGCCTCGACGGCATCTTGGTTCGAGCGCCGCATTCCCCAGTCGCTCGCCGCCGAGAGGCGCCCCGCCGGGATCGCCACGACGCGTCCTGCGAGGATTTCCTCGGCAATTTTGGATCGATGGAGTCCGCAAGCCGGGCGAGGAGGTCCGCCTGAAGCAAGCGGGCGCGGCTCCGTCGCTCGAGCGCCTCGGGCTTGCTTCGCAGGTCGAGGAGCCGGCGTTCGAAGGCTTTCAAGGGCCCCTCGCACGCTTCCCGCGCGCGCTCGAAGCGAGCCGCTCCGGCGCGCAGCTTTCCGCACCCATCGCAGTCCTCGGGCCTCGTCAGCTCCGAGAGCCTCACCGCGGTCGCGCGGCAGTCCTTCTGCCAATCCACCGCGCATCGCTCGGGGCACCAGGCGTCGACCTTCTCGCACTGGCTCCGCGCGTCGGCCCGAGTTGGCAGGGTGCTCACGCAGTGGTCGAGCATCTGAGCGCAGGCCCTCTCGCACGGCGCGGTCCGAACGGACTTGCAGAGGGGGTGCTTTTGCTCGAGCTCCGCGAGCTCGGGGTCGAGCGTCGGCGGCTCCACCGGAGGTCGACCGTCCCCCGCCAGGGCCTCGCAGCGCGCGAGCGAGGCCCACCAGCGCGACTCGTCGACGATGACCTTCGCAGCGCAGGTCTCGACCCGCACGACCGCGGCGCTCCGACTCGCAGACTCGCCTCGATGTGCGTCCTCGGCCCGCAGCCTCGCCTTCGACACCGCGCGCTCATCCTTCGCCGCCTCCTCACGCCACCGCTGGGACAGGCGCACGAGCTTCGAGCGCAGCGCCGGCGAGAGCTTCACCACCTCCGGCGTTGGCTCGTCATCGTACTGGGCACGAGACTCCGGAACGAAGGCGACGAGCGAGGCCACGATGACGCACGCTCCGAGCGCGAGTCTGGATGCAGCCGAGCCGCTGAAACGCATCGGTCTTGGGCGATATTCGCCGTCGCGCACGGCGGCCAAGCGCGATTGCGGACGAGCCGCGCATCATGGCCCGAAAACCTCACGCGTGATGGTGAGGGTGGTCGTACCCGTCGGCATGCACGTGCGTACGCTCGGTCGCGGAATCCCGTCCGTCGGGCTCGACCGCGCGGCGGACCAACCCTCGCGCGCCGCTCGCGACGAGGCGCCGCACCAGGACGAGGCCGAGGAGCGCGAGCGCGCCGGTCGCGACCGCCCTGGGGATCCAGGCGGCCCCGCCGGGCGACGAGGCCAGCGAGCGAAGAGCCCCGGGATTCAATCTGTCGAACCCCAGCACTGCGCCTACCACGACACCGAGCGCGACGGCGAGCGCGCCCCATCGGGTACGCGGCAGGCCGTCCTCGTCGGCCTGCTCGGCGCGTGCCACCCACACGAGCGGAGCGACCACGCCGAAGACAAGCGAGGCGGCAGGCACCCGAGGCAGGAGCGCGGCGGAGACCAGGGTGGCCGCGAGCCCGCTCATCGGGACGAACAGGCCGAGCGCCGCTGCGACCGCGATCGACACGGCGCCGCCGGGCACCGAATCTCCTAGACCCGAGTGAACGATCGCGGCGCACGTCGCCCCGAGAACGAGCTGGGAAGCCCCGAACTCGATCGGCACGGTCGGGCCCGCGGCTGCATCGGACCCGCCCGTGCTGCGTCGACGCATGCGCTGAAACACCGTGAGGCCGAGAACGAAGAGGCCGAGCCTGCCGAGCGCAAGCTTGATACCCATCAAACCAAGAGCGGCCGCGAACGCGAGGACCTCGAGCCGCGCGAGGCCGAGCAGGCTTGCGAAACGCCGACCGACGACCGCGCTCGCGACCACGACGAGACCGGCTCCGGCGAGCACGAAAGGGGCTGCCGCCACGGCAAACGAGACGAGTTCGATGAGGCCATGCTCATGCCCCTCGCCAGCGAGTCGCGACACCCCAACGAGGAAGGCCGCGGCCGCGAGAGCGCCGACCGCCGAGGCGCGAGGCGCGACGTCCGAGGGCTCCGCGCCGTGGTGCGCATGCCCGGCGACGACGTGGAGCAACGAGCCACCGACGAGTGCCTGGAACAATCCGAGCGTGCCGAGCGGCAAGGCCCCGACGAGCCGGCCTGCGCCGAGGTAGCCGAGCGCCGTCGCCGCACCGATCAGGGTGACCGCGAGCACGGCGCCGCGCACCCCGTGGCGAGGCCTGATGAGCCAGCCGATCGTGACGCCGACCGGCACACGGTGGAGCGCGACCCCGAGGCCGAGCGCGAGCGAGCTCGTCGCGCCGTCGAGCGCCGCGCCGTCGAGGACCGCGTGCACGGAGTATCCGAGCACCGCGCCCCAGGTCACCGCGCCATGGAGGTGCCCCTCCGCCACGTGAAGCCGCCCCTCGAGGAGCCGTGGCATGGCGAGTCCAACGACCGCGGCCACCACGGCGAGCGAGCCGGCGTGCTCGAACGCCTCGGGAAGGACCTCGAGCAGCACCAGCCCGAGCAACGCGACGACGATGAATCCATCGAGCGCGGCGAGCGGTCCACGGCGGTCACCGGCCACGCGTGCGAGCGCTGGCCCGACGAGCAACGCGACGACGCTGGCGACGAGCAGCCACACGGGGCGCGGACGTTAGTCCCAAGGGGTTAGCCCGTCCAACCGCTCGCCGTGTCGACGGAGGACTCGGCCTGCTAGCCTTCGGGCATGCTGCTTCGAGCCCTGCCCTTCTGCCTGCTCCTCACGGCCTGCACGAGCGCCGACCCCGGAGCGTCCTCGCCTCCGCTCATGGTCCCCGAGGGCTGCAATCCGCTCGGCGCCGACACCCACGAGGGCGCCGACTGCCTGCTCCCTTACCCGAGTGATTTCTATGTGCGCAGGACCTCGGATGTTCCGCGCGTCGAGCTACCCGACGTCGCGCTGCCCCACGACACCAAGGGGCGCGCGGTGAGCCCGACGAGCTTGCATCCCGCCGCCGGATTTTCGCCCGGGTCGCAGCTCCTCGCGCACTTTCCCGAGGGGATCGACGCGTCCGACCTCGTCGAAGCCACGAGCGATCTCGGGGGCTCGCTCCTCGACACGAGCCCGACCCTGATCCTCGCCGAGGACGGGCATCGCATCCTCCACATCGCCGAGCTCGACCCGCGCGCGAAGACCGAGGATCGCCGCGCACTCCTGATCCGCCCGCTCGAGCGCCTCGACGATGGCAAGCGGTACGTCGTCGCCATCCGTCGACTGCGCGGGCTCGACGGATCGACCCTTCCTCCGCGCGAGGGGTTCCGACGCTTGCGCGATCGGGAGGCGAACGACGAGCCAGCCCTCGCCTCCTTCGCGGGCTTCGAAGACCGCGTGCTCGCGCCGCTCGAGGCTGCCGGGGTCAAGCGCGACGAGCTGCAGCTCGCGTGGGATTTCACGGTGAGGCCACGCGAAGACGCGACGGGAGACATGCTCGCGATCCGCGAGGCGGTGCTCAACCACTTCGCCTCGAAGCCCGCGAGCTTCCAGGTCGTGTCGGTCACCGAGGCCCCCGATGAGGTCACCGCGCGCCGCGTCGAGTTGACCCTCGACGTTCCTCTTTTCACCGAGAAGAACGAGCCGCTCTCGCCCCTTCGCCGAGATGCGAAAGGCCGCGTCTCCGCCGAGGGGACGACCCCCGTCCCCGTCACGGTGTGGATCCCGAAGAGCGTCGCGGAGCGCCCGATGGATGCACCGCCGGCTCGCCTCCTCCAGTTCGGCCATGGCTTCTTCGGCATGCGGTCCGAGGTCGAAGACGTCGTCCTCGGCCTCGCGAACGAGCGTGGGTTCGTCGTGATGGCGCTGGACTGGTGGGGCATGAGCGAGGCCGACAAGGCGCCCGTCGCCGACGAGCTGGCGGTCAACCTCCCGGGAGGACTTGCGTTCTGCGACCGCGTGCACCAGGCGATGGCGAACCAGCTCGCGCTCGGGGAGTCGGCGGCGGCCCTCGCGGCCCTGCCGGAGCTTTCGATCGCGAGCCGCCCAACCTTCGCGCCTGCAGCGTCGCTCTTCTACGGCATCAGCATGGGCCACATCCTCGGCGGGACCTTCCTTGGCCTGTCGCCGCGCATCGAGCGGGGCGTCCTCGGGGTCGGTGGCGCCGACTTCTCGCTGATGATGTTCCGCGCGCGACCTTTTCTGGGTTTCCTCGCGTTCGTGCAGCTCGGCATGCCCGACCCGCTCGATCAACAGAAATTTGCTGCCTTCGCGCAGCTCGAGATGGACCGCATCGATCCGCTCACCTACGCGCCGCACGTCCTCGCCGAGCCCCTCCCCGGCTCAATTGATGCGCGTCAAGTATTGCTTCAGATCGGCATCGGCGACGTCGCGGTTCCGAACCTCGCCTCGCACCTCCATGCCCGCGCCCTCGGCGTGAAGCACCTCACGCCGGCACCGCGGAACATCGTCGGGCTCGAGGCCGCGAAGGGCCCCATCGAAGGCAGCGCGCTCGTCGAGTTCGACTTCGGCATCGCTCCGCTCCCGGGCGCACGCGCGCAGCCCTCCGTCGACGACACGCCCGCGCACGAAGGCGTCCGCCGCTCGAAGGCCGGCCAAGAGCAGCTCGACCGCTTCCTCCGGCCCTCCGGCGCGGTCGAGGCCACTTGCGACGGGCCCTGCGACCCGGAATGATCCGTCGTCCGCCGGGGCGGCTCAGCGGTGCCCGCGCCGCACGATCGCGAGGAGCCCTGCGACGAGCGGCAATGCCGCGACAGGTGGCAGCGGATCCGAGTCAGGGGCGTGGGCGACTGCGCACCCGCCCTCGTCGTCGGGAGGCGGCGGCGGTTTGGGCTCGCAGCTCAGCGGCGCGACGATCTCCTTCGCTTCGATCGCCCAGAGCGGACCGCAGGTGTCGCCCACCGTCGTCCCCGCCGTGCACTCACGAGGACCGCACGTGCTGGTCAACTTCGAGAACGGGGCGAACGTGACGCCCCCGTCCTCGCTGCGACCGACGCTGAATCCATCGACGAACGCGTTGCCGCAAGCGTAGAGACCGGACCCCTGCCAGGACAGGCATGCGACCCGCGTCTTCTGGAGCTTCTGCGCCGCCGACGGCTCGTCGAGCTTGGCGACGGGCGCGACCATGAGGCCGGTCTTCTCGCCGCCGAAGCTGACCTTCGAGCCATCGGGCGAGAGCGCGAACCCCGGGAGGAGCTCGCTCGCCTTGAAGTAGCTCGTGAAAGTCTCGCCACCGTCGCGCGAGACGAAGTTGGTTTGCTCGCGCTTCGGTGGCTCATCGAGGATGCCGGCGACAAACACCGTCAGCGGCTCGGTCGGCGATGCCGCCTGCAGGTAAGGCAGCGTCGCGAGACCATCGATTCCCGGGACCTCGAAGCGACTCCACGACGCGCCGCCATCGTCCGAACGCATGACGACGGCGTGGTACCCATTGGCAACCTTTCCGTCGCGACCGCTCAGGTAAATCGCGCCCCACTTCAACGGATCGTCCTTCGCACGGGCCGCCGTGATCGACACCGCGAGGAAGTCCGGCGGCAAGGTCGTCGCGACCGGCTTCCATTCGTCGGCGCCGCTCGCGAGCTCGAAGAGGCGCACGTCGAACGTGTCCTCGCCCGTCCCGTTCGAAGCGAGCGCGAGGACCGGGCTCTTTGCCAGCGGCGCGTCCGCCGAGGGGAGCGCCGCGAGATCGACGACGTAACGCCCCTGGGTCACCTCGACCAGCGCGTAGCTGCAACGGTCGGGTGACGATGCGACCAGACCGTCAAACGTGCCGACGAGCAGCCGGTCACCGGCAAACGTGAACGCGGGATCCTCCTTGTTCGCGTCGTACCCGAGCGCCGACGAGCAGAGCCAGCGCCAGCCGTACGCCGGGTTCGCATCGGGGAGCAGCTCGTTGTCGTAGAACCCATAGGTCATCCGCACGACCGCGTGCTCCGGATCGGTCGGATCGAAGGCAATGCCGTTCGACGCCGGAAACCGACCGTGCGCGAGCGCCGAGCCGCCACCGAGGAACGCCATGACGGCGGCGACGGCGGCCGCACACCACGCGCTTCGCCCCGAACGAAAACCTCGCGGAAAGGGCTCTCCGATGCTCATGCGCCCCTATAATGGCACGCGTGGCACGACCGAGAGTGATCATTACCTCACCGGACTCGAGCGTCACGGTGAAGCTCATCGCGTCGCTGAATCCGCGTCGCTACCGCATCGAGCACATCCACGATCGGGACGAGGCACTCCTGCGGGCCGAGTTCGTCCTCGCGCACGCCGTCATTCTCCACATGGACGAGTTTGGTGAGTCCCAGGCGAAGCGGCTCGACGCAACCCGCGAGCATGGCGTCTCAACCCTCGTCGTGTCGAGTTCGGAAGAGGTGCTCGCCGCGGCGCGCGCGCGGAGGCATCGTGTCCTCGCGACACCGTTTGGCGTGATGGATATCAAACGCACGGTCCTCGAGGCCGTGTCGGAAGCGCATCACGAGCGTGGCGTCGATGCGGCCGTGTCGTCACGCCGCGCATCCCGCCCCGACGCCAAGCGCGTGGTCCTCCTGCTCGGCGAGCGTGCCGCCGCCGAGATCATAGGTGCCCTCCTCCGTACCCAGCTCGGCGTGGCTTGCGACACCGCTGCGTCACCCGGCGACGCGATCCGGCTCCTCGCCCGCGGGATCGATTGCCTCGTCGCCCGCACCGGCTTGCTCCTCGGCACCGAGGACGGAGCCTCGCTCGCGCGCAAGCTCGCGCGGCGCGGTGTCCCGGTGGTCCCGCTCACCTCGACGGAGGACCTCGATCCCGGGAATGCAGGGCAGGTCGCGTGGGCGCTCATGCCGCAGATCCGTCGGGCCCTCGCGGCTCGCACCCGACTGACCCGAACGCGCCCGGCCTGACGGTTCGCTCGGTGACGCCTTCGCCTCAGGGTGTGACGCTCGGCGCGGACCACGCGGCGAGGGCCTCGCTCGACGGAGCGAGCTCAGCGTCGACGTCGAGTGCCCCTTCGGCGGCCGCGAGGGCGCGGGCCAGCAGCGCATGGCTCGGGATCCCCGTGTGGCGCACGGTGCCCTCGCCCTCGACGGGCAACCCGGTGATTCGCGCTGCGTCGCAGCCGACGAGGGCTCCACGGATCGACGGATACACCTGCTTGAGGTGGGCGAGGTCAAGCATGATCGTCGTCAAGCCTTCGTTTCGGCGCCAGGCCCAGCACACCAGCCCGGGCGCAGCTCCCAGCGAGACCGCCTGGCCATCCCGTGGCGGCATGATGACCCCGGCTTCGCCGAGCTCGGGGTGAACCAGCGTGGCCACGACCAGCCCGGGCGGCGACAGCACGAGCGCTGCCAGTCGACCGAGATTCCGCTGGCCGCCGAAGCGCCGCGCGCTCTGCGATGCGAGGACGTCGGGTCGCTGGTAGAGGAGCTCGAGCTCGTGCGCCGACGCGAGGTGTGCAAACGACCCCGTGCACGCGGCGATGGCGCCATCGAGCGCGTCGACGAGCCCAGGCTCGGTGGCCGAGCGTCGCCGATCGAGCAGCAGCTCCGCGACCCGTTGCTCGAGCCCGAGGCCGCCGATCGCCCAGGCGGCGCCGGCCCAATCATCGCCTAGTCCGTGGCGCGCGCGATCCCAGGTCACGAGCGCGACCCCGAGGCGATTGCCGATGCGCCGGAAGCACGCCTCGGCCTCCTCAAGCTCCGCGCTTGCCGCTCGCTCGCCGAGCTCGAGCCGGGCCCTCGCACGGAGCCGAGTCGCGTAGCCCACCCACATCGTGAGCGGCGGCGTGACGCTCTCGGCGAGCTCGCGCGCGGTGCTCGCGTGCTCGCAAGCCTCGTCGGGACGGCCGAGTTCGAGTGCTAGCTCGGCGAGGAACGTCCGCGCGCGCGCGCGACCGAACACGTCGCCGATCCGGGACGCGAGCCACTCTTGCCGCTGAAAATGACGCCGCGCAACTTCACGCTCACCGAGCGCGATCGACGCCGTGCCGAGCTGACCGCAGGCGATCGCCTCGCCCTGAGCGTCACCGAGCTGGCGCGCGAGATCGGCCGCGTGCTCGAGGAGCGCACGGGCCGCACCGTGAGCGCCCATGAGAACGTAGAGCGTCCCGAGCGAGTTCAAGATCTGCGCGCGCTCGGGCAAGAGACCATCCGAGTCACGCAACGCGGAGAGCAAGCGCTCCTGCGTCTCCTCGGCGCGACCGGCGGCCCGCTGCGCGACCGCGACGTAGTGGCTCGCCACCACCCGCGCGCGTCGTGTCGATGCGGCGCTCGCGAGCGACTCGAGCGCGTCGATCGCGAGGTGGTAGCCGACGCCGGCACCGCGGGCCTCGGCGCTGGTCGCCCCGCGACGGATGCGCGCGAGCCATCGTTCACACGAGGCGAGCTCTGCCGCCTCGCGATCACCCGCGCGCTCGAAGAGGCTCTCCGCCTGCTCGAACGCATCGAGCGCCGCCTCGGTCCGCCCGTCCCGCAGCGCGAAGGCCCCCTGCCCGTACGCGCGCGCCGCGAGCGCGACGCCCTCGAGCTCTTCCGCCTCGAGCCGCTGCAGCTCGCCCGCGACGTCGGTCGCCGCTGCACGACGCAGCAGCTCCTCGAGCCTCGGAAGCGAATCGAGTGGGCGCACGTGAGCGTCCTACCTCACCGAGGTCGCGGCGGCGATGGCGTGCAGCCGCTCCTTCACCGCCTCGAGCGGCAATCTCGGAGCGGCCGCGAGGATGCGCGCGACATGGCCCGTCACGAACGGGGTCGCGAACGAGGTCCCCGTCCAGCGTCGCTCCCCGCCGTCGAGGGCCGGCGCGACGACGTCGGTCCCCGGCGCGAGCAGCTCGTGGTCCTCGCAGCGCTGGCTCTCGATGCGCTCCCGCTCCTCGAAGGATCCACGACCGACGCCAATCAGCGATTTGAACTTCCCTGGGTAGGTCCGCACCTCCGGGATGTTCGGCCCCGCGGCGACCAGCACCACGCCGGCCGTGACGGCCGCATCGGCCAGTTCGTACAGCGCAAGGACCGACAGCGTCTCGCCCGACCGCAACGGAGACCGACGCGGCACGTCGATGCCGAGGCTGAGGTTCACGACGTCGAAGCGCAGGTCGATGCAGTGGCGCACCGCGGCAAGCAACGCGTTCTTTGAGCAACGACCGTCCTCACCGAGCGCGCGGACGTCGACGATCGTCGCAGCCGGCACCATGCGGTGGATGATGCCGGCGCACGCGGTGCCGTGGCCGCTCGCGTCGCCGCCTTCGGGCGCGGGCTCGATGCGAAGGCTCTCTCCGCGCCGCTCGACGCGGACATGCTCGAGCCGAGCGCTCACCAACCACGCATGATTTCGGTCAATGCCCGAGTCGATGACGGCGACCCGGACCCCCGCACCATCGC